>Ga0209935_1003053_pt1 | contig 18285 bp, 21 predicted proteins | sample ThiBio_1000_plan_2_FD_183958 | JGI IMG/M metagenome (GOLD analysis project Ga0209935, IMG submission 183958) | Wastewater bioreactor microbial communities from Cape Town, South Africa - Thiocy_cont_1000_plan (SPAdes) | ecosystem: Engineered > Bioreactor > Thiocyanate-remediating >... | reverse complement strand
AAATCGATACCGCGGTACAAGAGGGCACGAGTAGATAGAATAGTGTGCCTTTACACGAGGCGCGATGGGGTGCGTTACGCGTGTGTGGGTCGCGTACTGCTGCGAGCGAGGCGTGAGCGTAAGAGGAAGGGAGAGAGAGATGCGGCGTGCGCGCGTAGTCTTTGCGTCTCGCTCGCAGGCACACCGCACCAACACCTCAACACAATACCGCACCAACACAATACCTCATCTTGCTACACAATCAATCAATACCTCATCTTGCTACGCGATCAATACCCATCCTGCTACACAATCAATCAATACCCATCCTGCTACACAATCAATCAATACCTCATCTCGCTACACATTCAATCAATACCTCATCTTGCTACACAATCAATATCTCTTCCTACGTACTGTTACACATCTGCTGATTGCTACGCAATCACGCGAGAGCTCAAGTACAATATGGCGTTCGAGATGGCCCACGCTGCCACCGAGCACAACGAGACTCTTCATTCGATCGAGCAGCTCCTCGCATCAGAATCGATACATAATCGACCAGCAGAAGCTCGTCGTGTCCTGGCTGGTCTTTCGCACATCTCAGCGACAGGTACACAAACCCTTGCATCCTCATCGTCGTCTCCATCATGACACCGATGCTTACAATCATTGGCAATGTAGTTACGAGTATCAGTGGTGGCAATCGTGTACAGCAGTCCATGGTCTCGCTGGTGATTATGTACAACACGGCACTCGCACAATTCGAGCTCTTGGATCATGAAAACGATGCACGACAATCTCTCAGTACTCTGGCGGACATGATGCAGCAATGCAATGCAGTAGAGTACCTCCTCGGATGCCAACCACTCCATGGCATGAACGCCAGCTCGATCGAAACTACTCCGAATGGCTCCTCGTCACCAAGCACAACGAACACAAGACATGACGCCGAATCTGATCGAAGCTCTCGGAAGCGCAGACGATCGTCGTCATTCGATACGGAAGAGAACAGCATGCATGATCGTGAGGCAGTGCTCGAGACACCGGCACCGTGCTCAATATCTCCCTCTCCGGAACGCGAACTACACTCGATGAGCACCGACAATCCCTCGAACATCAAGGGCTCGCTCGAACCTGTGCTGCGTTTACTTGTCTCACGATGCCGTACTGTTCTTTCAGCGATCGAGTTACGACTACGAACATGCACCGACCCACTGTCATTCGGCGATCCACTGGGGCATTCGACCACGATACCATACTGCCGATTCTGTGAGATTGTGAGTGACGCATGTATCTTGGCGATGGCCATTTGTATCTCGATCCAGCAACTCGTTGCCGCCAAGGCAATTGCTACGAGCTGTTCAATACTGTGTACGGTTGGGGATGCAAGCGGTTCGTTCAGAGTGCGTACTGATGATGGCTCGGTCCACAATTTAGTGAGGAACGATGCACGGTGGCAGTATCTCCAAGCAACAATCCACATGTTGGAAGGCGATCTGGGCTCGGCACAAGCAGATCTTGCTTCCATTGAGGCCTACATCAATCGGCAAGCGAATGTACTGCGACCTGTGAACGTATGGCCTGCAGTGTACCTCCTCGGTATGCGGTTACAACTTCACGATCCAAGAGTCCTTGCATCGTGCTAACGAGTTCGAGTGTGCATGGATTAGCGTGGCTGTATTGGGAACAAGGCAATGCTATCAAAGCGCAGCAGTACTTCTCCGAGTGTACTATCGTTGATCGATATCGAACGTCAGATTCATTGTGCATGCTGGCACACTGCAATGCTCAACAGGTAAGACGATGAACCCGTTGCCATTGAGATTCGGTATTGGTTCTCACTATCCAACAAACTCAGGGTAAGCTCGTGGACGCACTTTGCTTGAGTGAGGAAGCGATTCGATCGTACAGAAGTGACGGCGGAGACCAATCGATCCATCTGCCAGCAAGCTACTTGGCAGCTGCAGTTCTCAATCGCCTGGGAGACCATCAACACGAGTGTGCTATCTTACAATGCATTCTTTCTGTACGATGTGCGAGTCATCGGGCGTGTCAATGTAGATCCCCCACTGACCCGTTTCGACAACGTCACAACTACGCAGCAATACGAAAGGAATCCGCGCTCGCGAACCGCCTCGTACCGTCGACGTTCGATACCCTTGACGGCCATTCCAACGCAGCCATCAATTACCCGCATCATATTGCTACAAGCCACTTCGGCTTGTGCAGCCAAAGACTTTCGCCAAGCGGTTGGCAGTTTCGAGCATGTGATTGCTGCCTTGGCCGACGGACACTTATCGCTATCACGAACCGATACTCGAAATCTGATCGAAGGGTTTGCCCTGGCTCTATTGCACGAAGGAGATGCCTCTCGTGCGCTCCAAGTACTCACTCTTGGGCTGCAGGCCAGTCCTCTTGACCTCGAGTTGTTGATTCTCCAAGCCGATGCACTCATTTGCCAGCAACGTGTTCAAGTATGTGCATCCAGTGAGTAGAGTTTCCATGCGTCATCACTGCTCACTCACCTGCTCCGACGTAGGAATCGCTGGATACTCTCGAGAAGGCTCGAACGATCCTGTCTGATCCATTGCACCTAAAGCATGCAACTCCGACCCATGTAAAGTACCACCCGCTGTGAGAATGTCCACTGTACAGTTACTGATTGCAGGGATGGGTGGATAGGCGCTACTATTGAATAACTTGAGCTTGGCACTGGTATGCATGGATCGACTCTCCGAAGCTATCGTGCGACTCAGCGAAGCCTACCATCTCGCTCCAGGTATCGTTTACCAGCGTACCTATCTGGTAGCATGCTGCTCACCCACAAGGCGGTGTAACTCTTGCAGACGACACCAGTATTGCTTTCAACTACTGTATTACGTTACTCAAGGTTGGCCGAGCTGCCGAAGGATGCGTTCGGTGGTTGAGCCATTGTAACATTGTGTTCGATGGCGATATGGATCAGCTCACGAGCGCTTACGAACAGACCATCGCTCCGTAAGTACATTCGTACTCCTCGATCATCATCAATCAACAGTACCTGTTGTCGCTAATGCTCGTGAAATTCATTGCAGTACGATTAGTAATCAGGAGCAAGTTACAAGTGTCGTCTCTGGAAGCGTTAGCGAGTATCAAAAGAACCTGTTGACGCAGGTTGCACTTCGGTATTGGCAATCATCGATGGCTGTCGCTGATCGTCAAGAGATCCAACGAATCGTTGCATTCTTTCAAGCTACTGCTTCAAGCTGCCGAGAGAGCAAATTGCACAGCGATGCAAGTCAGCTCTAAAGTATATCAGCCGCGAGCTTGGTTCCTCTGGCAATACAATCAAATAATATATGGTATAATACGCGTGGAGAAGCAGGCGATGGCCTAAACAGAGGCGTGCTTCTGGCGAGTACGAATCGCTGGCAACGCAAAGAACGGAATCGCTGGCTGCAGATTCAAGAACGTCTTGCTCTCATACAGTCTGTCGACCGCATGGCGCAACGAGTCGATCTCGAACACTGCCACTCGAATCTGATACGCAAACGCATACAACAACGGAGAGACACTCGGTGGCAGCTCTCCTGAGCTCACGGCCGACTTGAGGTGGACCGTGAAGTCGAGGAACGAGTGGTACAGTCGCTTGGATGGCAAGTGAGTGAGCTCCTTGCGCTTGGTGGCGATGGCGATCGCTCTCAGTCGCTCGCAAATCACCTTCGAGATATCGAGGAATGGATCGAGGCTGAGATACAACAGACTCGATGAGGTCGAAAGCGGGGGCGGCGGTTGTTCGTGCGGCGGAGAGAGAGATGGCAGAGAGTAGGAGGAGCTCGAGGAGGTTGCGGCTGGATCCTCGTCTTGATCGAGCACAACGATTGCTGCCAGATTGGCTTGTTCGTCACCGAGGTCGACAAACTTGTGAGCTTTGGAGCTTGAGGGTTCATCCAGCGATCGGCGCTCATTCTCTTCTTTGATTGCTGCAGCCAACATGTCTCCGATGCGAGAGAGCGGAGTCAACGCGGCTGCGAGTCGACGTTGTTGTGCGAGAACGGCTGCGAACTCGGGCTCGGGAAACGGTGCTCGAAGAATCAACGGCTCGAGACCCGCTTCCTTGATCAGCTCCTCCTGTTGTGCCGTGCTGTGCGCCAGCTTGCCGATCAAGGCTGCCGGCGGAAGCTTGGGCCTTTTGACTTCCGCTTGGTCGTTGGTAGCGGGTTGTGTGGGTTGCTCGACGCGGAGAGACGGAGGAGGAATGCTCGCTTGCACCAACGGAATGAAGTGCTCCATCAAGTTCTTGAAGATTCGCGGTCGAATCAATGTCCTCGATCGAATCGGCCACACCAAATTTGCCAGTACTACTATTCCGACTCCGAGCGTCGTTGCAATGGCGTTGGCCGTTGCCGAGGTCGTGACATTGCCTTTGGCGATCGATCCCGATCGAAACAAGATCAAGAACAGTGCCGTCTGGAACGAGTACGCCATCTGAGTCCATCGAGCGTTGCATTGGATGAACCTCGCCACCACACAATATGCGATGATGAATAAGAAGATTCCTACTTGGTCGCCGTTCGGCCACAGCGACGTGAGCCAGAACGATCCCGCGATCGCGAGAGCCGTGCCAGCCAGTCGTTGCTCGCCGGCTTGCATGTTGGCGGCCCACATGTCTCGATCCATCAGAATCAGCGTGTTCGTCACCACTCCGAACCCTGTCGGCACATTGCGTCGAAGAGTGTCGATCAAGAAAAAAAGGCACGCAACAACGACGGCCGACGAGACGAGGAGAGAGCCGGCGAGTCGACGATGTCGATGGACGATGAACTTGCGAGGAGACGATCGCAGAGTCACGAGACGGAACGCATGAGTCACTCCTCCCTTGAGGAATCGAAGGTACTCGAGAAGCCACTCGATCACTCTCGCCGCGAACGGCGGTCCGATCGGCGGCTCCGACGCCACTCGAGCAATCGTCACTGCTGTCGACGCCATCACCGACAGACGAACGAGCGCGTTGCAATGGAATGCGATCTCTCGAGCTGCGGCATTGGTCTCGTCGAGAGTCTCGGCCACGTGCTCCCTCATGTGGCGCGTCAGCGACGACACGAGATCCAACGTCTCGGTCTCGATGCGCTCTCGCTCTTGCGTGGCCTCGGTCGAGCGATCGTACAGTGGAGAGAGAGTGTGGAGCACTGATCGTTGTCTCAAGAGCGACGACACGTTGACGGCGAGTTGCTCGAGGTCGGCGAGCATGTTCGGAGCCATGGCTCGAGACCAAGGCGCCGTGGCCGTTGGATCGGCTCGTCGGAGCATGACGTTGATGTGGTTTCGCTGGAGCAAGCACATCAGCAGCAGGTTCGAGATGACGGCGCCAATGTTCCCGAGTCGCAGAGTCGAGCCGAAGATGCCTCCGCCGCAGCACGACGAGATGAACGACACGAGTCGAGGAGCGGGCCACGACAAGAACGGCTCCCATCGACCGGCGGCGCCGATGAGGCCTTGGAGGCCTTGGAGCATGCGCTCGGTGTTCTCGATTCGGATCAAGAGCCGATGGCCGTACTCGTCGAGGAACAGCGACGAGTCGCCGAGCTCGTATCCTCGAGCGAGCTCGACGAACACTCCGGCGAGGATGTCGGCCGCCTTGAAGGTTCCCATCAGCACCTTGGGGAGAGCCATGCGAGGCATTGGGAGCAAGGGAGGCCAGCCGAGCTGAGGGAGAGGGACGGCGAGGGCCGCGAGAGCGAATGCGAGTCCGAGCCACGAGGTGCGGACCATGAGGAAGAAGTCGTATGGTCCTGGCACTGTGGCCGCCGAGTTCTTGATGTCGCTGTACCATAGCATCAAGAACACACAATATATGATGGTCGAGGAGCGGCGGAAGACGACGCTGGTGCCATGGTACACGAGGAGGAAGACGACGAAGAAGATGATGAAGCCGAGGGCCACGGGACTCGGGTTGTCAGCTCGTGTGGGCCCGAGCACCTCTATCGTGATGATCGCGAACGAGCAGCCGACCAGCGAGCCGCACACCCACGACAACGAGTTGGCGATCGCTGTTCCGAGGAACGGAGGTGCCACGAACACGATGGCCACCACGATGCCGATGAAGAACGACAACGGGAAGTGGGATTGGAGTTGGCTCGAGGGGAGGAACTGGAGGATGGCGGCGGCGCCAGCGATCGCGAGGCCGAATCGCAATGTCACTTCGAGGTCGTCGAGGAGCTGGAGCGAGATGCGATATCGTCGACCGATGACGATCTCGTACTCGGTGCCCATGCAGCTGAACCACGCGGCAGATGGCGGCGAGGGTTGTTCGATGCCTTCGGCGGGAGCGACGCCGATGTTGGCGCTGGAGGAGATTCCTGTGTCGCCGTTATCATCATCGTCGTCGCGGTCGTCGCGGCGGTGGATGTGTGGCGGTGGCCCATCTCGTTGAGGTGTCTTTGCGATAGGAATCACCGAAGGTGAGGCAGTATCGAGGCCACTCTCGCGGCCAAGAGGATCTTGGAGCTCGTCGCTTTCGATCGGGAGATCGGTGAGGGACATGGGGCGAGAGGCCCACGGAGGCTCCATGTCGAGTGTGGTTGTGTGTGTGATGAGCGAGCGGTTCTCGCGTTGTCGTTGTACTACTCAAAGCGAGCGCTGCTTTCCGCCAAGTCTGGCCTCCCTCGAGACCTCACGCAGTCGACGACGATATGCAACGGCCGTACAGTAGGGCAGCGAGCGAGTGCGGAGGGCGCGAGGACAAGAACGAACAACCTCGATCCGCGCCTCATAAGCCGCAGGAGCTATCGCGCGCGTGACCACACGCCGAAATGTTTGACATCGCACGCTTCGGTGGCCGAGCACATTCATACTCCGGCGCCAGAGAGAAGAGAAGGCGGACCGCTTCGTCGCCGTACGTATGATTAACCTCTCATTCTCGCGCATTAATAGCGAATGAGCCGATCGATGCATGAAACGATTGATGATAGGTACGGCGGTAGTCTTTGCAAATAGAGCAGTGAGTGGCGCCACCGCGCATATCGGCGTGACGTAACGGGCACTTTCGGAGTTTCGTGTGGCTTAAGCCTGATGCGTACTTGGAGGTGCTGCTCGATAATGAAGCCAAGATTGCCTGCCAATCGATCTGAAGGATGAGAGTAGCGTCGCTCTCGGTCTCCACGCCGTGCTTGAGGTTCAATTACGAGGCCTGACATGGTGCCAGCAGTTTGCGGGTGGTGCGAGCGTGGCGACCAGCACCAGGTTTCCACTCGAGAGTTTATCGTAGCGGTGGTCGCAGTTTATTGCGGTTCTTGATTGGAGGAGATGCACAACGAAACGACGTAGACGTAGCGTACGATGATGTGGTGCTATGTTTGATGCGCATGGCGAGTGCGAATCGCTGGCAACGCAAAGAACGGAATCGCTGGCTGCAGATTCAAGAACGTCTTGCTCTCATACAGTCTGTCGACCGCATGGCGCAACGAGTCGATCTCGAACACTGCCACTCGAATCTGATACGCAAACGCATACAACAACGGAGAGACACTCGGTGGCAGCTCTCCTGAGCTCACGGCCGACTTGAGGTGGACCGTGAAGTCGAGGAACGAGTGGTACAGTCGCTTGGATGGCAAGTGAGTGAGCTCCTTGCGCTTGGTGGCGATGGCGATCGCTCTCAGTCGCTCGCAAATCTCACTTGCGAGCTCGAAGAATGGATCGAGTGTGAGGTTGGGGAGGGTAGAATACGTCAAGTCTCGGTGCAATTGTGGTGTCGAGGATGGCGTCAACAGCGAGTAGGTGGAGCTCGAGGAGGTTGCGGCTGGATCCTCGTCTTGATCAAGCACAACGATTGCTGCCAGTTGTGTTTCGGCTCCCAGGCTGCTGAGTACCTTATCGGCGTCGTTCGATGCCTCCGACTGGCGTCGTTCCTCCTCGTCCTTGATCACGGCAGCCAACATGTCTCCGATGCGAGAGAGCGGAGTCAACGCGGCTGCGAGTCGACGTTGTTGTGCAAGAATGGCTGCGAACTCGGGCTCGGGAAACGGTGCTCGAAGAATCAACGGCTCGAGACCCGCTTCCTTGATCAGCTCCTCCTGTTGTGCCGTGCTGTGCGCCAGCTTGCCGATCAAGGCTGCCGGCGGAAGCTTGGCCTTCTTGGCCTGCTTGGCCTTTGATTGTTGTTGCTCCTCCTGTTCTTCTTGAGATCCTTCCTTATCGAAATCAGGCAGTGCGGAGGCAGGCATAACCTGCTCGACGCGGAGAGACGGAGGAGGAATGCTCGCTTGCACCAACGGAATGAAGTGCTCCATCAAGTTCTTGAAGATTCGCGGTCGAATCAATGTCCTCGATCGAATCGGCCACACCAAATTTGCCAGTACTACTATTCCGACTCCGAGCGTCGTTGCAATGGCGTTGGCCGTTGCCGAGGTCGTGACATTGCCTTTGGCGATCGATCCCGATCGAAACAAGATCAAGAACAGTGCCGTCTGGAACGAGTACGCCATCTGAGTCCATCGAGCGTTGCATTGGATGAACCTCGCCACCACACAATATGCGATGATGAATAAGAAGATTCCTACTTGGTCGCCGTTCGGCCACAGCGACGTGAGCCAGAACGATCCCGCGATCGCGAGAGCCGTGCCAGCCAGTCGTTGCTCGCCGGCTTGCATGTTGGCGGCCCACATGTCTCGATCCATCAGAATCAGCGTGTTCGTCACCACTCCGAACCCTGTCGGCACATTGCGTCGAAGAGTGTCGATCAAGAAAAAAAGGCACGCAACAACGACGGCCGACGAGACGAGGAGAGAGCCGGCGAGTCGACGATGTCGATGGACGATGAACTTGCGAGGAGACGATCGCAGAGTCACGAGACGGAACGCATGAGTCACTCCTCCCTTGAGGAATCGAAGGTACTCGAGAAGCCACTCGATCACTCTCGCCGCGAACGGCGGTCCGATCGGCGGCTCCGACGCCACTCGAGCAATCGTCACTGCTGTCGACGCCATCACCGACAGACGAACGAGCGCGTTGCAATGGAATGCGATCTCTCGAGCTGCGGCATTGGTCTCGTCGAGAGTCTCGGCCACGTGCTCCCTCATGTGGCGCGTCAGCGACGACACGAGATCCAACGTCTCGGTCTCGATGCGCTCTCGCTCTTGCGTGGCCTCGGTCGAGCGATCGTACAGTGGAGAGAGAGTGTGGAGCACTGATCGTTGTCTCAAGAGCGACGACACGTTGACGGCGAGTTGCTCGAGGTCGGCGAGCATGTTCGGAGCCATGGCTCGAGACCAAGGCGCCGTGGCCGTTGGATCGGCTCGTCGGAGCATGACGTTGATGTGGTTTCGCTGGAGCAAGCACATCAGCAGCAGGTTCGAGATGACGGCGCCAATGTTCCCGAGTCGCAGAGTCGAGCCGAAGATGCCTCCGCCGCAGCACGACGAGATGAACGACACGAGTCGAGGAGCGGGCCACGACAAGAACGGCTCCCATCGACCGGCGGCGCCGATGAGGCCTTGGAGGCCTTGGAGCATGCGCTCGGTGTTCTCGATTCGGATCAAGAGCCGATGGCCGTACTCGTCGAGGAACAGCGACGAGTCGCCGAGCTCGTATCCTCGAGCGAGCTCGACGAACACTCCGGCGAGGATGTCGGCCGCCTTGAAGGTTCCCATCAGCACCTTGGGGAGAGCCATGCGAGGCATTGGAAGCAAGGGAGGCCAGCCGAGCTGAGGGAGAGGGACGGCGAGGGCCGCGAGCGAGAACGCGAGTCCGAGCCACGAGGTGCGGACCATGAGGAAGAAGTCGTATGGTCCTGGCACTGTGGCCGAGTTCTTGATGTCGCTGTACCATAGCGCCAGGAATAGGCAATATACGATGGTCGAGGAGCGGCGGAAGGTGACGCTGGTGCCATGGTACACGAGGAGGAAGACGACGAAGAAGATGATGAAGCCGAGGGCCACGGGACTCGGGTTGTCGGATCCGAGGACCTTGGTGGTGATGATGACGAACGAGCAGCCGACCAGCGAGCCGCACACCCACGACAACGAGTTGGCGATCGCTGTTCCGAGGAACGGAGGTGCCACGAAGATGACTGCCACCACGATGCCGATGAGCAACGGCAGCGGGAAGTGGGATTGGAGTTGGCTCGAGGGGAGGAACTGGAGGATGGCGGCGGCGGCAGCGATCGCGAGGCCGAATCGCAATGTCACGTCGAGGTCGTCGAGGAGCTGGAGCGAGATGCGATATCGTCGACCGATGACGATCTCGTACTCGGTGCCCCTGAACTTGAACCATGGCGTGGCGATGGATGGCGGCGAGGGTTGTTGGATGCCTTCGGCGGGAGCGACGCCGATGTTGGCGCTGGAGGAGATTCCTGTGTCGCCGTTATCATCATCGGCGCGGTTGTCGCGGCGGTGGATGTGTGGCGGTGGTGGATCTCGTTGAGGTGTCAGTGTGGGAGCCGAAGGTGAGGCAGTATCGAGGCCACTCTCGCGGCCAAGAGGATCTTGGAGCTCGTCTCTTCTGGTTGGGAGATCGGTGAGGGACATGGGGCGAGAGGCCCACGGAGGCTCCATGTCGAGTGTGGTTGTGTGTGTGTGTGTGATGAGCGAGCGGTTCTCGTTATCGATGTCTCTGTGTGCAACGTGTGCGGTGAGATCAGGGCGAGGGGAGACGATATACTACAAGCGGGTGCTGCTGGAGGCGTCGTTGGCGTGCTGATATACTCGGAAGGCGCAGCTGATATGGTGTCGATACATGAAGCGCGCAGGTTGTCGCGCGACAGTCGTACATATACACACGTGTACCAAGACGAACAGGTGATATGAGAGGAGCGAGATGGAAGCTGCAGGAGGGTGGGAGAGGATACAACGCAACGTGAGAGGGGAGGAGGTTCTCGTTCGTCTACTTGGAACTCGTTGCCCGGACCGAGAGGAGCTCGGAGCCCGAGCGAGAGGGAAGCGTGAGAGCGGAGAGAGAGAGCGGAGCGAGCGGGAGAAGAAGTGCACTGTTCTTGTACGAACTCCGGTAACGTGTCCAACAGTGCACATGCACAAGTCGCCTCGGAACAGCGATCCGAGGTCTCCCTCCATCTTCCTTGCTTCGCGTTATTCTGTGTCTGCGCCATGGCTGCGGCTGCTGTGTTCGAGGGCTTCTACCGACACGCGCTGTCGTTAGAACCGGTCGAGAACCAGAGCACGGCACCCGCCTCGCTACGGCGGTATGCCGACCGACTGGCGGAGGAGGCAAGCAGGTTCAATGTTGCGCAGCCATTGTTCTTCTGCGCAAGCCTGCCCAGCGGAGCCGAAGCTGCTTGGGCGACTGTCTCGCTCGAACCTCCTGCGACCTCGCCAGAATTCTCGCTCCTCCAGTACTGGATCGAGTTCAAGTGCCGCCCTGATGGCGACAAGTGGCGAGTCATTCTTTGCAACTTGTTCTATCGCCTGCGGTCGATTCTCTCGAATGCTCGCCCTGTCGCAGACAATGATGACGACGAACAATGGGAGGAGCAGGATGAGGAAGAGGCTGCTGAGGACGCCACTACCAAGGAGCCGTGGAAGTGGGATCCGCTGCAATGCTCCTATGCTCTTGCGAGAGCCCTCTCACAGGCTGGGCACAGTACAACAACCATCCTGCGATTGCTTACGGACACGTTCCGTTTCGGATCACCAGCCAGCAAGACAAACGCTCGAAAGTGTGATGCCGTAGCGACTCTCCTGCAGCTTGTTCATGGTCCGTTTGCTTCCAGCGCTATCCGAGCCCTCTCGTATTTGGTCTACAACTTTCGCCCAGGTACGTAGTGTCAGAGACAGCAGATTCCCACCTACTTACACACGCGCATCTTTATGCGTGCTACATGATAACAGCCAAGGAAGATCTTGCCAAGTCTTCATTCCTCGAGCAGTTGAGTACAACAGTGGATGGACTGCAAGGTAATCTTCGAGCCCTCGGTAGCATCGCGCGCCTGCTGCAAACTTGGACCTTCGAGTTTGACGGCATCGCGCAACAAGTGGCTGGAAGCCGCTTGCTCACGGTCCTTCTCGAGTACTTGGAGCGTCATGCATACGCTGTCGCTTACAACCAGCCCAATCACGTGTACCTCCTGGCCCGAATTGCCGCCATTCTTCTTCACATTCAAACCGAGGTCCTCGAGTGGTCAGCTATCCTGCGCGGATGCTTCAGCGTTCTCGCATGTTGCCCCGAATCAAACACCAAGCTTAGAATACTGTATGCAAAGCTGGCCCTCGTGGCCAGAGACGTCGAGACCGAAGAGCTGCCCGGTTCGACGAGGGACCGCCTCGTGTACCTTCTCAGCACGTCAACCGAGCCGGACGAGGAGCGGTTACTCCGACAGGTCCTAGCCAAATGGCAAGTTCATGTGGCGCCTCGTCTTCGGGCAACCACCGCACCTCCGTTACCTGTTTCTTCCGTCTCGACATTGCTTGAGTGGATGTGATGCGACGAAAGACTTCAGCAATAGATATACCGCAGCAGTCATCCACGCGGCAGGCTCATTCTCTCGCGAAGATGCCCCGTTGAATAAGAGCCAACGCTGTTGGCTTTCCGGCGCACTCGCTCTCCCGTCCATTCTGCTTGCCGCCTGCATCCCGTTGGCATCGATGGCGCAGTCTGATCGCTCTGCGTTGCTCGCTCATCTGCTCGAACACTTGCCTACATCTGAGCGTTTGCGGTGTGCTCTCGTCGTGGCCCTTGTTTCTTGCAGTGAGGTCAAGCAAGGTACACCGAGTGTGGCCACTGGGCTCCTTGCTTGCGGCCGTATTACCCACGTTCTTCCTACCGTGCACGTGTAGCCCTTGGCGCTGAGCCCGATATTCTCGTCAATGACAAGATATACCAGCTAGTTTACAATCAAGACGAAACATATCGACAGCAACTCAAAGCCTTGCTGCCGCTGCTTCCCGATGACAGCATTGCCCGTACGTGCTGCGCTGCCTTTGATGCTTTCTGTGCTGCGTACGAGCCCTTTGCACGTTGCTGAGGCTGCAATCTTCATGTTACGCTTATCAGTACTCGCAGGGTATGCCGAGGTACGTGGCCACCATTATTAAGCACCACCCCGTGCCTGATATGTCCGACGCCCTCACGCGATACCTTGCTGCTGGGCACAGAGCCACAGCAACTCTTCCCAAGCCTCCTCGTCCAGCACAAGTGGGGATCTCCTTGACCACTCTCGTATGCACTGCACGCTACGACAGTGTGTAGAGTAGCGGCTTATCGAATGTGGCTTCGCACACAGAAAAACGACAACGAGAGGAGGACGCTGATCATGGCACACAGCAAAGAAAGTACCTTCGAATTGCTGAAGACGCCCGAGGTTCGTTTGTGATCTATCGTGATCGATCGATCTATCTATCTATCGTAATCGATTGTGATCCATTGATCGTTCGTGTCCTACCTTGAAACGCTACTACATTGCTACAATCTCGTTTAGGTATTCCAATCATTCCCCATCCTACGCCCTCACTCGAACCATGGAGTCCGACAATCGACATGGCCTGGGCGGTCGTTGCTCAGTTTGCCGCCTCCCAAAAGATGGCAATGCGCTCGCTGCACGATCGCGTAACGTCCTTCTCACCGGTTCGTCGATAGCGCCTTTATGACTGGTTGTTGCGTAACCAGATTCTCTGGATTTCTTGTGCCGCGACATAGCTCTATCCTCATCCATATTCGACCCTCTTCGATGAGCACTTTCACGACCGCGCAAGTACTGTTGCCGCGATACAATCCGTACTGTCGCGATACCAACTCCGTTTGGACACTCACTTCGGGGACTTCCGCGAGGATATTCCAGCTCTCAGTGGCTGTCCTGGTGTTGGAAAGGTGCGCTCTGCTGGAAGGTGGCTCCAATCTCTTGTACAACGAGGCGGCGACTACCAAACTGACCGCCGCTCTGCCCACAGACCAAGGCGTTGACGTGGCTTCTCGCTCACTGGAACCAAATTGCAGACCCTATCCTGGCAGAACGATTTCAGGGCGCAATTCGTGTGTTGGTCACGTTCAACTCCAGCTATCAGGCGCAGGCTCCGCGAGATAGCGACGAATGGATTCCAAGTCGAGACACGTGGTGCTCTGTCGAAGTTGGCCTACGCATCATGTACAGGTGCGTAGGAGTTGCTCGATGCTCGGTGTCCTTCTATTGCAACGTTGAGTGTTGGCACACAGTTACTTCTTCGATCTGACGGACCAGCGCTCCAAAGACGCCTGGCCTTCTTTTGTCCTCGCAATGATGCCCCTTCGGAGGGTGCTCTTTGCTCCGGAAGTGATCAACCAGATCCTTCGCGAAACTGGCAAGCAATCGATCGTAATCGGTGTCGACGAGGCCATGCTGTTGGAGGCAGCCAGCAAGCGGCAGCTCTACCCCGAAGCTCTTCGACACATTGTGGATATGAACCATTCCAGCAGGCTTGTGTTCGTACTCCCTTCGTTCCTGAGCGCCTATCAAATCGCGACTGCTGTGAATGGGCAAGTAGCGGTTCAGGGCGCTTCTCGGAAGGCGAGGATAATCCCACTTCCTACTCTGTCGCTCACGGCACAAGAACTCGAGCAAGCGATTGAAGCGTACTTGTCTTCCACCGTTCCTGAAGCGATGCAACCTATCCTAGCGCGAACGATGGAGCTTCAACGTCTATCCAGCGTACGTAGACATGCACATTGCCACTACTTGCGACTTGATTGCTCAAGAGCGTCCTGTTGGCAGCCCGAGGATTGTAGGTCGCTCTTTTCGCCCCAAGAGCGAGCCGACTTGACGGACGTCGTGCTGTGTACCAGTGGTCATCCCCGAAGCTTAGCATCCCTGGCTGAATTTGTGTGCGCTTCGCTGATGCGTCGTGCCAAACCCGGAGGCGGATCACTGCTTACTCGAGCCTCAATGGTATGTGTAATGGCACTGAGTCAGGCATTCGCCGTTACGTGAGCCAACACCACATCTCCGGTTGTAGTGCAGAGCCACGTTCGACAATCGCTTGGCGGTCCTTCAAAATTGTACGATCCTCGATGAGATCGCAATGTGGGCAGTCACCGGCCAGGAGCTCGATATCGAAACGACGATCCACCCAGCATACGCCAGAGCAATTGCCTTGCATGCATTGTGCGATGTACCCGGAATAGGCTTTCAGGCAGTCGTGGACGACGCCCAATCTTTTGTGCGACTGTCGTTGATGCTGGCGTACGTACGCCACTGGATCGAGTATTCGGTACGATAGAATGAGTGCCGCCCTCTGATGCAACGGCTGTTACCAACCATTCGTGCGTACCAGACATCGTCGCATGCCAAAACTGCCAAGCCGGTGCTGGAGGAACTGCTTGCTACAGTGCTGCATCAGATTTGGCCAGAGTTCGAGACCTTCACGGCCATGTTCTTAGCTCTCTGCCTGGGCGAACGCTTCACAAAGCTGTCGCAGCTGCTCGCCGCATGCGGCGCCTCGTTGCTAGAAGCCGACGACGTGGCTCTCTTGCCGCCACAGCAAGTTGCCGTGCTCGCTGACAAGCTCCCCGATAGCCCGCAAGAACTCACGGTCAAGAAGGTCATTCGATCACTCGACAACGAGCAATCGCCAGTGATCGACTTGCAACTCGGAGGAGTATTTCTCTTCCAGTCGAACGAGGCTCAAGCTGGCTTCGATGTGCTGGTGTATCAGCCCAACGGGTTCCTCTTGGCGATTGAGTGTAAGTACCCCAAGGAGGCCGCGAGCACCGTCCTCACAGCCGGCCAGGTTGCTAGAAAGCAGAGCCTTGCAGCGGCACAGTTATTGCCATGGCTCTCAGGTACAGTGGTATCTGTTTCGCTGGTGAGCGACTATTCCCTACTCACTGTTGGTTGTTGGTTGTTGGTTGTTGTTGGTGCGTCTTCAAGTGCTCAAATATCAGCGATCGGACAGGCTCTTTGGTACTGTGGTGACCAAGGCCAGCCTCCGCGCCTCTGACGCGGGATTCCAAGTGCCATCGCTTCGATCTGTCATTCACATCACGATCGCTTTCCGGGAGGTGCAAGCTGCGGACGCATTCGATTCGAACGCGGGTATCGTCGTGGATCGAAGGCGCTTCTGGCAGCTCTTTGGGCCGACGTGGTGTTGCTCGAACTTGATGTGGCAGATTGGCTGGAGAGAAGACAGCCGTTACGAGAGCGAGCTCTAGATGCTACATGCGTTGTACGCAAACGCATTCTACCATTCCAAGCATCCTCAACATCAATCCAATCCAATCATCAATCATCAATCATCAATCATCAATCCAATCCAATCCAATCCAATCCAATCCAATCCAATCCAATCCAAGCATCCGACCAATCATTCCCATTTCTTGCTTGGTCGCCTCGTCTGTTGTGCTCTCTCTCTCTCTCTCTCTCTCTCTCTCGTGTGGCTGCACCATCAACAACAACAACGACATGTTGAACCTCTCAAGGAGCTCGGTGGTCAATGGAGCTCGGTGGTGGTTGGTCGGGAGACGCGCACGGCGACGAGGAATGAGCAGCGCCACTGCGACGGCATCGCTCGAGATGTTCGAGCGTGCGTCTGAGTTTCGAGAGCGCAAGGCCATCTCGCAACCTGACGGGTACCGATCGATACCAGAGCGAGCGATATCAATGAGATGAGGTCCTAAGTGTCGACAGATGCGGCGTAGCAACGTGTACTCGTATGGCCAGTTGCTCCACGACTCGAGCGCCATCGGTCGCGATCTCCAAGCTCTCCTGAGGTACCACCAACAACCAACAACCACCGCGCGCTCCTTGGTTCAAGGGCGAGGAATAACACGCATGGTATAACAAGGGGAAAGAGCCACGCACATGTGGCGTTCTTGTGTCCAGCTGACTACAGCTACGTCGCGACGCAATGGGCGATCTGGAAGACAGCATCGGCTGCCGTACCGCTGAGTATGCACATCGATATCTGGATCATGCATCGATACGAGTCGAGTAACGAACGCGCTTGTGTATGCGCGATGTTCAACAGGTCCTCTCCATCCGGTTGCCGACTGGGAGTACTTTGTGCAAGACAGCCAAGCCGAAGCCGTCGTCGTTCACGAGAGCCTCGCGGCATCGTTCGAACCGCTCCTCGCCAAGATGCCTTCGCTGCGCAGCAAGCTGCTCGTGCTACGAACTCCGACACCTGCATCGCCACACACTCGATTCAATTCGAGTGTCGAATCTCGATTGCTTGGCGACGCAGCATCGAGCTCGACCTCATCGTTGATGGACTCTCGTGCACAAATCATCTACACGAGGTAGATCGCGTTGGTTGGGTTGGGTTGGGTTGGGTTGGATCGTTCACTTGAAGATTGATCGATATCGTGTGCTGATGATCATGATCTAGTGGAACCACTGGTCGACCGAAGGGAGTCGTATCGACACACTCGAACGTTCGATCGCAGATCACGTCGTTGACTGAGTATTGGGAGTGGCGCTCAAGCGACTACATCATGAACTTTCTGCCATTGCATCACGTACACGGAATCATCAATGTACGTGTCTCAACGTGAGGCACAACTCGAGGAGTGTAAGAGAGGCATGTGGGTTCTGATGTCGTTGGTGTAGGTCGTGGGGTGCGCGCTGTGGAGCGGCGCTCATCTGCATATGATGCCTGGCTTCGATGCCAACGCCGTGTGGCACAACATTCGCACGCTGCCCGAGCTCTCGCTCTTCATGGCAGTGCCGACCATCTACTGTACGCCAATGGGACAAACACACACACACACACACGATCATGTTTGAATCTCAAGACTCTGACACGTACCTGAACGCACTACTAGCCAAGTTGATTGCGACGTACGAAACCATGGATGCGACCACGCAACAACAGTGCAGTGCCGCATGCCAACGACTGCGCTTGATGGTATCTGGATCGAGCGCTCTGCCCGTGTCGGTGATGGCTCGATGGAAGGAAATTAGCTCGCACACGTTGCTGGAGCGCTACGGCATGACCGAGATCGGCATGGCGCTCTCGAATCCACTCCATGGTGAGCGCATTCCAGTATGTCGGCACCCATCGTTGAGGATCGAGAGTGTCACTCAGTGACACTCACACATTGCATTTGTCGCAGGCGAGTGTTGGAGTCCCGTTACCAGGCGTGAGCGTGCGAATCGTTGATGAGGACGGCAATGCGGTGAACGTGGACGGTAAGAGCGGCGAGCTACGCGTCAAGGGCCCCTCGGTGTTCCGAGAGTACGTTGGTGATGGCGTCCGGGGCTTCGAACAGCTCGCTCACAAAGTACGAGAGCAGATATTTGAATCGACCCGAGGAGACAGCCAAGTCGTTCGATAGTGATGGCTGGTTCCGCACGGGCGATCGCGCCGAGACGCGAAATGGACGGTACTTTATTCTCGGCCGTGAGAG
>Ga0209935_1003051_pt1 | contig 18287 bp, 25 predicted proteins | sample ThiBio_1000_plan_2_FD_183958 | JGI IMG/M metagenome (GOLD analysis project Ga0209935, IMG submission 183958) | Wastewater bioreactor microbial communities from Cape Town, South Africa - Thiocy_cont_1000_plan (SPAdes) | ecosystem: Engineered > Bioreactor > Thiocyanate-remediating >... | reverse complement strand
GCGGTACTGCTGCACGACCTGCAGCGAGCCATGTGAAGAAGAAGGAGGCGTCGCAACGAGCGAGGAGCTTGGCACGGCACCCGCAGTCGATGAGGGCACCGTGGCAGGGCGGTCATCGTCGTCGTCGAGGTCGAGGTCGTCCGAGTGTCGCCGCTGCTGCTCGGCGCCTGGATTCAGCAGCGGGTCGTGGAAGCATACCTCATGCGACGACGATGCCATCGATGCCGCACCAAACCCTCACTGACTCACGTGCTATTCGGCAACTACTACAACGGCACACACGCAGAGAGAGAGAGAGAGATATCGAGAGCGTGATGATGATGCCTCGACTGCGGCACGAACCACGAAGCGAGCGAGAGCGAGAGAGCGGCGCACACGAGCAGCACACGAACACAAAACGACGATGCTCAAGGCGCCTGAGGCCATTTCCCTACTCGCGTACACTTTTTTCTTGCTGCTCGCCTCCCCTCGCTCTCATTCCCTCGCTGCCGCCGCACCGCACGAAGCACACCGCACACCAGCACCTGCACCTGCACCAGCTGCCACAGCGGCACGCCCCCCTCACTCGCTTACTCTCACATATGGCGGCCAATCGCATGGCGGCCCGTAAGCGCGGCCCGAACAATGAATCGGTGCGGCTCTCGACTCCCGAGCGCGAGCACCAGGAGAACGTCTTGACGTCGATCGTGACGCCCGACAAGGTGTCCGAGTACCACGAGACGTACAAGCTGTACAAGAAGCACGACCCGGCGCTGTCGTTCCTGCAGCAGCCGCACACCATCTCGCTCTTGATCGGCTGCGGCGTGTTGCTGGTCTACTACGCCTTCCGAGAGCAAGCCGTGTCGGATCTCGCGACCAATGTCAAGACGTACGAACAAGCCGCTCGCGCTCGCGCACGCGCAGCGACCTCGTCGACGCCATCGAGCCTCTCGTTCTCGTTCGTGGATCGTGCTGATCGAACCGTGGTATCGTCGTCGCAGAGGACTCATGGCGTCGGCCGGAGTGTTCCTATTGTTCTCGATGCTGCAGATGCGGGACGGCCTCTTCGTGCGCCCGCACAAGGCCTTCTGGCGCGTCATCATGGGCCTCGCGGTCATCTACCTCGTGCTGCTGGTCTTCCTGCTCTTCCAGGTATTGCACAGTTGGGTGCTCGCTCGCTCACCTGCTCGCTCACCTGTTCGCTCGCATCACTCGTTGCATTCTCTATCAATATCTGCTTGATGATTCGAGCGGGGCTGATATGTTTCGTTCGAATGATTGCGCGCTCCTGTGCTGCAGACGGTCGATGATGCTCGACAGCTGCTTGCGTACTACGACCCGGCGCTGGGCAAGCCGCTGCCCGAGGTGTCGTACGCAGAGGACTGCCGCTTCTACACGCCCGAGAACCCTCACAACAAGTTTGCGAACATCTGGGTACGCCTCTCAACGCTACCAACATGGATATCCGCGATGCTTCGCTGACCTCGTGCCGCCGCTTGGTAGCATGCGGTGCACGATCACTTCATTGTGGCGCACCTCCTCGGTTGGTGGGGCAAGGCAGTGCTGATGCGCGATGCGTACGTGTGCTGGGCACTCAGCATCATGTTCGAGTTCTTTGAGTTCTCGCTGCAGCACTGGTTGCCGAACTTTGCCGAGTGCTGGTGGGATCAGGTGCGATGCCAATCATGACACTGCGTCGATGCGCCCGCTAGCAGCCGGCACTAACTGACTTGCTGCCACCGCTATGCTTACAACGTAGCTGATACTCGATGTGTTGCTGTGCAACGGAGTCGGAATCTGGCTCGGTATGAAGACGTGCCGCTACCTTGAGCTCCGAGAGTACGATTGGGCAGGCATGGGCCAGACCAAGAAAGGTACGACTGCTCTCCATTGTTCGCCATGCATCCATGCAACAGCACGCGGTCTTCTGGCTCTTGATCGCGCTCGGTCAATCGTGCCACTCACCGTAATGGTGCACATTGGCGGTTGGTTGCATTTGCGCAGTGATCTTGAGGTCGATCACTCAATTCACGCCCGAGAGGTTCGATCCGTTCCAGTGGCACATCCTCAGTAGCCCCAAGCGCTTCCTCTCGATTCTGTTGCTCATTTTGATGGTGCGTATGAACGAGTGAACGTACGCACGCATGCGTACGCACACTGATACTTGCCCAACGCTCATATGCCTATGTGACGACCAGTGGTCCACTGTGGAGCTGAACACGTTCTTCCTCAAATACGCGCTCTGGATTCCGCCGCCACATTCGCTGGTCGTCGGCCGCCTGTGGCTGTGGTGGTTCATTTGCTTCCCAGCCCTTCGTGAGTACTACCAGTTCGTTGCCGACCCGTACGTTGAGGTTCCTTCTGCTCGCTCTCTCTCTCTCTCTCTCTCTCTCTCTGTGCCAACACGGATGTCTTCTGTTGTGCAGGACTTGCAACAAGTTTGGTACCATGGCTTGGCTTGCGAGCGCCATCATGGGCACCGAGCTTCTGATCAACATCAAGTTCGGGCGTGGCTTGTACACCGCCGCGACGCCGCCACACATACTCTACGCATGGGGCATCTGGTTCGCAGCGCTGATCCTCTTCTTCGTCGTCTACTTTGGCTTCATCAAGAAGGGCAACGCCACCGAAGCCACCGCCGTACCGACGGCCGTGCCGACACGCACCAGGTCTGCGCCCAAGATCTCGGCTTCTGGCAGGCAGGCCTCCAAGGGATCGTTGAGCAAGTGAGCTGGCGTTCGCCTTTTCGTCGTAGCTTGCCCGTTGTAGCGTAGTTGATTCAAGTCGTTGGTGCAACCCATGTGTCAGACTGCCATCTTCCCTCTCCCTCCCTCCGTCCCTCATCGTCATGCTGGTGGTGGTGGTGTTGGTGGAGATGGTGTTGGTGGAGATGGCAGTGACGGCACTCTTAACAAGAACAAGTGCAAGAGTTGTTTGCGTTGCTAGAAGCTCTGAAGGACGGGGACTATACATTCTTCGTCGTGTGCAAGCTCGCTGCTTGCTCGCTCAATCCACTCATGCCTCGCCTTCAGTTACCTTGAAGCCACGCATGGCGGCCACCAAGGCAGCAATCTTTTGTTCCTCGGTCGATGTGTTGGGGACCGAGCGGAAGCTGTGACAAACAACAGCAGCAGCAACAACAAGATGCTCAGTACTTGAGGGGTTGGCTGGCACACAAGGGAGTAACGAGATGCGTACTGATCTTCCGATGCGTCTAGAAGCTTGTGAACGTGCGTCAATCCTTGGTCGAGCGGTACTCCCAAGGCAGATAGCACATTTCGCAAATAGCCTGTTGCACACACAACACGCAAGCGTAAGCAGCAGAAGTAGGGATCGCGTTGACTCGACCGAGTGTTGATTGCGTACCAATGTCGGTGCTCAGTTGTTGAGCACCAAGCCGGCTAAGCTTGGGAATGTCCATTACGCGTTGGAGATACTGCGTCATGGTGGCACGAGAGATTGCCGACACCCACTACACACGCAAGGCAATGCAGGGCATCAGTATACATGCGCAAGGAGCGTGGCAGACGCATGGAACATACCTGAAACACGAACCCTTCGGCCTCGGTGAACGAAGTGTCATCGGCACTGACGGCGGAGGAACTCTCTTCCAGCACTCCCGTTGCCTCCAGATCGTCGATCGTGCTTTGGGAAGTTGCCGAGCTCGCTGAGACCGAGGACGAGACGGAGCCAGACGCTGTGCGTACCGAAGCACTCTGTTGATCGGTTGCGTACGGCTCCAAGTGCTGTGGTAGCGTCAGCAGATGTTCGCCGATCTGCGTAATGTACGACAGAGGACTCAACGAGAACGACGGCAAATCGAGTCCACTGATTGATTCGGTCTCTTGCTTGATCCATTCCTGAGTGAAGAGGAGTCAGCGACCGATAACGAGAGCAACGAGTGGCGATGCCAGCCGTACCGGTAGTTGTGGCACCGAGAGTAGGCGCGTACGAATGTGCTGGAAGATGGCATCGAACACGAAGCTCTCGACGGAAGATTTGAAGGAACCAAAGTACTGTGCCGTTCCTGGGAGGAGCTTGAATGATACTGTACGAGTGGTTGGCAGGTGCATCAAGGAGTAGGAGGAGAGTGAGTTGGTACAGTTTTGTGCGTTGCTGCACACAGACAACATGGTCGTGAGTAGTACCATCTTTGAGACGCAAGAAGAAGGCCGCAAGACGCTTCGCCCTTCCAGTCTGCTGGTCGTGCAAGTACACGCAAGGCAACGTCGAATAATCAAAGCTACCATTTGCCAATGGGAGTAAGTTTGACAATTCGGCCATCATTTGTGTGTGTGTGTGTGTGAGAGAGAGCAGTAGGATACCTGGTGCTGGCAACCGCTTGCAATTCAACGGTACCAAAGAGATTGCGCTGCTCTTGTAGCAACTTGGCACGTAGATCCTGAACGAGTGGTTGATGAGAGTCTCAAGTAAGAGGCAGTTGTTGTTCATGATGGGAGGGAGCAGCGCATGGAACAGGCGCGTACTCGATCAAAGGTGCCGAGCCTTGCGATCAGTTGGTTGGTGACGGAGAGAAGCTGCAGTGCGAGTTGCACGCTCGACCAATCGTCGGCTGACGCAGCCATCGACGACTGTGTCTGCACCGCCGTGCTGTCGACGTTTGCTTGCTCTCGTAGAGCCTTGACGAACTCGAACAGGTGCTGCGTGTATTCCATCAGCACCTCCTGCACGATTCCGACGCATAGTAGCCAACCTGGGTGAGTGTCTCTCGTTCGTACAGAGTATCCGTGCGAGTGCAGGATACCGTACCGAGATCACTTTGGTGAAGGATTCAGCCTCAATTCCCTTGGTGAATCGCATCATGCGATCGGTGGCTGTGGTGAGCACGTATTGTAGTCAGTACACCATGCACAGTGAACTCCAGGCGCACAACGAAATATGCAAGCGCACCGCTCTCGGCCAACAAGAACAGATGCGGTACGGAGCGCTCGATGTTGGCACTCGACGAGAGAATATCACGAGTGTTGCGCAACTACAACGAAGGCAATTCATTGCAAGTTAGCGGGGATACGAGCATATGAAGAGTGAGAATGCTGCACAACGTACTGGCTTGATCTTTTTGAGCTGCTCGAACAAATAGGCTCGTTCGGTCGAGGGGTAGGCAGAGAGTTGTGACTCGAACGGGCGCAGTACATTGAGATAGACTTGTTGTTGATCTGGTTGATCGTCAGTCTCCTGCGTTTTCAACGAGCTGGAAACGACGACGACGAACCTTCGCGTGATCCTCCAATCATCGCAACGGCGGCGTCAGCAAACTGCCAAGCTCCGTCATGCAGAGTAATCTACGAAATCAATGCAGCAATACGAGTCAGAAATGCTGAGGCGACATTTGCAACACTCGCGCCTCCTCTTCATACCAGATCCTCCACTTTGCCAGTGGTCTACGTAGTACCCACCATGAGATGCAGTATGAGTGAATGAATTCAAGCACAATGAAATCGGAACAGATCGAGACGCAGCACTGCAGCTGCGGCACCAGCAGCAACGTATCGGTACCTTGACCACGACAGAGAGGCGGCCTTGTAGCGAGATGGTGATGCTGGTGAGGATGTGCTCCAGGAGGCCCTTGACTGGTGATAGCTCACGAGGAAAGACCTTGGTAGTCCACGGTAGCTTGTAATCGACAGGAGACCACGTGATTGACGAGGGTCAGCAGAGAGAGATGACGATGATACACCGCACTAGGCTCGGCTCACTGATCCATACCTCGGCATGGAGCACCGTCAACAAGTTATCGTAAAATGCAGAGAGCCACGTCGCGAAGCCGCTGGGATTGCTGGTATCGACTGAGGGACCAACAGTGGATGGCACCAATGATGTTGGTTCAGAGTGAGCACGTTGTGTCATTCACTCCCGTCCTGAACGCCAGCACGTACATTGGAAGCGATTCCACTTTTCGAGGATCGGCTGCGACTGTGCATCGAAATAGCACTGCAATAAGCTTTCGGCTCGCTCGGTTTGCAAGAACACCGTAGCGTAGTTCTTGGTGGTCTCTGTGTTTGATACATGAGAGAGGGGGTCGTGAGCATCGGCAAGATGCGAGCGAACCAGCGTCGACGCTCATCGCGTACCAACATCGTGCTGGCGAATGGCTTGCGTCAACAAGGGCTTGGCCATCTCCTCCAGCCGACGGTGCAGATTGCTCAAGGTCTTGTGGCTGTCCTTGAACTGCGGCAGGTCCTGCAGCACCGTCAAGCTTCGACGCATCACAGCCAGTTGTGAGGCGATCTTGTGAATGTCGTTGGTTTGGAACACATTGTCGGCATCCTTCGAGATCTTGGTGAAGTGGCTCGCCTGCTGCAGTGCATCGGCACATCTGTGGAATCGAGCAACGAGTCGGGTTGAGTCGGCGAGCAGCTCACGAGCACCGGTGCACCATCTGGTTCGTGTGCATACCGCTCCATTCGCACTTTGGCAGTGTCGAGCTGCTCCAAGACCGTGATCGAACGAGCGGTACTCGCCTCGACCTGGATGATTGCTATCACATGAGTGGCAACGCCCTAGCCGATTGATGCAGTACAGCAGCACAAGACCGCCACCGACGACGACGTACGGCAGCGAGCTTCGAGTCGAACTGCGAGATCTTGGCCTGCAGCGCCACGGCCTCCTTGCGCACATGCTCGACCTCGCGCAATCCGGCCGGAATCGACGCCACGGCTCGCTACATCAACGAGACCGATCAGCACCGTTAGAGGGGATCGATCGCAATCCTATATCATGCTCGATTGGCATCGATGCCGATCGCAGCGAGTGGAGCTCGACCCGGTGCGTACGTTGCTGACCTCCTCGAGCTGCTCGGCGGTCTCGGTCGACAGCAGCTGCAACCGCAGGATGACGTTGTTCGCGAGCGCCTGCCAGTCGTCACATGCCGTCAGTCACTCGCATTGATTCGGGTGCATTGATCCGAGAGGATCTATCGACGAATGCGCTCGGTCATACCTCGAGCTGGTCGGGCGTCGGGCGGCCGGCCGCGAGAGACTCGTTGATCCATTGCTTGGTGTCGAACGCCTCGTCGCCGAAGCGAGCGTAGTCCTGCTTGGTGGACACACACACACGCCAGCACCGCATAAACACATTGTGCAGTGGATCTGTATCTCTAGATGTCTCTAGATCCCTCTCGTTCACGTGGCGGATGTCGCAGAGAGGGCAGCGCGCTCGTACCACCATGGCAGCCAGCAGCAGCACGCGAGAGGGAGGAGGCACAAAAGCAAAAGCAGCGCGAGGAGGAGGGCGGCCTCTTGCTGTCGCCTCCTCTCGTGTCTTTCGCTCTTTCGCTGCTGCTGCTGCGCTGGCGTCATCACCCTCGTCGCTGCCCTCGTAGTCGCCCATCCATCCATCTATCCAGCCAGCCATCTCTCCTCTTCAATCGCACCGTCCACATTCACACATAAGCTCTCACGCCCAATAGTCTCATTCGATGGCGATCTGTTTCGAGTGCGGTAGTTTGAAGCAGGGCGCGACGTGTCCCGTGTGCGATGGTGCGGCGGCGCCACCGCCTGCCGCTGCTGCCACGGCCGCCGCGCCAATCACGAGGCCGATGCCAGCTCCGACTCCTGGTGGAGCACCACCACCGCGACCACCCAAAACTGCTGCACAGAGCCTCCCCTCGCTACCTACAAGCAATCTCGCCCGGCCGCCGGCGGCAGCGCTGAGCCCATACGGCCAGCCACCGGCGCGACCTGCCACGGCCTCCAAGCCGCAGCCGCCCCCTCCTCGCGCTGGAGCCGCTCCTGCTGCTGCGACCGCAGCGGCGCCAATACCGACGCGCGCACCTGCGTACGACTCGAAACCCTTGCCGTCGCCCACATCTGCGGTGCCTGCGTACGGCGCCAAGCCGCTGCCGCCGCCGAGCACGAGCTCAGCCTCAGCGCCACCGGCGCGCTTCACGCCACGACCCGAGCTGGACGACTGGGAGCAGCTGGTAGCGTCGCCGCCGCTCACTCCAGGCGGCAGCGCAGGCGGTGCCCCGCCGCCTCCTGTCAATCGGCGCACTAAGCCTGCGTACGACTGGCAGGCCATCTCGAGCAACCCGCAGCTGCAGCAGGAGCACTATGCGAGCCTCAAGGTCGACACTGACACCTCGGCCGATGCCGTTGCTCGTGCGCGCGAGATGCTCAACATGGGCAATGCCACGCTGCGGCAACTCAGCAGCCAAGCAAGTACGTCTGCCGCGTAGGCTTGTTGAGGTCGCTCGCTGGTGGCACTCACTCACTCACTCTCTCACGTACGCTCGCGTTGTCTCGCGTTGGCAGATGCGATCGACGGCGTCGAGAACAACGTCGAGGCCATTCACATGCAGCTCGACCGTGGAGACCGCCACCTGCGCTCGATCGAGGGCGTCACGGGCACGATCTCGAACCTCGTGTCGACCGACAAGCAGGACAAGAACCTGTTCTTTGCGCGCACGCAAGGCGTCGACCACACGCTGCCCGAGTACCAGGCCGGCGGTGGTATCGCGGGCCTCACGGACCCGGCCGACCCGGCGGCGCGACTCTCGTACGCGCCGAGCCCGCACGATACCACGCCGACGGCGCTCAAGTTGCAGCTCGAGCAACAGGACCGCGACCTCGAGGAGCTCGAGCAGTTGATGATGGGCCTCCAGGGCGTGGCCGTCACGATGAACAGCGAGCTCACACGCCAGAACCAGCAGCTCGACTACATGAATCTACGCACGGCGTCGGCCACGCAGAAGACGCACGACACCAACTACCGTATCAACCGCCTCATGTAGGAGGTCACACGATAGCGACATTGATCGGCCTGAGCGGTGCATCGATCGCGCGTCTTCTTGTCGATTCGCGCGCACGTGTGTGCCCAGCCAACGATCACCTCGATTACCGGCACCGACCCATCTACCTACCTATCTATCGCGCGATTGCTCGATCGAGCAATTGCTCTCTGTGAATATACTGACGTGTTTGTTGTTGTTGATGTTGTTGTGATGGCCTTCTCGGCTGCCTTGCGAGCACTGTGCTATAGTACCCTCCACGCCTGTAACTAGTCGGCCGCCCTCACCAAGGGCGCGTCCAAGTAAAGAGACCTCGCGCTCTCGTTGTCTCCATCCAGCTCTGTATTGTCGTCACGTTGGAGGCGGTTTGCGCAGCGACGCGAAGAATTGCTGCAAGAGCGCTCGTGACTGGTGGCTGAGGCTCGCGTCGTGCTCGACCGACAGGCTGGCGTCGCTCAGCGCAGCAAGCTTGCGATCCAGTCGCTCGGCAAGTGCGCCGAAGCACGGGTCGTGCTCGTCGGCATCGGGAGAAGCGGGACTCGAGGCATGCCTGGTACCAAGGAGCTTGTTGTGTGGCAGACTGTAGACGAGTCTCTTGATGCGAGCTTGCTCACATGCTCCGAGACACATCAAGCATGGCTCGAGCGTCACGTACAAGGTGGCGGACGGCGGCAGGCGCCAGCTCTGCAACGTGCCGCACGCCTCGCGAATGGCGTGCACTTCGGCGTGCTCGGTGGCGCACTGGCGCACCTCTCTACGGTTGAAGCCTCGCTGCATTCACACAATGGTGCACTCGATGAGAGATAGTGGCCGCAGGCGCTCGCTTCGCCAGCGAGAGACGTACACCAACCACACGCCAGCCGTCCACCACCACCACGGCACCGACTGGAATCTCGCCAGCAGACGCCGCCTCACGCGCCAATCGTAGAGCTCGAGACATCCAAAACACGTCCAAGGCCGTTCCGACGCTCAAGCGTAGCTTCGTCGATGCCATTCGCGAGTTCCCTGCCCCCGAGACGACCTCAAGGCACCGACACACCGACACACGCCGCCGACGCGAAAGAGAAGCCAAGAACAGTAACCAACCCGCCACCATTCCCTCGGCTTTCTCTCGTGACCCACCACCATTCCGCTCGCATTCCCTCGGCTTTCTCTCGTGACCCACCACCATTCCCTCGGCTTTCTCTCGTGACCCACCACCATTCCGCTCGCATCCCTCTCCCGCTCGCACTCGCTCCCTACCCTCTCGAGAACCCCCGCGTCTTGCTCTCTTCCTTCAGAATCACCACATGGCTGCCGTTCGTTCGTCTGTCTTGTATCTCGCTCATCGCGCGTTCACCTTCTCCGCCGTCGCGCCTGGCTCTTCGGTGCTCGCTCGCGCTGCCAGCACCGCTGCCTCGTCGGACGCCAGCGCAGCACCGCCGCCGCGTGCCAAGTTCACCATCTCGGCCAAGGCTCGCCCCGGAGAGCCCACGGTCGTTACTACCCCCAGCCACGAGTACGTAAGACTGGCGCGCGAGCTTTACGCCACTCGCACGATAGGTACCGACCTCTGTCGTCGTTTGTCGTCTTGGTGCAGATTCTTCATTGACGAGCCGGCCAAGCTTGGAGGCCACGACAAGGGCCCGAGCCCGCTGCTGTATGCCGTCGGTGCCTTGGCCGGCTGCGAGGCCGTGACCAGCAGGGCGGTGGCTCGCGACATGGGCATCGAAGTGCAAGAGCTTGCATTTGATGTCACGGGCGCCATCGACCCGCGAGGCTTCCGCGGAGTGCCCGGCATTCCCTCGCACTTCCAAACGGTGCGTGCTCGCTCGCTCCTGGCTGGCTCCGACCAAGACGACCGCAACTAACGCGCTCCTCCTCGTGCAGGTCGACTTGCAAGTCAAGGTCAGGAGCTCAGCCACCGACGAGCAGCTCAACGAGCTCTTCCAGCGCTCGGCCGTTCGCTGCCCCATCCACAGCCTGCTGCACGCCGCCGGTGTGGACATCAGCTTCAAGTGGACGCGCTTCGAGTAGCCTGCCTACCAGCAACTCTCTTCTTGTGCAAATGAACAACAACGATCGAACCAAACGGCGCGTATCTACGCAGTGTATATTCATCGGCTTCGTCAATCTACGAGCAAGAGCTGCAGGCGAGCATCACTGAAAGCCTACTGATGCTGGCAGCCAGAGGAGTGGGATCGCTCAGCTCCGTCCTCGTTGTCGTGGCGCCTCGAACGGCGGTAGTGCGATGAGGTGTGGGTTGGCGGGTGATGGTATGAGTGTGAGGACGAGGACGATGACGAGGACGACGACGAGGACGAGGAGGAAGACGAGGTGGAGCCTGCTCGTGCTCCGGGATAGGCAAGGTCGGGAGAACGTGATCGCGGCTGCTGCTGGCGCTCGGTCGAGCGAGCTGTAGTCGATGGTGGAGCGGCTGAAGTTGGAGTGGGCACCGGAGCAGGAGCAGGAGCAGGTGCCGGAGCCGGAGCGGACTGCGTTCGTGAGGCAGCAAGGCGTCGCTCGATATCATCAAGGCCACGTCGAGCCTCTGCATCGTTCGAGTTCAGCGCCAGTGCTTTCTCTGTTCATGTACACGGCACAAGATTGTGTGAGTTCGCGATCCCATCCACCACAATTGAGCCCCGAGCTCGTACCGTAGGCATGCACAGCTGGCGTGTATTGCTGCAGCCACACGTGATTGACTGCCTTTCGTCGGTAGGCCTTTGCGCGTAGAGCGATATCGAGCGTCTGCAAATCGGCATGCTCGAGCACCACCTCACACTCGGTGAGGCTCTCTTCGAAGCGATGGAGCGACGTCAACGAGGCTGCCTTGTTCAAGTGCAGCGTCGCATCAAAGTCTAAGCTGGCCAGCTATGCACACCGAGAGAAGCATTAGTATGCAGTGCACCGTGTGTCCGACAGTGCCCAAGGGTGCACGATGAGCGAAGCAACATACAGCCTGAATGCCGAGCGAGTAGCTCTCCAAGGCGAGCTGGTACTGTCCCGCTCGAAAGTGGGTGTTACCGGCATTCTTGTGTCGCGCAGCTTCGATCTTGGCGTTGGCAATCTGCTGTGCAGTTGCCTGTGCTTGCTCGATACTCTTTTGAGGAGAGGGAGTCAGGTGCCATTGGCAGCAGTAACATATGTGCCACAGTTCCAAACGTACCAACATGAACTCGGCAAGGAACGTGCGCATCTCGGCAATGTTCTGCTGCGCCTGTTGCAGCGTGCGAGAGAGTTGCTCTTGTTGCTTGCGGATCTCGGCGACTGCAAACGATGAGTATGTATGCATGCGAGTATGCGCTTGCGCGTGCTATCCATTGATACGCACTCTTGGTTCGCGTCGTAGACTCATGCGATTCGGCCTCGGCTTGCGCTTCAATCGCAGCAAAGTGAGCCCTGTGCAGCGTCTCGTATTCGACTTTGAAGGTCGCTGCGCGAGCCACGTTCTCCAGCGCTTGAATGCGGTGATTGATCTCGACCAAATGCTCAGCCACCAGAGTCTACGCTCGCGCCAACACATACGTACACACACGTACATTCATTCGGTACCTCCGATCGTGAGATTGATGCCAAGCAGCGCCACTCTCACATTTGGACAAGAGCGCGCACCTTGGAACGCGCAATCGCAGCGAGCTCGACCTCGAGCTGATCCCTACGCGAACTGAGTCGTACGGCGAACGACGAATGGCCACGAGACTGGAGCGCGCGAATCTCGGCCTCTGCACATGCGCCAGAGAGCGACCAAGCGACCAGTCAGTGTTCATACTCGCACTAACACGAGCCACGCACTCGATCGCCCACTCGCTCATTCGTTCGTCGAGTGTGAGCGAGCAAGAGACCTTGTACTACCAATCCCGATTCCTGTTGATCGAGCTGGTGAATCTGGAGCTCTAGAGCCGCCTTCTCTTCGTTGAGCACCGATACTTGGGCGCGGTGCGCTTCCTCGTCAAAGATTGCTGCTAGTTGTTGGCGCAGGCGGAGCTCGCGTTCGATCGCCGATTTCTGCGTGCGCACACGGTACCGTTAGCGACAGACGCATCGAAAGAACAGAGAGTATCACGCGCAGAACGTACGTGTATGGCGGTGGCATCGGTGAGAGTAGCCTCGAGATCTGAAAGCTGTTGTCGCAACGAGATGTCGGTCGACAGGGCACTCGTGTACTCCTTTCGCATCGCACACAACTGGGCAAGCGAGCGAGAGAGTCAGTTAACGAGTGCGTGAATAGATTGTGGTCCATGTTATCTCGTTCATACCGAAGACATGATGCCAGGGAGACCTCGAGGAATAGCTGCAGCGAGAGTCATTAGGAAGATACACACGCACACGGATACCCACTGTGCTGGCAGTGTCGCAAGAGAACATACGGGCCTCGTTGGATGCAGCGATGAGCTTCCACGCCGTGGCGGCGGCTCGCAGCGCATAGTTGGGCACGCAGTCACGCAACGTGAGCGCTTGTTGCGTCAGGGGGCACGAGGCACGCGTAGCGAGCCAATCAGAGATGCCCTCCTCACTGAATGAGTGACCGTACTTGGTCACGACGGCATCCTCCTATCGAGAGCGAGTGAGTAAGCGTGAGTGAGCAAGCGTGAGTATCGGCGTACCATCAACTCGAACGTGATAGGATCACGCAATACTTCTTCTAATGCCTCCATCGAGTGGTATATGCGTAGTACGTGCGCAAGATTGATCGATCGATAGATAGAGTCCTCTTGTGTTAGGGAGTTTGCAATGAAAGAGATAGAGAGATATAGGGATTGGTTGTGTGCAGCAGGGAGCGAGCAAGCAAATGAACGGAACAGCAGCCTTGAGGCTCAAGAACAGCGCCTCCATCATTCGCTTCTTGCCTCGCTTGCACACGCAGCATGACTCACGCGCGTGACTCGGAGCAACATCAATGATATGGCGCACCCGTATCGGCGACCGAGCGATCGAATTCTGCCAATGATCGAGACCTTGCGTGCATACAAGGTCGCGTCGGGCGAGATCGATATCAATGCGTCACCATCCGGTGTCGTGGGCGATGTGTCGCACCTTGATGCTGGTGCGAGCGCGAGTACGTGACGATCCGTGCTACTCGCTCGCGAGCCGCCTTGCATTACATTGACGAGAGAGACGCCTCTCGATCATAGAGAGCCATAGGCCTGTTCGATACACACCGTATGAGAGGCCTGCACGTCGACAACAGGCGCAACAACACCACAAGGAGCGCGTGTTCGTTGCAAGAGCGTCGCAAGCTGAGGCTGCTGTCTCCTCGCCACAACCTTCGCCCTCCACACCGAGCGCGACGAGTGGACCAGCTCATGATGGCACAACGATCGATCAAGATGAAGCACACAGCCCTATCAACTTCTTTGGCCTCTCTGGACTAGATTCGTCGAGTGACGGCGACGACGACGATGATGACGACGACGACGACGTCAAAGCTGCTAGAACGAACGAACCAGAGCAAGAACGAGAGCAAGAGCATCAAGCTACAACACTCCCAGCACAGCCTGGCACGCACTTGAGAGCTCTTGGTCTATCTTCAGCAGCTGCACTTCCAAGTGTCGACTCGTTCTGGGACTCGATCGCCACGCCAGGTCCGTCGATGCGGAGAGCATCGCTCGTCGCTGGAGCGCAACGCTCACACGTACCGCTTGTCACCGGATTGGATCTGCTACCTCAGCGATACTAGAAGAAGGCTCGCTCCCTCCGGTGACAGCTCGAGAGATGCCCCATCGCGTGGTCGCTGTTCGAGCTGCACAGAGTACGCAAGAGTCGCGTGAGCAGCGTGTGCTCCAAATGTCCCAGCGAACTGGACGGGTTGTGCTCCCGTCCCCTTCGAGCACCGAATCTCGTCGGTGGCTGCCGAATAGCAATCGGTTCGCTCACCAACTCAACGAACTATCGACAAGCAAATGGTATGTGGTATGCGTATTGCATACAGTCATAAGCGAAGAGTGTGGCTCATAGAGCGAGGGTGACGGTTGCAGTTGGAAGTGCGGCGTCATGGGCCACCTGGCGGCAGATTGCGGGTCGACACGGTCGATCCCAGCGCTGGTACATGAGAGTGCAACCGTACAAACGTTTGCTCTGCCGGAAGATACGCGATTCTATGCGTGTGGCAAGAAGGGCAAGGATCTCACAGTGTTTCCAGCTCGCGTGCGCAAGCTTTACAACCAGTATGTCGATTGGCCGATTTACTCGCCACACGTAGCACAGTCACTCACTTTTGTTGGCTACTGCACCACTACTACCATCATTGCCATGTCGTTACAACTGTGTCAAAGAGCCAAGAAGCTCAACGAGCATGCGGCGAGAGCAACGTGCGCCGTCTGTAACGCTCGAAACAACCTCGCACATTGCATGGCATGCAAGAGCTCGTTCTGCGACGGTACAGGCCATCTCGGTGCGCACCTTTGCGAAAACCCGACTCATATGCCGTTATATTCGTATAAGCTCCGGCGAGTGGTACGCACGGCATTGCCCTCGTGCGTGTGTGGTTATTCGGCAGCGGTTGCCGACTGATACCGTGGTGTACATCCAGCTGAAATGCTCGAATCCAACGTGTGACAAGAGTAATCCGTATGAGCTCCTCGTATGCGACTCTTGCACCGACAATGCCTTTCAACGCTACTATTCAATGGTGACGGCCACATGGTATGCCCTGAAATGCATGGATGATGAGAGGAGTGATTCGGACGACTCACTTGCTCTCCTGGTCGTCGGTCTGTAGGCGACGAGAAGGACTCAAGGTGCTTGCAAACTCGATTGCATGCGACGATCACTTTGACTGGTATGATCAATAGACCACTCCAGATCCCGACTGATTGTTGAGGGACGAGCGTATCATCGCAACCAACGATTGCTACAACCTGCAGGCACCGACTGAATTGCGAACTATCGCATGCTCATAACCCACTCCTCGACACGAGCCAATTGGAGCGAGAGCAAGCTCTCGTGAGCGAGTTGTTCTTTTGATGAGCACGAGCACATGATGACACTTGTGTATGTCTATCGGTCGGTAGGAGTCTTGTAAAGTACATATTGTATGTTGATAGCCGGAGCGAGTCACAGTCGCGAGAGAGAGAGAGAGATTGAGATATTGAAGTTGAACAAGAGACATATTGGATGCAGAAGAGAGTTTGTAGCGCTCACTTGATACCGCGCGCTTCACGCTCACGCTTTCGAGCAAGAGCCTTTCGCGCCTTCCAGCGGTCAATTTCCATGACGACATGAACGCCGCACGACAAGAAGAACAGCGTGTGCAACACACAGTAGATGGTGTCATCGGCTTGGAAGATCATTTCGCGGATGGCAGCGCCGATGCCTTCGACGCCCAGGTTGAAGCCGATCAGGTTGACGGCCACGAGGAAGATGACGTTCGTGGCACCGGCGAGTGCCTCGAGGTGAGGGTAATACCACGTGGCGCGGAACCAAGCCATGTCGGAGCGACTGCAGATCGACGACACAAAGTACTCGGGTATGACGGCCAGTACCATCAACCAGCCCCACGTGAACAAGTGCAACGATGTATCGTGCCACATGGCCGTGAAGGTGAAGACCAAAAAGACGCCAAGAATGTAGTACGAGCGTCCACCGAGTGGTGAGTAGATGTATCGAACCAACCAGCTGTGAGAGAGCGCAGCCCATAAGAGAGTGTCAATGAAAGAACGAATGAATCAATGACGTTTGGTCTCTCACTCATCATACCGATTGAAGGAATAATGCCAAATGCGCCAGAATCCACGCACGGTGTAGTTGCAATTGATGCAGCCATTCATGTTCTCGGGTACCTCGATGTTCTCGAGCAAGCTCCACAGCCGGAAGAAGCGCCAAATGACGAGGAACTTGAACCACATGAGCTGCACGCACATCCAGCCGTAGTACATGATCTCGGAGATGGAGAGGTAGTTTTGGATCGCTTCGGCGAAGGCGCCCGACTTGATTCCGGCAAAGACCAGCATGTAGTGGATGCCGAGCTCGAGCACGGCGACGTACGTCAGCCAACGCACGACGTAAAGCGCCAGGTAGGCGCCCGAGATGCGCCACCGATGGTATTGCACTTGCGCCATGAAGGCGTTGGCCGAGATGATCGGACCGGCGATGATCAACGGTGCGTAGAGCGTGTACGAGAGATAGAAGCCGAGGTTGTACAGGTGCACCGGCTGCGAGCGACGCTCCCAGCGCTTGTACTGCTCGTCGTCGCCGTCAATCTCGACTCGCTCGACGTCGTCGTCGGCGAGTGGCTTGTCATCATCGGCCGCACCGCGGTGGGCCTGGAGTTTGCCGGACGCTTGGGCTTGCAGATAGGCCCAATGCGCATCGAGGTTGAAGGAGATCATTCGTAGTATCGCCATGCGATAGACCGTCGGCCAGCGTACGAACGTGAGGTCCAGGAATTCGAGGCTCTCGTGCAAGTTGCTGAACAACAGCACGCCGAACAGCTGATCGGCATAGAGGAGCGTGACGACGTTGTAGATCCATGTCACTGGTGCCAACAATCGAGTTCCCTATCGTTGGTTGAGTGAGTGAGTGAGTGAGTGAGTGAGTGTGACGATACGATGCATCATTGCACGCAGCAGCAGCAGCATACACGAAGCGAGACGAGGATCAAGTAGTTGATCAAGAGAAAGGCCACCAACCACACGACGGTCGCGAGATGCAACACGGTCGCAAAGATCAACGAGCCGAACAAGTAGAAGTACAAGCGAGGCGTGTAGTCGTTGGAGCGCAGGCTGGCGTTGCGCGCGGCGGCCGACACGGCGGCCCACACGAGCGCGAAGCCCGCGAGGATCGGGATCTGGCCTCGGAACATGGTCCATTGGTGGTCGCTGTGATCGACCGGCAGTCCAGCCCACGAGACATCGAGCTTGTTGACACACTCGAACGAGCCGTAGCAGATCTGGAACGACAAGGGCGAGATCGGCAGCGACCGCCACAGGTACACGGCCACGACGACGGCGCAGAATACCAACCACACCTTCTGCAAGATCGAGATCTTGTAGCTCTCCTTCTGTGTCGATGCTACTGCTACTGTTGGTGTTGGTGTTGTTGTTGTTGTTGTTGATGACAACCGCGATACTGGTTTGTTGGAGGAGGAGGAGGAATCGAGCGAAGCCGAGCTCGCCGTCATAGTGAGCGAGTGGCGTGCGTGCGCGAGCGGGAGAGCAATCAACTGAGAGTGGCGCCGCCATCGATAGTTATCCAACTCGCTGCAGGTGCTGCAACGAGACCAGCATAGGTATTCTGCATGGATACGATGCTCTTATGGATTGAGTCTTGCGTTCGAAATGTACAGCTCTTTGACAACTGCAAGCAAGCAGGCAAGCAGTGGAATGGGGATAATGTGAGTGAGTGATGCGACATCGTTGTCTCGATCAGTGGTGACGCCGGTATCGTTGATGCGAATGGGGAGCCAGCACAAGGCCTTGCACAACCCACCGGCCGGCATGGAACACCACCTCTCCATCGGCAGGATCTGCTTCGTCGGCGAGAGACAGCGTGACAATGTCGCAGTTGTGTGGATTGAGCATCACCTCAAAGTCCTCGATGGTGAGATGCAGGAAGCGCATCACGAAGCATCGGATCGTGA
>Ga0209935_1003044_pt1 | contig 18326 bp, 18 predicted proteins | sample ThiBio_1000_plan_2_FD_183958 | JGI IMG/M metagenome (GOLD analysis project Ga0209935, IMG submission 183958) | Wastewater bioreactor microbial communities from Cape Town, South Africa - Thiocy_cont_1000_plan (SPAdes) | ecosystem: Engineered > Bioreactor > Thiocyanate-remediating >... | reverse complement strand
CACTGTTCGAACGGAGTCGCCCGATCATGGTGGCCATGCGTGACAGGAAGAACACGATGAACTCGAGCAGGTGGCGGTGGTGCGAGTCGGCTGGAATGGCCGCGACCTTCTCCTTCATGTGTTGCATCAAGTAGGCTTCATCCTGTGCGCGCAGAACAGTAAGCGAGCGTATCGTACGAGGACGAAGCACGAGCACGAGGTCGTACGTACCTTGACGCGCGAAAAGTCGATCGACGTGTCCTTCTTGCCTTGGAACTCGAGCAACGGCACCGGGAGGAGCTCGAGAAAGTTCAGCAGCGCCGATGATACATCGAACGGGTTGCTATTCGACAGTTCGACTGCCTTGCCGGTGCGATGGAAGTTGTCCCAGCGACGTCGCAATCGACGCACGGCCGATCGGCGGCCTTCGATAAAGAACAAGCCTTGCAGTGATGCATCTGTGTCATTGGTAGTCGCCAATCAACTCATGGTGGGTTCAGTTCGGTCGTTCGTTCGTTCGTTCATGTGGCGCGTCGAACACTCGATCGTACACTTTTGAATGTAGGCGACCGAGTCGAGCACAACGCATGGTATCGAGCTCTGCTCCTTCTCGAGTAAGACTTCGAGCGGTGCACCGAAGGCCGAGCCCAGCTTGAGCTTCGTGATCGTTTGATCGAGACGAATGTACCACTTGCCCGACTGCGGATCGGGGATCGATGACTCGGCCTTGGGCTCGCGCAGCAAGTAGGTTTCGTTGGGGCAGACGATCTTGAACTGCTCGATTTTGGCTGTATCTCGAACAAGATTGGAGGAGATTGGCGTTGTCGTGTCAGAGAGCGAAGTGAACGGTTCACAAGTTAGAACGGCAGCGAGGCTGGATGGGTACTTTGTGGTTGCGAGGGGCTGTCATCGAGCGGCATCACGGTGGCTTCCCTGAGGCTCACGTCGTTGCAGAGCTTGAAGATGTAGTTGGTCATGCGCTCGCAGATCAGCAAGCGATCCGTGAAGAGGAAGGCGTAGCGACGTTGCTTCTTGCCCTTGACCGTGTGCATGATGTCGCCCTTGCGCACGTAGTGGCGGTTGCGATCGTACAAGTGCAACGGGCCCTGCTCGACGACCACGCAATCAAGAGCAGCAACAGGCACACGGCTCAGTTGAGAACGGCTGGCTGCTGATGTCGTTGGTGATGCCGACGCAGCAACAACGTACGCCTGAGAGCACGCGGCCTTCGATGATATCGTACTCGCGCTTCTTCTCCTGTTGCTTATCGAGATCGTACAGGTACTTGGCGAGCTCCGAGAGCTTCGCCGTCGCCACAAGAACTGCACTCACGCACACAGGGGGCGACATTGAGTAGGTGGTTCCACTCGCGATCGTATGTAACGAACGTACTATCAATATGGTCGCTGCTACTTGCTGGCGTGGCGCACAGTAGAGTCTACACGGTACGAAGGAGATGCAGCACTCGCGTGCAGGTGTCAGTCGCGCGCAATGGTTGGGTCGGCGAGCGACGCGTCACAGCACCTTGAGCGGCTCTTGATAGAGCTGCATGTGTCGAATCGGAAGCTCGAGCAACCGTCGCAGCGGCCTCGTAATGTCCTCGACGGTCGGCTTCTTGGCCGATGACGACGACGAAGACGACTTGGACGGCTTCACGCCCGTGGCGTTGTCCTTCGAGTCGAGCGCGCTGCGTCGCTCCTTGCGCTTGGTGGCAAAGATGTCCTGACCCTCCTCGGCCGCCATCTAGCATCGCGCAAGCGTCGGTGTGAATAGCAGCAGCTGGCGCGAATGCCACGGCGAACTCATCTACGGCCGTCACGACACGCACTTTGAGCAAGAAGCTTTTGACGGCGGACTTGCTGGCCAGCTCGCGCAATGCATAGCCCGCGGCCGGCGCCTTCTTGGCGTACTGACAGTACGACGTGAAGACCGTCCACTGCATTGCATTCGTTTCGGAGCGAGTGAGTGAGTGAGTGAGTGCAGAGTAGGATGCACATAAGCGTCGCGATGGCGTTGATAAGGCGCTGCCCCGATCGCGAGCACGCACCTCGGACGTGAGGATGACGCCGACATTGCGCTCGCACGAGCCGTTAAGATAGGCCTCGAGCGACTGGCGCACGTTGCGATGCGAGTCTCGCAAGACGGGAATGTTGAGGAAGATCTCGTTCAGCTGCTTGGACGAGAGCTTGGGTGCCTTCCTCTTGCCGTGTTGGAACGGTTGGATGTAGTTCTTTGGATTGTTTGCAGCGCCAGCGAGCGAGACCGCGAGCGAGAGCGAGAGGGCGCGCCATTGATCGCGTTAGTTTGGCGCGCATCGAGCGAGCCGCTGAATACCAGCCATCACGAGACTGGGATATCGTGTGTGTGCGCGTGTGAATACCTCCATCAGGCGGTCTATCGACTTGAGATACTCGTCCTGGATCGAGATCAGCTGCACGATGGCGTCGTGCTTGCGCTGCTCGGCGGTCTTCTGGTGGAACTCGCTGTCGAACGACTCGTCGTCGTTGCCGTCCTTCTCGAGCTTGTCGTCGGCTTCGTCCTCCTCGTCGTCGTCCTTCTTCTTGGACTTGTTGCGTGGTGAGGCGATAGCATCGTGTGTTCCTTCGAGCGACGACGAGATCGAATCCGTTGACGCCCCAAGGCGTGTAGAGCCCGACGACGATGACGATGACGACGACGACGTCGAGGTCGAAGCGCCATTCCCTGACTCGGGGGCGCTTCGCAGCTTCTTACCGAAGCGCAGGAGATTCATGGGGGCCGGGACAGGACAGGACAGGAGCAGCCTGTTCTGTGGGACAGCGAGAGGGGAGCGAGGGCGAGCGAGGAGAGAAGAGACTGAGGCGAGCGATTGGCGTTGTTGGTGTTGTTGAAGTACGGCAGATAAGAGACTTTGCTTGACAGATGAGATGAGATAAGCCGTATTCTTCGGCTATTGCGCGCGCTTCTTATCTGGATGTGCTTGCGTGCGTGTGTGCTTGTTTGCTCTGTTTCTCGCTCGTTCTCGTTCGCCCGCCACACTAGATCTCTGCCATGTACGCGTAGGTAGCCGCGGCACGTGGCGTACACGCACAGCACCCTAACGGTTGATCTCTCGCGTTCAACAATGCCAGCAGTACTCGGGTGTTCGCGATGGTGGTCTCACGAGGCATCGGATCCTGTTGTTGTCGTCGTTGTTGTGGCTGTTGGCGACGCCTGCCCGGCGGCGGCGCTCCTGGCGGCCACTGGCTGCGTTGTACCCGGCACAAAGCCAGTGGACGCCACCGGAGGAATGACGGCCTCCTTGGCTGACGCCACCAGGCTCGAGCCGACCTCGATCACGGCGCCGGTCGACGACGCGACGCCTGCCGCTGCGTCCTTGGCCTTCGACAGCAGCGTCGAGCCTGCTTCGACGCCCTTGTTCAGCGTCTCGGTCGCGGCGCTGAGCACCATGCGCGCCCCGCTGCCGTCGTTGAGGCGATAGTGCACCTGCAGCGCACACGAGTTGCTGAAGCGCCACAGCGGCTCGGCGAGGTCCGAGTCGCAGTACTTGAAGTCGTTCTCGTCGAGCGTGTGCGGCTGCGACGCCTCGGGATCGAGGTGCTGCCGCACGTCGCCCAGCTTGGTGTTCTTGTCGAGCATCACACGCCGGCGGTGCGTCGACGCCTGGCCGTAGAAGATGCCGAACACGTGGATCCTATCGCAGGTTTGCTCGCGCTCTGGCTCCGCCACGGCGCGGTGCTTGGGGCCCGACTCGTCGCTGCCACCCAGCGCATTGTTCATGGTCTGCTTCATTGTACGAACTGTCGCGGCCTTTGCCATTGGAGCTGTGGGTTTGCGCGAGGGCGGGAATGCGTGTGTGCAAGGGTTGTGTGTGTGTGTGTTGCGGGAGGCCAACGCGTGGAGGAAGGAAGAACAGCAATATGTGGTGCTCGAGCGCGCGCAAGCAGCCTCACTCGATCGCAGCAATACGAGGAAATCGGGCAGAGGGCGCAATCGCGCGATCTCAATACAACGATATATCTCAACGATGGATGGAGCCAGTGTGCCTGAGATCATTGAGAATCCGTCGAAGAATCGTGCTGCTCACGATGCTTGGCCAACTGCGCAAACAAATGGCTCCGTAGCAGCGTCTGCGCATCAGCAATCGTCGGCGCGGCGAGCTCGAGGTACTCGTGCGCTTGAGCGAGGTCCACCGGGCCGCCGTCACCGCGAATCAGCATCTTGGCGTACTCGAACTGTGCCTCGGCGTCGCCTGCATCGGCCAGCAGCTCAAACAGCCGACGAGCTTGCGCGAGGTCTTGCGGCAGATCGTCGCCGCGCACGAACGACGTCGCGAGGTTGAAGATGGCGTCGCCGTGGCCCTGCTTGGCGGCGATCGCCAGCAGGCGCACGGCGTCCTCGGGTTGCTTGGGGCCGCCCTGGCCGCGCACCAGCAGCAAGCCCAGCGAATGAGCGATCAGCGAGCGACGCTCAACGAGAGCCGCCAGCTCCTCCTCGCTCATGCCATCGTCCATGTCCTCGAGCTCCTCTTGCTGCGCCACTTGCTCCATCTGCTGTTGCAGCGACGCTCCGGCCGCACTGCCGGTGTCGTGCGAGCTGCCTTGCTCGAGCTGCTGGCGTAGCAGGTCGTCGGTCTGCTGCAGCGCTTGCGAGAGCCATCGCCGCGCCTTGGCGTACTCCTTCAAGCTCGCGTACATGACGCCCACTCGATGTTGCGCATCGAGGTCGCCCGACTCGGCCACCGGCTCGAGCAGCTCGACCGCCTCCGAGTAGTTTCGCTGCTCGGCAAGCGCGTGGCCCAAGGTCGTGTTCGCCAGCAAGAATCCCTGCGCCACGGCTTGGCGCAGCACTCGCTCGGCCTCGGCAACGTCCTCGTCGCCGCCGAGGCCACGAAGCAGCAGCGTGCCGAGGAGTGTCTGCGCAGTAGGGAGGCCGGCCTCGGCTGCGATCATCGCGTACGCACGCGCGCCCTTGTAGTCGACCTTGCCGCCAATACCGTGGTACATGAAGCTGGCGAGCGCTGCCGCGGCATCGGGCACCTTGGTGGCGGCGCTCTCGAGCATCAGCCGAGCCTGCGTCGAATCGTGCTGCGTATCGCGCATGCCACCATCGTCCGAAGAGCCGTAGCCCGTGTGCAGCATGATGGCCAGCCAGTATCGCGCCACGAGCGACTTGGGTGCCAGCCGCGCCATGCGCTGTCGCTGCTGCCGCTGCTCGGCTTGGCTCACGTCAGGCGCGATCGCAAAGTTCATCAAGAAGAACCGATCCTCGCCCTCGATTGGTGACGTAGTCGACAGCCAGCGTGACGACGCCACGTGTGCTCGAGCCCAGGGCCATTGCGGTAGTGCGCCGTAGGTGAGACTCGTCGGCGTACGAGCTTGAGCTGGTGGAGGTTGGTGGCATGATGGAGTGCTGCTACCGCTACTGCTGCTGCTCTGCCATCGAGGAACCAAGGAAGTGAGGCTACGCTGTTGTGGTAGTAGCTGCTGCTGCTGCTGTTGTCGTCGCTGTCGTAATAGTGTTGTAACTGGAACACGTATGAACGATCCAGATGGAGTGATTCGTTGGCTAAAGAGAAGCCTTGCGTGCATCGAGTTGGGTGTGTGAGAGAGGTGTGACTGCGACTGAGAGAGCGAAGCAATGCCGTCGCTCGTCGCTGTTCTTATTCGTTGTCGTTACTGGTGTTTGCTAGCGCAAGTTCAACAAGTGCAAGAAGCCGAACACCACCCACCGTACTGCACGGAATCCCAGTCGGAACGGAAAGAGCATGAGGCAGCCCGGTCGGTAGACGAAGAGATTGAGATGCATCAGGCGGCGGACATCGATCTTGATCCGCTGAAACTGCTCGACGACGCCTGTCTCGTTCGGGTAGCTGTACGACGGCCGGTACTCGGCGATCACCAACGAGTGCAGGTTGGTGGCGTACAGCGCCCGAAAGAGCGCCGACGAGGCGATCACGCGCTCCAGGCCGCCACTGATCACGTCGCATATCAGGTATCGGCATCCTGTCTCGTGCAAGGTGCGCATCACCTCCCAGTACAGCTGCACCGCTAGTGCAAGGCCGCGACACTCGTCCGACACCCACGCCGTCACGACCTCGTACGAGTCTGCCGACGAGTAGTCACCGAGCGTGTACGCCAACACGACGCCACTTCCATCAAATGACGCGCTGCTGTTGAGCGCCGTGATGGCGCTCGTTGGTGCATCAGAATGGCCGACATAACGTTGAGAATGTACCACCAAGAAGCCAGGGTTTGGTTGGTGGCCGTAATGCGGTCCGAGGCGATCCTCCTCCTCGTCCTCCTCCCCTTGATCTTGATCTCGATCTCGATCTTGCTGCTGGTCGCTGGCAGACGAGCTGTTTTCGAGTCGGCGCACTCTCGAGCCTCCGTCGTCATGAGTCTCAGTAGTGTGGTAGCCTGCGAACGACAGGAACTGCGCGAGAGACTCTCCTTGCGGGCGGCCCCCTCGCGATGCCCACACGCGGTCCTCGTTGTTGTAGATCCACTTGACGATTTGAACCAACCGCGCCGGATCGATCGAGCGCATGTCGACATACTGAATCATGCCGTTGATCTGCTGCCGAGCGTACTGCAACAGCTCTCGAGCCATCGAGTTCGAGTACTTGCACGCCACGACCGACGAGAAGCCTCCTGCTTCGTCGTCATCGGTCGTCGATGCGCCGTGAGACGATGATCCACAGTGCCGGCGTGACAGAACCGACAGATGATTCAGGAATTCGATCAGCTGCGATCGTGCCGCCGGATCGCCGAGATATCGGTTGAGCTTGCCGACCGTGTAGTAGTCATCGAGTACGATGCATGTGCACTCTCGAATGCAGTGCAGCACGTGAGTCTTGAGGTCTGCGGCGCTCATGGCACTGCTGTCCTGCTTCGATCGCTTGTTCTTCTTGCTGTTGGTGCCGCCAGCCCCAGGCTTCTTGAACAAGCTCAGGTCGTACTTGGCCGCCAGCTCCGACTCGCTCCAGCTCCCATGCGCCATCCATGCTTGTAGCTGCTCGGCAATGCACCTGCAGCCACGCCGTCATTCGTATGCGCTGCGGGTGGCCGACACCGAGAGACCGCCACGTACTTGGCAAAGAGGTTCGGAGAGATGGCTGACAGAGTCAACCGCAAGTGTTCCATCACTTCGCTGTGTATCGTTCCGACAAGGTCTCGCTTCCGCTCAAAGACGACTGCCGGCCGAGCAGCGAGCTGCTGTCCCGATTCGACGAGGAATTGCGAGCTACACGCGGTTGCCAAGAAGCGAGAGTGTAAAGACACTTGGCTCCGACTAACGATTCACGCGCGTATCTCGAGGACAAACAACACACCGCACCTTCGAATGATGGCTGCCGAAACTCCGTCAACTGGGGCGGCTAGTTGAAGCTCGTGCGCATTGCCATGGTGGATGATAATGTCTCCTGGTAAGGTTTTGGCCTATTTCGTTCGTTCGTTCGTTGGTTGGTTGGTTCAAACCTGCAGTAATAATGGATGTGGCAGTAGTGGAGTCTTTCTCGTACTGCAGAGTGGTCATAGTACGACGGAATTCCGCCAGCAAAGTACGGGCTTGCAAAGGTGAGCATCGAACTCGTTACTTCGGGCTCAAGGAAGTTGGTGAGAACATTGTACGCTTGCGACGTCGGGAACTGGTGCTTGACGATGACGCTCGGCACATAGTGTCGCGTGATCAACTCCTGTAATGCATGATACGCAGAGCCTCGCATGAGTTTACGACACTGATTGCTTTGCACACCAAGAGAATGATGGCATGGCATGGCATACTTTGAACAGGACACAATGCACCATAGAGGTGTCAAAGTTCGAGGGCGATGCGTAGCTCTTGTACACATAGAGGCCTTGATCGGTGAAGAGCGCCTCGACGTTCTCGAGCTCCGTCATTGCCGAGGCCAACGGCGTATTGTCAGAGCCAGCTTCGGTCTGCTTGGCTCGTTGGTTTTTCTTGGGAAGCACCGAGATCGAGATGATCGCCGAGTCATGACGCAACCCGAGTTCGAGCGGCTTCTCGCAATGAGCGCCATTCGGTTGCTGCACACATTCACTCATCAGCGCTCTCTCTCCTGCTCTAGAACAACAATTCATGCCATACGATGACGTACATAGCATCCTGGAATGTCGAAGCCGCAACTCGCTGCACAACTAAAGAACGAGCGCAGCACGCGGACGAGGAACTTGACCTTCTCGGGCTTGCGCTGCGTGGCATCGAGATATCGCTGCTGCAGCTGGCCTTCTCGTTCCAGCAAATTGGCCTTGGCGTGTGTCATCTCTCGAGCCTTGTCGCTCTCGCCCGCACCGAGCAGGCGCTTGATGACCTCGTTGATGTAGCGCACCATCTTGCGACGATTGGACGTGAGCTCGTCGACCGACATGTGCGATTTGAAGAGCGATGCCGCCGTGGTTGTTTGCTCATGCACCGATAGTGCCATGCGAACGACGTCGTCATACTCGAGCAAGCACGAAATGAGCTGCGCCTTGTGTTCGTTGATGTCGGTCGGCAGTTGTTCGGTCTGTACTTTGATGGCGAGGTCGCCTTTCCAAATGTCGAGAAGATAGCCGTTTCGTGACAGTCGCTGGCGGGTATCAAGGTTCTCGGGAAGGTTGGCAATGTACTGTTCTGTGGATGCCACGCAGTCAGCTGCCGAGCCAGAATGTATGCGTGTGTGTGTGTGTGTGTGTGTGTGTCTCATCGTCATACCGACAAGCATCTTTCGTTTCTGTAACAAGGAGATGGGATTGTTGTTTGCGTCACGGTCCGACTCGTCCAATACCAGGTTCGGTGTCAAGAATATCTCGATAACGCGTTGTGTCAAGTTCTGGCGTGGAATGAAATCAACGAGAACAAGATCCTTGTTTGAGCTTGTGGTTCAACCGATCAGTGTCACGGTGCTATCGATATCGTACCTTGGTGTGTGAGTACTTTGAACGAATGTTGTTCATCCTCGTAGCTATGGTCGAGAGCATTGCCATAGTCTCAGGCTCTCGGAAGACATCTACTCAAATGATTCGAGGTGGAGACAGATTGGGTTGGTGCAAATTCAGTCGTTAGATCATGGCGATTCACGCGAACCTTCCGGAACACGAGAAGAAATCACTTGTTGAAACGATGGAAGCTGTTCGATACGGTCAGGGAGCGAGAGTTGATGCCAATGGCTTGTCGCGTGAAGGAGATCGTCGGCGTAGAAAGCCTTGTAGAGATCGAGCAGCTCCAACATTTCGGTCGAGTGCGAGAGGTCGAGTTCGACCGGAGGTGGCGCACCAGCAGTCGGTGATTGATCGCCGACTACTGCTGTCGCTTGCGCACAATCAATGTCGCTGGCGACACGGGCGAGCACTGCCGAGACCACGAGAGATGCAGCGTCAGCCACGCGCGCCTCGCGCTCGGTACGGCTAGTGATGAGCTCCGACGGAAGGTCGTCGCCGCCATCAATGTCCTGCACATCGAGTCTCTGTGAGAGCGCCATGGCTCGCGAGGCGATCGTGAGCAAGTGCAAAAAGGTGGTCGACGTGGGCAGCGCTGTGGGAGATAGCAGATGGCGTCGAATGGACTCGAAGGCCGGGTTCAACAGAGGCGGCATGGCGACGTTGCCGAGCATACGGATCTCGTCTCGCGAGCCGCGTTGCAGCAGCTGAAAGATTCGGAGCGCGAGCTCTCGTGCCGAGACGCATGGCTGGGGATCGGCAGCGGCAGTGACAGTGGCATTGCTTGTTGCGACAGCCAAGGACGACAGCAAGAAGGTCGGTTGAGGTTCGGGCGTAAAGTGGAGGTACAGGAATCGCCACGCGGTGCGCAACTGCAGCACAGCCGAATGAGAGCCGAAGGCTTCGAGCCGACGCGATGATGCGCGCTCAAAGGCCACTCTCGCGATGGCAACCGGCCCACCCAACAAGCCTGCAACGGCCACGTCCGCCGCGGGCTTGTCAGCAAGGGCCGTTGCCAGGTCGAATGCGAGCGGCAGAATGTGGTTCGCGAGCGCCGTGAACTGCAGGCCGCGCTGTACGTGGTCGGTGGCCGTGGCGGCGATGCGGAGCGAGAAGGCTGCGAGTGCCTCTTGGTTGTCGGGCTCCAGCGAGCAAAGCCCGTTGGACCACAGTAGCTCGGGAATGAGCGACGAGAACAGCACGAAGCGATTGGCGCCCGCGAACACGAGAAGCGACTTGGCGACCTGGAATGCGCCGTCGACCAGGCTCTGCGTGGTGGCGAGCGGCAGCGTCTTCCACGAGAGCGGCGCTTTCAACGATGCCGGTACGAGTGAGCGAAAGATGTGCTGCAGCAGTCCGTCCTCGATGCCGCCGTGAGCCATGAGTGCCGCAATGTCGAGCAGCTGCACGACATGTTGCGGAAGTAGCACCGCGAGAATGTCGTGGTGCGAGTGCTGCAAGCAGAGCAGCTGCAAGATCTCGCGGCGCACCGGAGACTCGGCCGCTGGCAGGTGCGTTGAATGTTGTAACTCTGCACACGAGACGAGATGTGCGCGAGCAAAGGCAATCATGCTGCGTAGTATCTGTGACGTGTAGTTGGCAGGTGATGCCGTTGCTGCTGTTGTATCGTCGTGCTCCTCGTCGTGGACAAGCTCGTCAACAGCAGTGCTTGTTGTTGCTGTTGCTTCGGGTGACGGAGCCGGTGCATGTTTGTTGGAGTTGTTTCGAGATGGTTGAGGCTTTGATTGGGCTGGTGGTAGCTGCTGCTCCAAGGAGGTGGAGGTGGTGGCAGTGGATGTCGTCGCAACGATGGCGCGTGTGAGTTCGATCGCGTTGCTGGCGAATGCCGACACAATGTCGAATGCGCAATCGAGAGGCTGCAATCTCTCGAGCAAGACCCCGATCAGCTCGGCCATCGAGCGGCACACCTCGACCACGAACGTGTGAGGGCATTGAGACAATTGGACGGCGATTTGATCGATCAACGGGAAGAGTTGCTGGCCGATCATTCGCTCGATGGCATCGAGATTCTCGTCCGATACGATGGTCAATGCCGAGTGAACCGTGCCCAAGAGCGACTCCAACATGGCGCTGCGGCGAACCGAGTGCGCAGCAAACACTTGGGCCCGTGCATCGAGCTGCTCGTGCAAGAGGCGGTGCAAACGAGCCAGGCGCTCGAGCGCCCACGCAGCCTCGATCGCAGTGCCGGTGCTCGTCAGGCGGAAGAGGAGCTCGAACCAGCGCTCGGTGACGTTGGTCGTTCGACGATCGCCATCGCCTGCGAGCTCGAGCACTCGGATGGCGTCGGCTTGGCTCATGCGTCCATGGTCGATTCTACATATGCCCACCAGCTAGTCAGGAGCGAGGCAGCGCAGCCTCGCAAACGAGTCGCTGCGTGTCGGTCGGCGCATACCGCAGCAGCATCAAGACGTTCCAATACACCACCAAGAGAGCGTCGCTCGAGAGGTGCTTGAAAGATGACGACACAGCAGCCGTGATGTCACTCGCCGACAAGGTGCCGTGGTCGTAGTGTTGTTGCAGCAGGAGCGAGACGTTGGTGTCGGTGTCGACCTGCTCGACGATGCGACACGCACGCAACCGAGTACCGCTCGCCTCGTGGTTGCACAGGATGCCGAGAGCCATCTGTACTTGCGGCGACCGGAACAGCCACAGTCTATGAGGCTCATGGCGCACAATGTAGGAATGCAGGTGCGAGATGGCCTTGGCGCAGAGCGTCGACGACTCGGCCGAGAGGCCTTGATGCGTCGTGATCTGGTCGATGGCGGCAGGTCGTCAGCAGTGTTGCACACGGTACATGGGCACGCGTATGCCAGCACCGTACACGAGTGAAGAGTCGAAGGAGCTTCTCGATAAGTCGCGGTCGAAGCTGTACGTGCGGTTGTATGCACAGGACGAGCGCCGTGGCGCCAGCAATGTTGCCCGAGACATTGGCGGCGCTGGCGTCGAGGCTTTCACACGCGAGCGCCAACGTGTGCAACGCGATGCGATACTGTGGGTTAGACTCGTTCACGACGCGAGAGAACCATAGTCGTGAGAAGGCATCTTCGACTGACTCCCACGGGAGTATGATATCGGAGGTGGCAGCGGCGGCAGCCTCGTCAGCTTGTGTGCTCATGAGAGTGAGGTAGCGAGAGAATGAACAATGACGCGAGCGAGAGAGCGGGAATCCTCTAGATCTGTACTGCGTCTGGGCGAGAGGAATGGATTGGAATGGATTGGAATGGAATGGTGTGTGACGATTGACAAGTATGAACAATAACACTGATGACAACGATGACACTGGTAGCACAGATGGGTCGTGCTCGGAGGTTGGTCGAGGATGGAGCGGGCTACTTGTTGTCGGCAGTCTCGTACGGCACAATCCTGACCGGAAACGGTGGATAGGTGCTCTGGTAAATGTAGCGGCCCACCATACCGAAGAAGCCCAAGACGCACACTAGCATGCACCAGAAGAAGCTCGAGTAGTCGAGCGTGCATCCGAACGGCGGGCTGAGCGGTGCCGTGTTGCGCAGCGCCGGCACGGCGAACAACGAGCCCGAGAAGAGCGAGATGACCGGAGCTTCGACGCGGCGGTACTCGTGGATGATGATCGAGCACGCCACGAAGCCCAGCGCACTTGCGATCAGCCAGAAGGCGACGATCAGGAAGACGGGATACACTTGTCCGACGCTCGTGCGCGACACGTTGAGGTTGTAGGTGATGACGGCGGTCGAGTAGTTGGCCGGCACGGCATCGAATCGCAGGGCATTGATCGTGACGCTGGTGACATTCAGATGCAGGCCGATCTTGGGGTTGCCGACTGGATTACCTCGCCAAACATACACCTGGACGAGGGAGAGAAAGAGACAGAGAGACAGAGAGAGAGAGAGAGAGAGAGAGCCGGATAGTCGGAGTTGAGTGAGTGCGCGAGAGTGTACCCTTTCGCTCAGTCGTTCCGACACGCGCGATGCATGACGAGCGTGAGAGACGCACGTACCGTCACCGGAGCAGAGTACGAGTCAAATGGATAACTTGAGGTTGTGGCGTGGTGTGGTGTGGTGGTCATATCGTCAGTTAGGCGGTCGATTCGATTCGAGTCCGATTCGATCGTGAAGGCTTACGTACTCTTGGGAGTCTCCCGAAGTGTACCCAATGTTCTGAATGATGATTCCCGGTACCTGAAGCGAGGGAGTCGTTGCGCGCGATGCACGAGTGAGACCGAGAGAATGGATCTCCTCGATTGGAGGCGAGAGGTGTTCGCGTGTGTTGCGTTGGCGAACGGCATACCGTGCCATTCGCATACGAGTACTTGACGCCATTGATCTGCACACCGAGCGAATCGACCGCCAGCCGGCCATCGGGAGTCGTGAACCCGGGCGGGAACGACAAGGGCGAGAACTGCAGGTTGGCTGATACGCCATACTGGAAGCCGAGCACACGCACGCCGAACGTGACCTCGCCTTGCAGCATGTTGCCGTCGCTCATCGAGACGAGCTGTGAGTCGGATCCTCGCGCGCGGAAGAGGCCGAACACGATGCCGTACGCCATGAAGAAGAGCAGTATCACAGTGATGGAGACTGCCCAGTGCACCTGTCCCGAGACAAGAAAGCCATGGAGTGTGTGAGAGAGCGCCGTCACGAGAGCGCTGTCACGAGCGCGCCGTCACGAGAGCGGGTTCAAGGCAGCAATCGAGAGCGGCCAGCTGCGTGCCGCTCGGACGGGTACGTACCCAGACCCAAGACGGTCTTCTGTAGGTGTGCCAGCAAGTGCGAAACCAGTCGCGCCATTCTTCAGCAGAGCCCATTGCGCTGTGGTGTGTGGAAGGAGAGCGAGGAAGGAGAGCGAGCGAGGACGAGAGGCGGCGGTACGAAACTAAATCAGCCGAGTTGATTTACGCGAGCGAGCGAGAGAGCGGCTTCTTATGTTTGTATCGGTCATTCATTCAATCGTTCATTCCGTGGAGGCGAGCGCATGCGGTGCGAGCCAGCGAGCACGAAACACTGGTGACTGACTTAGAGAGGCAGCTCACCCGAGTTGGCGATGACGACGGTCTTGGCCGGAGCACCGCTGCCCGAGCCGACAGCCTCGATCTTCTTGACGACGTCGAGACCCTCGAGCACCTCACCAAAGACGGTGTGGCGGCCATCGAGCCACGAGGTGGTGACGGTGGTGATGAAGAACTGCGAGCCGTTGGTGTTGGGTCCAGCGTTGGCCATCGAGAGCAAGCCGGGGCCGGTGTGCTTGAGCGTAAAGTTCTCGTCAGCGAACTTGTCGCCGTAGATCGACTCGCCGCCAGTGCCATCGCCTGGAACCACGCGCGCAACGGGTCAGCACAGATGAGGGAGGGTGAGAGAGCACGGGCGCGCGTTCTTCTTCTTCGTCGTCGTCGTCGTCGTACCGCGAGTAAAGTCGCCGCCCTGGATCATGAAGTTGGGGATGATGCGGTGGAAGCTCGAGCCCTTGTAGTGGAGAGGCTTGCCGCTCTTGCCGACGCCCTTCTCGCCAGTGCAGAGGGCGCGGAAGTTCTCGGCCGTCTTGGGGACGACGTCGCCGTAGAGGCCCATGACGATGCGACCAGCGCTCTCGCCACCGATCTCAACGTCGAAGAAGACCTTGTTGGTGACCTTGGCGCCCTTCTTCTACTCGAACAGCCAGACGCAGCGAGAGACGCAGCGAGTGAGCAGGTGCGATCTATCTATCGGTCTTCGTCTTGGCGTGGTGTCGCAGCCCTTCGAGTAGGAGTGCGAGAGAGTCACGTACCTTGGCCTCCGAGAGGCCGAAGACGGCGAGGCAAAGCACGAGAGCAACGAGCAAGACACGCGAGGAACGCATCGTGGTGGTGATGGCGGAGCGAGCGAGCGAGGACGAGAGTGAGGCGCACGAGCAACGAAGCAGCGATGACGTGGACGGCTGGAGTTTCGCTCTATCGCTCCTGCGCGATATCGCGATAGTGCGCTGGCTGGCGCAGCGATTTCTTTCTTCGCCATTCGTTCTCTTGCTCGCTCGCTTGCTTGCTCGTCAGATCGCTCCCGCTCTCGCGCACGCACATGGGTTCCAAGCGCGATGACGACGACGTCGATGCCGATGACGACAGCACCGGCAAGCACCGCCTACGACGCCTGCTGCCTCGTCCAGTGCAGTGCTTCCACTGGCTGTTGGTTATCGTGATCTTGGCACTCTTCTTCGGCGCCTACGGTGCGGTCTTTGGCGCCTTCCGTGCCTCAGGCAGCTCGCCGTCGTCCGCCAACTTTGTCGGCCTTCCGTCGCAGACGCAGTTCACGGCGTGGCAGCTCAAGGTCTTGTCGCAGACGTACGGCTACTCGGCGCAGCTGCAGTTCACGCCGATCTCGTTCCCTGCCGGCTTCACGTCGCCCGACGGACGCCTGATCAGTGATTCGATCGGAGTCTCGATCAATGGCGTGCAGTACAGCTTCACTGCTGGCACGCTGCCGGGAATCATCACGCAAGACATTGGCTACGACACCGGAGACTCTCAAGAGTACAAGGCGCCACGCGCGCTCGGCTCGGCTCATGCGCGCGCCCGCTCATTGTTTGCTCGCTGTCGAAGCACGTGCGCACGCTTACCTTACCTTGCTTGCTTGCTTGCTTGCTCTCCAGCTATCCGTTCGACTCGTACTCGGCGCAGCTCAAGATGTACGTGTGGGCCAACGATCCCAGCACCTCGAACGCCATGGGCTTGATCGTCAATGCCACCGAGATCACGATCAACGCACAACGCTACACCTTTTCGCAGCTCGATCTCGGCCCGGGCCTCGTGCGCCTCGAGCTCCACGTCAATCGCACGAGCATCGGGCAGATCTACCCCGTGTTCCTGATCGTCGCCTTCTGGATCATCACGCTCGCGCTCGGTGCTCTAGGTCTGGCCATCATCGTACACGAGTACCGCCGCGTCGAGGCCGGCATCATTCTGCTGTTCTCGGGAGCGCTGTTCGCCATGCCGGCGCTGCGCAACACGGCACCGCTCAGCCCGCCGTTCGGATGCACGCTCGACTACTCGAGCTTCTTCTGGTGCATGCTCACGTGTGTCTTGGGCTTCACGGCGGCCGCCATTCGATACGTGATGCAAGGCCGCTACCCGGCATTCCCGCTGAAAGCCATTCTGCCATCGCAGAACAATGAGATGATGTGACGATCCAGAAGGATTGTTGTTTGTTTGTTTGTATGTGTGGATATTCGTCAGGATCCGTGCTCACGTTCGCCAGTGCTTCAACGTGGCTCACTCATATCGCGATTCATGCACTGTTTCCATCGAGTAACTGCTCAATCTCTCATCTCATCTCTCTCTCATCTCTCTCTATGCTCTGTCTCATTGTCGCCAGCAATCGATCTATCAACATGTATCAATTTGCCAAAGGGCACACTCTCATTTCGCAAGCGAATCCAGTGCTCCAGCAATGGCATCGACGGCTTGGTCGACCTCGCGCTCGCCAATGATGAGCGGCGGGCATATGCGCAACACATTCTCGCCAGCGTTGATGAACAGCACCTTGCCGTGCTCGCGCGCATGCTCGATCACTGGCGCCACCGGCACCGTCAGCTCGAGGCCCATCAGCAGCCCGAGGCCACGCAGCTCCTTGACGAGGCCCGAGCTGCGGTGCTTCTCGGTCGCGCGCGTCAGCTGCTCGACGAGATAGCGCGAGGTGTTGCGCACGTTGGCGAGGAAGCTATAGCTCGAGAGCAGTTCGAGCGTCACCAATGCGGCGCGCGACGCCAGCGGGCCGCCGCCGAATGTCGTGCCGTGGTCGCCCGGCTTGAGGCACTCGGCCACGCGGCTCTTGAGCAGCACGCCGCCCATCGGCAGGCCACCGGCGATCGGCTTGGCGAACGTCAACACATCGGCCTCGACGCCGAACGGCTCGTGCGCCCACAGATGCCCGGTTCGCGCCAGGCCGCACTGGATCTCGTCGAACACCAGCAGCGCTTGGTGCTGGTTGCACGCGTGTCGAAGCGCACGCAGGAACTCGCCCGTGCACGGCGTCACGCCGCCCTCGCCTTGCACCGGCTCGACGATCACGGCCGCCGTGTCGTCGTCGATCAGCTGCTGCAGGCCGCCGAGATCGTTGAGACGTCCGAACACGAAGCCCGGTACGAGCGGCGAGAACGGCGCACGGTACGCGGCCTTGTGTGTGGCCGACAGCGCGCCCATCGTACGGCCGTGGAACGAGCGCTCGAATGCCACGATCTTGTGCTTGCGGTTGTTCACCACCTCGGGTACTGCTGCCGGAGGAGTGCCGGCAGGAGTGTGGCTCGGGTGTGGCAGCGCGCCCGACGCCACGGCACCGTACTTGCGACTGAACTTGAGCGCCGCCTCGTTGGCCTCGCAGCCGCTGTTGCACAAGAACACGCGATCGAACGACCCACCGCTCGTCTCGATCAAACGCTGCGCCAATTGCGGCGCCCATTGGTTGTGATAGTAGTTCGAAAAGTGTACCTATCACACACGAGCCAATCCCAATGCCGTCAGCGTGAAGCGATGCGCCTCTCCCTCTCGCTCACGCGACGCGACGTACGCCTTGCTGCACTTGCGCCGTCACCGCATCGACCCACTCCGGATGAGCATGCCCAATCGATGACACAGCCACACCCGCCATAAAGTCCAGATACTTGACGCCCTCTAGCGTGTAGACATACGAGCCCTCGGCGTGCGAGATCACGAATCCCGCACGACCATACAGCGGCAGCAGATACTTGGCATCAAGCTCCACAAGCTCCTTGGTCGTCTTGGGCGCCGTAGCACCACCACCACCACCACCACCAGTATGAGCCCCCCTCACACCGAGGGCCTTGGTGACATAACGAGATGAACCTCCAGCCAACACGAGCCGTGAGGCAGCAGCGATGTAGTGGCGATGCATCATCACGAGGCGAGCGAGCGACAGCGAACGAAGAGAAGAGCGAAAGGAATGCTGCGCCTCAGGCGAGCAAGAGAGGCACCGGGGTACACACGCAAAGCCGCTGTAACGATCTCTTTTTCTCCCTCAGGCGCCTCTCCTCCTCTCTCTCGCTCTCTGCTCCTTCCTCCTGCGCGGCTCGTTGTTGTTGTTGTTGTCGGTGTCGCATTGCGCGCGCTCTCTCGCTCTCTATCGCCCGCGTTTGGCTCGCTCACAGTCTCCTCCCTTCCTCGATACTCTCTGCTCTATCTTGGTCGTGGTAGATTCCTCGTGAGTGCGTGAACCGCACCAACCACGAGAACGACGTCGGCAGCTCTCTCTCTCTCTCTCTGTGTGTGTGTGTTGCGGCCCTCGTAGTTCCTTGACGCGCCAGCGGCCGCCTCGTGTCTCTCTCTCTCTCCTCTCTCGCTCGTGCGAGTGAGCGGTTGCGTTGAGCCCTTGGACCACCACGACCTCAGCCATGTCAGTGCTGTATCGCGGCTCGTGGGCGCCGGCGCCACGCGCCTCGTTCGCGGCC
>Ga0209935_1003041_pt1 | contig 18344 bp, 22 predicted proteins | sample ThiBio_1000_plan_2_FD_183958 | JGI IMG/M metagenome (GOLD analysis project Ga0209935, IMG submission 183958) | Wastewater bioreactor microbial communities from Cape Town, South Africa - Thiocy_cont_1000_plan (SPAdes) | ecosystem: Engineered > Bioreactor > Thiocyanate-remediating >... | reverse complement strand
ATCATTTGTACTTGTTTGAGCTTTGCTTTGATTATTCACGTCCTCAAGAAGTACAACTGGAGGATTAGCACTCGACAGATTCTGTCGTTGTTTTCGTTGTGATTTTGATTGTGCAATATGTTTATCAGCTTTTTTGATTAATGCTTCTCGTAACGTACGGAATCCTGAGATTACACCAGGTTTAATAATGAAACTTTTGTTCTTCAGCTTGAAACATAACTTGTGTTTTAATTTTTCTACGTCTTCGTCATCGATTTCATGATTAAAAATTTCGAGAGGATCTTCGATAGACAAAAACGAAGCAGTTGTTTGAATCGACATTTTTTTCAACAGGTCAGCCTCAGGATCACCGAGAATATTTCTGATAAGTTGATCAAAATCATAGCCTGATAATGTTAATACCGAATCAGGTAGACAGCAAATGTTGTAAGAAGTCGACATGTATCTTATCTTCTAGAATAAAATTGCAAAGAAATATAAATGTGTTTTTAAACGAGCAGAAACAGTATATTCTTCCAGGTGATGCGTGTTAACTTATATCAACATGTCGATAGACGGAGAGAAAATCGTGTTTTTCAAACTATACATTAGTTGAATGATTTGTTATCGAAATTTACCAATGAATAATAATCCGATTATCGAATCGAACTTTTTATCCTACAACAGGGACATCTAAGCGATATATATATATACATATATATATACACGTATATATGGTCAGAAGAAATCTTATGGTTAGTCGCGAATATTCTCACAATCGAACCAATAGATAAAGTATTGTCACAATCGTATTCTATGAATACATTCAGTACAAGCTTGGTTATTTTCCATGAATTTTACAGAACTAAATCAATTTTTGTTTTAGATACGAAAAGGCTTAGTCGCTATCGGAAATATTGATTGAGACAGAATTGTCAGTACCAATTCTTGCCTGTATTACGTGTTACCAGAAGATCTTTGCAACGGTTTCGATCTAAGTCAATGAGTTTTATTTGCTTTGCAGATTTCCATTAAACATGATACACTGTTTATTTCAGATTATTTCTACAACAACAATTCTTATTATCTATTCATCAATTCACTTTAGCTGAAAGAGAATATTCTACAAAAGTCGATAAATCAAGCTTTTCATTGCTATTGAAATTTGTTAGTCTCAAAGTATTTCCAGTTGGTAATCATCAACTTATTTTATCAATATAATTGCTCATATGTCACACATTTAGAATACAAAGTGTAAGATGGTTTCAGCTGACACCAATATTTATGCATTAAGCTGTGGAATAATTTTACGTGAAGATATTTTCACATGCATCGATGATGATTTTTTTTCTGCCGTAAAGTTGATTGGTGGTGAAACTTTGTGTAAAATTTTACAAATACAAATGATCAATTCAGCGAATAAGTTGCTGAACACAATCAATGTTTTCTCATTTATGCAGATTGATTCAGAAGAAATCAATGTAATAAAAGCAGAATCTTGTATTAAATCTAAGAATGGTCAATTCATCATCAAGCCAGGGATTGAAACAGGTCTTTCTATTTTAATTAAAATGTTACGACAAAAGCTGAATGAAGAAAATGAATTAAAATCAAGACAAGATGATAGAGCTCATCAGGATTCTGACATGAACATATTTATCAATAAATATCCTTTGTTAAAATCTTTAATCGATTGGTACAAACAAAGTGACGTAGAAAATGACGATAGATATGTCTTTTTGACATCATTTATTGACAACATTACATGTAATCGAAAGCGATATTCAAACAATTGGAAATTCAGTCAATCAATAAAAAACTTTGCTACATGTTTATACATTATGGGTGGTAGGCAATGCTATGAATTTATGCGTTTAAATTTAGTAGGTGGTTTGCCCAGCCTGAAAACAATTGATGAATTGATAAAAAATTCCAATACGGCCTTGTCTGAAGCTGAATTTAAATTTGAATTATTAGATCAGATGCGATCAAATTTTGTATTTTGTTCTGAAGATAGTACTGGTGTTGTTCGTAAAGTAGAATACGATTCACCAACTAATTCTTTCATTGGATTTTCGACACCACTTTGTGATGGTATTCCAACAATGAGATCCTACACATTCGATTCATTTGAACAATTCAAAGCAATTCATAGTTCAACCGAAACAGCCGGATTGCTTAATGTACACATGATTCAAAGTTTATCAACAGAAATCAATTCGACAAGTTTTCCATGTCCACTTTTATTATCAGCGTATGGTACCACCAATACATTTACTAATATAGATGTGTTACGTCGATGGATGTATATTTTTGAAAACTGTATGAACAAGAATGTTCGTGTGGTTGGCTTTTCAACAGGTAGCTTGTGCTAGTTTCATGCTTTTCAAAAATATCGTTAAATCCTAAATAGATGCCGACAGTAGATATATGAGTGCTATGCGTCTTGCGAGTAATTTTTTCGCATCTCTTCCAAATTACAAGCTGGACATACATCCAAATGTTTTCAAAATAAACATATCAAAAGATTGGACATGGTTTTATTTGAATCCAAACCAATTGTTTCTATTTTTTCAAGATCCGATTCATCTTATTACAAAATGGAGAAATAGATTATTATCCTCCACGGCAAATTTATCTCTTGGGAAATATGAAATTTCTATGAAACATATAGAAGATATTATTAACAATGAGTCCTACACGAGATTAGATCATTGTTTGACAATAAGTGATATTAATCCTAAGGATCGTCAAAATTATCAATCATGCATTCGATTAGCATCGGATGATGTCATAAATCTGTTAAAAGTTAATGATAATACACGCGGTACAATAATCTATTTATCGTTATTAAAACTACTTGTGAAAGCATATATTGATAAATCAACAAGCATTAGTGAACGTGAGTTTATTTGAGCATATTTATAGCAAAACTATTGCAAATCTTTCAATTTATTATAATTTGCTCTCATTTAGGCATTCGATCAGCATGGACTGTAGTTTTTATATGCCGATTGTGGTGGTGCTGGTTAAATAGGAGTTCAAACTCGAGAAAATTAAAAAAAATGAAACTATCATTCATCGAAAGGATCAAATAAACAAATATTTCATCACGAGACCAGCTTACATGTCGGTTGAGCTTAATGCTCATAATTTATTATATTTAGTCTTCTTAGTGAAGCAAAAGCAATTACCAATACAAGTATTAACAAATGTTCATTCGTTTAATTCGCAAGGATGTGAATCAATCTTTAGGGATGTACGTTCACTGAGTGGTACATTCTCCACAAGAATTAATTTCACTGTAAAAGACTTTCTTCAGCGTTCACAAAAGCTCTGTATTTTAAATCAAATGAAACATTATCAAACAGATAATAATCTATTGTTTCCCGTACATCACAAACATCGACGTGATTCCAAACAGTCATCAACATATGTATATGACGAGATCGATTCATTAGATATTGAACAACTAATATTGGCTGCATATGATGAAGCAAAAAATATGATTAAATGTTCGGGAGTCATAGAAACATTGAGTCGATTCGGTATACAAACTTTGAATGATCTAAGTGCATATGTTTCTAATACATTAAGAAAACAATCAAAAATGATAAATTATTCTTTGCCAACAAGTGTTATCGATGATGAATTCGGACTAGACGAAGAAGATGATGAAAATAATGTTGAGAACCATCAACAGGATCAAACAATTGACGAATCTTTCTCTAATTTACAAATCGAACAAGTTAGCGACGAGGAAGAAGAAATTTTATGTTCAGCAAAGTCTCATTTCGATGGTGTAAGAGTTTTAGATGAAATTAATCCCAATATTAAACAGTTCTATTTCAAACTGAAAATAAATGAAAAAATAAAATATATTCATAAACAATCTTCATGTTGGATGCTGGCGCATAATGTTTCGCGATTATCAAATGACCGCCTGTCTCGTGTTCGACAACAAGCAGCTGCTAATTTTTAACGAGCTTATTGTTATTGACAGGAATTATACCACACATGACTGAATTATTCGATAGATTTCATATTTTTTTACGATACATTTATTTTTATTTGTTGTTGGTTCTGTTTTTTCAGATTAAATAGAATAGTTTTTTGTTAAGACACGTGGTAAAAATGATTTAATTTATGCTTGTGAAGGTATTCATGAGACTTTTAACATGTCTTTAAACAACTTTATTTTACTTAGTTCTACTTTCAAGTACTTCACTGTACTTTCGAAGTACTTCACTGTACTTTCAAGTATTTCACTGTACTTTCAAGTACTTCACTGTACTTTCGAAGTACTTCATTGTACTTTCACAATACTTCATTGTACTTTCAAAGTACTTTGGACGACTTTTAAATACTTTATTCTACTTTGTCATACTTCTCGATACTTCGAACCACTTTTCTACTTTAAACTACTTTTTTACTTCAAGTCCGCTATTTCCCCCCTTGCCCAAACCAATCAGATTTCAGCTTGAGTAAGCTAAGCAATAGTTGATCATTGAGGGTTGGAAGAAAGTTGGACCCTAGGTAATCGGGGTAGGGGAATCCGAATCTGAAGTCAGATTTTCAAATTTTCGATGTTGGTATTCTCCAGCTGTGGTGGTATCAACGGATGAAATTCCGATTTTCCATAAAGTTTGATCGAAGGTAATCGAGTATGGGAAATCTGAATCTGTTATTAGATAATCAAAATTTGATATGAAATATTTTTTGAAATTCTAATATTGCTGTTCAGATATTGCTTCTTGACTGAATGTTAATGCCTTTTGTGATTCTGTTTGCAAGGTCAAATAAAAATGTGGCAGCTCGAGTCTGGAGTGGTGGACCGGAGGGACGCCGACGACTGACGAGGTGTTGTCTCGGTGATGGTTACATATATTGAAATTTTACGGTCTCTATTGTACTGAAGAACTCAAGAAAGGAATACTGCATAAAAAATATATATTTAAATCGAAACAACGAATGTTAGTTATATCGTTTAGATACTTAGGAAAATCTAATAAAATAATAAATGTGGATGTTCGAGTATTAGTTAGTCTTTTTTGTTGTATAGGTTGCGTAAATCTATTTATTTATAGAATATATTTCTACATTGTGTATAGTATCGGATCTGAAATGTATTGTTGCCATACAAATGCGATAGATGTGTTTTTATATATGTGATAAGCAAATGATAAATATGAAGTATAATATTTGAGTCTCACCAATGAAAATCTGAGACCTATTCTCGATTCTTCTCGTATCAAAAGCTTCTTTACTGTTTTATTCGTCCGAGAAATATGTTCATCTCATCCTCAACTTCATGATTTCATCATTTGTATTTCAAGTTCTTGAATATGCTCTATCATCTGTTAAATTATTGATAGGATATTTCATAGACTACATATAATTCTAGGCCTATAGCCGATTTTTATCTACAGAATCTAATATGTTCTTAGAAATGAGCAGTAGTCTTTTGATAGCTCATTCTCGATACATAAAACGTCTCAACAACCAAGTAGAAATGGATTGCGATAATGAAAGTGACCTTGAAATTGCTGAAGAGGACACAATTATACAAAGTGAAAATGAAGAAGAAGAAGAACTTCCTGAAACTAAAATGGTAATTATGCATCTGCAAAGCAAATCAGCTGTTGTTTTCTGGGAAAATGACAACAAATCCGTCATTTTCGAGAAGAGACATCAATCATTTTAATCCTCAAAATTAAAATGTCTTGTTTCTATGCTAACAGAATACCAAAACTATATCGATGTTATAATCTTTGGATTTGCGTTCTTGTTTTCTACTGTCAATATTTTATACATTCAGTTCATTTTTCTCGCATGATTAACAAAACTTAAGAGATATCAAAGGATTTGCTTCTATGACGTTTCATATTCTTTCATTTCCAGAGACTTATTAATTCATTTGGAACAATGTTCTTTTCATTTTCGCTTTCATCACGAAATTTATTCATACGTTATGAATCAATGTGTTGATTTGCTCTTAGAAGAGATCATCAAAACCTTTCTCAGTCTGTCATTCTTTTGTGTGTCATTTTTCTAACTTGGAAGCAACACTTTCAAAATGAGTGTGTTTAAAGTCGCAAATGTTACTGAAAAAAATCAAACAAGTAGTCCATTTACATTTTTTTCCAAGGATATTTCATTCACACTGCTACTAACCTTTGCTATTCCATCTGGTCTCATGCATCTCATCATTTTTATTCTTATTTTTTTCGATAAAACTCTTCGATCGGCATTAAATAACTATGTTATTTTATTTACATTATTTTATTCATTTATCCTCACCTGTTTCATGATTCCAACAGTATTGGATTCACATAGATCAAAGCCAACTATTCATTGGTTTCTTATACCTTGTAAAATTAGAGCATTTGTTGAGAATTTGTCTCTTTTAACGATCAATCTTTTAGTTGCATGGGCATCATTTGAACGACATCTTCTCATTTTTCATAGTAATCTATTCAATATAAAATGGAAAAAGTTTTGTTTTCATTATATGCCACCGATTGTCATCAACATTTATCTTTTCATATTTTATATCTACAGCAGTTTTATCTACCCATGTGAAAATCAAGTGGATTTTGTCAATAACATATGTTATTATAGTTGTCTATCAAGAGATTCAATATTGGGTTTGTGGCAAACAAATTTTCACAGCATGTTTCCAACGGTAATTGTATTGATATGTAATAGTGCACTTTTGTTTCGAGTTTATCGATCGAAAAATCGTCTTCAACAGTCAATAGATTGGCGAAAATATCGAATAATGATCTTTCAACTTGTTTGTATTGCAAGTCTCTATCTTTTATTTAAACTACCATTTGCAGTTACCTATATATGGATTATAACAGCTCCAACACCTACTGTATCTATAATATGGGCACGGCTTGGTTTTCTCGCATATTTTTTTCCATTATTATTTCCATTCGTATGTTTACCTTCAATACCAGAATTAAGATTGAAGATAAAGAAAATTCTATGTCGTCGAACAGTAGAACCTATTAGTCTTAAAATACAACCAAAAATCACTCATCCGACGACGACTCCAATGCAATAAAAAGTGTCGGTATCGATGGAGACAACTAAATTATATTTTCTCATTTTTTTCAATATATTCATTAGTTTTATGTCAATGTTGTAAACCCTCAACTAGAGAATATACAAATCAATCGGCTAATTGTGGCGAAAATGCAAGAGAATAAGGCTTAATGTATCATTATTGCTATTGTATTTTGTTTGTTGTCGCTTTTTTCACATTATATTCAGAATAAATCTACAGTAAAACCTCTCTTACTGAACATGTCTCTTTCTTTTCTTTATGTTTTATATTCAATGGTATTAAGAGCATTTTCCCGCCTATTCGAGGACATATATAAACAGTAACAAATGATAACAAGACGTGATCTCACTTTATATGAAAAAGTACAACTAATTTTCGATAATAGTGAAGACAATGGTTTATCTCTACGTAAACAAGAGTATCTGAATGATTATGAAACTAATCAAAATAAAAATGAAATTGGGGAACAATTAGATGATCAAGTTTAGGAATGGTTCGTGTAACAACGTTCTAAAGGCATACCAATTTCAGGTCCTATTTTACGAGAAAAAAAAACTCGAGAAATATCAGAATCGTTTGATTCTTGAGGGTGATAGTCATCCATCGATGCTGTTACTGTAAAAGATTGGATTCAACGAATTCCTCAAATTATTACTGGATATGAGAAAGAAAACATTTTCAACTGTGATGAAACGTCATCTTTTTTTCAAAGCTATGCCGAATAAATCATTAACTGCGACAAAAGAAGAACGCAAAGGAGGAAAAAAATCAAAAGGACGTGCTAACATCTTGTTTTGTGTCAGGTCAGTAGGAGAAAATTAAAACCATTAGTTATTGATAAGCATTACTAGAATAATCTTTCAATTAATTATTGCAGATGTATGACAGCTTGGATGAATACAAAAATATTCACTGAGTAGTTATTCAACTTGAATAAATCAATGAAAAGGAAAAATAATCTTGTTTATGGATGATGCACCATGTCATTCTCTTGATATTATGCTTTCGTAACCCTTAGATCAAGGTATCATCTTCAATCTCTGAGCATTCAATGACGAGATGAAGATCTCTAAGAATACGATTAAGATTAAGTGATTTGACTAAGCAAGCAATAGCTTCGTCGTTCAGTTTAGTACAATCCAATGAAAGTACTTTAATTTTAAAATTAATTACAAGTGCATCGGCTAAACATTGTAATTTCGATAGCATGTATCACATGAATTGCAGTTGACTCATCGACTGTTAATCCATTACTTGGATTCTGGCATAGTTATTTAGCCATTAAAGCTTTGCGTGATATATCCGACACAATTCCATGGTTTTCAAGTTCTTTTACAGGTTAATATCGTAGAACCGAAGGTGTTCCTTTTTTCGGAAACAATTGTTACAAACTTCGAGTGAGAGAGAGAGAGAGAGAGAGAGATCAATGCTTTCTAATATAAGCAAATAAAGTCGAAAGAAAGGTGGAAAAAATAACTTTAATGGCGAATTTTCGGTCAACAATAAATCCAAGCAATTTCACCGCATTCTGTTTACTGGTAATTTCCAAATCTTTGATGACACTTTCGATATAATCAGTTTCAGGTTTTTGTTGAGTCATTGTATTTTTTAATTTTCTCAAATGTATAATTAAGTCATAAGTTAAAATCTTGTTGATAAATACGACAACTCCCAGAAATATTCCAATAAAAAATGACCGAACAAAAATATCGATTAAACACCAAATAGTCAATAGATCAATTGAATAATGATAGACAAAGACATGAACAAGCAAAAGTAATATTAAAATTAAATTATAAATTAGAGCGCATGACATCGTTGAAGCACCTATTTGATATGGATCTATGTTTCTTTTAACTGGTCGAAAAAGTAAAAGAAAATATTCGAGATTTTCTCATTTCTGTAAATCAAAGAAGTAATCTATTTCGACGTCTTTTGAGAATATATAAAATGCCGTATACCAGATTGATGAACTAACAATAAACGACTGGCGAATACAAGTAATCTGCCAATGAATATCATAAAATGATTCGTTCGTATCTTCTTTAACAAAAGTGTCGGTTTTTATAAATCGAATATTTTCTGTCTTTGATTTTGCTTCACAAAGTTGAACTTTAACATTATTGTACGTTTTCGAAGAAATCGATATTTCATCGTTGCTTCACAAACATGTAAAATAATTATTATGCCTACAATTAATGCGAATGGCCAATAGATTTCCAGCTCATTTATTTGATTTGATCCTGTACTCCACATATAATAGAGTATAATATTGAATAGAGACAAATACAAATGTGGTATACATGAATAGATTAGTAATTTCGTGACAAATATGCGAGCTGAACAAGAATATGACTCTTTTCTATCGCGACGTTTGTAGTAAATAAAACGGCTAACTTCAAGAATTAACATTATCAATGAAAAGAGCACTCGGAGTAAACATAGTCCTACTGATTCACCAATTAATGACACAGTATCCATTGAATGATTGCTGCTCTTGATTTTTAGTCTGCTAGATTTCTGAAATCATTATATCATGATATGTAATTTTAAGATCTTCGTCATTCATTTGTTCCTTTAATAGGTTGAATAACGTGAGTACAGCTGTTTCAACTTCACACTTTTCTAATCCTAATACTTTTCTTCGCAATTGTAAATAATATCTAATTCTATCTTTTTTGCTTTATTCTGACCAATAGACGAATTAGTCTTCTTTAATGGTTTGTCATAATCTTTTTCCGATGTTGCTTGTTGATATTTATTCATCATTTTTTTTCGAAATAAATATTACTTTGCTTAACGTTTTGATAAGAAGATCTTTTGGTTGAGTTTCATCCTAATTTCTAGAAGGATCTTCTAAAACAGGTCGAGTAGAATATATTCCATATTTCGTTCTGTTAGTCGTAGGTTGAGAGCTAAATATAACTTGTTATAAATTTCATTGGCATTAGTCTTTCTTTTATTATCTTACTGTCTTCAAAAAATTAGAAAGTAGAGACCATGGCATCGTTCACAGTTTCTTCAATACAGTCAAAAATGAAGGTTTTTTCTCTCATTAAATCACTTGATGTTTACTTTAGAAACGAACATCTTGCTGTTCTTTTATTATTATTCCCACGTGTGAGGTGATGCAAAGTCAATTTTCTTCTCAAAGAAAAAGAAAAGCAACCAAATTATTTTCCCCACTCTGTGTAAATTCGATCCTTGCAGAGAAGAGAATATGTCGCATTTTCTTGATGATTAGTTATGTTTTAGAAGACTATGGCTAGTATAATCAATAGAATCACTCATACGATTAATAACAATTTAGAATTATGTTTGTACAGTGTACAAATGAATTCCTATTGGAATTTCCTTGAACACAACATAGATGTAAAACGTGAAAGAATTGCATTAGGTACATTCGGCTTTCTTGCGATCTATTTGGTCTATGGTTGGGGCAATGATTTACTATGCAATTTCATTGGATTTATTTGCCCTGTCTATGCTTCGTATGTTTACATTTTCATAATATCCATAAAGTATTCTAATAAAGGACTATAACATTCAGAATGCTAGCTATTGATTCACCGGAAAAGTATAGCAGAATAAAATGGCAGACTTATTGGACTCTTTATGTATCATTCCAATTATTTGAATATTTTGTAAATAGTTTCATAAATTCATTGAAATTTTATTGGCTGGTTAAATGTGTATTTCTTTTTTGGCTTATGTTGGATGATCAGGCGATTAATTTCTTTCGACAATCTATAATTCGACATAAAGTAAGAAATGAAACTTGACTGCTGTAATGGTAGTTGCGATCTGTATTAACTATTTCTTATATGTTCAGGTGTCACTTTACGATAGACTTAAAACTATTGATGAAAATACCAAACGTAAAGATCTTTTGGAAAAGATCGAAATCGATTATAGGAACTACGGTCAATACAAAATGAGCAAAGTTAAAAGCAACAATATAGTGATCATCGGAAGAACTCGTTCGGGAAAATCAACAATCAAATCACTACTATTTGATCCCACAAAAGTACCCGAAGAATTGACACTCAAATCTGATACAAGAGATCCTCTTATAGAGTCATTTTATATCGCAGATAGAGATACAACACTTAACATCATTGATACACCAGGCCTGTTCGAAAGAGGTACTGCGACCGATAATATTCGTAATAATGAAGCTATTTTGAAAACTATTGAAAAATGTGCTAATATGGAGATTACATCATTTAGTATTATTTGCTTTTGTATAGCTATTACCGCTGGTATCAACGAAGAAGACGTACAATCAATTAAATTATTTATTGAATTTCTCGGCAATGAAATATCGAATAATTCATGTTTGATTATAACTCATTGTGAGACGAAAAATGCAGAACAGCGACAAACAATCAAAAAAGAATTAGAAGACGATAAATTCTTTAAAAAAATTGCATCATATTTCAAACTAGGCGTCTTCTTTTCGGGTTCAATTAATCGTGACAATTACAACAAAGGTAGCGAATGCATAATCGATGAATATTTGACTATTAGCGAATATCGCACACAATTAATCCAACTGTTCACTAGTAATATCAAACCATTTCCAATCACGGAGACGAAAATTAGTGAAATACGACGTGCAAACCAGTCGGTAGCAGCCATGTTGAATAATTTACAAAACGCACAAAATTCAGTCAAACAACATGAATACAATAGTGCGTATTTACAGGACAGTTTGCAACAACAGATATACCTTGTCTATGAAATGCAAGAAAAATATGAACACTATAAACGTAGAGCATACGACTTACAAAACAGATGTGACGAACTGATTCGTAGCAAGGACTATTGGAAAGAAAAACAGCAAAAATTAAAATGTAGAGCCGATGAACAAGAATGTATTATTCAAGATTTTATTAAGAGTGATTCACACGACAATACTAAAATACAACAAAAATATTCTCAATATTTTTCTCATAAGTAATGGTATTCGTTTCTTCTCTGTAAACAAAAGGAAACTTGAGAACATTATTTTTTAATGATTAAAAATTTGAAAATATTCAAATATTATACCCCTTCTGTTATGCATAATCTATTGAAACAACTGAGCAAGATAGACTATTCATATTCTTCCGATAGGATGTCGAAATGAACAAATTGTACACCGTATTCGTTAAGATATTATATGCTTTTCCCTTAAAATTAATGTCTCGTCTAGTAGAGATACGAATCGGTAAATTGAAACTTGTACTTCGACAGACAATGTTCACGTAATCAAAAAAAGCCATGCAATATAATCGTCTACTCATATTTCGTACGCTCATGTGTTTTGCTTTTTTAGTATCTCTTCTTATGGAATATAATTCAGCTGTCAGTTTAATTGAATCTATTGTAATCTTTATTTTTAAATATTTGGAGATATCAGTATAAGGTCATGAATCCATAAAATAAAACAGATGTTATTCACCTTACTTTTTCTTCGATTAGATATATAAATATTGACGAAAATATTACAAGTAGAAAAATGTTTAAAATCAAAACAATATTTTTCTTGGTTTTAATGATGGCATTATAGATGACCTATTGCAGTGTAGAGAACGCTTTACGAGCACATATCCGATATCAACGTGGTATATGTAAATCTACTGTTGCTGTTTGTTGTTTACTCAATAATGACAGCGATGCAAAATGCTGTGATGGTTATCCCTGCTGTCCTTGGGCCAATTGTGCTAGTTTTAAAGGACGTTGAATTAAATATCTGCATCTTTTGCCTTAATCAAACACATGTTCTTGCTTTCGAGTTTCTCTTGAAAAGATAAGCAATGAGTTATATACACCTTCGTCATTTAAATTTGATATCACCGAAAAACTGCTGCATCATTTTTTTGAAATCATGGTTAAAAAAGCACTTATTATTAAACATTCAGTCAATAGTCAGACTAATTATATGACAACATTTTTCGCTGAACGTAATATTCCATTCGAAATTCTATCGATTTTTGATGTTGATTGTCAATTAAAATTGTTCGATATTCATACGACTGATTATTTAGTTATCGTTAGTCTTGGCGGACCACAAGGTACTTATGAAGAAGATCTCTATCCTTATTTAAAATGGGAAAAATCATTTCTTGCTGCTCAATTGATATTGAATACACCTATACTTGGTGTTTGTCTTGGAGCACAATTAGTTGCTGATGCTATTGGTGGATGTGGTTATTTAGGTAAACAGGGTTACGAAATAGGTTATGTTCAATATGAATTGACATCGCATGGAAAAAATGATCCAGTTATTTCGAAAGTTTTTCAAGAACATGAGAATAAACCATTACTAGTCATGCATCATAAAGATTCATTTGATTTACCATCACATGCGTCTATATTAGCATATATATCGAATAATTATATTGCTGCATTTCGTATTGGTTCAGCACTTGCCGTGCAATTTCATCCGGAAGCATCATTTTCAGATTTTAATAGATGGGTACAAAGAACACAAGAAATGAAACCAGAAGCATATAGACATTTGAATCTTGATGAAATTCTTCGGCAAGGTCAAGCTAATGAAGTTCATGCAGATAAATCAAGACAATCATTTTTTGAACACTGGTGGAATTCTCTTCAAATATAGATTATTAAAAAAATTTGAAAATTTCTTGATTTTACATCTTGTATCGGCTATTTTCCGAGAATTTCATCATCGAATCGATTCTGTATCGTAACAGAATGATACCTAGTGTTAACCTTTTAAGTACCAAAATGCTACCAATGAAAGAATTATCGCTCTGTCATAGGGAAAACAGTGATAGATAGAATTATGTTCGTCTATACTCGGATTGCAGAAGTTGATGTGCAGAATCGCTCGATTCCCAACGCTCATAGTTCTCTTTGATTTTCTATTGAAATATTTAACTCCAAACTGCCAAAATGACGACCCATGGAAAGTGTCATGTGATATATAGCATATAGTCAAAATAATAAGATGAAACAATCAATGTAGATGTTAAGAATGACAATGAGATAAATATCGCTCAGATATACGTGTCAAAGCTTCTCCTATATTGTTGTCTTAAAAACATATTAATATTATTTCAATTTTGAGAGTGATCAAAATCTTTATAAAATTTGAAGAAAAGTGGGAGGTATAAGCCCCATCGATACTTAAAAGTTTAATATGAAATGACCGATGTTGGATGACAATTGCCGCCCACACGGATTTGCATTCAAGCTATATATGCGAGAAATGTTTATCATAAACGAGTACCCTATTGAACTACGAAGAAGTAAAAAGACGAATTCGTTATTTTATTCGTTAATATATTGTAAGGAGATGACTATATCCCTACAACAGTACTTACGAAAAAAAGAATTTTTATTTCAGTTTCTATTGAACCTTTCAGAATACAATGAGTTCCTTCAACTACTTATTCTGTTCATTAGCACTGCTCGATCAGTTTTTTCGCTCATTTGAACGTAGTTCTGAGCTTGAGCTAGTGCACCCCTAACCACGTGCGCAATAGTCGCAGTGCCACTACCTCATTCAAACACCCACAATGAGATCATGTTCTGAAAAACTGCTATCAGTAAATATGTTGTTTATAGTGCTTTATAAAAAATCAAAGTATAATGTAATGGTTAGGATATCATTAACACCCCTTCAATTGCGTATCAAAGAGAGAAATTTGACGATATTTACATGAATTGCAATTTCAATGACTAATACCCATTTCCATATTCCTTTCGAAATCTATGTTTTGTAGTCATATGTTGGAGACAAAAAATTATAATAAAAAACAACACAAGAAAAAACCCAAGGAAAGTATGACGAATAAACGCTAATAAGTAATAAAAGAACACATTTTACAAGAAATCGTTTATTTTGTTCTGTTATATTGTCATCTGAAAGAAAAAGTTTCACGATGCTTATTGCAGAGCCATCAAAACTTCAAATATGTTACATCACTCACCTGGAGTTTCACCACGTTCATACTATTATTCACCTTGGTAAATGATTTTACTGAAATCGATGTTCTTTTTATCCCTTTGCAAATGCACACAAACAAAATTTTTATTTTCGCATGGTCCTCTCCACAGCCGTAGCCGTTGAATAAGGAGCTATATATGGAATCGTTTTGAAACTCAAAATTAATGTCACAATTGTTCGAGACAAAATCATTTTTGAATTATAGAACCAATGGAAGTTTACTAAGATACATCTCAGAATACCAAAAGTTTTATGATTTTCGTATAATTCCACGACAGCATTTGAAATTACATTGCGTTTACAAGAAATTCGAAAGATTTTGTCTGACTCCTTTTTCCTTTTCAGTCTCTATCACATCAAAGCATGATTTGATAATTTTTCAAATAATCATAAAGAAACTTATTTTATAGTTACAATTTTGTTTTCAAAATGAATAAAGTTTTGAGTGATCGAATTTCGATGTTGCTCAAAGATCTTTTTCTTCTACGAAAACAAGAAATTATTCTTTTCTTATTTCGTCTCTGTATCAACTAATATATTTTCGATAAAAAAACGAAACATACCACAAGATGCAGTGTGAAAAGCTCTACATTCTACAAAGTAAAGCTTATTTTCATTTTGTTCTTTTTGTTGTAAAAAAAAAGCAAAATTCTGTGCGACCAATATTCGACATTGCGAAGAAATCGTTCTTTCGACACGAATGAGAAATTCCTTTTTCCTCTTTGAATAAACCGTTCTTTGTAAATTGTAGAGCTTTTCATGCTGCATCTTTTGATATGTTTTGTTTTTTTACGAAAACATATTAGTCGATAAAAAAGTTGAAATTAGAAAAAAATGATTTCTTATTCTCGCGGAAAAAAATGATCTTCGAGCAACGTCGAAAACTGGTCGCACAGAATTTTACTTCTTTTGAGAACAAAAAGAACACCATTAAAATAAGCTCTACTTTGCAGATTGCAGAGCTTTTCACGCTGCATCTTGTGATATATTTTATTTTTTAATAAAACGTACCAGATGATGAAAACATAAAATACAAAAGACGACAATTTAATCTGGTTCACCCGTTACAAGTGAAACTACAGCAATCACTAGTGATGACACCACTACAACTACTAGTGATACAACTACAAGTACATCGATAACTACTAGCACTAGTTCAACATCAACAAGCACAATAAGCACGTCGATCACTACTACGACAACAGCAACTAAAAGTATATTTTATAACTATATTTTTTAACTGAAAAATAGTGATTATTTAAATTTACTTAGCTACAACGACGACTACACCACGTCCAATGCGTACAGTTACTTCAGCTGGTGATGCTATCAAAGGTTTATACAGTACTATTGCTGGAGGACCTACAGTAGGTTTTGAAGGTCGATATTCACCTTTTAATCAGGTACCTGCAAAAGCAATAGATAATAATCTATCTACGAAGTATTTAAATTTTGGAACAACTTCAACAATGAATGCATTAGTGTCAAATCCAGGAAAAAATAGTGGCTTTTACATAACGCCCAATGTTGGTGTTTCCTTGGTAAATGGTGTTCGTTTTGCTACTGGTGAAGATTTTCCGGAACGTGATCCATTGACTATGACTTTTGAAGGAACAAATTCGACAAATTTAAATGCCAGTAGTGTTTGGACATTGTTATACAATGGTTCAACTGGTCTTGATTCTATTATACCTCCAGCTCGCAGTTCATACGGTAATATTGCAACCTTTACAAACAATGTTTATTATAAAAGTTACCGACTTTTGGTTCTTACACAACGTGGTATTCAAGATTCCGTTCAATACGCTGAATGTCAAATTATGGAATTCTATTAATAACAAAATGGAACAGAAAGAACTTGAGGATGCCGATGCGTTTAAAATTAGTTTTTTGATCACAACAACTGCATTGCTCTTTTATAAGAACTTATCAGGCGGTTATATTTAAGTCCTATATCGGTATAAATAAATAAACCATCAATTATATTTTTTTATAGTTTTGCGTGTAGGAAAAGCTTCAAAAATCGTTACTGAGAATTAGATGTAATGTTTCTACGAGAGAATTTCAAGGTGCGTCTTATGAAAAAAAGACAAGTAAAAACTTCTAACAATTTTTGTTGCATTGAGAAGTAGCATCATCAAACTAGTTGTTAGTATCAACTGTAAAACAATGTCTCAAATCGACAAAGAAATATATTTGGTCATTGAGTTGAAATCAATCAAGCATGACTGTATATGTATAAATAGCTATCTCTCATTACTTTTTATTTTTTTTTGTTTTCTAAAAGCACGTTTATTGCGCATAAGATACTGATAAATATTTAAATGGCAACTTCGTCTTCATTGAATGATCAACAAGCGAAATCTTTCGAAGAATTTTCTATCATTTGGCTTGATGCAAATCTCAGAGAAAACCGAACAACTGAGCAAAAACTTCGTTCAATTATAAATCAATTGAAAAAATTCGAAGATAGTCTTTTTTCGAATGTGCTCCGGTGGTCATGGACGAAGAAGAGGTCGTCGGAGCAAATCTATAAATACAATAAGTCCAATTTTACCATTAGCACCGATCATTGAAGTATCATCTTCCTATTTTTCAACACAACAAAGAGTTTTTCTTGCTAATGGTCCTCAATATATACCCGTTTGTCAAAGTCGATTTTCACGCTTACCAATCGATACAATTATTGAACGGGAATATCAACAACTTGTCGAAGCTTTCAAATATGGTCTCAATAATAATTGTATGTTAGCAACTGATTCACGAGCAATGGAATTTTTCAATGCATTAAAGAATCTTCTCCAACAATATTATACTAAACCATTATCAGCTCGATTATTAGCTCGTGGTCAACATGATCATCGTATGATCACCAGTATTCGTCGTATACGGAAAAAAACAAAATTTAATTATACAACGAACTGACAAGAGTAAAGTCTTTCATGTTGGCACTGTTTAAAGTTATCATGAGAAATCCATCGAATATATGGCTAAAACCAATGCTTACAAACAAATTCAGAGTAATACTAATCCATGCGTGCAACATTGTCGTCAATTTATTACATTTCTTGATCCACTGTTAGAAAAGAAAGTCATCAATCTAATTATTTGGAAACCATCCATGCGTCCCAATATAAATACCATTGAATTAGCTCATCTTTATTTTCTACCAAAGCCACATAAACTTGGTGCACCATTATGACCTATTGTTTCTTCAATGTGTGCACCAACAACTGGTATATCCCATTTCTTGGATCAATTACTTCGTCCACTATTCAATCAAGTTGCTCGTCGTACAACAGCTATCAATGGTATTCATTTCGTTCG
>Ga0209935_1003039_pt1 | contig 18348 bp, 28 predicted proteins | sample ThiBio_1000_plan_2_FD_183958 | JGI IMG/M metagenome (GOLD analysis project Ga0209935, IMG submission 183958) | Wastewater bioreactor microbial communities from Cape Town, South Africa - Thiocy_cont_1000_plan (SPAdes) | ecosystem: Engineered > Bioreactor > Thiocyanate-remediating >... | reverse complement strand
TGCAGCCGAAACGATTCGAGAAGCCCGCAGCGTGGAAGCTACACACGTCGGCGATCGCTTGGAGGATATCGAGCGTCGAGGCGACTCGACGGTACGCAGCGAGAAAGCTACGTTGCTCCTCTACAACTCCGCAGCAGCAACAGGAGAGTCCAACATCAAGCGGTAAGTCGCTCGGCGAGATACAGATAGCGAGATAGCGACTACCACACCGCAACAGGAGCAACACCAGCACCACGCACCAGCGCTATCGAGGGCCAAGGCGGCCTGTACCACGCCGAGAAGGCTGCGCTTGTGCATCGTGGTGAGTCGACAAAGGTAGGTGCTAGCGTGCGCGAGCGTGAGGCGATGGAGCAGATAGCGTAGCGCGTGCCGCAAGCGAGTGGGTCGAGCCTTTTGCCTCAGACGGGACAGGTGACTTCAGCGCGACGGTAGGAGAATGACGGCGGAAAACTCGCTTGGTGGCGCAGCTCTCCGATGGCGCCGAAGCCGGCCCGAAGCTCCGCTGCACCGTCGCCAATCTCGCGCTGCATTGCAATACAACCGAGCGAATCGCGTCGTGTCGCGTGGTCCGATGTTTCGAGAGTACTCGAGTTCTACCGGCGCCCCGAGAGGAACCAACGGCGCGTGCGTGCGCGTGTAAAGCACCACAAGCGAGGCCGAGAGACGACAGGGAGTAGTGCCGTAGTGACGATCGTGGAACCAGTGTACGCGTGCCTCCTGGCGAAGGAAGCCAGCCCAAGGTGTCCGGCACATCTTGGCCGTGGCGCAGCTCGTGCCGTGCAAGCGGTACCACGAGCGTCTGGAGCTACATCATGATGCAACGAGGGTACTTCGCGCCAAAGCAAGACGCGCTTACTGCGTTGCGCGCGCGCGAGCCGCTCAAGCACGCGTACGTGGAACTGGCGTGTTCCAGTCGAATGTCGTTGTTGTATTGAACATATGTATCTATCTGTCACGTAGGTACCGCTATCCTACTGTACTGTATCTCACACGCTCGCCATCTTACTCACATACTCGCATACTCGCGCACAAGACGCCATACCGCCATCTCGACCTTCCTAATCCATGTCAGAAGATCGCGCGTCACCCGACGAGCAAGACCAGAGAGCGAGATGCGCCTCCACGATGGAATCTGGCTCTCGCCAGCAAGAGATCGCTTGAACGACTAGCTTGGCTGTAGCCTCGAATGAGAATGGTCCTCGCTCGTACGCCGAGTTCCATGAGCCCGCAAATGTACCAGGGCGGCCGTGCGCTCCGACGACGACGACGACTGCGAGATGTTGGCCGACGTGCTGCGCGTACTGCTGCGTCGTTGTCGCAGGTGCTGTGAGCGTAGATTCAACAGCCCGATGAGCAAGCGGCTCGACTGCGTGGCGTTGACCTCGATACCAGCCCCCTGCGGCCCGGTCTCCGCCATGGCCCACAAGGCGTTGCCATCGACCTTGCGCGTCGAGAACGAGCTCTGCAGCTCGGCGAGGCCCTGCTCGTCGAGCCACTCGCACACTTGCTCGACGCTCCAGCAGGCGACTGTGCTCGGCGCTGGAGCGCTGCTGGAGTTACCGCCGAGCGCCCTCGGTGAGCCAAGCCGAGCCTTGTGCTTGCTGCTGATCTTCAGCGGCTTCGTTATGGCGGTGGTGGTGGTGGCCGTTTGAGGCGTCTCGTGCAACAGTACCGCCGACTTGGACCGTATCACGGCAAAGCGTTCAGCAACGGCAGCCAGGTGGGCCTCGTCGAAGCTCCTCGAGCACTGCTCATCGTCAGTCTCCGACGAAGGCGTGCTGTGGCCACTGTCCGAGGTACTCTCGCTCGATAGGAGCAGTATCTCGGCACCTTCACTCGCTCGGCGTGGCGAGAGACATGTTTGGCCTCGAAACGCTGCGACTCATAGTGTGATTAGCACACGCATCTCGAATAGATGGCCATATTTGTTGGCTAGCGTTGGCACGCTCGGCTGTTGGTTGTTGGTTGCTGGTATATTGTGCTCATCGAGTTCGACGTACTTGGAGAGTTGCACAAGTTGAATGGCACGAGTTCCTCCTCGAGGCTGCTTCGACTACAGCTGGCTGGCGAGCAAGGTGCTGATACTGATGCCGCCACAACCGCTGGCACGATTGCAAGAGAGATCTCGTAAAGCTGCTCCTCGTCCATGATCGTGCCCGGCAGATGCTCTAGCGTGAGCAGCACCATCGGATCCAACTCGAACGAATAAGTCGGAGATTGGAACTCGAGAGCCTTGCGAATCGTGGTGCCCGACAGCACCAAGTTGTCGAGGTTGATCGAGCCATCGTCCTTCTTCAATTGGTTGCCGTCCTCAATGTACACAAGATCTCGTTGCACCAATCCTGATTCCAACATCAACATCAACATCATCATTATCATCGACAAAGTATGAGTCACACACACAAGAGAGAGAAAGAGCGACAGAGAGAGTCGTCGATCAATCGAACACAAACATGAGATCGAGAGCAAGAGACGCACCGACATATGGAACAACTGCCGATGTGCGAGGAGGAGTCGAGAGTTGATTGAGTCGACGACGATACTCTTCAAAGTTGTTCAGTGGCGAGAACAGCTCCTCGCATGCTCGGAAGCTCTTCGTGGTCTTCGATGAGAGAGCCTGTGTCAGTGAGAGAGAGAGGAGGAATCGAATCATCGTCAGCAACCAATCCAATCCAATCCAATCGATTGATTGATCAAAGAAGATCCCAATCAGAGATCCAAACAAAAGAGAGAGAGAAACATGGATGAATGAGAGAGAGAGAGACCTTCCAAGTGGACTTGAGACGTTGGATGCAAGCCGAGTTCAAGGCGCCGAGGATCGCCATCGAGCTCGTGAAGTTGTTGATCGAGATCAAGTGCTCGAGCAATCGAATAAAGTTGCTCAGCAGCGCCGCTCGAGCATTGGTGTCGGGCGAGTGGAGCAAGCAACTCACGACCCAGTTGCTGACTCGATCGAACCTCTGTGGATTATGGCGAGAGAGAGAGAGCAGCGCAAGAAATACGACGCGAGCCCGAAAGAGAATGAGTCGATCGGATGTGCGAGATGATGATGAGCACGATGGACGATTGCAGAGGAGCGAGAGAGCAACCGCTCTTGGAGTTTGAGATTGAAGGCTGGGGTGTGTATGTGTGCGAGAGGGAGAGTGAGTGCGCAGCGGAGGAAGATTCGCGTACAGTGCTGATGATCGACAGAGGACTCGAGGCGTCCTTCTGCCATTGGCATCCCAGCAAGTCCGACGCCTTGATCGCTTGGAAGAGCTTGCTGTCGATCATCGTCAAGTGCTCCGCCTGCGCCACATCAAGATCGATCCGAGAGAGCGAGCGTGAGCGAGTGAGCGAGTGGCTGGCTCGAAATACCATTGGATCTCGAGAGCAGCAGAGCACGACGAGACTCACGAAGGCAAGGCACGCACCACAACAACAGGGGATACGCGGCCAAATGGAGGCACACAACGCAGAGGGTCGGCCTTCTTGGGTCGATCATTCGCAACGCCACTGGCTCCTCCATCGCTCAGCTACGCCATCGAACGGATGAGTGAGATCGGCCTCGTGTCGACCACGGTACAGGATGGCCTGACAAGTGCGTACTCGTTGAAGGACCAGCAACTGCAGTTGTCGTCCTTGTGGCGTATCGGCCAGGTACTTGTCGATGAGGTCCAGCAGCGCTCGACGCTCATTCTTGCCTTGAAAGTCCGATGGATGGCTCGTGAGCCACTGCTGCAACAGCGTACATGGCCTGCGGGTGTGGTGGGGAAGGATCTCACTCATATGAGAGCGAGTGGCTAACGGCGCGATTCTAGGCGTGCGTCGTGCTACGAACTCTGCTTGTGATACGAATCGATTCGAGAAGCCCGCGGAATGATAGCTACACACGTCGGCGATCGCTTGGAGGATATCGAGCGTCGAGGCGACTCGACGGTACGCAGCGAGAAAGCTACGTTGCTCCTCTGCAACGTCGCAGCGGTGGTGGTGATGGTACACGAGTCAGCCAGGTGATGGGGGTTGTCGGAAGAACCTGGCATTCACGCAGCCCACACAAGGAGGGAGCGAGAGACAAGGGACGATCTCGCTCTCCTCTCAAGAGCGTTTGGCTGTTGTACGTACCGGGGTTGTCGAGAGCAAGGACACTTTGAACCAGTCCCAACAACGGGGATTGTTTGGGTGGCATATCACGTATGTACGAGCGGGATATGATGGACACTCACTGAGGACACCAGCCTACACGCACACGCACTCGGGCCTCTCTGGATAAGCTGCCCGGCGCTGTCGACCACAGGTCCAACACGGAACCAACGCCGGAGCAGGGCCCATTTAGCCCGACAGGCCCGACAGCGAGAAACCTCCGGTATCTCCTCCGCGGCCTCCTATGCTGAGTCCGGATAAGAGAGATAGATAGATAGACAGTCTGATAGATAACCGGGCCTGCTCTGCAGCAGGTTGTCCTATACGCCCAGTATCTCCGAAACTCCACAACCGGGCCGGCAAACGGATCTAGAGGGAGTGTAGAGATAATTACATTGATGTGTGCTGCTGCTGTTGCTGGTGCTGGTGCTGGTCAAGTAAGCGAGGGGTCTAACTAGCAAACGCAACGATGGCTCGCTACTTGTGGCAGACACATATCGTACGCCTCCAAAGGTGGATCTCGAGCTACACCAACGTGTACTCGAGATGCAACTCGCGCAACGTGTGGGAATGGCACAGACGGACCAACGCAGCCCATTGCTCGTCGGTCGTAATCAACGTTCGGGATGCGACCAGTTGTTGCAGCGATCGAGCTTGGTTCAGACCGCTCACTGCCAGCGAGAACGAGAAGCCTGGCGCAGGCTCCGTGGCGTCGCTATCGATCACGCGCTCGTCGTCATCGTCGGTTGTGTCCTCGTCGGTGTTTTCGCAGTTGCTGGCGTTGGGTTTCTGCTGCTGTCGTCGGTGTTTGTTCAACGATCCTCGGGGACCTCCGTCGACCAGTTCGGCTGCTGCAGCGCGCACTTGCTCCAGGCTGACGAGCTTGCGGGTCTTGCCGATGAACACAGGCGACGGCGAACCCGGCAGCAACACGTTGACTCTCGTATTACGCCTCTCGGAGGCTGAAGCGTTCGGCGACGACTTGCGACGCCGCAGCGTGTTGCTGGATGCCGGTGGCGCTCTCGGACTCAGTGCATTCGGAGCCACAGGCTGTGGAGACAAGGCCCTTGGTACACCGGGCGAGCGGGATCTCGGCGTAAAGATGTCGTTCACGCTGTTGTTCGCGAGGTGTTGCCGCAGCGCCACCCAGAGCCTCGGAGTGTAAGCGCCACTGAGCGGGCTCTGGTCCGTCGAGCCCTCGCCGCTTTTACAGAGCGACAGCAAGCCTGCACCGTCCACTTGATGGAAGGCGAACATGGCACGCAAGTCGCCAAAGCCCTGCTCCGCCAGCCACTCACACACTTGCTCGGTGGTCCAGTTGCTAACGGCCGCCGTGGCCTCCTCCATGCCATTGCGTTGGCTGCCATCCGAGCGAGCGCTGTCGGGTGTCCTCTCGGGATCAAACGGGCTCGTGCGGGGCGCTGCTCGCCAGCCGTCGTCCGAGCGCATCAAGTGGATGTGCGGCCAAGACTTGTGCACGACCTTCGAATCGTCGTCCTCTTGTGCAACGAGCGCGTCCGAGAGCTGACTCGGCGACTGAGGCCGCTGCTCATGGCTGGAATCCTTGGCATTGGTGCCAATCACTACAAGTAGTGGAGCTCGTAATTAGCACACCACGTACGACTGAGCAAGGTCTCGCAGTACCTGGGAGAAGAGCTCCGCGGCTACGAGAGCGCGAGAATACGTTCAACGTAGACAATGGCGGCACTACAACCGACGTGAACGACTTGAGGCTTGGCGCCGAGCTCACGTGAGTCGCAGGTGACGCAACCTCGAGGGAGAGCTCGTAAAGCTGCTCCTCGTCCATGATCGTGCCTGGCAGATGCTCGAGAAAGTACATCACCATCGTGTCGGTCTCGAACGAGTGAGTCGGAGATTGGAACTCGAGAGCCTTGCGAATCGTGGTGCCCGACAGCACCAAGTTGTCGAGGTTGATCGAGCCATCATGCTTCTTCAATTGGTTGCCGTCCTCAATGTACACAAGATCTCGTTGCACCAATCCTGACTCATCAATCCATCCATCATCAACAATATCATCGACAAAGTATGAGTCACACAAAAGAGAGAGAGAGAGAGAGAGAGAGAGACTGTGCGCGTCGTCGATCAAACACAATAATGAGATCGAGAGCAAGAGACGCACCGACATATGGAACTACTGCCGATGTATGAGGAGTCGAGAGTTGATTGAGTCGACGACGATACTCTTCAAAGTTGTTTCGAGGAGAGAACAGCTCCTCGCATGCTCGGAAGCTCTTCGTGGTCTTCGATGAGAGAGCCTGTGTCAGTGAGAGAGAGAGAGAGAGAGAGAGAGAGAGAGATTGAGAGGGAATCGAATCATCGTCAGCATCCAATCCAATCCAATCCAATCGATTGATTGATGAAAGAAGATCCCAATCAGAGATCCAAACAAAAGAGAGAGAAACATGAATGAGTGAGAGAGAGAGAGAGAGAGACCTTCCAAGTGGACTTGAGACGTTGGATGCAAGCCGAGTTCAAGGCGCTGAGGATCGCCATCGAGCTCGTGAAGTTGTTGATCGAGATCAAGTGCTCGAGCAATCGAATAAAGTTGCTCAGCAGCGTGATACGAGCCGCGAGCTCTGTCGAGTGGAGCAAGCAACTCACGACCCAGTTGCTGACTCGATCGAACCTCTGTGGATTATGGCGAGAGAGGCCCAACACCGCAACCAGAAGCGAGTGAGTGAGTGAGAAAAAAAGAGAAGAGAAGAAGAGAAGAGCAAACAGAAGAGAAGAGTAAAGAGAGTTTGGCAGTGAGCACGAAAGCATCGATCGATCCACACAACATTACACAACACTTTGAATAAAGGAGGAGCTGCATCATTCACGTACAGTGCTGATGATCGACAGAGGACTCGAGGCGTCCTTCTGCCATTGGCATCCCAGCAAGTCCGACGCCTTGATCGCTTGGAAGAGCTTGCTGTCGATCATCGTCAAGTGCTCCGCCTGCGAGCAACCAGGCCGAGTGAGGGACAGAACCGCGAGGGAAACCGAAACCATCGTAGTAAGCGTTGGTATTGAAAGAGAGCACGTACGAGCTCGGCCACGGTGACTCTCGCGAACGGCGACGACAGACGAACGACGTCGGGCTTGGTGCTGGATAGCATCTCGATCGCAGGATCGAGCTATCCAAGCACACACACATAGCGGCGTATACCCGAACCACACACACCAATGCACGCGTAGGATCTTAGTTGAGCGCGCATGGCCGCTCTCTTGTGCGCGCGCAGCGATACGAAAAATGACGGTGCCAATCACAGCACCAACAACACGCGCCACCGTGACACCTACTCGTTGAAGGACCAGCAACTGCAACTGCCTGCCTTGAGGCGTATCGATGAGATACTTGTCGACGATCGCGAGCAAGGCCTGGCGCTCCTTGGCACCGTGAAAGTCCGACGGGCTTCCCGCGATCCAGCGCTGCAACAAGCTACACGCTCTAAAGTGGTGTCGCGAGCGCGCGCACACATATCAATATTTGGCGAATCGTGGGGCGCGTGGCAGTCGATGAGTGAGGAGCGAGAGGAGCCGCGGCCACGCGCGTGGGCGCGTACTTGATTGCTAACGTCGAGGACGATCCAAATCGATTGGCGAAGCCCGCGGCATGGAAGCTGCACACATCGGCGATGGCCTGCAGTACCTCGAGCGTCGAGGCGATGCGTTTATGTGCCACGATACAAGCATCGACTTGGTCTATTGGTACCGCGTGATGGTCGATGAATGAATATCTGAGATTTCTCTCTTGTCCACAGGAGCTCAGAGCTCAGAGGCCAGAGGCCAGAGGCACGCACCAGGGTACCCGAGCTCGAGTAATTCCTGCACCAGATCAATGAGCGCCTTGTTGGATGCAGCCATCGTGTCGATGTGCGTGCGTGCGTGCGTGTGTGCGTGTGTGTTGAACGAACAAGAGAGACGCACGGCAGCGAGGTACACCAAGCAACAAGCACCCAACACGCGAGCTCCACACGATCGCTACCGCAGCACACGTTGCCTAACAGAGCAGGTGTCGCCGGCACCGCAGCACCGCGAGCTTGCATCTCACTCGGTCTATCTCTTCCAACGCCCCTTGTTCGTTCTTCTGGTGCTCCTAGGACGTTGCCACGGAGCGTGAGGCCCATTGTTTCGATGGCAGAAGTGTAAGACTAAGTACATGTGTGTATTCCAGAGATCGGCAGCACTCATTTGTGCTAACTAATTAACTATCTATCGATCTATCTAACCAACCAACAAACCAAACGAAAAAAACGAGCAAACCAAATAGATAATACGATATCGAGAGTTATAGAGAGAGAGAGCACATGCCACGTAATAAGTATCCCAACGGATTTTCGTTGAGGGTGAGAGTGAGTGAGGGAGTGCGTTCGTTAGAGCCGCAGCTCGAGGCGCAAGCTCTCGATGCCTTGCTCGCCACACAATCGAGTCAGCAGCTTCCATTGATCGTCGGTCGTCAATTGGAGAGCTGGTGAATAGGAGACGAACGACTCGACGAGCTCGCGGTCGTTGTAGCGGCTCGTCAGCCAGATCGACGCCGTCTTGGGCAGCGGCGTTGCCAGTCGCATGGTCTTGGCGCAGCCTCGGAGCAGCTTCGAGACGCTCGTAATCTTGGAGAGCTTGCCGATGCTGCTCGCAGAGCCACTGTAGTACACCTTGATGGTTGTAGTGGCCGCCTCGGCGCTCACGGGCGACGGGCCTTCGTCTTCCCGGCAAGCGACACTCGATTCGGCTGTGCGAGCGAGCATGCGCGTCGAGCTCTTGCGCCCACTGGAATCGCTTTTCGCTCGCACGATGCTCTTGAAGTTGGTAGTAGAATCGTCGGAGGTGCTCGCCAGCTCCGGAGCTACAGCAGCGCTCGGCAGTCTTGAGAGCTCAGTGTCGCTGTTCGAACGCGTGCTGTAGTCTTGCGGAGTCGATGTCGGCGACGATGACGATGACGATGACGATGACGATGACGACGACGGCGAGACCAACGAGGTCGATTTGCCAGCTCGAAGGTTCAAGAGAGCGAGCAAGAGCTTGCCCGAGTGCGCCGAGTCGCCGATACCGCTGTAGTGCTCGCCAGTGTCAACCATGGCCAGCAACTTGCTACCGTCGATGCGGTGCTTCTGGAAGGCCGGCTCCAGCTGGCTGAGACCGCGTTCCGACAGCCACAAGCACGTTCGTTCGACACTCCACGCCTTGATGGCACAGTCGACCGATTCGTCGAGATTGCGCTCCATCGCGGGTAGCTCTGCGAGCGCGAGGCTCGCCTTGCTGGCCTTGTGTGGTTTCTTGTGCTCCGAAGCGCCCGAGCGCCGCAATCGCGCGCTACGAGCACTTCCAGGGACAGAGCTCTCGTTGCCGCCGTCCTCGCTCACACGGCCAATGTCGTCCTCGTCCGAAGAGGACCGCTCACTGGTGTCGCTCATAATGGTGCGCGTGTGATCTGTCGTAGTTTCTCACAGTATTAGCAACCTCGCCACGAGAGACTGTTTATCGGTCGGTACCTTGAGAGCCAGATGACTGCGGCAACGATGGGGTGCTCGGCGTCGCCACTTGCCCGGGAGCTGGCACGATCTCGAGGGAGAGCTCGTAAAGCTGCTCCTCGTCCATGATCGTGCCCGGCAGATGCTCGAGAAAGTACATCACCATCGTGTCGGTCTCGAACGAGTGAGTCGGAGATTGGAACTCGAGAGCCTTGCGAATCGTGGTGCCCGACAGCACCAAGTTGTCGAGGTTGATCGAGCCATCATGCTTCTTCAATTGGTTGCCGTCCTCAATGTACACGAGATCTCGTTGCACCAATCCTGATCCATCAATCCATCCAACATCATCATCGACAAAGTATGAGTCACACACACAAGAGAGAGAGAGAGAGAGAACATGAGGCCCAAATGAGAGAGTGAGTTCAATGAGTGAAGTTCGATAAATCCGGAGATCGAGAGCAAGATCGAGAGCAAGATCGAGAGCAAGATCGAGAGCAAGATCGAGGACGCACCGACATATGGAACAACTGCCGATGTGCGAGGAGGAGTCGAGAGTTGATTGAGTCGACGACGATACTCTTCAAAGTTGTTCAGTGGCGAGAACAGCTCCTCGCATGCTCGGAAGCTCTTCGTGGTCTTCGATGAGAGAGCCTGTGTCAGTGAGAGAGGTGGGGAATCCAATCATCGTCAGCATCCAATCCAATCCAATCCAATCCAATCGATTGATTGACCAAAGATCCCAATCAGAGATCCAAACAAAAGAGAGAGAAACATGGATGAATGAGAGAGAGAGACCTTCCAAGTGGACTTGAGACGTTGGATGCAAGCCGAGTTCAAGGCGCTGAGGATCGCCATCGAGCTCGTGAAGTTGTTGATCGAGATCAAGTGCTCGAGCAATCGAATAAAGTTGCTCAGCAGCGCCGCTCGAGCATTGGTGTCGGGCGAGTGGAGCAAGCAACTCACGACCCAGTTGCTGACTCGATCGAACCTCTGTGGATTATGGCGAGAGAGAGAGAGCAGCGCAAGAAATACGACGCGAGCCCGAAAGAGAATGAGTCGATCGGATGTGCGAGATGATGATGAGCACGATGGACGATTGCAGAGGAGCGAGAGAGCAACCGCTCTTGGAGTTTGAGATTGAAGGCTGGGGTGTGTATGTGTGCGAGAGGGAGAGTGAGTGCGCAGCGGAGGAAGATTCGCGTACAGTGCTGATGATCGACAGAGGACTCGAGGCGTCCTTCTGCCATTGGCATCCCAGCAAGTCCGACGCCTTGATCGCTTGGAAGAGCTTGCTGTCGATCATCGTCAAGTGCTCCGCCTGCGCCACATCAAGATCGATCCGAGAGGGTGAGCGTGCGTGAGGGCGTGAGTGAGTCGATGTCGGGTGTGTAGGAACTATCGAGTTTGGAAGGGGATGCGTGTCCCTCCAGCGCCTGCGACGCGCCAGCGCGCTTCCGCTCTTGGGCCGTACCAACGCAGCCGGTGACTGGCGGACAAACGGCGACAGGCAACGAGGCGGAAGCTTCGAAGTCGCCTCTGAGGCGGGTTTGTCATCGGAGGCTGCCGAATCCAAGGCAGCGGAAGACGGGTTGAGCTGAGAGAGAGAGCACAGATAGAGTGAGTAAGAGTGAGAGAGAGAGCACAGATAGAGTGAGAGAGAGAGAGAGAGAGAGAGAGAGAGAGAGAGAGAGGGAGGGAGAGGAGAAGATATCATCAGAAAAATCAACCGATGAGCTCTCAGGCCGAAAAGCACATGTGTATGTGCGCAGCGCGCACAGGATCAAGAAGAAAGAGAGGGGATATCAATCAATTATCGAGGCGTACTCGTTGAAGGACCAGCAACTGCAGTTGTCGTCCTTGTGGCGTATCGGCCAGGTACTTGTCGATGAGGTTCAGCAAGGCACGACGCTCATTCTTGCCTTGAAAGTCCGATGGATGGCTCGTGAGCCACTGCTGCAACAAACCGCACGCCCTATACGATATACACGCGCGCCACGCGCGCCACGCCATGGCACCTCAGGTTACGACCAGATGTGTGAAATGTGTGCGGGCAACCGTCCTCCATACTACTGACGCGGTGGTGCAGAAGGCAACACAGCAAGGTGGGTAACGTACTTGACGGCGTGCGTGGCAGACGTGCCGAAACGATTGGAAAAGCCCGCGGCGTGGAAGCTACACACGTCGACAACGGCTTGGAGGATATCGAGCGTCGACGCGATGCGTCGGTGGGCGATAATGAAGGCGCCCAGTTGATCTACACAGAACATACATAGGTACGCACAAAGAAGGCCAAGTAGATGGGAGAAGGAGATGGAGGAGAGGTTGGTCGTCAGGCGCTTCGGTCGTCGGCAAGAAGGCAGCCACGACCAAAGTGGTCGACGATCACAGGACAGGAGAGGAGAGGAGAGAAGCGCAGACCTTGGCCATCGAGAGCAAGCACGGCTTCAGCCAACTTGCGCAGTCGCGCGGCTCTCGGCGACGGCGCCGCCGTTTGAGTGGAGGTCATTTGATCGATCGATGCGGGCACGCTCAGGCTCGGTGAGCGGCTGGGGGTATGTGTCCAACACGGAGGAGGAAGAGGTGAGGTGCGAGAGGAAGGGAGGGCGCGAGAGAATGGCGACAGCGGTAGGCGGTACGGCTTGTTGGGCGGTGGCAAGGTGCCCGCACCACACGAGTTCCACGGGCTGCCCTGTGCAGCGCAGACTTGCGTGCAACCTCACCAAAAGCAGCAGCCCCGTTCGCAAGCAGAAATTGGTCTTCGGGACGGCCAGCCATTGCGACCGGCGTTGCGCTATTGTGTTCTTTACGACGTCGCGATTGATTTGCGATGATGAGGTTGATGACCGAGGCGCTCCGGCCAGCGATCAAGTATCTCGGCCGCAGACCCTCGGAGGTGCTCCGGAAGGCAGCCCAGGTTGTAGTTGCCTAGCTTGGCGACCGACGGCGTATTGGGCGAGGAAGATGTTGTAGGGGCTGCTACAACACTGCGCTGGCAGTGTAAGTGCACGATATGAACCTCACGAGTAAGCGATGACCTCGATGTACTGCATATACAAGTCTACATGGGAGTTTATTATACTATTGAACAGGTTGGAGGTGACTCACTCACTCACTGCAGCCGTGCTGCTGCTGCTCGGCGAAAATACCAAGTGCGGATCGTGGCAGTGGAGGCACGATGCCTACGCGTGCGGTGCTTGCGGCCGCGGTTGCGTTCGGCGCGCTCTTACTCTTACACAGAATATTAGCGTTTGAAGATACAAATCCACTGCCGCCCGTGCCGACTGCAAGCGGCGGCTGCGCGGAGCTTCGATCCGTGGCAGTTCTCGTTGGTGTTGTTGCTGTTGCTGTCGTCTTGGTGGTCGCAACAGCTCCACTCACCGGCGCAATGGCGCTCGAGGCCTTCGCCACCGCTCGCCCGATTCCGAATGAGGATGCGGGTCGCCGCTTGGGACTGACGACCGGTTGCACGTTCGGCGGCAGAGAGATTGCGATGCGCTTGCGTGGCTGTCGCGTTTGCGCCAACGAGAGTCCATGCTCGGCGTGGAGGTTGAGGATCGCGAGGAGCAACTTGGCAGCGCACTCGGTGTCGGCGATACCGAGTGCCTGGGCGCTCGAGCTCGTGAGCGCGAGCAACTCTGCGCCGTTGACACGTTGGCGCTCAAAGACGCTCTGCAACTCGCCGAGGCCTTGCTCGACCAGCCACTCGCACACTTGTCTGTTGTTCCACTCGAGTGCCGACGGTGCCACTGGCGATAGTGATGCCGACGATGAAGGCGATGGCGTCGACGACGCCGATGCCGACGCCTCGTACGGCGCGTCGTGCAGTGCTGCATCTCGTGGAGTTCGCTGCCTTACCGGTAGCGATACGAGGGACTGCAGCTCTCCCGACAGCACCCCCTTACGGCGTTCCATGTGCTCCGACAGCGACGACGACGAGCAAGGCGATGAGCCCAGCGCGCTGCTCTGGTCCTCGAGAAAGTGGTCGCCATCGCTCACCGTGACGCCCAGCAACGCCGATTGGTCGTCTTCATCCACCCAAGCATCCTCCTCATCCTCGTTGTCTTCTCCACTCTCGGTACCCTTGGGCTCTATAGTCGTATGTGCGTGCGCGCGGAGGCGTGAAGCAGCAGCGGTCAGTCAATGATCGCCGCAGCGAATGGGCAGCGTTACGAGCGTACCTGCACGCAATTCGTAGGTGGCTGTATTTCGTGGCGATGGCGATGGTTGTGCTGTTGCTGCGCCGGCACCCGCGCTGTCCTTCGAGTGCTTCGGTAACGGGCCCGGCATGGCCGCCGCTGGCACGATCTCGAGGGAGAGCTCGTAAAGCTGCTCCTCGTCCATGATCGTGCCTGGCAGATGCTCGAGAAAGTACATCACCATCATATCGGTCTCGAACGAGTGAGTCGGAGATTGGAACTCGAGAGCCTTGCGAATCGCGATGCCCGACAGCACCAAGTTGTCGAGGTTGATCGAGCCATCGTCCTTCTTCAATTGGTTGCCGTCCTCAATGTACACGAGATCTCGTTGCACCAATCCTGATCCATCAATCCATCCATCACCAACATCATCATCGACAAAGTATGAGTCACACAAGAGAGAGAGAGAGAGACAGAGAGAGTCGTCGATCAATCGAACACAAACATGAGATCGAGAGCAAGAGACGCACCGACATATGGAACTACTGCCGATGTGCGAGGAGGAGTCGAGAGTTGATTGAGTCGACGACGATACTCTTCAAAGTTGTTTCGGGGAGAGAACAGCTCCTCGCATGCTCGGAAGCTCTTCGTGGTCTTCGATGAGAGAGCCTGTGTCAGTCAGTGAGAGAGAGAGAGAGAGAGAGAGAGAGAGAGAGAGAGAATAGAATCATCGTCAGCATCCAATCCAATCCAATCCAATCGATTGATTGATCAAAGAAGATCCCAATCAGAGATCCAAACAAAAGAGAGAGAAACATGGATGAATGAGAGAGAGAGAGAGAGACCTTCCAAGTGGACTTGAGGCGTTGGATGCAAGCCGAGTTCAAGGCGCCGAGGATCGCCATCGAGCTCGTGAAGTTGTTGATCGAGATCAAGTGCTCGAGCAATCGAATAAAGTTGCTCAGCAGCGCCGCTCGAGCATTGGTGTCGGGCGAGTGGAGCAAGCAACTCACGACCCAGTTGCTGACTCGATCGAACCTCTGTGGATGCGTGTTGGTGAGATGACGGTCTCGAAGAGCAGCGCGTTGGAGCACGACGACGTACGGCACTGATGCGCGAGAGTGGGCCATTAGGCTCCTTCTGCCACCGACACCCAAGCAAGTGGGAGGGGTTGATCGCTTGGAAGAGCTTGCTGTCGATCATCGTCAAGTGCTCCGCCTATCGATACAGCGATTAGTTGAATGGTTAACGTGAGTGAGCGAGCGTGTAGACGCCACGTACCAGAACGGCAGCCGATTGTCGAGTGAATGGCGAACCACACCGTTGGTTATGATTCAGTTGTGGCGATGAGGGACACGGTATCGGCTTGTTGGTGTCGTTATTGTTAATCTACCGCATCAACGAGCCAAACACACACGCAGCCAACATAAACACAAACAAGATTCGTGTGTTAATGAATGAATGGATGGATGAGCAGTACCAGAAGTTGTCTTCTGGGTGAGTGGGGGTGGTATGATGATGGTAGGTAGATATCACACTCACACACGCAAACACCAATCTTATCATCGACCGCAAATATCCCTCAACAAACCCCAACAACAACAACCAATCGATTCTCGTATTGATAGATGATTTGTGTACCATGTGCAACACCATCATTTGGAGGTGTCGGCCCTTGGGCGTGTCGACAAGGTACTTGTCGACCAACACCAAGAGCGCGCGTCGTTCGGCCTTGCCAACGAAATCCGACGCATGGCTCGTGAGCCACTGATGTAGAAACGCGCATGCTCTATTGATATTGATCATCAGCACGCGCATTCGAGTGGTGATAGTAAACGTAGGGAGCTCTTGGACGTACCGTGTGGCATACGCAGTAGTACCAGTGCGATTTTGTGGCGGATAGTAACCACATACATCACTGATGGCTTGGAGCAACTCCAAGGTCGACGCTACTCGCGCGCGAGCAACCAGGAACGCGTGTATCGATTCTATATCCACCAATATATACGCGCGCGTGTGTGTGTGGATCGACGCCTGATGAGTAAAGGCAACTACGACGATCGTCGAGATATGTGTGCGCGCGTACCAGCTTCATCGAGTTGTAGTACGTTCTCTATCGTGTTGCAGAGCGCCTTGTTCCTAACGGCGACTGTCGCCATCGCACTCATCGCGCTATTCTATCTATTTCTCTATCGATCAAACAAGAGAGCGAGATACACGCAACCACTCAACGGCGATAAGGGAGACAGGAGAAATAATCTCGCGCTATCACGGTATCAAGGTATGACGTGTAGTGTGTTGGATAGTTGCTGCTGAAACGAGAGAGACACGAGAGACACAGACAGACGAGCGAGAGAGAATTTCCTCAGGCCTCTTCTATCCATACGATCGCTCTCTCCTCTCTGCTCTTCTCTCTGCTGCTCCCTCTGCCGCCGGCTAGTCCTCTGGCCCTCCCTCACGCGCCACTGCGATTCTTCCCATTTGAATGGTGCGAAATTCGCACGAGGCGCACCCACTGCTGAACCCATGTCCTCCATCCTCAACCTCAACGACGCCCAACACCGCCCAACACGCAGAACCTCTCGCTGCCTTCACGCCGGTGAGCCTGGGCTTTGCTCCGGAGGTAGCTCGGCTAGCTGCGATGAGACTTACTCTGGTTGGTCGCCGTGGCACGAGAGGTTCGTAGCCGAGGTGCTCCGGCTTTACCCGAGGGCGCCTAGCTCTGCTTCACGAATTCTACCGTGCTCGGGATCGCTGCACGCACACTGGCAGACCTCCGGGCAAAGCAAGATAGATAGATAGGTCGTTGTAATGGCGGCCGCAGAAACAACCAAAACACACAAAGGCGGCTCTTGAAATCGTACAACTCATGCAGGATGGCGGCAGTGGCGGCAACACGCTCGACACGTCGCGGAAGCTAGCGCGGTAACACGTCGCGCAAAATCTGGTCCAGCGCACGATCGATGGCATCGAGCGACGGCCTTGCGCTCGCGCTAGTCTCGGTCATCCGCTCGAACAACTCGATGGTCGACGCCCACTGAGACGCCGAGCGTACGTGCTCCGGCAGCGCCGGCCGCTTGCCGCTCGTGACCTCTTGCGCGATTTGCACGTACGACATGTTGGCGTACGGCCGCTCGAGCGCCATCATCTCGTACACCACTATCCCGAGCGAGTAAATGTCGACCGCCGCCGTGTACGTTGCTCCACCGGCGAGTACCTCGGGCGCGATCATGCCCGGTGTGCCGACGACGCTCGTTCCGTCACCTCGCCTCGATTGATCAAAGTCTCCCAGAGCCAGCGCTTGAATCTCACCGCGCTCCCCGTACACGACAAAGATGTTCTCGGATTTGAGGTCGCGATGGATGATTTGACGTTGGTGCTGTGTCACAAGATGGCCGCCACGTTACTCGTACAATACAGACGCGAAACCGTTGGTTGTGCAAATGTCGTGTGCTCACGTACCAAGAAGCGAAGGCCTGCTACAATATCGCGCGTCCAACGCGCTACCATGCCAGGCGACGGCGCTCCTTTGCGCGCAGCAGCGGTAGCGGCAGCAGCGGCACTCGAACCCGAACCCGAACTCGAGCCCGAACCTCGGAGCTTGTTGAGGTGGTCATCGAGCGTGGCCGAGTAGCGCGTCATATACAGTCGTATCGTGTCGCCGCGTCGTTCGTGCGCGAGATAGCGCACAATGTTGGGGTGCGGAGGCAGCGACTCGACCATGCGTATCTCGGCCACGAAGGCCTCGATCGTGGCGCTGTTGCATCGCTCGATGTTGAGCTCCTTCAGAGCACAGCGCCAGCCATCGATGCTGCACGAGTACACGGCGGCGCTACTGCCGCCACCTGCCGAGATGCGTTCCTGCACGATGGCGTGGTCGAGGTTCAACGTGAGGTTCAGCAGCTTGCCGCCGCCGCTCGAGAGCACGTTGCCGCTGCTGGTTCCTTTCGATAGCGAGCTTGGAGAGCGAGACGCTCGCGAACCATCAAGTCCCGACTGCTGTTGTTGTTGTTGTTGTTGTTGTTGGGCCTGCAGCAGCGAGATGAGCTTGTCTTGCTGCTCGAGTCGCTGTTGCATGTTGAGCATCTCGCGCTGGAGCTGCAGTAACTCCTCGTGCATCACCGTGTTGATTCGATTCGAGACACGAGCGAATGGATCGTGCAGTTCATGGCCGTTGTTCGACACGAAAGCCACTCCGCCGGCGACAGCGGTCGGTGGAGAGTGCGACGATGTGGAGCAGGAGGACGATGAGGCAGACGAGAGTCTCGGTGCGGCACTGGTGCTCGATGTCAAGCTTCCAGGGGCGGCCTTGGCGAGAGATTGTACAGCGACCGAAGGTGTTGCTGGAGCTCCTTTAGCATCTGCTGCCGATCGAAGGGGCGATGAGGCAGACGGCGAGGCTTTGGGCGGTTTCGACGACGGCTCATCGTCCGAGAACGAGCCCGAGCTGTCGTCGTCGTCCTCGTCATCGTAGCCAAAGTCATCGTCGTCCTCGTCGGGAATGGCGGCACTGGCAGCGAGGAGCTTGTGGGCCTCCTTGCTCGAGTCCTCGGTCAGCGTGGCGAAGAGCACTCGCTCCGAGTTCTCGACCACTTCGTTGAGGCACAGCAGCA
>Ga0209935_1003034_pt1 | contig 18381 bp, 28 predicted proteins | sample ThiBio_1000_plan_2_FD_183958 | JGI IMG/M metagenome (GOLD analysis project Ga0209935, IMG submission 183958) | Wastewater bioreactor microbial communities from Cape Town, South Africa - Thiocy_cont_1000_plan (SPAdes) | ecosystem: Engineered > Bioreactor > Thiocyanate-remediating >... | reverse complement strand
GTACCTCGGGGATGAGTTGGAGCTCGAGACGAGCGAACGATGCGTGGGCTTCGGTGGCTGGTGGTACAATGTGTTCGTCTGAGTCGAGTTGAGCATTTTGGAGTGAGAGACTTGGTGAGGAGGAGGAAGATGATGTGATGGAGTTGGTGGAGGTCGAGGAAGTAGCTGCCAGTGTTGGTGGTGGTGTTGGAGTAGAGGAGGAGAGGTCCATCAAGAGAGCGATAGACAGATGGAGATGTGCGAGAGATGATTGCGAGAGCGAGCAGCGAGCGAAATGAACAAGGAACAGCAACCGACACTGCCGACATCCAATCGCCACTCACTCGAAGGCCACCCACCACCGAAACCACTGATTCATGGTGTATCTCGTGTTGCATATCGATAAATAGATTGCAAGCAATCGTGGCAAGCAACACTCAACGCAGGCGCGGGATACGTAAACAACAACAATAATAAGTAGCAGCAACGCAAGGAACGTGCGAAGCATCAGAACGAGGGAGGCATCGAGCTGGAGGTCGTAGCGACAGCGGGCTCGTGCGCCGACGCGGCTATCGGCATCGGATGCGCGACGAAGAAGGCCCACATCTCTCGGTAGGCGTCGACGATCTTGGTCGCGGGCCCGATCAGCTTCTCGAGCGGGCGACCGGAGCGACCCTCTCCCGGCCACCCGTGGCCTGCGCCCGTCAGGCGCACCAGCACGACCTGCGCTCCGTCGCGGCCGCCCGAGTACACGAAGCGCGTCACAGAGTGCACGGCGCCGCACGCTTGTACGAGGCTCTCGGTCGGATAGGCGTACGGCGTCGGGTTGCAGCCGTTGAAGGCGACCCACTGCGCGATGGTGTCCGGCACAGGGTCGTGGAACACGGTCGACTTGGTCATCGGGAACGGTGGGCCCTCGCCGCCGTTGTAGAGCGCGCGCGGGTCGTCCTATCCAAGTCACCAAGTCAAGCAGCGGTGAGTGCGTAGCGCTCAGCTCAGGCCGCTCGCAAGGTCGTGAGTACAACGCACCACGCTGTGGATGTGTAGCACGGGCACGGCGCGTGTCGGCTGAAAGAGCGTCGGCGGCAGACACGCGCAGCCGGCCACGGGAGCGATGGCCGCAATGCGCCTGGAACCCTCGACCGATGCAGCGAGCCGGTACGCCATCATGCCGCCGTTCGAGTGGCCAGCGACGAAGACGCGGCGGCGGTCGATGAGCGGGTACGTGTCGAGGCACAGGTCGATGACGCGCACCAGGAAGCCGACGTCGTCGATGTTCCTCTTGGCCGATGGGCCGCACTTGCCCGGTGCTGCGAACGATACTCGAGCGGTGAGCGCCTCGAGGTGCAGCAGTAGGTAGGAGACGAGCGACAAGGCGCTCACGGCACGCACCAGCGTTCCAAGTGAGCAGCTTCTCAGCAAAGAGCGGATGCCAGCCGTTCGGCAGCACGGCAACGAAGCCGAGCGCATCAGCCGCCTGCGTGGTGGCCGAGTGGTCCATGTGCCCCGCGGCCGAGCCACCTCCACCATGGAGTATCATCAACACTGGCGCTGTAGTGTGAGCGAGACGGCACGAGAGACGCGAGACGGCACTCACGCACTGGTTCGATTGGCGGCAGGCGCCGAGCGTGGAACGTAGACCAGAAACGAGCGGTTGTAGCCGTCATGCTTGAGCTCATGCTTCTGGACCACGCCAGGTGTTTCGATCAACGAGGTCGGAGACGCCGGCTTCTTGCCCCCAAACATGGTTGGTGCGTTGTGGTGCGAGCAAACGACAGAGAGCGACAGCAGCGGAGGAGAAAATGTGCGACAGCGGATCCGCACTACAAACGGGGTACATCAAGTTGGGGTACGAGCGCACTCTGGGGTACGCCAGCGATCGCAGGCTCTCCCGCCCTTTCTTTCCTCTCTGCGCTCGCTCTTTGCCTCTCTTGTTCACTCCTCCCTCTCGCTCGCGTGCGCCGCTCTCTCAATCTCTCTCCTCTCTCTCAATAATGGACTACGCCCATCGCGTGGTACAGCTGGAGCAGATGCTCCAATCGTATCAATCCCTCCCGTCTCAGTTGGCAGCGTGTTTGAACCAGATTCGAGAGCTTACCGCTGCTCGTGATCGCGCTCTCGCCGAGTGTCGTGCGGCGCAAGGTCGCGAGGCCGAGTTGGTGCGCCAGAACGAGCTCTTGCAGGTGCAGTGCGTCGAGTACGTCGCTACGATCAAGGACCTGCGCGACTCGCGAGACGTCACCAGCGAGGAGCTGCGTGCTACGAGGCTTGCGCTCGAGAACGCGAACCGCGAGCGGGCCGCCGAGCAGGCTGCGAGCGAGCTGCTTCGCCGGCAGCTCGCGCAGGCCAACCGCGACCGCGACGAGCTGCGCCGTGAGAATGCGCGATGCCAGAGCGCACTCGACGAGGCGCTCACCTTGGCACACACGCACCAGGAGACCGCGCAACTGCTGCAGCAGGTCGTCACCAACAACGAGGCGGAACTCGCGGCTGCGCGCGAGACGCACCGACGCGAGCGCGACGCACTGGTCCGCCAGCTGCGCGAGCAGTACTCGCGCCAGTACGACACGACGGTCGAGCGCTACGAGATGCAGCTGAACCTCCTGCGCGAGCGCATCGAGCAGGCCGACGCCAACCTCGCGACCGAGCTCCAGGCGCAGTTCGAGCGCGAGCGCCAACTCGACGAGATTCCTCTGGCGCAGCAGCTCGAGCGCTACGATGCCGAACTGATGCGCGGCATGAACGAGCTGCTGACCGACGCCGATGGCAACGACGTGCTTCTCGTCGACCTTCGAGGAGATGGCGCAGTCAACGTGCATATCAACCAAGCCCAAGGCCCCGTGAACGTGAACATCAATCCGCCGCAGTAGTAGTGTCGTGTGGTCACTATCCTTCTGTTCTTCTGGTCCGCTAATGGATCTATCTCTGTCTATCTATCTCTCTCCATCGCATTGTATGATATGACTGGATTGCGTTGAGCCACTCGAGATCGAGTACATAAAGCTGCCTCTCGAGTGCTTGTTGTAGTTGTTGCTTGTACACACTCTCGTTCGCGTATCGAAGGTCTCTCTGTTCTTAACCTCACCACTCGCACACCTCCCTCGCTCTCGCTCTCGTTCAATCAATCGATCGATACTCTGCTTGATACGCCATCCTAATGGACAGTTCGAGCCTCGTATCACTCGATCAGATCTTCGAGACGCTTCGAGGTCACTACGATGTGTTCGCAGGCTTCACGAGCGGTGCCTCCTCCTCATCATCATCATCATCATCATGGTTGCTACGCTCTCGCAATAGCTCGACGCCATCTCATCAGTACGAAGCTCCTCTGACATCGCCGACCGCCGTACGACTCAAGTACTCGTACGCCCAATGGGAGATCGCCATGCGATGCTTCCAGGAGGGCGAGATCGAGCAGTGTATGCGGCATGCGGCGCTCGCGACGCTCGTTGATGAGAAGATGATGTACATCAGCCGCGAGGTGCCTGTGGCGCACGCGATCGCGCATCTCGCCGGCCAGCTGCGCGACAAGAGCATCGACGCCGCCATCGTGTACGCCTCTCCGATGGCGCATCAATCGGGCTATCGCACCGCGGTCACCATGGAGTGCGTGCGAGAGTGGACCGACATCATCGACATTGTGCTCGCGGCCTCGTTCGACGACAACGATCGCTTCCTCGGCGACGACGACCACACCGACTACGCTCGCGCTCGCGCGCACTCAATGTGGATCGCGCGCATGTTCGAGCTGCGTGCGCACATGAAGGCGCTCATGTCGCGCTGGGCCGACGCACTCGCCGACCTCGACATTGCGCTCATGATCGAGCCGCGCTGGGTCGGCGCGCTGTTCGCTCGCGGCCTCATGTACTCGCAGCTCTACAACGCCGAGCGCGGCCACGAGAAGCTCGCCATCGACGCCTACGAGCAGTTCATCGCGCTCGCTGCTCCGTGTCACGAACGACTCGCTCAAGCGTACTATTGGTGCGCCTACCAAGTGCTCCACGAGACCGGCTCGGCCGCCATCGGATACGATCGCATGCGACACTACTGCGACAAGGCCGTCGAGTGCGAGAACCGCCGTCTGCCCTTCCTCGAGCCGGTCGTCATGCCTGCCAAGGAGGCCGTCGAGGTGGCGCTCGAGGCGCATCGCTTGCGTCTACTGCGATCGAAACCGTCGCCGTCGCCCGTGCCGGTGCTGACGGCCGAGGAACAGCGACAGGTCGAGGACAGCTACCTACCAGCGCATCTTCGCTCTGCTGCCGGCAAGAAGGCCACCGCTCGACAGGCATCCAGTGGTGGTGGTGCCGCTACTGCTACTGCTGTTGTTGTCGCTTCGAGTGGTAGTAGCAGTAGCAGCACCACGGCAAAGAAGAAGCGGAAGAAGCGTTAGGTATAGATAGCTGGTGTTGGCTTGTTGATTGAGTAAGTATGGTTGTGTTGATTGCTGTTGAATATGTCATGAATGAGTGGCGGTGGTGCTTGAAAACAAGGCATCAACGAAGACTGCTCACTGATGATACTGCTGATGATACTGCTGATGCTGATGCTGATGCTGATGATGTTGATAATGGAACGTGGGGTGGTTGGTGGTTGGTTCCGTTGCGAACGAATGGCGCGAGGCCTCGTGCACGTCGTGGCTTCACTTACGTGTAGTACGCGAGCTCGTCGCGCTTGGGCGTGTGGTTCTTGATGGCCTCCTTGACCTTGCTCTCGATCATGGCGGCCTTCATCTCCAAGGGCGAGATGTCCAAGTACACATCGAGCACCTCCTCGTCCAGTGCCTGTAGATAGCGAGAGCAGCAGCAACGTGTGAGTCCACGAGTGTCTCCGGCCGCGTTGTGCAACAAGTAACCGGTGTTCGTGTGATGCACACGTACGCGAACGATCGCAGCTGCAGCACGGCTTCCAGGATCGTACTTTTCGACCTCGGCAAGCATCGCAAGCACTGCATCATTCGAACGATCGATCGTTCGTTCAATGCTGACGTTAGCGACTGAATGTCGCTCTGAGCCAAGAAGTACCAACTCACTCACTCACTCACTCACTCACTCACTCGCTCGACAACTAGAGCGCATACCGTGGGTGCTGCGATACGGAGCTTGCGACAAGAGGCCACCCGTGATGCCATCGATGATGCCGTGCGTGATGGGCTTGGCGCCATACTTGAGCAACGACGCATGGTATCCCGGATGCGTGGTCATGAAGTGAATCTGCGCGTACGGCGTCACCGAGTTCGGCGGCGGTGGCTCGTCGCGTTGGACCTACACCATGAGCATTGCGCGATGAGCCACGAGAGTCTCCGAGAGCTTGCGAGCGGCCAACGACTCGTTGTACCTCGGTGCTCGGGAGGCCCTCGAGCGTGATGATGACGGGCGACTGATGACGCTCGGCAAAGTCGAAGAGCGCATCCAGCACGTCGCCCATCATCTGGCTCATGAGTGGGAACTCGCACAGGAACACCACGAGGTGCTGGTTGCCGAGAATGCGAGCGGCATGAGACGGACGACCTTGAGTGAGTGAGTGCGTGAGTGTCGTTAGTAAGCAAGCGATCCAGTCGACTTGATCGATCACAAAAATGAATGAGTGAGTGAGTGATATCGAACGAACCTCCGTTAATCACGGCACGAGCTGGAAAGTCCTTGCAGCGCAACGCAGCCACGAGAGGCAATTGCAACTAATAGGCCGGTGGCACGAGATGGGACGGCGTGGTGATCGAGCGAGTCAGATATCGAGGTGGCGTTGGTACACTCGCATAGATGAGTGCCAGGCTCTCTCGCTCTCGCTCGCTCGTAAAGGAGGTGGCGTTGGTACCTGGTCCGCGAGGTAGTTGGCCGCGATCACCGACGTAAGGCCTCCTTGCGACGGAAGGCCCTCGAGCAATGGCGCGCCCTTGCACTTCTCGACGCCCTCGAACTCGAGCATCGTTACTGCGATGGCGCCATCGTTAGAGCGCCACAGAGAGAGAGAGAGAGAGAGAGAGAGAGAGAGATGAGGAGGGTGAGAGCGACGTACCGCGGCCAAAGACCGAGGTTCGGACACACGAGGTGCGAGGCACGGGTCCATCGAACGACGTCACGAGCGCGGTGGAAGGCGAACGGCCCTTGCCCAACGACGAGGCGGCAGGGAGCTCGCTGGTGGTGGTGGCGGCGGCCGGGGCGGTGCCGCTGTCCGATAGCGATTCGTCCATTGGGAGAGTAGGGGAGGGGAAGGGAAGGGAGGGTAAGTGATCAAGATGAGAGATGGGTTTGGGTTGGGGTTGTTAGGGTTCGATGAGTGAGCGAGTGTGTGCGGGATGGATTGATGGGAGGGCGATGATGAAGATGAAGATGGTGGTGCGGCATTCGCGTTGGTGCTTCTTCATTCGCTTGCTCGCTCCCTCTCCCACACCACCAAACAACACCACGCACTACAACACCACTGACGCTCTCACCTTGTTTGTGTGAGTGTGAGTGTGTGTGCGAGCGTGAGTGTGAAAGTGTGAGAGAGCCCTTTGAAGCATTCGACTCAAATCGTCGTTCATCACAGTAGTGGTTGTGCATTTGGCTGTTAATGTGTGATCGATCGATCGATCATACAATATCGCATCGAATCGCATCGAATCGTATCGAACCCCATCGAGTCGTATCGAGTCACTAACAAGACTCACACACCATGTTGCGTGTCGCCGCTATCTGCTGCCGCCTCAGCAGCCGCGTATCGCGTCCATCGCTCGGAGCAGCAGCGTCGCAAGTATCCGCATCGACATCGTCTTCGCCATCTTCTCACGCTGCTCCAATCGCCAACAACCACCGTGATGCCAAGCGTCTGGCACCTCGCCATGACCACACGGGCATCATGAAGTTCGGGCCTCGCCTCGTTGGTACTCGTGCCCTATCGACCAACTCGCAAGCGGCTCCCCCTGCTGCTGCTGCTCCTGCTGCTACAACTCCTCCTGCGAATGAGGCACCTCGATCATTCTGGCAACGCTTCTTTGACCCGAAGCGCATCGAAGCACCGAGCAACTTTAATCGCTGGCTGATGGTGGTTCCAGCCGTGACGACACACTTGTGTTTGGGCTCGGTGTATGCGTGGAGTCTGATGAACGAGCCGCTGACGCGACTCGGTGGCGTGGTCGGCAGCGCTGCCGACGACTGGACGCTGGGCTCCGTGGTGCCGGTGTTCTCGACCATCTTGGCCATGCACGGCATCTCGGCCGCTCTCACCGGCAAGTGGCAAGAGCGTGTCGGTCCTCGAGCGGCCGGTCTCGCCGGTGCGCTGTGCTTCGGCGGCGGCGTGACGCTCGGTGCCGTCGGCATCATGACGCACAGCCTGCCGCTGCTGTACCTCGGGTACGGCTTCCTGGCTGGCACCGGCATCGGACTCGCGTACGTGCCACCGGTGGCGTCGCTGCTGCGATGGTTCCCGGACCGTCGAGGCATGGCCACCGGCTTGACCATCATGGGCTTTGGCGGCGGCGCGCTCGTTGTCACGCCGATCAAGGGCTGGCTGCTGAGCAAGTTTGCGCAAGCGCCCGAGTTCGCCGGCACGGCCGACTCGCTCTCGGTCGTGACCGACAGCGCCGGGCGACGCTTCGTCGAGACGCAACTCGGCCAGCTGCGCGAGGTGGTCGAGGCCTCGGCCACCGATCTCGTGCGCGCCGGCTTCGACGCCACGACGCTGGCCGAGGGATTCTACTACGTCGGCACGGGCTCGACCGGCGCCGGCGCCGCGCTCGGATGCCTGGGCCTCACGTACCTCACGGCCATGACGGCGTCGGCGCTCCTGATGCGCACGCCGCCACCGGGCTACTCGCCGGCCGGCTACGATCCGGCCGCCGCTGCCGCCAAGGCCGGCGGACAGATTGCGTCGCGCAACGTGCACATTGACACCGTGATGCGCACGCCGCAGTTCTGGCAAGTGTGGCTCACGTTCGGCTGCCTCGCGACTGCCGGTCTCTCGGTGGTCTCGGTCGCCAAGACCATGATGGTCGAGATCTTTGGCCAGGCGCTGCCGATGGTGACCGCGTCCGGCTTTGCCTTCACGTTCGTGGCGGCGCTGTCGGCCGCCAACCTCGGCGGTCGTCTCGGCTGGGCCAGCGCCTCGGATTTTATCGGCCGCAAGCGCACCTTTGCGCTGTTCGCCGGCCTCTCGCTGCCACTCTACGCCGCCGTCATTCCGTGGTGCGTGTCCGAGGTCTCGGCCAATCCCTCGATGCTGCCGCTGGCGGTCTTTTACGGCTCGACGCTGCTCATCTTCTCGATCTTTGGCGGCGCCTACGCCACCGTACCCGCCTACGAGGCCGATCTCTTTGGCGCCAAGTTCGTCGGCGCCATCCACGGCCGCATGCTGACGGCTTCGTCGGCTGCCGCCGTCGGAGGCCCGGTCGCCATCACGTACCAGCGCCGCTCGGTCGAGATCGACGCCATTCGCAAGCTCACCGACCTCGTCGACGAAAAGACCTTTGAGGATGCGTTCGGCGCACCGCGCTCGCAGCTCGACGCCTTGCTCGACGCAAAGACCGTCACCATCTCGAAGCTCATGGCTCTCGTGCCCGAGGGAACCGTCGATCCAACGCCGTTCCTCTACAATCCCACCATGTACACGGCTGCCGGTCTCTTGGCGCTCGCCCTCGTCACCAACGCCACCATCCGCCCAGTGAACCCCAAGTTCCAGCTCATCGAAGCTCCTCCACCAACTGCCGATGCCACCACCACCACTACCAATCCTCCAATCGACACTGCTGAAGTCAAGGCTCTTCTTGATGGTGCTGATCCTGCCACTACGTCGGTTCGATTGACGCCATCGAACGACGATGATCGTCGAAAGTCTCTTTGAGTGAGTACTCCAGCTGCTCTCTCACTAGCCTGCTCTCTCTCTCTCTCTTTCGTTGTCTTGCAACCTTACTACTTGCATCAATATACTCAAAATCAGACTCAGTTAGTTAGCTCTCAAAACAAAGTCACTCTCGTCTCGGTTCAAGGCGAGAAGGCGAGTGCGAGTGGCCATCATTACCCTCGCTCCCGCCTCCTGCTCGCATCTCTCGCTCGCTCACGTCATGCCGCCCAAGAGGAAGCCCAGGTCGACGCCCGATCTCTCGGCTACCGTAGCGACTACTACCACTACCACTACCAGTACCAGTACTGCTAGAGCTGCTGCAAGCACGAGTGGCAAGGCTACGAGCAGTGCCGCGAGCGACCTCAAGCCCTACTCTGAGTACCTCCGCTGCACGACTGGCGGCTCCAACAAGTTCTACTACATTATCGCCAAAGGTGCCACTGCCTCGCTGTATCCTCCACTGGGAGCGAGGAGCTCATCGAGTGACATACCGCCGTGTGTGCGCAGGGAGCTCTATCGTGATACGCTTCGGTCGCATCAAGACCGACGGGCAGGTGCAGCATCAGACGCTCGATAGCGCCGAGGACGCCATCGCGCACGCTCGCAAGATCGTCGCCGAGAAGCTGCGCAAGGGATACAAGGTCGCTCAAGTGCCCAAGAACTTCTTCCAAGGCTTTGCTATCGGTGATCCAGATGGCGCGAATGGCGCTGATGATGATCATGATGATGCTCAAGAGGCAGACGCCGATCACAACGACGATGGCGACGCTGAAGGCAATGGCGTCTCGGCCTCGTTCGAGGGCTTCGGCGGCATGACGTTCGTGCTGGCAGGCATCGTGGGCGATGAGCGTCGTGACTTGATCGCCTTGATCAAGCAGCACGGTGGCAGTGTCGCTGCCGCGCCGTCCTTCAAGACCACACACTTGATCCTCGGACCTGGCGCGTACGGCCTCGACGTGCACGCCAACGCACTCACCAAAGGTGCGGCGCGCTGGACCCGCCAGTTGCCTCTGTCGATGCCGTGCCAGTAACAGAGCTCGTGTGCATGATAGGCATGAAGGTCGTGCCGCCCGAGTTCATCGAGAAGGCCATTGCTGGCGAGGAGGTGCCCGAGCTCGATCGTAGCCTCGCGGCTCCCAAGAAGTCGCAAGCGCCCAAGCCCAAGGCCAAGCCCAAAGCCAAGGCTCCTGCTCGTCGCAAGCGCAAGCGAGATGGTTCGTTGGATTGATGGATTGATGGATTGATTGATTGATTGATTGATTGATTGATTGATTGATTGATTGATTGACAGAGTATGAGAAGGATGACGATGAGGATGATGACTATGACGACGAGGATGGTCCGTATGGCGAGGACGACGACGATGACGATGATGAGTTCGACGAGGAGGACGATGAGGATAGGCCCAAGCGCGGTCGGTTGCCACCTGCCAAGCGAGCGCGTACCGAGGCATCGGAGCGAGGCGGCGCTGGCTCGTCGCGGTTGTCAGGCTACGTCTTCTGCATCACGGGAGCGCTGTCACGCGTGCGCCGCGATATCGAGGCCGACATTCGCAAGCATGGCGGCGAGTGCTCGGGCACCGTGTCTGGCCGCGTGACGCACCTGTTGATCGGCGAGGGCACGCGAGGCACCTCGAAGCACGAGCGAGCTCTTGTGATGGGTATGGCGCGCTGGCATGTCGTCTGCCATTGCGACATCTCACACGCGATTGCTTGATTGATTGATTGGCTGTCGTGTAGGAGTACCGATCGTCGATGAGGACTGGCTGTTGGCCAAGATCACTGGGGACGCGTAGATTGAGCGAACTCGCTCTGGATCGAATTGCCAGCTGCCACATCAGAAGCTGTGACGCTTGGATCAGTGAGTGCAGAATGTATTCCATGGTGATATGCTCCAATAGATAGATTGATGGATGGATGGATGGATGGATGGATTGCTTGGGAATGTCGAGTGTGCGAGGCTACACCCACACTTCCTCGGCAGGATCACGCAGGTTGTAGTGACTGCTCATCGAGCGGCCATACGCTCCTGTGGTTGCAATCAGCAGCACGTCGCCCTCGGCGCTCTCGTGCACGCGCCGCGCATGGCCAAACACATCGCCCGTCTCGCAGATTGGGCCGACAATCTCGGCGTGCACGAACGGGCCCTCGCGGTTCGGCAGGCGCGTCAGGTTCACAATGTGGTGGTAGGCGCCGTACAACGTCGGCCGAATGAGCGAGTTGAAGCCCGTGCCGATGCCAATGTACACGACGCCCTGCTTGTGCTTGATCTGCGTCACTTGCGACACGAGCACCGACGCTCGTGCCACCAAGAAACGCCCGGGCTCGAGCCATAGCGACAGGTCCGGATGCTCGTCCTTGAAGGCCTGCAGCATGTCGGCCACGCGTGCAATCTCGAGTGGCTGCTGCGTTGGCCGCTCGACCACGCCCAAGCCACCTGTATTCACACGCATTTACACACTGCACTGTGAGCACTCATTTCATGCAGCTTCGCGCGCCGCACGTACCTCCGAGATCCAGCGCCCGCAGGTGCGGAAAGTGTGGTCGCAGCTCGAACAGAAACTGCGCCGTCTGCTTCCACGTGCTGGCTTCGAGGATGCCGCTGCCGACGTGACAATGCAAGCCCACTACCTTGACGCGGTGCTGCTCGACCAACTGCAACAGTCGCGGAAAGTCGGCTGCCGCCACGCCGAACTTGGAGAGCTTGCCGGCCGTTTGGACCTTCTCGTGGTGGCCGCGACCGACTCCTGGATCCATGCGAATGAACACCTCCCGGTCTTGGAAGAGTTCGGGCCAGAACTCGAGCTACAATGGCAACAATCATGTCAGAGCGAGAGAGAGAGAGAGAGAGACCCTGCGCGCGCACACGAGAGAATGTCGTACTGGATGCAGGCAGTCGATCGTGACCGTGGCTCCGAGGCTCAAGCCGTATTGGTAGTCCTCGCGAGGCGCAAAGTTGGGCGTGAACAAGATATCCTGGCCCACGATATCGGGGAACTCGCTCCTCACGAGATCGATCTCGCCCGGAGACACGCACTCGAATGCGATGCCTTCCTCACGCAAGGTACGGAGCACCTCGCGGTTCGGGTTGGCCTTGACGGCGTAGTACACCTACCAATCCAGATTGAGATTGAGAGAGCGCGCTGAGTACGATTCCAGTGCAGCGAGGTGCGAGGACAGGCACACGTACCCTGTCGAGAGCCTTGATCGACCGCACTTGCCGAGCAGCTTCGACCAACATCGGCTTGTGGTAGGCATAGAACGACTTGCTGCCATCGTGGCCTTCGAACAGTCGCAGGAGTTGCTCGCGCTGCGACACCCACCAAGCGTCGGCAAACACGCGAGGCACCACGGCGTCGCCATCGAGGCACCGCTGCTGTTCGAGGTCTCGCATCGTGTCACCGAATGCCTCGGTGTTCCATCGCTCGCCGAACAAGGCGTCATGAAAGTCCGAGACCAATCGATGTCGATGTGGCGATGCGAGCACGATGCCGAGCTCGGCGTCGCGAGTGTCGCTCGCGTCCGGACCGTGCAGCAGCACCAAGCGATGCTCGTCGAAGAGCTTCACGGCGCCACTCAATTGCCCATACACGTGGCTCACTCGAGATCCGAGCAACGTGATCCAATGCACCGGTTCGCTGTGTGTCACCTGCATCTCGTGCTCCATCTGCGACGCCTGATCGCGAGAGAGGGCGCTGATGTCGACCACCAATGTCGCGATCGCCGAGCTCGAGATCGAAGCGTTCAACAGCTTGGCATTGTGTCGCGTCAACGCCACGATCGCAGCGCCGAGGTCGATCTTCGTCGTGAGGGATACGAGTGATGCTGTTCGCAACGCCACATGACGAACGACGGGGCCAAAGTCGGGCGACGTGCGAGAGACGCGAGTGTCGGCCGTGCTGCCATACTGCGGCCATCGCAGCGAGAGCGTCACCTCATCGTCGTGGTTGCTCTCGAACGCCTCGAACAACCTGCTCGCTCACATTGCATGAATGAGTACTCTACCAACACGACACGAGACCTCTCTGTGCTTGGAGACATACGAATCGAGCAATCGAGTGATGCGCGAGCCTTGCTGAAGCGACAGCAACGTTCGTGCATCAGCGAGCGAGAGATAGCGAATCAATCGAGCTTGATCGAGCTCGAGAGCCGACACGAAGATTGGACGCTCAGGCAACAACACTACCATCTCATTGGCGTTCGATTGGACGACGAGATCGAGCAGTAGCGATAGGAGTTTGTCGCTAGACGACGTGACTGTCGTTGTTGTTGTAGTTGGCGAGGCATCGAGTGCAGCAACGACCTCGGCAGCCGTCGATACTCGGAGGAAGGTATCGTCGTCAGGGCGCAAGAGCTCGCTATCGTACCACACTCGAACGATTCTCTTACAATCGGGGAGTGCGTAGGTCACGTGATCGAGTGACGTCAAGAGCACCACCGTGAATGCCATCGCGTACACGAGATGCGAGAGAGCGAGCGAGAGAGATGGCAGCAACACGAAGGCAATGAAAGAATGAATGAATGAAAGTACGCGAGCACTGAGGGATTGTGTTGCTTCGCTCGATTTTTACATTCCATCACTCGAGAGAAGGAAAATATCATTGCAGGAACAGTACCGAGTAGGACGTGATCTCTGAGAGAATCCATACTCGGATCGATTGTTGTTTGTTTGCCTGCTCTCGCGTGTACCTCCCCTCTCTCCGCTCTCTCGATCTGATCGAATATGCGCATCCTCGTGCCCAAGGGAACTCCCCCATCAGCCGTCGCTGCCGCTGCCACTGCTGCTGCATCAGCACGTAACCATCAACACCATCAGCATCACAGCCACGGTCATAGCCATCCCAACCAGCCACATCAACATCAATCTCACGCTCACCATCGAGCTTCTTCCTCCTCGGCTGCCACGACATCATCGACACAGCTGCGCTATGGCACCTCGGGAAGCTCGACCACGAGCTCCACATCGTCGTCCTCATCCTCTACCATACCTGCTTCGACTGTTGTCACCACTACGATGACGACAGCTTCATCCAATGCTCGCCATGGACGACCGCGCGTACCGCAGAACATGATGATGGCGGTTCCCACGTCCAACACCGCCAACCACTCGAGCTCCACCGCCTATCACAACGCGCCGGCACTGCAGCATCCCACCACAACAACAGCCCACCATATCGCTTCTTCATCGACGTCGTCCACATCATCAGCTGCCGAGGGCTACAACAGCGACGATGAACTCTCGCAACCACGACCGCGCCAATCACTCATTGTACATTCCTTCATTCATTCATGCGAGCTCGTTACTTGGTTGGAATCGCATATCTCACTCACTCACTCGCTCACTCGAAAATCGCTACAGGATGACGAACAGTTTGCTCTCGAGTTGAAGCGCAAGCATGGCTTTGAGATCCTACCAATGGCCGAGGACGGCAACTGTCTGTTTCGCAGCGTGGGTACGGCCATGTCGATCGCACTCTCTCTCGCACATGATGGCATCGTTGAACACCACCAACTCGAGATGGGGCGCCTCGATAGCACACCAGATCTACGGCGACCCCGAGATGCACGACCAGATTCGCCAACTGTGCATGGACTACATGGAGCTCAATCGCGACCACTTCTCGCAGTACGTCACCGAGGAATGGAGCGACTACATTCGACGCAAGCGCCAGGATCGATGCTTCGGCAATCACGCAGAGATGCAAGCCATGTCCGAGCTCTTCAATCGTCCGATCGAGGTCTATGCCCATTGTACAGGTTCGTTCAAATGCACCGACTCTCGGATCTCTCTCTCGCGGTGCTCTCGATACTGATTGCTCTACAGAACCGCTGAACATCTTTCACGGCCAGTACAATGCTGCTGACAATCCGCCCATTCGGCTGAGCTACCATCACGGCAACCACTACAACTCGGTCATCCATCCCGATACGCCAGCCGTTGGTGTGGGGTTGGGCTTGCCATCGTTGGAACCCGGCTTGGCAGACAAGCTGCAGATGCAGCAAGCCACGGCCGCGTCCGAGACCGAGGCGCTCGAGCAGCAACTGCTCGAGGGCTTCAAGCGAGAGGCCGAGATGCTGGACGTGGAACGCGAGCTCGAGAAGGCCGCGGTCGAGGCGTCGATACGAGACGCGCCAGCCACGATGATCACGCACACGTTGCCGTTCGATGACGAGCAAGCGATGGCTTGGTTGGGAGCCGATACCGAGTTGCAGGCGGCGTTGGCGGCATCATGCGAGGAGCTGCTGCAGCAACGTCGACAACAACACCAACGTGGTGGACAGTAGGCGCTGTCACTGTCACTATCCTCGGAGCTTCTCGTACACACCTATATACATATCCTGTTTCATTCTTGTGCCAAACACATCTAATAGTGGTATACTGGTTGTGTTGTATTGGCTTGATGACTACCTCACTAGTCACTCGCTCTCACTCAGAGATAGTTGTAGACACCAAGCGAATCCCAAAAGTCACAATACTCGCTGCGGTAGCCTTGCGCTACGGTCCAAGGCTGCCCAACGTCGAGCAGCAGTGCATTGTCCTGCTGTGCGTCGTACTGCGGAAAGGTGAAGGTCGACGCGGGCTTGAAAGCCGTCTTGGTGAACGAGCTCCAGAGCGACAGCGTGTCGAGCGAGAAGGTGTTCTCGCTGGGCGTGAAGGAGCCGTTGGCGAACGTGGCCGTGTGGAAGATGGACGTGAGCTCGGCGCCGTGGCAGGCGCAGCCCGAGCAAGTGCAGTGCGAGACGGTGCCGGTGTTGCGCGGGTAGGTCGACGGCTGATGCATCCAGACGTAGGTGGCGGTCGGCTGCATGGCGGCCGAGCTGCGTACGGTCGATCGTACGGCACACGTGAAGGCGTAGTCGTTTAGCACGAAGCTGAGTGCCTCCTTGACTTGGCTCGCACGCTGCGCCGGGTAGCGCTCGTAGACCTTCTCGGCCAGCGAACCGAAGAACGCATACAGGATGCGCTCGTACATGGTGACCGTCAGCGGGAAGGGTATGTCACTGACCCAGCCGTTGGTCTCGTTCTTGGTCGTGCCCCAAACCAGTGCTCGAACTTGTGGAGCAATCTACTCATCAATCGAATCGAATCAGCATCGAATCGAACCAGTATCGAATCAGCATCGAATCGAATCGAACCAAGCAGTACTCACGAACCATTTTGAGTTGTACGAGACGCGATGGAGAGTCCAAGACATTGACGTGATCGACGACGATCATCCATGGCGAGATCATCGAGTTGTCGAGCGGGAACGGCGGTAGAATGTCGGGTCGCACGAGCATCTGCGCCGCCAGGATCTCGGACGCGTTCTTGGCCTCGAGGCACGTACGATCCGAGAGATCGCAGCCGAGGTGGCGCGCGAATGCGTTCGAAAAGTGCGTGCAGTTCTCGATCGGACGCAGCGCGATGGCGGTCGGGTTCGAGAGCACAGCCACCTGCTGGAACAGCCCGAACGACTTGGGCGCCGTCAAGTGCGTCGCGACCGAGATGCCGCCTGCACTCTGACCCTGCAGCGTGACGGCGCCGCCGCCGCCGAACGATGGAATGTTCCTGCTGACCCACTGCAGCGCCATTCGTTGGTCGAGGAAGCCAAAGTTGCCGACCAGCGTGTCGGCGTCGGCCGGCAGCACCAAGAAGCCCAGCGCGCCGAGGCGATAGTTGAACGTCACGACGATCGTGTCGGTGGTGTTGGCAAAGAAGTCGCCCCAGTACATGGCGTCCGAGCCTGCACCCGTGACCCAGCCGCCGCCGTGGATGTGAACCAAGACGCTGCACGGCGTCGGCCGCGTGGCGCACGACGGCGGCGCCCAGACGTTGAGGAAGAGACAGTCCTCGGAGGTGTAGGGCCGCTCGCTCGATGGCTGCATGCAGCTCGAGCCGAACTCGGTGGCGTTGACAACGCCCGACGACGCGGGCATAGCTACCGGTGCACTCCAGCGCAACGAGCCCAACGGCGGCTGCGCATATCGGATGCCGAGGAAGGCGTTGTAGTTGTTGCGCGAGATACCGCGATAGGTGCCTGACGGCGTCGATACCGTTACGAACGACACGCCGTCAACGTCGTCGCTTGCTGTTGCTGCAAGCGACAACTGCAGTAGTTGCGCCGATACAAAGAGTACCAATGCGGTGCGGATGATGGTACAGCGGCGCTGCATGATGCGTTCAGTAGCGAGCAAGCAGCGCAAAGTAACGGAACCACCCCGCCGAGAAGGATTTTGGGCCCCAGAGACAAAGTAACCGCGAAGCTTCGCGTGCGCTTTCCGCCATTATAGAGGCAGTGGCTCCTTTCGCTGCTGTTCTTCGCTTTCGTATCTCTCTTGCTGTTGTCGCTGCAATCACGCGTATATTTGATGGTAGATGTCACGCCACCGAACCACAAACCGCTGGCCAACGCGACATTAGGCAGAGAGGAAGATGCGAGAGGCGATTTAGAGTTGCCGTACGCAGATCCTGCTGGCATATACGCGCTGATTGGCGCAAGCATTCGCACGCAGCAGTTGGATATGCTGTGCGTTATCTACGCGAAAGGCTGCTGATATGGCGCCAGGGCTGATATCTGGGGTGTTAAGTTGCAAGAGAGATCCTGCAGACCACTAGGAAGGCCGAAGATGATCCTGGTGGGAGACCTGAAGCCACACGGACAGGTACGCTGGTTCGTGCTTCGTCGGCGTATCGGACGCAATGAATGCTGACCGCGGGCAGCAAAGTATCTCGCCCACGAGCCTTGGGAAGCGCTGAGCCTCCTATGGTGTGTTATACAGTTGCCTGTTGAGCGATTCGATCATTCGATTGGAGGGCAGGAGCTCGATTCGTATCAGGGGCAGCTCGAAGGCGAGATACCACCGTCGACTATCGCACTCGATGCAGCGTTCACGTTGCATCTCGATCACTGGCTTCGATGACGACCGATTATCCTTGCCGATGTCGAAAGTCTCTTTCGTATGCTGAAGCTTGTTCGTTCCTACCGTCGGGGCAGAGATCGACAAACGCTTCGCGCCGATGATACGCGCTGGAATCGTACCGCCTGTCGGCGTACGGTTTGGCGCTGTGCTTGCGTCTGCTGCTGGTGTGGCAGCGTCGAGACAATGCGCATATCACACCATATCTCGCATATGGCGACTATATCTTAGCTTGATTGGTTGCGAGCTCCTCTAGACCATGTCTTGCAGGCAAGTACGCTCATTTGCCTGGCGAGATTCGTCGGGCTAGATGCGGTGCCCAAGCAGCGCAGCGTAGCACTGGCACAGCGCGATACCGTTTGATCTGCTGCTCGGTTTCTTGCCCAAGAAGCACGTACACACATTCGGGAGGGTACAATAGATCGAGGAGGAAGGGTGGGTGCTCGGGGGAAGCATGGTTGGAGGGAGGGAGCGAGCACGAGGAGGAAAGCAAAGGAAAGGCGGATGGAGTGGTGGGGCGCTGAGGCGGGAAAACTGGGTGGACTGGGAGCAAGGGGCCTCGGCGGGGTGGGATTGATGATTGGATTGGATTGGATTGGATTGGATTGGATTGGATTGGATTGGATTGGATTGGATTGGATTGGATTGGATTGGATTGGATTGGATTGGATTGGATTGGATTGGATTGGAT
>Ga0209935_1003033_pt1 | contig 18381 bp, 33 predicted proteins | sample ThiBio_1000_plan_2_FD_183958 | JGI IMG/M metagenome (GOLD analysis project Ga0209935, IMG submission 183958) | Wastewater bioreactor microbial communities from Cape Town, South Africa - Thiocy_cont_1000_plan (SPAdes) | ecosystem: Engineered > Bioreactor > Thiocyanate-remediating >... | reverse complement strand
TTTGCTCAAGATGCAGCAACGTCAGAACAAGCTCGAGCTCAAGACGCTCGATAGCACTCTCGACTCGTATGACGATCGCGGCCAAGTACGTAGCAGCTCGATCACCATCGTCCACACGCCAATGCGAGTGTGAGAGTGGGTGCGTGAGTGAGGATCTTGTTCACCCAAATGTACAATACCGTATCAGCGCATATGACACACACATACACACATACTCGTGAGAGTGCCGTGTCTAACTTCTGATCCGTCAATGCTCGACGCACACTCACTCTCTCGTACACGCACTCGCTCACTATGAATGCGTGCACACTCGTGCAACAAACTAATCCCTTGTGGAACATAACATACCATCCATCACGCTGCTGCTGCTGCTGCTGCTGCTGCTACAACTACCACAACTTCCACATCGATGTTGTTGCGCTCGTTGCGAGTGTAGAAGGTAAGCCAGAGCCATCGCTGCGCCGACCTCAACAAGCTCGTACCGGAGCTCATGGGCGTCTCGAAGGCCATACTCGAGAGCGTCATCTTTTGCCATCAGGACGACTCGAACTGGCCGCTCTCCGAGAACACCAAGCTCAAAGCCAAGTTCGATAACATCTTTGCTGCCACGCGGTACGCTACGTTGCGCATTACCATTACTGCTGCTGCTGTACCTCCTCGTTTGCAGCTCCTGATACTATGCTCTCTCTCTCTCTCTCTCTCTCTCTCTCGCACAGTTATCGAACTGCTCTCGAATCCATCAAGAAGCAAAAGAAGCAGTACACCGCCTCTGCCAAGGAGCACGCTCTTCGACTCGAGACTGCGCGTGCCAATCGCAATACCGCTCAACGAGTACGCCCGCTGCTCCCCCCCTTCGTTCCTTCCTGAGGCTCTTACCATATGCGCATCACAGATCAAGCAGCGCATTCTGGACGTTCAAGAGCGAATCGCTGCTGGTGCCGATCGCATCACGCAGCTCGAGGCGACCCTTCATACTCTGCAGCAAGTGCGTCACCTTCTCATCTCGCGATTTTCTTCTCGGCTACGTGCGCGCGTGTATGTTGATTGCGCTACGTGTACAGACGATCACACGCAACCAAGAGATCCAACGCACCCATCGCCACACGCTGGCCGAGATCTCGCGACTCAAGGCTACTGCCGACGTGAACATCAAGAAGAATGCCGAGCTGTACAATACTCTCTCGGAGGTCTACTCAGGTATCGAGACCTGTGCCCGCTTACTCGCCGGCACAGTGACTGCCTTGCTGCGTGGTGCTGACGATGGCCTTGCCATGCATATAGAGCCGCTTACCGATTTAATCGAGCTCAAACAAGGCTTCTCAAGCGAAGTACGCCGACGTTAACTCAATGTTTCAAGTCTCATCTGTCGCACCGAACACGAACACGACCTCTCACTCTCACACTCTCTCGTCCGTAGCTGGATGCCATTCGCGCCGAGGTCGTGAGCATCGGAGGCGACATCACTCGCGCACAACAAGAGAAACTCCACCTGGAGCAACAGCTGCAAGTGCTCGATGTCAAGTACGGCAAGTTACAATCATCGCTCGAGGTACGTCCTGCTCGTATTCCTGCTCTATCTCTCTCGCGCGCGCATTCCATGGCTGATATTTCTCTGTGCGTGAATCACACAGCGTCAAGAACAATTATTACAGCAACACGAGGATGCGATCGTGCAATTTGCACTCGCACATCATATGCCGACCTTCGCCAAGCGTCCGCTCAGCGACACACAACGACAAGCCTTCTTCCAGCAAGCACAGACCGTTCTCCAGCAGGCGCGCGCCGATCTACTGAAACAAAAGGTACAACCCGCACGCTGACACGCGCCACAAACACAAACGCTGTTCATCATGGTCCTTTGGTGGTACTAATTGTGTTATTGGCGCCTCTGCGTGTGCGTGTGCGTGTGTGTAGTCCGATAGCAAGGCGCAGCTCGACCAGCTCACGAGAGAGCTTGCTGCTTCGAGCTCCACCATTGCCGCCCAAACTGCCGTGATGCACGAAAAGAACCGACAGCTGCATCAGCACCGCGCGCAACTCTCAAAGCTCTCGAACGATGTCACCAAGCACCAGAGCCTCCATACACGAGTACAAGAGATCGAATCCTCACTCGCTTCCACCGTACGAACGACTCTCTCTCTCGCTCGTTGCGATTCATTTTGATTCATATCTAATCGTTTCGATCACAGCAAGCGGCGATTGATCAAAAGGCCGCATCGTTCGATGCTGTTGGTGCCGAAGCAACGGTGCAGAGTCTGCTCGAGCAACAACGCCTGACCGAAGGAGAGATGCACCAGTTGAGCGAAACGATCCGCATTCTGAACCAGTCAGCCTCCGAGCAAGCGACCGTCGCTGCCAAGGAGAGCGAGCTCCTTCGAAAGAAGCAGGAGTATCACCAAGCGTACGGCGCGATCTCCCCCTGTGCCGAACGATGAGACCGTACACTAGCTAACTAACTAACGATACTTGCGCCTGCATGCGCAGCTTGGCGGAGCTGCAACAGCAGTGCACATCTCTCCCTGCCACCGCGACCGATTTGCTCGAAATACGCGCGCTACTCAACGACCAAATCGCGTACGTGCTTCCCGATCGAGTTGTCGAGTGTGCACTTGTGCTTGTGCTTGTGGCTCACGCACCAAAATCTCCATCATCTCCTGCATCTCGATGATGTTATGATGTTCGGCAGTGCCAAGAAGCTCTCTCTCCGTGAGCACGAGCAAGCTCTCTCGCAGGCCCAGTACCAGCTGGCGTCCTTGGAGGCTCTTCGCAAGGGCTCGGCCGCCACGCTACACGACCTCCAAGCGCAGCTGCAAGGTACGCGCGTGAATCCTCTCCTCTCTCTCTCTCTCTCTCTCTGCCTCCTCGCTCATCAGCAACGATGGTGGTTGTGGGATTCTACGCGCCTCGTTGGGGGCAATTTATGCATTCCTGCTACGACGCCGATGACGACGCCCACTGAAACGCGGCCATCGCGTCTACAGCCACCACGCAAGTGCTCGGCCCACTCGCCGCCGCCGAGAGCTCGCTTCCCGAGCTCCTCCAGCAAAAAGAGCGACAGCTGCAAGAGGCTCAAAAGTACGTTCGCGAGATTGCCGCATCTCATTGTCGACGCTCCCGTTCTCTCTCGTTCTCCCCTTCTCCCGCTCTCGATGGATACGTTACGCGAAATGCGGCCAGTTGATACCAGGCACTCACCATACCGCCAATTTATCACTCTTGTATCTCGTTGCCGTCGTTGTCGTATTACTGCGATGTTTTGTATTCCCGTCTTTCTCTCTCTCTCTCTCTTTCTCTCGATGTATGTGTGCGGTGCAGGCAGGTGACGATCGCACGAGCCGCAGGCTTGATGTTCGAGCAGTTTCTCGCAACCTCGCAGCAACGCCACTCGTGCGCCCTGTGCGAGCAAACGCTTGATGCGACCGCGTTGGAGTCCCTCTCTGCCAAGGTTGGTACTTGCGACGTGTGCAACCGCCGCCGTCGCCGCCGCCGTCGCCACCGCCAGCACCACCACAGCTGCTACGGCTGTTGCTGATGACTATCTCGCGTGTTGCTCGAGTAGTTACGCGCCAAGGTCGATGAAATACCGGGTTCGCTCATCAACGCCGAAGCTGCGCTCGAACAGTTGCGCGCAGAGCTCGAGGTACGAGTAGTGCAAGGTGTTGCTCTATCTATCCCCCAACAATCTCACCCACACTTGTCTTCCCAGAGCCTCTCGCTATTGCGTTCTCCATGGGACGACCGCCTGCGGCTCGAGAAGCAAATCGCACAAGCTTCCGACAACCAATACGACCTCGAGATCGAGCAGTTAAACGCCAAGATCGATGAGGTACTTGACTGCCCAGTTGGTTGGCTGGCTGGCTGGCTACGACCATATCGTTGAAACTCACACCGTTGCATTATTACGCGCACAGGAGAATACACGTCATCTCACACCGTTGAGGCAAGAGCTCGAGCGCCTCCAGCGCGCCCTGATGCGCACCGACGATCTCCTCAAGCAGCATCAGGAGATTTTGCGCGATGAGCAGGTGCTCCAGCGACTGCAAGCAAACGTCGCAGCTCTTACCGTGGGCTCGGAGCTTTCGCTCGATGCTGCGCAGGCGCAATATCACGAGAAGCAACAACTCAGGTATGAATGAACGAATCAACGAATCAACGAACGGTGTGTGGGTGCGTGCGCATATGCCTGTACTCACTCGAATCGCTACAAGTGTGGAGGTACGCGAGAAGCTCGATGCCCTTCGGCAACAACTCGACGAGCACCAGCGCGAAACCAGGACCCTCCAAGTACGATCGCGAGCGAACGCATCGGCTCGAGTATGCGTGCGCCTCTGCTTCTTTGCTGATCTCCGTTGCATCGATCGCTCCAACGAACGAACCAACTACCCAAAGGACCGCTGCCATCAACTGAAGGAGAGCCTTCTCACGGCCGGCGCCGCCGTTACGACGGTGCAGCAGTTGCGCACGCAAATGGCAGAGATTTCCAAACAGTGCGATGCTCTCGTGCACGAGACCACGGTGCGTACGATGCGCTCTGTGAGCGAGCACGCGAAACTCTGCCCATCGACACCAGGCTAACCTTGACTACTTTGACCCCTGACGGTGGCGCGTTGTATTTTCCTTGTGCTACCAGCAAATCGAGAGCGCGATCGCGGCCGAAGGGAGCAAGCAGAGCGGCCTCTCGCAGTCCAAGCAGGCGTTCGTCGCCGAGAGCGAAGCGCGTGAGGCCTCGTTGCAGCGTGCCGTCAATCTGATGACGACGCAGTGGTCGAGCATCGAACAACTTTCGCGCTCAATCACCGAGTACGTTCAAGCAAGCAAGCAAGCAAGCAAGCAAGCAAGCAAGCAAGCAGCCTTCATCCGCACAGTGCTTCTCACCGCCACGGTCATGCTTGTTGTGCCGGCGCGCAGGACGCCTCTGGAGCAGCTCGAGCGAGAGATGCAAGCCGTGCGAAGCAGCAAGGCCCAAACGCACGATCGACTCACGGCTCTGCAGGAGCAGATTCGCACGCTGGTGCAGCGGCGTGAAGCCAAGCAGTCGCAGCTCACCAACAGCGAAAGCACGATGCGCTGTCTCGACGACAACATCGTATACAAGCGCACTGAGCAAGAGATTGAGGTATGCGCGTACATTGCGGTCGCGGTGCCGCGAATCCGCGCATGTCGCTAACGAGAAGAGAGAGGGACGCGTTCTAGATCATTCGACAACAAATTCAAGAGCACCAAGCCTCGCTCGGGTCGTTGGAGCATGATGCCTCGTCGATCGCCGAGAGCGTCGTCGCGGCCGAGCGAGAGTTTAGCGCGCTCAAGTCCGAATACGACAAGCTCGTAGGCTCACGATCGGCGCTAGACTTGCAACGCCGCGAAGCGGAGCGAGAATTGCAGGCTCCCGACTATCGCAACGTCGATCAAGACTATCGCGATACGCTCATCCAGCTCAAGGTACGCCGTCTCACACATGCTCCGCGCGTCCTCTTGCTCACTCACATGGCATAATGGCGATTTCCTTCGTTCGTTCGTTCGTTCGTTCGTTCGTTCGTTCGTTCGTTCCAGACAGCTGAACTCGTGGCGCACGATCTCGACAAATACCACAATGCATTGGAAAAGTACGCGAGGGGCATCCCTCTCTCCTCTTACTCCAAACTCTTGCTCGCAAACTCGAACTCACTCTTTATTTCGTGAGCAGGGCGCTGATGAGGTACCATGCCATGAAGATGGAGGAGATCAACAAGATCATTCGAGAGCTTTGGCAAGCGACCTACAAAGGCCAAGATATCGACACCATCAAGATACGCTCCGATACCGAGCCAGTTGCTGGTGCGGGTACCACGGCCGCTGCTGCCGCCGCCGCCGCTGCCAAGAGTACCTTCAACTATCGCGTACGCTTGCAGTTAGAGGTGGAGGAACGAATGCACCTCGAGCTGATGATGATGGTGGTGGTGGTGGTGGGTAGGTGGTGCTCGTGAAGGGCGATGTCGAGCTTGATATGCGAGGTCGCTGTAGTGCCGGGCAAAAGGTGCTGGCGTCATTGATCATTCGCCTCGCACTGGCCGAGACCTTTTGCTTGAACTGTGGAATTATCGCTCTCGACGAACCGACGACGAATCTCGACCGCAACAACGTCGAAAGCTTCGCCAACGCACTGGTCAAGTACGTACCGCGCGCCTACACACTGCACGAATAGGTTATCTCACGCTCTATTCTACCCCGTCGACGCATAGTATCGTTGAGATGCGACGGCGCCAGAGCAACTTTCAGTTGATCGTCATTACGCACGACGAGGAGTTTGTGCAGCTCCTTGGACGAAGCAGCCACGCAGACTATTACTGGCGAGTCAGCAAGGATGCCGAGTACGTGTCGTACGCTCGTTCTTGCGCGCGCGTCGACGACCACCATTGCTGACGAATCAACCACACCTGTGTACGGTATGATGCGTTGCTTGAGCGTAGTCAATTCAGCACAATTCAACGGTGCAGCATTGCAGACTTGAGTTAAATAGGAGCGAATCAAACGCCCACAAGACGAACGAATAAAGTAGAAGGACCCGCGCTGTAACGAACGAAACGGCAGTCGATGCAGTCGGTTGCGAAGTGTAAAGTAACCCCACCTTTGGCGTGGATTTTTGGCGAGGACGAGACAGTGGTGGTATGACGACGATGACGATGATGATGAAGAAGAAAGGATGGTTCATGCCTTGATGCAAGCAGGATCTAGAATGATACAAGCGAGAGAGTAGAAGCGGGAAGGAGAGAGAGGTGGTGTGTGTCTCGCATAGCGGCTGCTGGCTCTACGCTACCTGGCCAGCTGATCGCTATCTCTCACAACCTCCATCTCTCTCTCCTTCTCTTCTCGCTCTCCACGCACACTCGCTCTCACACACACTCGCACTATTATCTCACACGGGCGCGCTCGGGTTGCGCGTGGTCGTCCTTTGGCTCTGTCGTCGTCGTCGTCGTCGTCGTTGTCGATGCAGCATCACTCGGTCGGCGGGTGAAGCTCTCATCTGGCTCGCTCTCGTCCACATACAAACACACAAAGTGGTGGTGTGCCACACGTTGCACGACTACACTGTACTAACGCACACGCCCGCATCACGCCGCCGCCCATCTATTGGGGGCTGGTGCTGGGACAGTCGCGCATGCGATGGCCGGGCTGGCCACATCGATAGCACGACTCGCTGCCGCCACCACCGCCTCCGTCACGGCCACCGAAGCCGCCGCCGCCACCGAAGCCGCCTCCGCCACGAGGACCCCAACCGCCGCCACCACCGCCGCCGCCACCGCCGTTGGGGCAGTCGCGAGCAATGTGGCCAGGCTGGCCGCAAGAGTAGCACGAGCGACCGCTCGAGTAGAAGCCACCGCCGCCGCCACCGCCAGCAGCACCGCCACCGCTGCCACCGCCGTTCGGGCAGTCCCGAGCAATGTGGCCAGGCTGGCCGCAAGAGTAGCACGAGCGACCGCTCGAGTAGAAGCCGCCGCCGCCGCCGCCGCCAGCAGCACCGCCGCCGAATCCGCCAGCACCGCCAGCACCGCGAGCTGCGGCATCGGGACAATCGCGCGAGATGTGGCCGGGACGGCCGCACGAGAAGCAAGGGCGACCGCCATCGCCACCGGGACGCGCGTTCGGGCACTCGCGAGCAAAGTGGCCCGGACGGCCACACGAGTAGCACGGGCGACCACCGCCCACGGCGCCAGCAGCAGGGGCGCCACCGCCCGAGGGACACTCGCGCGAGAAGTGGCCCGGCTGGCCACAACGGAAGCAGTTACCGCCCGAAGACATGGAGAAGCAAGCGAGCGAGTGGGCGAGGAGCAAGGAGGAGGGAGATGAGAAGAGAGAGGTGTGAGCGGCGCTGCGAAGAGCGCGAGTAGAGGGAGGAGAGGGCGCAGTAGAGCGCCCGGCGCTCGTGGCTCCCCTTACGCGGACAGAGAATTCGCAACCTTAATGTACGGGGTACTCTGCGACACTGGAAATCCGTGCGAGGAAATGACACTAAGCTCGCCGATGCGCATTGATTCCTTTTCTCGATCTTGATCGATCTCCTTCATATTACACACTCTCTCGCTCCCTCTCGCTCAATACAACACAAGGCAGCCAAAGCGCGATTTGGTTGCTGCTGTACACGCGATGGCCGACGATCCGAATCTGTTTCGTATCATGCTCGCTACCGATACGCACGTCGGGTACAAGGAACGTGATCCGGTGCGCGGCAATGATTCGTTCGTGACGTTCGAGGAGATCTTGCAGCACGCTCAGCGCGAGAACGTACGTCGCCGAGGAGAGCTTGCGCCGATCGAGACCAAGATCGAGTACGAGATCGAACACGCACTGATCATGAGAGTGGCGCAGGTGGACTTTCTGCTGCACGGTGGCGACATGTTCCACGACAACAAGCCGTCGCGGAGCACGCTCTACCGCACGATGCAGGTGCGTTGCTGGCGACCGTCGTCGTGCTCTGCCTCCCTCGCCCTCTGATCGCTGGCGCATCGAACATCCAACCGCCCAACGCAATCTAAACGCAGTGTCGAGTTGTCGTTCTAGCTATTGCGAAAGTACTGCCTGGGCGAGCGTGCCATCTCGTTCACGGTCGTATCTGACCAATCCATCAACTTCCACACGTACGAATGCGGTGGTCTTCGCTGCTGCCACGACTGCTACTGCTGCTGCTGCGGCTGCTACTGATGTCGCTCATCACGTGCCTTCTCGACTCGCGACGCAGGAACGGCGTCGTCAACTACGAGGACGAGAACTTCAACATCTCGCTGCCCGTGTTTGCTATCCACGGCAACCACGACGACCCAGCTGGCGTACGTATCACTGGCATCGCGCGCATCCAAGCGCGCCTACGTGTCGCGTCCTGACGACGGCGCTCGCTGCAGGATGGCTCGTTGTGCTCGTTGGACCTCCTGAGCATGGCCAACCTCGTCAACTACTTTGGCAAGAGCCCGTCGATCGACGACATCACGCTGTTCCCGATCCTGCTCGTCAAGGGCACCACCAAGATCGCCATCTACGGCTTGGGCAACATTCGTGACGAGCGTCTGTACCAGACCTTCAAAGACCGCAAGGTCAAGCTCATGCGGCCGCGAGAGGCGCGCGACGAATGGTTCAATATCTTTGTCATTCATCAGAATCGGTACACCAACACTCGACTCGACTCGACTCGACTCGCTGTGCCTCCCTCGCGTCTGCCAGTGTTGTAGGCTTACTCACGTCGTCGTGCTTGCCTCGTCTGCAGCGTGGCACACAGCGAGAAGAACTACATTCACGAAGTGATGCTTGATAACTTTCTCGATCTCATCATTTGGGGTCATGAGGTTCGTATGCGGCTACCGCATGAGTAAGCGAGTGAGCGAGTGGGCCGAATCTAATCATTCATCTCGATGATCACGTCGGTGCAGCATGAATGCCGCCTCAAGCCAGAGGAGAGCTCGATCGGATTCCAGATCATTCAGCCAGGTTCCTCGGTGGCGACCTCCTTCTGCGACGGAGAGGCTGGACCCAAGTACGCACGCCCTCCTGCCGCACGCCCTCCTGCCACCGCTGCTGTCGCCGCCGCCGCTGACATAAACGTCACGAGCAGGAAAGTAGGAGTACTGGAAGTACGCGGCGACCAGTGGCGAGTGTTGGATATACCGCTCTGCACCGTGCGCCCGTTCATCATGGACTCGATCGTGCTCGAGAGCGAGTTCGAGCGACAGAGCAAAGAAGGCGCGATCCGCGGCTCGATCACCGACACCGACACGGTCTCCGAGCTGCTGTCGCGCAAGGTCGAGGAGATGATCTCGAGTGTTCCTCGCGTTTGGCCCTACAACGCCCCAAACCGGCCCTCGAAGCCTCTGATACGACTGCGCGTCGAATCCGCCACTGGCATGACCATCAATCCAGCACGTTTCGGCCAGCAGTTCGTCGAGTCGGTCGCGAATCCCACCGACATTCTGCTGTTCCAGCGCAAGAAACGCACCGGTACGTCGCGACGTCTTCACGACTACGACCATCAGCGATCCTCTCACACACTGCACTCCCACATTGTTCTAGGAGCACCCGGTCGTAAACGCGCTCGCTCCACTCGGAATGCCAACGGCGAAGGAGACGAGGACGACGAAGACGAGCTGGGCGACGAGGAGGACTCGCTCGACGTCTCGACCGCCATTCGATCGTTCTTGTCGAGCGGCTCGAGGAACGAGCTGTCGATCCTTCCTGAATACGACTTGAATATCGCCCTCCAGAGCTATGTCGACAAAGGAGACAACTCGGCAATATCAGAGTACGTGCTCCACTCTCGCGAGCTCATTGCATCAATAACTCACATCTCGTTCGGGCTCCAGCTTGGTAGACAAAATCCTGCGCGATACTCAAACCTACCTGAAGCGCCACACGACTCCCGACGTAACACCGCAAGACATGACGACCATGATCAAGGACCGCCTCGCCACGTTGGTTCCAGCCGAGGAGATGGATGTCGTCGCACCCTCGACTGCCGCCACCGCCACCGCCACTTCGGAGTCTATGTCTTCCTCATCGTCTACATCGACTTCGACTTCGACTTCGACTTCGACTTCGACTTCGACTTCTACTTCAACGTCTCCTCGATCTCGGAGTCGCTCCAGCAAGTCTGCTGCGCCAACTGCACCAACACCCGCACCTACCGCGCCACTTCCTACAATCAAGAAAGAACCGCAAGCACCAGCAGCAGCGACAAGAGTCGACCACCGACACCACGATCGCGACGAAGACGGTATGTGCCGATGATCGCTGGGCAAGTTGCTGCACGCACGCCAACGTCGCTCACCTCCCTGTCCTCCAGAGATGCCGACCTTGATCGCTGGCGCATCGGTGCCCAAGTCGCGCACAGGTGGCCAACTGTCGCCAACCAGAGCGCGTTACGCAGCTTCGTCCACTACAAAGACCGCCGCCTCCACCTCTACCTCCACAGCAACCTCTACCTCTACGTCGGCAACGGTCACGATGACCACCACCACCGTGTCGGCCACTACCGCAGCCTCGGTGGTGCGACCAACCATCAAGCTCGAGGTGATTTGTGACGATGTCGAGATGTCCAGCCCCAAGAAACCGGCCGCCGCACCACCTGCACGCCAGCGCAAGAGGCCAGCGTACGTTCGCCTGCTTGTTCGAGGGCTCGACGCCATACCAATCACAACTAACGTGCCTCTCTCTCTCTCTCTCTCTCTCTCTCTCTCTCTCTCTCTCACACATTCTTGCGTGTAGCTCGGTGCTTGATGAAGAATCAAGTACGAGGCCCTCCTCTTCCTCTTCCTCTGCGAGCTCCACCGCCTCCACCACCAACTCAACAACAGCATCCAAAGCCAAGCGACTCAAGTCATCCCAAGTACGTTGGCCGTCGGTCGGTCGGTCGAGGACAAGTTGTAACCATGTGGCTTGTAGAGTTCCAACTCGTCGAATCCCTTCTCCAAATGGGTCACTCCTGCGAGCACCACCGAGTCGGAGAGCACGATCACGCAGTCGCAGCAAGCGCAGATACACATCGAGTACCAGCCGGCAGCAGCGGCCACCAGCTCCTGGGGCAAACGAAAGGCGCCGCCGCCTCCGCCATCCAACGATCGCTGAGTCGGCGGTTGTTGTTGGTCTCGCGCGAGCGCATTCAATAGCAAGGGTCGTTGCGTGTAATCGACAATCGCTCCATAGGACCGTCGTTGTAGCGTGGGTTGACGGGTTTACTTTTTGACACTGCACACGATCAACTGCCAAGATTCACGGAGCGCCAATGCTGCGCCCACTCTTGGAAGGTGTCATCGGCAATGTGGCGATTCAGAACCTCGACAAAGTGTAGATAGTGGTACACGTTGTGTCTGCGCCAGCGTCAACATCAGTACCAAGATCAAGATCAAGAGAGGGTGCGAGACAGATAGAGAGAGTGTACGCACATCATGAGCAGTACATGGGCCAACATCTCGTGCGTGTTGAGCAGATGATGCACGTAGGCTCGCGTGTGTCTCGTGCATGTGAGGCACGAGCATCCAGCCACCAGCGGCTCTCGTGATAGGCGGTATCGTCGGTCCCAAAGGTTCATGTGATACCGTTCGTCGTCGTCTGCGACGGCACTGGCATCTTCCGGCTCGATCGAGAACACCAATGCATGACCGGCGTGTGTGACAGTGATCGGATAGCTGCCGACATTCATTCAGCCACTCACTCAGTAACACAGTTTGAATCCAGGATTGGCGCTTGGCACGACGTACGTCGACGAGAACATGGTGATGCCGTGAGGTATGAGCGAGAGTATCTCTGCTGGCGAGTCGCATCCGACCACCATCACGGGCTTGCCAGTCGATCGTAGCTCCCTCTGTGCGTGCCGTGGCGCCGAGTTGAGCGAGCGAGCGAGCCAGCCAGCCAGCGAGCTGCCGAGCTCGAGCCGCCGGCGAGAGTACGCACCATGAGCGGCGCGAGTACAGCCGTGCGCTCTGCCTCGGTCTCTCCTCGCCCGATGCCGCACAAGCAGAAGCCTGCCGATCAAGACAGATATAGCAGTCAGCTTCTTGCGGACGTATGTGCGCCAGTGCGGCTGTGTTTGTGTACCAGAGAGCTCGGGCACGGCGACGGCCTTGCGCGTCGAATGCAGCGTCGTCGTCGTGTCGGGCGTCACAGGGATCGCTCCAAACAATCGAGTCATCCATGGAGCCGCTGCACCGTTGCCACGCGGAGACTCGGACGAGTGGCTGGCTGGTGGTGTTGGTGGCGCTGGCGTGGGAGCGAGGTTCGGCCGCAGCGCCGACGCAGTGGCCAGCAGCAGCGCGTGAGAGGCGTCGGCCGCGCGGCGACGTCGCTTGCTGCCGGCCGCGGCGTCGACCGACACCACGGGCGAGACGACGACCGACGCGGCGGTACACCGTGCCAGTTCGGCGTACTCTCCGGCTCCCATCTACAAGGGCTCGAGCGAGTGAGCGAGTGAGCGGCGGCGGCGGCGGCGGCGGCGGCGGCGGCGGCGGCGGCGCTGTCGCGGCGCAGCGGTGGCACCTTCTTGCGGCCCGAGAGAGTGTCGAAGGTCACGCCGTCGTTGCCGAACGGCAGCGCCTCGAGGTTGCCCTGGTCCTCGAGCATCAGCCACAGGTCAGACACGAGGTGCGACACACCGGCCAAGTGAACGAGGCCGCCGCCGCCGCCGCCGCCGCCGCCGCCTCCTTGTTGCTCGTGCTGGAGCTTGTGGTAGTGCTGCAGCGTCGGCAGCAGCGGCAGCAGGTCGGGCACCGACGCCACGAGCGGCAGCGAGGCCGCGGCCGCCGTCTCGCTCGGGATCGCAGTGCGGAGTACATCGGGTGGGAGGTTCGGAGGCAGGCCCTTGCTGCTCCACAGCGCCACCTGTACCGCGCTCGAGGTCGCCATCATCAGCAGCAGCAGCAGCAGAGGTCTCGACGTCGCGCAGGCAGCAAGCAAACAATGCCGCCGCGTCGACCTGCCACCGACGTCGTTGTTGCTTGGTGGCTTGGTGGCTGGTTGGTGCATCGCGTGCAGGCAAGACTCGCGGCTCGATGGAGGTCGTGGTGACGTACGGCGACGTGACGCTGTACACGAGCGACCTGGAGCTGCTCGAGCCTCCGGCGTGGTTCAGCGACAAGCTGCTGTTCTTCTACTACGAGTGGCTCAGCCGCACGAGCGTGCGCAACCCGGCCGTGCTGTTCGTCGTGCCCGAGATGATCCAGCTACTCTCGTGGACGCAGGGTACCACCACCACCACCACCGCCACTACTACTTGAACTGCTGTACGGAGACATGGCTGAGCTCGAGCACCGCCGCCTCGTGTAGATGTGGCCGACATCAAGGAGATGTTCGAAGGGCTGCGGCTGAGCGAGCGCGGCCTCGTGCTGATGCCCATCAACGACAACTCGAACCCCGAAGCCGCCGGTGGCTCGCATTGGTACGAGACGAGACACTGCACGAATGTGTGAGTGAGTGAGTGAGCGGCGCCGCCAGGCGGTGGTCGGGTATTGAGCTTGACCGGGCGCGGCGCGAGCAGGAGCCTGCTGGCGTACACGGCCGACGACGGCGTCTTCCGCCACTACGACTCGGCCAACCACGCCAACCTGCGCAACGCCCGCCGCACCACCCGCATCATGTCGCAGGTCATTTGCAATGTCACAAGTACGCGCCAACGCCATGCCGAGTCGTGGTTGGTCGTCGCGACAGTGTATTGCTGCGCCCGATCCCTCTCTCCCTCCCTCCCGCTCACGCGCGCCTTGTGCTGCTGCCCGCCTGCCTGCCCGTGTGCGTGCCTTCGTGCGTGCGTAGAGGAGTGCGTGCCAGCAGGAAGCCCATCGCAACGTAACTCGTACGACTGCGGCGTGTACGTACTGGCGATGAGCGAGTATCTCGCAACGCGGTACCTCGAGTGGCTCGAGGCCGGGAAGCACGGCGCGCCGCTGGGCGATATCGACGAGGTGGCGTCGGGCATCTCGCCCGACTCGATCTCCGGGCTTCGGCGCAAGATCCGCGCTACGATCGAGAGCCTCAGGGCTGCGAGAGCGCGAGGAGAGGAGATCGAGTGACGAGCGTCGCCGAGGCGGCTCCGCGGCAAGAGGCACAGCCGCCACCCAACGACAACGACAACGACAACGACAGACTCACCAGTGACACACGACGACCAATCAATCACAAGAGGCCACACCATCGAATGACACATTCACAGTAGTATACAGAACAGCACAGTACACGACAGACTATGCGCAACGCTGGTTGGCAGCGAGGCGACGCGAACGACTTGAACAGAACCAGGCCGCTGAGCTGCGCCGGCGCCGTCGACGATGGCGGTGGTAGTGACGGCGGCACAGTTGTCCACCAGGTGGAGTGGTGATCACAGTGGAGGCTCGATGGTGGGAATGACAACGGGTTGAACGTCGGAGTGAGTGGCGCGACGGTCGACTGAGCAGTCGGCAAACGTTGGCTCGCTCCTCGCGTCGTCGGATTTATAACTATACACGACTCATGGATCGAAAGAGAACGACGGGATTTGGTGACGGATAGAAGGACGGCGGTGATGACGACGCCCATGACGATGACGATGATGATGATGATGATGGTGACGATAACGACGAGAGGTCGAATGGAGGTCGGGAGTCGGCTCGGGTCGAGGATCGGGGTGTGCACGCTAGTCGTTCCCAATCTCCTTCATCAGCTCCTCCTCATCGAACTCGGCCAAGTCGATCTCACCATCGTAATTGGTAAGCTCGCCTTCGAGGTCAAACTCGAAGTCATCGGTGTCGGATGATACACCAAGCCGCGGGGCCGGTTTCGCGTCTGCCACCGGCTTGACTGCAGGTTGCGAGGTAGCAGGAGTCGGCTTGGCAGGTGGCGCTGAGCTGGCAGCAGCAGGAGTCGGCTTGACTGTAGGCGCCGAGCTGGCAGCAGGAGTCGGCTTGACTGTAGGCGCCGAGCTGGCAGCAGTAGGAGTCGGCTTGACTGCAGGCGCCGAGCTGGCAGCAGGAGTCGGCTTGACTGCAGGTTGCGAGGCAGCAGTAGGAGTAGGCTTGACTGCAGGCTGCGAGGTTGCAGCAGCAGCAGCAGCCGGCTTGATTGCGGGCGCCGAGCTGGCAGCAGCAGCAGCCGGCTTGACTGCAGGTTGCGAGGCAGCAGCAGGAGTCGGCTTGACTGCAGGCTGCGAGGTTGCAGCAGCAGGAGCAGCCGGCTTGACTGCAGGTTGCGAGGTAGCAGTAGGAGTCGGCTTGACTGCAGGTTGCGAGGTTGCAGCAGCAGCAGCCGGCTTGACTGCAGGTTGCGAGGCAGCAGTAGGAGTCGGCTTGACAGGTGGTGCCGATAGGGAAGTGGCTGAGGGAGATTCAGTGCGAAGCCGCTTGCCGGCTGGCTCGGAGATGGGTGACGCCGGGCGCTTCGCGCCAGTAACAGGTTGCGGCGGTGCCGGATTGGAGGTCGGTGCTGCTGCCGGTGCAGTGGAAGATGACGTTGTGGCTGCCAGCTCGGAGAAGCGCTTGACGCCAAAGCTTGGCTTCGCTGGCGGTGCCGTAGTGGCTGCTGTTGGTGGCGCAGTGGCTGTCGTGGTCGTGGGCGCAGCAGCAACGGGAGTGGCGGGTTTCGTGAGCTTGGCGGCGCCGGCTGCGTTACCCGCAGCCGGGGTGGCACCCGGACGTGCTCCGGGCGCGAGCTTGGCGGCAGCGCCATTGGTGGCGGAGGAGGCAGCGGCAGTGGTCGGCGTAGGTTTCGTTGTTGAGGAAGCTGGCTTGGCGGGTGCGGGTGCGGTTGCCGGCGCGGGTGCGACAGCGGCGGTGGGAGATGGCACTGCAGCGGCGGGAGATGCACTATCTTTCGTGGCGGCAGCAGCACGTAGACGCGCTTGCTCGATCCAGTTCGGCTTCGAGGGCGCGCTTGGCGTGGTTGGTGTGGCGGTGGCGGACGATGATGGTAGGCTGGGAGCGGCGTCGACAGCGGGCCGTGGAGCGGCGGCCAGTGCGTGGCTGAAGGGGCACGAGTCGCCCTTCATGCAGCCGCTCGGCTGCGAGAGCCAGTAGCACGGCATGGCGGCGCGGTCCTTCTCGTGCGACGGAATCACGCTCGGGTGCTTGTATGGGCAGTCGGCGTTGAAGCACGACAGCGACTTCCACTTGTTGCACACAGCCGACGCGAACTTGGCGCTCTCGCAGTGGCGAAACGGACACGAACCCGCCTGCGGGAGAGAGATAGGTGATGAGTGCGCAAGAACAGACTGGTGCACGAACGAGCAAGCGAACGACGAGCAAGCGAACGAACCTTGGCGCACGATGCCGTCATAAAGTACGTGCAGTCGGTAAGGGAGCGATCCATCTCGGAGGCGTTGTGTATGTGTGGCTGTGGCTGTGGCTGTGTGTGTAGGATGCTCGCACACGCACGCACGCGAGCGAGGGGCAGCAGGCGAGCAGGCGAGGCAGGGAGATTGACAGATATCGAGAGAGCGAGAGAGGGAGAGCGCGAGAGTGTGTGTGTGTGAGCAAGCAAAGAACGACGAAGTGCGGCAGTAGCGCAAAGGCCTTTGCCGCCTGAGACACGGCGAGCTTACCTGGTCGCGAAAGGCGTGTGAGCCCGCGCTGCTTTACAGAGCACCCCGGTCAACGCTTCACGAGCTTATGGAGCAGACGCGCTTTACATTGGTAAAACATTAAGGCTCCCGGAGCGCCCGAGATGCGCGACGGCGTGTGTTTTCTCGCTCCTCGTCGGCCATCAGCAGTCTCTTTCCCCACCCCACTCCCGCTTCTGTCCACGATGGTACGGCATCGCGCATCGCGTATCGGGCTCGGCGGCACCGCGCAATCGCTCGTTCGCTGGTATCGATGGAGGCTCGGAGCGTTACGTGTAGAAAGTCGAGGCGTGGGCTCGCGGATAGGCGCGTTCGACCGATGAGTCGATCCACCACAGTGACTCTATGTCGTAGTGGAGAGATAGAGAGATGGATGGATGGAGTATCGCTACACGAAGACGCTCTACCACATCGTTTCTGCAATCTTGTAGCCAACGATAGTGCTGGTCGTGGGTCGTGGCGAGGCGGCGGAGCAGAGAGAGAGACATCGCATCATACTCGCACTTCCCTATCGTTTGGCGACATCGATACTTGCTGTTGCTCGCGGTTGTTGTTGCTCGCGTGAGCCGCTCCGCGCGCCCAGCTCAAGCTCTCGCGCACCGTGGTTCGGTGGTTGCAGCCAACTCACACTGCTCGTTCGTTGCTGCTGTTGCTGCATCCACTCTAGACCAAGGGTACCTCCAGCTTCGGTAAGAGGCACACCAAGACCCACACGCTGTGCCGTCGTTGCGGACGCCGCGCGTACCACATCCAGAAGGCTACTTGCGCCTCGTGCGGCTATCCTGCCGCGCGCTTGCGAAAGTGTACGTGCGCTACTCGCGTCGCCTCGCGCTCAGATCGCGCTCCTTTCCTCTCGCTGTACTTCTGTCAAGTCTCGCCTCTTGCTTGCTTGCTTGCCTCGCACCTCGCGCATACGCGAAGACGAGGCGAGAGGGAGACGTGGCAAACGCGAGTCGATGGGCGTCGCGTTGTCGTTGTCGTAGTTGTTCGCGAATAGCTCGCTCACCCTCCTCGGTTGCGCAGACAACTGGGGTCTCAAGGCCACGCGACGAAGGACCACGGGCACCGGCCGCATGCGACACCTGAAGGATCTCCCTCGCCGTGCCAAGAACGGTTTCCGAGAGGGTACGTAGAGCAATACCAACCACAACCACCGCGTCGAGCTTCTATCGAACGATCGATCGATCGTTCTCTTGCGCCGACCCTAACTAACCCTCGCTCGCCTCGTTGCTCGGCTTCCGCTACCGATCCACAGGCACGCAGCCCAAGAAGCAAGTGGCTGCCAAGTAAACGGCCTCGCCAGGGTTGCAATAAAACAGTCACCAATACATGTTTACACATAGCCCCTT
>Ga0209935_1003032_pt1 | contig 18382 bp, 22 predicted proteins | sample ThiBio_1000_plan_2_FD_183958 | JGI IMG/M metagenome (GOLD analysis project Ga0209935, IMG submission 183958) | Wastewater bioreactor microbial communities from Cape Town, South Africa - Thiocy_cont_1000_plan (SPAdes) | ecosystem: Engineered > Bioreactor > Thiocyanate-remediating >... | reverse complement strand
TCCATGATACGCTCAATTTCCGCGCCATAGGGAGTACCCCATTAACTTACCGGTACCTCGGGGCGGGCCAGCCGGTACCCACGAGGCCCTTACCGAGGGGCTCCCACCCGTATTCGCTCATTCTTCTACGCACGTGTCGGCACTCCAAGGGCAACCTTTTTTTCGCAGATACTTCAACACCTCGAGTTGGCCTCCAAAGGCTGCCCCTGAGCATGTTTGATTCCAATCACACCCAGCCTCTCTCATCCACTCTAACACTTCCAGGTGGCCGTTTTGTGCTGCTCGCGCACTCATATCCATAGACTGATCACATCCTTTCTCCTTCAACCACTTCAGCATCTCGAGATCACCCCGCTCGGCAGCAAAAACGTTGCTGCCAGCATATAGACCACACCCATTCTCAACTCCCCATTGAAGAAGGGAAAAGTATCCACAAGAGGTGGCGGTAACATTGAAGTTGTATGCCTTACGTCGAAACGCAATCAGAGGTCCGCGAAGACACTCTAAAAGTTCGTACCATTGGCGACAGACGAAGCGACCTACCACCAGAGTCGCGATTCCGTCGCTTGGATCGAGGATGGCGTGTTGTAGGACTGTAGAGGCAATCTCAGCTGGCAGCACGAACCAGCCACCCTAAGCGAGCATCGGATATGCTTCTTGGAATTGCAGTTTAGATCGTCTTTGGTACGCAGATAAAAGAATCGGTTGTTTGCATCTGAATAGCCATTCTCATCAACAAGAAGATGCAACAAGGCGAGGCAGCAGATCAGCTACTGCGAGTACTTGGACCAATGGTGAATCAACTCAGCAAACCCGGGCGATCGTATCGCAACGTTAACAAGGATCGCCGCGTGTGGATGGTAGATACGTCCCCCGTGTCTACCTAGTTATGCTCCGCCTCTAATTTCATGTTTGTAGTCTATAGAAGATCAGCTGAGTGATGAAGATTTGGTAACAATCTTGCTGAAGCAGGACAAATTAGACGGCGTTAATTTCGACATCAAAAGACGGCTTGCGATCTTTGCCCTCACGAATCTATGCATTCGCGCTAGAGGGGAGGCAAATGGCAGCACTTTCTATAGCCTAGACCGATATAATCCTTACGATTCAGGAGAGGACGATGACGACGAGGGTTCCGATTTTTCGAGTGACGAAGACGATTATGATTCGGAGATAGAGAAAAAACCGAAGAAGCATCGGTCAGAAGGAGACCCTGCGAGCGCGGCGTTGCTTTTCAAAACCGTTTGCACCATGCTTCTTGAAGATGATCCCTCCGTCTTTCATGATTCGATTTTGGAGTTGACCTTCCCTTCTTGCTTCGATGAGGAACAAAGAAAGAAGCTGGTGGCCCTCTGCATCCACAACGGCATCTCTCTTCTCAACGGCAAACACATCGCCTCTCTCACCCCTGGAGGTGAAGCGGGTGAGGTGGAGGAGAACAAGGTGCGGGAGTTGAGGAGGTTGGCGATGTGGCAGGGGAGAGGTGCGGGTGAGACTTCTGCTTTCGCTCTGACTCGACTCGCCTTGTTTCGGCAAGAATGCGACTTCCCTCTCTTCGATGCTTGGATCCGTGGTCCCCTCGCAGTCTCTCGCCTCGCTGCACACTTCAATCTCCCTCAAGGACTTCAACAAGCCGACAACAACCACAACAACAACGATAAATCAGAAGAGGGGAGGAGAGGGGTGGAGGTGTTGGAGCCTCGAGCGTTGCAGGAGGTGTTCTCGTTTTTGGATCCTGTCTCGTTGTGTCGAGTGGAACAGGTGTGTATGTTGTGGCGAGAAGTGAGTCGAGAGAATCTGTTGTGGGTGAGGCACCTGCGAGAGGCTGTTGCGAAGAAGAATCAAATGATGAAATCCCACGGGGAGGCTGTGGACACCCAAGCCATAGAGACCTTCATTGTAAAGGCATTGGCGCGTTCAACCAAAAAAGGCAACGGGAAGATCAAGTTGAAGTTTGTGGATGAATACAGCAAGGCGATCTCAAACCCAGATATCTTGCAAGACATGACAAAGGTACCTATTCCCTCCCCTCCTACGCTTTTTTAAAAATGTTCATTTATTGGAAAAAAACAAAATTTAGGCGGGACTAGATGCGATTGAAGTCAGCTGCCATCCAATCTTTCTTCTCAACGGGACTCTCTTGCTTGCCCCGAGCAGATTTGCAACATTTCCTTACCAAGGACGTTCGTGGCGCCATAGCACCCGAGACCAGGCGCATGACATTCAACGCTTAGTCGCAATCGCGTGCCGTTGCTATGCCAACGCGCACTGTACATCAGCCAACGAAGCCGCCATTAGTTCTGCTCTGGGAGAAGTAGAGAACGAAGAAAAGAAAGAGAAGAAAGAAAAGAAAGAGAAGCAAGAAAAGAAAGAGAAAACGAAAGGGAACAACATACCTGATGCAGCTGCGCGATTGGTGGAAATCGTTGAATATCTATTGGGCAGCTCAGGCTTCCAAGAGGAACAACTGTGGGCGGTGTATTATGGGATGAAGATCGGTCGGCTGTTGCCCACCAAGAAGACTACCGAAAAGGCATCGGAGGGCAAACGCAAAATATTATACTTCTTGGATTCGCCACATGAAATTGATGAAGAAGACTATTCGTCGAAAGTCTTTCTCGAGGTCGAAAGGGAGGCGCTGCAGCACCAGTCTTCGGAAACGGACATGTCGACATCAACAACTGAAGAAGAGGATGATGGCGACAAGAAGGTTGAAAAATGGCGGTTGAAGTTGCTCGAGAAGGTGGCTGTTGCGATCTTCACGAGAAATATTCAACATAGAAACGTGCATTGGGGTAGGCCCAGGTCCAACCCGGGTCCAGTTACTGTCGACACCCAAAGATGGTACACCGACGACTATCTTCGGTTGAAGTTTATCTTAGAAGACTTGAAAGAAGGCCACCGAAAATGTAAGCGAGTTAGACCCCTTTTAGAGGATATACTCGCGTACAAACGGGGGAAATTAACCCCTGAGCAGAAAGATGGGCCAGTCCAACTGCTTATGGACTTCCTAGGTACAATTACTTTTTCTCGTCTTTATCCTTTTTCTAACTTATGGCCTTCCCCCATAAAAAAAAGGAATACTCGTCTGTCTATAAACAGGAAGGGGCAGTTAACTCTTTGTTACCTGTCATGAAAATATCTGTATGAGTATCCATTTGTTGTAATTTATTATTTATTTAAAATACAAAAACAAAAAGAACAAATATTTTCCTAGCCACCAAGAAGCTTTCTGCCGAGATTAAAATTAAGGTCTTATTGAAGATTGTCAGCGTCATCGCTTGCCGCTGAGGCTACAGGAAACTCTTCAAAGCCGGCTTCTTGAACAACGTCAAGAGGAAGGTTGCCCCAATCGTCTCTGATTCCCAGGCATGAATCGTCCTCCTTGATTAACCATTCTGCCACCTCATCATTTCCTTCCTCGCAAGCGATGTGAAGGGGAGTTCTCCCATCCTTCTTCTCATCACCCGCAACTGCTCTCACTTTGAGATCCCTTGAATGAAAAGCCATGTTCACTATCTCCATTAGCCTGGCTGACCCCAATGCTGCGTAATGTAGCGGTGTCCAACCATCTTCTTCGTCGGCAAGACTCGCGGCGGTGTCGTCAGACAAGTTCTTGGAATACAAAATAGCCAACAAGTCCAACAGAACGGAATAGTCGCAGTCTTCGGTATCGGAAGGAGGGAAGAAATCGACCACGTAGTGCAAGAGGGTCCTTCCTTGGTCAAGGCAGTTCCTCCAATCGATTCGGGGGTCGTCCTTGTCGACACGTTCAATCAAGTTTAACATACCCTCAAGAGACCATCCATGAAAGTGGCTGACGGTCCTGGCGGCAATCTGCATCCGCTTCTCAAAGTCAAACTCCCTTACAGGAAATTCAAGAACGAATCCGCAAGTGGTATCGGAGAACCCATCTTGGTCTTGGAAGAGGGAAGGCGAATGTTCGAAGACCGTCCAACCTCGTTTGTCGACAATCGTAAGGCCTAGAGGAACTCCCATTTGATCGAAAATATATCGGATCTTTTCCGAATAATCTACGCCGTGGTCCCACTCCGCATAGGAAGCGATCATCAATGGGGTCTTGCCCTCATTATCTTGAAGAAGGAAAAGCTGTCCTCTCGGATTGGTCCAATCGAAAGACCACCCCTTACTCGACCTTCTTCGTTTAGATTTCGGCTGTTTGGCTCCCTTAGGTGGTGGAACTTTTCGTTTCTTTGAATCCTCATTGGTTGGTTCGTTGTCATCGGTAGGAGGAGGTTGTGGTGGAGTGTTGTCGTTGTTGTGGGTATCTTCTTCAGTAGAAGTAGTTTCGAGAATGACAGGCAGGAACAGCAACTTGAGTACTATGCCAAGACCTTCTTGGAAATTCGAAAGGCGAAGCATCGTTTGATGAACAAGCGACCGTCCCATTGCATCTCTCGGCCGCTCTAACAAGTCGGGAATCTTCTGAAGCAATCGATGGACTGTCTCAACTGCCTGTCTCCTGTCTTCCTGGAATTTCTTCTCAGAAGCAACGAATTCAAGCTTCTTGATCGCTCGCGTGAACTCCTTGCATGCCTTCTTGTCTTCATCGCGTTCTTCGATCTCCTCTTCCTCTCGTTCGGGTTTCTCTTCCAATTGGTCCATCGGACCTACCCAAGATACGTGTGAATTCACCCAATCTTTGATGTCACCTTCAACGAGAAGTGGGTCCGTTTGTTGTCCTGAGTAGAGGGCATGTTAAAAATGTTTCATTTGCAGGACACGCGGACTCACCATCAGAGAGAAGGCGGCGCGTGTTGTTTAATGCACCTTCAAAGGCTTGAGTGATGAAACCCTCGGCGGCAGATTGCAACACCAAAAGAGCTTCGGGTTCAAACTGGCTTATGTAAGGAAATCCTTGCATGAAAGAATCTCCTATGGCTTCGCTGAGATTAGTAAGTGCTTCTCTGATCAAATCGTCGCGAAAGAGTTGGGTAGGGATGAGATGAGGACGATCGGGAAAAGGTAGAGGAATATGACCCAGTCCGACCAAAATCGTGGGATTGTTACTGAGTACATTCCAGCTTGGGATCCCCAACAGTTTTTGAGGCGTTGAGATTTGTTGATCTCTTAAGCCGGACCCTTGTCGCCCTAACAAAAATTTGGTTAGAGTTGAGTGAACAAGAAAAGAGGTGTCACATTTTTACATGTATCTTGCAATGAGGGAAAAGATCGGCAAAGGAAAGGGATCCAAAGAGAGTCGGTGTTCCAAATCGTACGCCATCTCCGATTGACTTGTCCTACTCCTCCGGTGTGCCAAGATGAAATGGAAAGAATCCATTCGAAGATGTGAAAGAGGACTTCATCGGGGAGAACGGCATTGGGTCCTTCTCCTTCTTCCTCCATTATTATTTTCTATCCAATTCCAAGAATTCCTACAACGATAACTTGCAATCCATCATATGGTGAGGGCGATGCTGGGCATAGGTAAGTGGATGAGTGCAAGAAAAGTAAAAGTGTAATTACATTCGTGTTAAGATCACGAGGAGCACAAAATCTCGTTGAGCTTATTGTAAGAATAAGGAGTCACTTCTTTGGAAAGAGCAGACCGTCTCATCATGTTGGCATACCGGGAGGAGATCTTATCACCATAGCTTTGGAGAACCACTAGTAGTTTTGCGTAATCCCCATCACTCATACCATCTTCTCCTCCAGCTGGTGGTTCCTTTCTTTCATTTTCATGGGTGAAGACTCGCAATGAAAAAGCAGCACCTGGATATGAACTCAGTATGGTAGTAACTATCTTGGAAAGGGAGATATGTTGAGCGTGTCCGTATTCTCCCTCTGGGTGATGAGTAACCACCTCCTCCCACTTCTTAAATAAAATAATCCGAACCAGATCTTCCACAAAGTCCGGATGAAAGAATGTCAGATGTAATTTGTCGAGGTGTCCCATCATGATGGCTGAAGATAACTGGAAAAATTCCACAACCTTCCTTAGGGCGGGGACCCTGAATAGTTGCTGCGTTGCCACAACGACGAGCCACTTGTGACCTTGGGAAAGGAGGTCGCTTCCCCCAAAGATAGTTTCATCATCCGCGTGAGCGACCACCATCAACTTGGTGGCTTTCTCGGGAATGAGTCTGTGTTGTTGCTGGGTTATGTTGGCCACCGATAATCCAAACTTCGTGATTGCGGGCTTCCGTCCACCGCGAATGTAAACTGTTTGATTGCCGAGGTACATGGTGCCCTTCTCCACTTTACGGCAATCGGGAACATCCGTGAGATTTGTGAACAAGGTGCGACCTGGCCAGAGAGTTGTGCTGCCTTTGACACTCACCACAAGAATCCAGCTCCAGAAGTACGCATGAAGGACCCGCTGTACCATGGTATGCCGTTTCACAACAAAAAATTTAGTTCCAAGAAAAAGCAAAAGCTAAAACGAAGCAACTTTCCTTTTCCAGACATTTCGATGCCGTTGCGTCAGTGAACTCCGAGAAGGAGAGGGGATGAGTGGTCATTCTTCTTGGCAAGTGCTCACTCTCGTATTTATTGGTATCTCGATGACTACGGCAACAGAGATGTTAATTGTCACGGGTTACTATCCGGGACCAGCGAGGCATACCATGGGCCAGTATCGGAATTGGATACGGAATTTCTTTCACTACATCGGAGATGGCAACGTAGCTATCTACACTCCTCCCTCTTTTCTCCACAGCATGACCCAGCTAGCACATGAAGGTTTTCCGAACCGCACAAGAAAGTACATCTTCATCACCGATTACACAAGCGCCTTGAAATTTCCCACTATCCTTCCACATGCCCACAGCTATGTCCATGAGCAACACGCCAAGGACCCATACCCAAATAAGTACACTCCTCACCTCTACTCAGTGTGGAATGGTAAATGTTTCATGATTACCAACTTGATCGATCGGCGAGGTGGACCGCAGATATATATGTGGGTAGATATTGGGGCTTTCAGATCAACCGAGCTGGTGTTGGGTGATGCCACGAGTTGGCCAAGCTATAACAGATTGAAAGAACTAGTATCAGACGATAAGATCCTCTTCGGCCTTGTAAAGCTTGGGTCGGAGAGACCAATCGATCCCACGAAGCATTTATTTGGGGGTGGCTTTTTCGCTGGGACTGCATCCACCATGAAATGGTTTTGCACAGAATACTACAAACTCCACGATGAAATGATTCTCCGTGGCGAGTTTGTGGGCAAAGAGGAAACCCTGATGAACATGATTCTCCTCCAATATCCTGAGAGGGTATCTATCATTCCTTCTTTCACCACTCGGGATCCGTGGTTCTATTTTGAACCGTTTCTGCTGTCGAAGGACACGAAGGGCCTCGCAGGGGACAGATCTGTATTGAATTTTACTACTGTGTTGAAGGACCACACCTGAACTTCAATTGTACTGTTTTTGGCCTTTGTCGTGAAAGGAATTCAATGTTGTTTCCATAGTCATTAGAGTCGCCGATGCCAACGCTGCGTAATGTAGTCTTGACCAAGGGGATCGGCTGGTTGTGGTTCTTGATTAAGTCTCTGCGCTGGTAAACTCGCGACGGAATATCACTATAAAAATGCTGCTGCGCAGCTGGTCCTCACACGTGCAAAATAACCCTGCAAACTCAACGACTGTGGGACATTTCATTATTGCCCCCTTCAACCCCAATCCAAGACTCACAAACACCTTCAAAGACGATGGGTTCCCTAAAAACCGTGGACCGAAGATTCTAGGTGGTGTAAAAAAAATCAATCAGCATTCCCTTATTCTTCCACATCTGTTTCGGTTTCTTGTGCAAACACCCCTCCCGTGATTCACCTTCTCCTGAACCACTCCGAGGAGCGATGAATTCCGACCACAGCCATTTTACTTGGCCCTCCATCGCCGTAGCATTAGTATGCACATAAATTACAAATCTAACTTCACCTCCAACTAACCAACCAGTACCACTGGCTACACCACTTCCCTTCACACAAACAATCCATCTCTCAATCAACACCTCAAACCTCCTAACGCTACCCAGCCTTCCAACCCGCTCTTTGGTAGAGAATCTCCCTCCAGGACCTTTAGGGACCTTGCGAAAGGTGCTGGCGGTAAAGCCCAGTTCCCAAATCGGGTTGATTTTCTTAGTATTCCAGCGGGGAAGAAAAGTCGCCAACGACAGACTTCCAACCAGGGAGTAATTGCCCTGCCTCTCTGCTCAATGTCCTCCAAAAATCAAACGCTCACAACCAGCAAAGGTAGTGGCATCGCTTTTGGGGGGTATCTGCTTTTTTTTTTCATACAACACATTCTTTAAGCAGAGAACGGGCGTTTTGAGCGCCATTTTGATTGGAATAAAGTTTCCCTTCCGCCCCCCCCCAAGACCCCCCCACTAACCTATTTGGCCTCAACACTAACGTGTGAGGAATAAAATTGTATGTATTTACAAACTTACAGCGTTTACTTCGAACTCGCAAACAGAAGGAGAGGAAGTGGGTGAATTCGCAACAACTGAGAAACAATGAAGTAGAACAGCTCAACAGGAAACTGTGGCGCTACTCTCAGCGAAACCAACAGCAACTGCCGCACCTCGCTTCTGAAAGTTGAATTACATACAAAGTGCGCTCGGGGTTGCCATTCGCGGCACGCAACAATTTTCGCCAAACCCCGAGCTCTTTTAGCCTCCTTATCCCTAAAATGGCAAATGATCAGGTGATGAAGTTCGTTTGAGGGTATCTTACGGATTCTCCTTCCACATCTCCATTTGTCTGTTTATCCTTGAGTCAACATGAAGCGCGGTTAGACTTCGAACTGATTGGACAGGAGAAAGAAGCTGCAAGTAAAGCGCGTCGAGGATGTCATAGAGAGTCAGCATGGAATCCCAAATTGCAGGATAGAAGAACTTTTGCTGTTTATAAAGATACACCGCCATCATCCCATCAGTAGGTTAGGTAAAGTACTGCGCCCGAGCAGTCGCGATCCATCCGTTTAGTGCGTAATAGGTGTACCTTATCCATGTTTAGTACATGGTAAAGGTAGGCGATTTCTTGCGGTGCAAGGTTTCTGTTAGTTAGTCCTTCAGGAACAGCTCAGCGCTCCAGTTCTTGTTACGGAGGGTCTTCCAATCACCAGCGATCATCCTCATCTGCACGGATGCGATCGCTATCTCATTGATGTCGAGCTTTTCGTCGCTTAGTTCCTTGCGAACTAATATGTTCAATCTTCTTCTGCTATGAGTCACAAGGTTACCTTGTTGACGCCTTTTGTATTCACATGATCCAAAAGGATGTAACGTTCTGTGAGGCCACTATGCACACAAGGTATATGGGTGACTTGAAGGTATATTCAGGGAGCTGTGCCATTACCCCCGTTCCCCCTTCTTTTGAGATATCTCCTGATATCTGTTTGGTTCTTCTGTTCTTCGATTTGGTTCCATTGGGCCTCATCAAAACTCCATTGTCACCTTTTAATGGAGAAAAAGAGTGCCTTCTGGTCCCTCCTCGTTGAACTTATCTTCATATCAACTTAGGCATCCCTTGCTCTCCTTGTTCTATCCTCTCCTGTGATTTCTTCTCTCTGTTTCTTGGATCCCTTTCCCGTCCACCAAGCTATGAATTCGCCCCACTGGTCCCTTAACGTTGGGTACATATCTGTACTCCATTCCGTCACCGACCAGTTATGTGTCAGACCCAACCCTATCACAGCCATTACCACCCATGGCCACTCATCATAAAGGCGGTCAACATATTCTCAGAGATTTTTTCTTATTCACTCTTTTTCCTTCTCCTCCAATGTTATCATCACCTTCATCACCACATAATGAACCTCATCATATTCAGTAGCATAGATCTTCATGATCTCCAACAGTTTCCAATCATCGACCTTCAACCATCCCCCAGGGCATTTCGTTTCACTATTCTCCATATTCTCGCCCCCCCACTCTTTTTGCAACATGCCATCCTGGCAATACCCTCTCACCACTTCCCAGAACCCCCTCACTACCCTCCTGAACTATTCCACTGTACTCGTGTCGTATGTACTCAACACCCTCCCCAACTTGTTATATGGATCCTCCGCTGCCAACTTCTTTAGCATTAATTCATTGTGTGATGATTTATTACTCGTGGTCCACCAGGCGTACTCTTTCCTCCTCTCCGTCACAAATTCCTTGTACTCTTTCCTCTTCAACCTATCACTTCATCCATGGCTACCATCGTCACAGTTGGCCAAAACCACTCCCACTTTCCATCTACCCACTCATACATAGTTGTTTCCTCCTTAAACCCATGGCTCCATTAGTGCGCTGATATGTTATGCAGCATTTTCATGAGATCTACCATATGTGCAGAGTACGCGTTTTCTTTGTATTGAGTCCCTCGTCGATGTCCTCATCCCACAGACAAGTGCGTCATTCTTTCTTCTTGGCTCAATTTATTCCTCCAGTCTAGTACCTCCCTCATCACCTGAATCAGATTAAATCAGTTGTAACATTTCGTTATCTGATTGTTTGTCGCCTTTTGTGTTTTCTTAACTACTTCCCACAGCGCCACGACACTGACTAGTTTCTTTACTTTTAGGATCTTCTTCCTCATTTCTTCTCTCTCCTTCTTTAATCTCATCATTAATTCAACTATGATTGAATTTTTCATCCCCATTTCCTTCCTTTCTTGCTAAAGTTTCCTCAATTTTCCCATTAGAAATACTACTATTTTGTCTTAACCCTTTGACTCATTTTCCATTGACACTATGATTTCCTTAAGTTGCTTGATTTTTTTCACTAATTCCTTTTTTTCCTTCTTTTAAATGTCCAAGAAGTAAACTACTACAGTACTCTTTTCAACTAAAATAGAGTATATTACCACTATTTATATGTTAAGGAGGCACTCTAACTCTATACACTTTTTCTAACCTTAGTTACTTAGAAGACCAACTTAGATCATTTTTGAGGACAACCAAGAGTGTATTACCCTCTCAAAGAATCCTATCTTTCACACCAACCAAGCATCTGAATGTGCAAACACACTTCATTAAAGCAAGTTAGGAACAACTTTATCTTTCTCAGGTTGCTAATGTTCTCACTAAGGCTCTTCACTACTCTTAGCACCTTAGGCTCTGTGAACTGGTTGAAATCATCTCCTTGCCACAGCAGGACTCACCTTGGGGGTATCACATGCTATCTACATTCTCCATATTACAGCTACTGTGGAATTCTCTCAATTTCACCAGTATCCCATACATGAATTCCACTAACATCACAATCACAGTCACCTATATTATCACGAATTCCATCACCACAGTATATATTGTACAGAGTGTATTCATTCCATTCTGACATATAATCAATAAACACTACATTCATCATCAACCCTTCGGTCCTCCACACTCCATATAGCGCACTCTGATACCCAGTTGGATAGGCAAAGGATGGCCATGTGCGTACTCCTTCATTTCATGAAGCCTGTTTGGTGGAGTGGGAAGTAGTAACTCTGTTAACACAATTTTCTTACATACTTCGTATACAGTTTTGTCATGTTGCTGTTGATCTTAGTATTCTGTATGAGCTTGGTCCAACTCGCTGGCCGGATCTCTCAATGTTCTGGCAAGGTTCAAGGTCTGTTTGCTGATCCTGGCCAACCTAGTAGAAAAATCTAACTGTGGCCCATCTAATGCTCTACCCAAGCCAACGGTTTACCCCTGTGTTGCTCTAATCCCTCGCATACAGAGGGCTCGCTAATTCCATTTGGCTATTGTTGGAGATTTAGTAAATCATGGCGTACTTCACATGGAATATGAAATTTACAACTTTATATATAATTTATCTTTATGTTATCCCAATCAGGCAGTGACATCCTTTGCCAGAGCATCAAACTCTGCGTTCAATTCATTGCCCTCCTGTAGCTTTTTGCCATGCACTCCATCCATGGTTTAGCGTACTGGCTCTCCATCCTGATCTTCTGAGCATCCGCCACTCGGCTGCTGAGTCTTTCTGCCAGCGATCTGTTTGAAGGCGGCAGGTTTCTTTATCTCCTTTTTTGGTTTGATCGTCTTTCCTTGTCATTCGCTGTGTAGTTCTTTAGCAAGCAGTTCAGCGTAGGTCGTCCAAGGGAACTCATTGTTTGTGAGGAAATAATCGTTCTGTTTGATGTCTACGATTGATACTCTGTTGAAATTGGGTTGTGCTGCCGTTGGGTCCTTGTGTGCGACCACTTTAATCTTGGCCATCCTCATTTGCTTCTGGTCTGTCTGTTTGAATGACTGAAAATTTATTAAAGGCTTTATCAAACAACTTCCTGCTCCCGGTCTCTAAAATTGTTCGCGATTGCAATTACCTGTTGTCATCTTCAAGTAAGTCGTCTCCTTCCTCCTCTTCTTTTTCTTCAGCCTCATCTTCCTTCATCTTGGCAGCCTCATCATCCAGCCACTTGGCGGATCTCTTGTGGCAGTCTTCCTCATTCATGCGCCTGCAGGTCCACCTGACCGACCACCCCCAGGTCTGCTCACTCGGGTTCAGGTAAACGTTGGCCACCTTGATGCACCTATCCATGAAATCACCACCATGCATGAGGGAAGGAGTGATCAAGTTTTTGTTCAGCTTGCCCTTGATCTTGCCTTCCTTGACCGGCCTCATGTTATAGAGCTGGAAGAGTCTCCCCTTGGGAAAAGAGTGAGACTGAAATTTGATCCTAATCTTTGAACCTTAAGGAACATCGAAAATAGGAAACTTCCCTTTGGTCCGGAGGGTCTCCTCATCCATAGCGTACACACTGCGCCCAATCATATGCCAAAAATCAGGAGATGATAGCTTGTGAGGAAGTGCATTGTGGATCGTCTTGCAAAGCTTGATCTGAGGGTGTCTGGTGTTGGAAGGATCGATCTGCATGTAGGTCGTCCAATCAGCCAGAGGGTTCGGCTTTGTGTTAGCGGTCTTTTTGAACAGGAATAGGGTTGTGACAGGATTTTTTCAGAGAATGAGAACTTGATTGGTTGTACAGTCCTGTTGCCATCCTCACCCTATTCCTTGTTGGGACGCGCCAGAAACACAGGAAAGGTAATGATATCTTTATCTCCCAAGATCTTGGGAAGGTCAGGCCCATTGGGCGTAGGCTCCGCTGGCTCGCACTTGAAGAACTTGATGAGTTGAAGGTGTTTCCACAGCTCCCTGGCCTGCTTTTGCTTCGGTTCCTCATCATTCCTCCCTTTGAGCCTTTTTCTATTTTCTCAAGTTCTTCAAGTGTGAGACTGGCCCTTGAAGGTCACGAACCTGTCCTCTTCATAGTACTTCAAGAATCCCATCACCTCCAGCATGAGCCACTTGAGATCATCAACATTGACGGTCATCACCTAAACGCACTCGCATTTGCCGTTATCGACCATATCAGCTTCTCATCAGGCATGGTTGCGAGGAAAATTAATTTCTAAGGATTTAACTTTTATTTAACAACAGAATAGCAAACAGGAAATGCAGTAGCTTATGAACAATCCAATAACGTATTCATAACATGGAAGGGTTATGTGGCCAAGATAGAGCAGGTCAACTAGACGCTGAGGAGGAAAGCACACTTCAACCTGTATGGGTACAATCAGGAGACAGAGAGACTGATGAAGGAGCACGTGTTGGGTGACACCCAACATGAGATGGAAATTTGCCCTGCTATGCGGAAGCGAGGATGGCACCGCTGGGCTCTCCCCAGACGAGAAGCTGAAGCTGGCTATGAAGTATCTCGATGAGGAGGCGGAGGAGGTGGATGATGAGGAAGCCGAGAAAGAGGATGCAGAGGCAGGCGAAGAGGAAGAGGAAGAAGGTGAGGAGGAAGAAGAAGAAGAGAATGAGTGAATGACCGATAGCATTACAAAGGCAAGACAGTATCATCACAATTGGATGATACTATGGAAAAATTTAAATAAACTCTAAATAAATGTCTTTCAAGACAAAACCAAAGGCCCTTACTCCGCAACAGTCAGAAGGTCTGCGCAGATTATACTACAGCCCGAGGACAGGCCTACAGAGCGTCAACAAGTTCTTCCGCAAGGCTAAGCTTGCCGGCTTAGGAGTAACTTATGAGCAGACCAAGAATTGGTTATCTGGCCAGTATACTGTTCAAGCCCATCGTCCCCAGAACAAACCGAAGGAATGGAACAGCATCACCTCTGCAGGCCCTGGTTACAACTACCAGATGGATCTTCTGGATTACTCTAGGTATCGCTACCCATCTTCTGCGAGCCTTGCATATGCTTGGATCCTTGTGATCATCGATGTCAACTCGCGTTATGCAGCCGTGAGGGCGCTGAAGGTGCACAGAGATGGAAAGGTGAAGGGGATGGATTATCTGGACGCGTACAAGGACATGATAGAAAAAGATATCGATGGAAGGAACCCCAAAGATCTTAACCTTGATAATGAGTTCACGGCGAGGGTCTTTGTGGAGTATGTAGAATCACAGGGCACCAGGCTTCACTACAGCGAGGTGGGACAATTCAACAAGAATGCCATCGTGGAGCGCTTCAACAGGACCATCGCCCTGATGATAGAGAAATACCGTTTCCACAGTGACGACATCAATTGGCCAAGCTACCTCCAGGACATGGTGCACAATTACAACCAAGGTGACACTAGAGGATGTGTGGTTGGGGAGGGAGACGAGCAAGCAGAAGATCAAGTTTTTATGGAATACTCTCAAGAAGGGTGACGCAGTGAGGATCAAGCTGAGATTGAAGACATTTGCCAAAGGGGATGAGCTTCGGTATTCAAAAGACGAGTATGTCACCCTGTACAGACAAGGAAATCGATGGAAACTCAAGAACCTTCGTACTGGCGAGGAGGAGAAGAATCTATACAAGGAGGATCAGCTCAAGAAGGTGGACACGATCGTTAACATCGATACAAATCTATCTACTGAACCGTCAGAGCAACAGCTTATAGGTGAGAAGGAGAAAGAGAAGGAGAGGGAGAGGGAATCTACCCCACCGCCAGAGACCGACAATGGTCCACCAGAATCGAGGCTGCCATCGTATGATAATACCCCACCCCCGGTTGGCGAGAAGAGGCACCTCAAGGCCGATATCCAGAGGAAGGTGAACAAAAAGATACGGAAGTTAGCGAGAGAAGGTTTAGGGGAGGTGGAAGAGGACCCTGATCATCCTGGGCAGGTGAGGATCGTGCAGCACAGGGCTCTGAAGACCAAGGCTCAGCTCAGGGAGGAAGAGGAGAGGGAAGCAACGCCTATCGAGAAGAAGCAGAAGCGGCTCGTCAAGAGACTCAAGTCGGCGAGGCCCAACAGCAATAAGCGGCGAATCAAAAAGAAACAGAGGATTCAATAAAGGTTCCGCAATTATCATTTCAACAAAGATCGGATATGTCAGAGTGCAGCTTCAAGAAGGAGAGGGGTCCAAACAGACACCAACCTTGTGGGAAAGCCGCAACGAACACGCTCGATGGTCAACCATATTGCCATGTACATCATCAGATATTATCGGGGCGCAAGCAGAGGGAGCTGAATAAGAGTGCTCCGATACCTATCCCTGGGAAGGATGGAGTTACTCAGATTTACTTGGACGAGGAGATAGAGAAAGGGGACAGAAAGGTTGTAGGGGGTAAACGAAAGGCCACGAAGGAGGCATCGAGTGAATCGAATACAGACTCGGATGATGGCAACGAAGATGTAGCAGGATTCGATTGGATCAATGATCGTGGGGAGATAGATTTCCAAGCTCTGGAACAGGCATCCTTGGCTGCGCTGAGAAAAAGCGCGTTCCATTGATATGGGGATAGGAGGCTCTCTGCACCTGAATAAAAATTTATAATTTAGCAGCCCGCTATTCATTTCACATTTCATCAACCGACAGAGACCTGCAATGGCGGATTTCTTTGGCAAGACCGGTCTTCTAGTGCCCCAGGTGTCTATCATTCCCAGAGACACCGGGCCATCCCATCCCACCCTGCCAATCACCATGATGGGAGGGCAGGAGCTTACAGTGCCCAGCTTCCAGGTCCCAAGTTTCAATCCATACAAGGTCTCCAATGTGTGGAGGTATCCTGCATCGGGGCAGTACAGCAATATCCTGACCACCGAAGGACAGGTTCAGATCCCTATCATCCGAGGATCTGGGAGTGGTCATGTACAGAGGGCATGGCTAAGGATCCAGGTGCAGAATCAGGGCTCATCCAACGTGGAGATGCAGCCTGTACCCCTCTGGATTCAGAATACATCCTGGCAGACTCCACAGGGTGGAACCATCCAGAACCCGCTAGGTTCTCACCTGTGGTTCAACATCGTTTCCACTACCCCCATGGAGGAATGGTGGGAGCTGAGCAAGGCTCTTGCAGCGGATCTGGATTATGAGACAGGTGACCCAGTTGCTCCCAATGCGGTGGTTACCTACTACGTGCCACTGGTTGGAAGCTTCCTTTCCGCGGGAGGATTCTTCATCCCTGCCATTGCTGGAGATATTCAGATGTGCTTTACCTTCTGGCCTGACAACAACATCCGAAGCACTGGAAGCCAACCCCTCACCGTGTTGAACATGTCCATCGATGTGCAGATGGAGCAGATGGCACCTCCTATCCTGGAGAGGACCAAGGCGCTGTTCCAATCCCAGAGGATGGACTACATCATCCCGTTCTACAAGAACCAGCCCTTCAATACCGCACTTACCGCAGGTGCCCTCACCAGCCTCAATCTATCCAACATATCTGGGGATGTAGTCTACTCAGACTTTGTCGTCCGTACTTCCTATGTGCAGGATAATCTATCTCATTACCAACCCATTGCAAGTTTCCAGTATCAAAACCAGGAGGGTGTGGGTATCTCTGGACAGCAATACATCGATGATCAGTTCTCTAGGCATATCATGTATCCAAAGCAAAATGAAGGAACCTCCACGAGGAACAGGAGATTCTACAGGCATGTATTTGCCGATAGCGATCAGGCAACAAAAGCCATCCTGGAGCGAGGTCTCAAGCTTGGAGCGTATCCATTCGACAGCCATTGCAATCTGTTGATAAACAACGCTGCAGCAGGATCAAATGAGACATGGAGCATCAATCAGTCTTCCACCACAGCGCCAACGCAGGGAAACATCGTGTGGGGTTGGGTGACCCCAGATGATTCCCTTCAGCTCTCCACGACGGTACCTTTCAGCGATCTGAACACGGCTGGCCTGCCACTCTCAGTAGCAGCGATCCAGAACATCCTCAACTTCTCTGGGAAGATTACCTTCACGGGAACCTATGCGGCGGGAAACCTGGTGGCAACCTTCTCTGGAAACTACGGAAACACTGCTCTGGCTTCCAAAGGTTATGGATTGGTGGCATGGTCCACTCTCAATGGAGGAGCCCAGATTCTACCCATATTGAACACAGCGGGTGTCGACGGTATCACAAGCGGAAACACCTACTTCATCGATGTGTATGTCACCACCACCGGAATCGGGTACGGTCAAACAGTTCAACAGCTGAGAAGAATAAAAGCAATCTTTATACATCAATTCCTTGTTCCTTTTGCTATTACAGGTGCCTTGCTAGATGCCTCGTCGACCTGTCTCAACCAGTCGTTCAGATTATCTCCTAGCTTGGTGGTGATAGGAAGTTGAGGATCGGGCACGGTTGGTCTTCTGCTTGGTGGATTTCCTATCTGGATCGGTAAGGCTGGGGTGGTAATGGGCATGAGGGATCGGCTTGCTGGAGGGTGGGTTTGGAGTCTTGGGGTTGTTCTCATCCACCATCCTCCACCAGTCATTCAGGTCATCCCCAAGCTTGCCCTTCTGGATGGGGTTATCAGGTGATATAGGTTTCCTTATCTGGCCAGATGACCTGGGAGATGGCCCCAGCACATCGTAGATGGTCTTTGCGCCAGCAACCGCCACATAGCTTCCGGCCCCGTATTTCGCTCCGTCCAATACACTCCCTCCGAATGCATACTTGCTGACAAATATGCCACCCACGGTCGCGTAGGTGGTGTTGACTGCCGCTTGCCGTATGGAGGAAGGGCTGATGGTTGGTACCAGATCTGCCATGTTTCTATTTGGGATCATGGAACATTATGGGTATACCCAAGACGGCACAGTGAGGAGACGAAAGAGCGGCTGTAGAAGAAAGGAAACGCCGTGACGGTGAACATGCCCGCTGAGGTCGAGGATGTGTCCTTCGGTGCATCGGCAGGAATGATAGAAGAAAGTACCACACGCATGCATCACATTCGTATTCCCGCAAATGATCGATATGATTGGAAACGTCACGACGGGATCCTTTGTGTTGATGGTTTGGGAAACAACAAGTCATGCGTCCCACAGTACAGCATAAAGAATCCCACCGCTAAGAAACTGTTGTAGCGAGGATTAATAATTTGTTTCGGTATTTGAGATCGTATTAGTAATTTACCTGAAATCGCTCCAGGCATTCGCTGGCTCTCGAATCAAGTTGTTAG
>Ga0209935_1003029_pt1 | contig 18398 bp, 37 predicted proteins | sample ThiBio_1000_plan_2_FD_183958 | JGI IMG/M metagenome (GOLD analysis project Ga0209935, IMG submission 183958) | Wastewater bioreactor microbial communities from Cape Town, South Africa - Thiocy_cont_1000_plan (SPAdes) | ecosystem: Engineered > Bioreactor > Thiocyanate-remediating >... | reverse complement strand
ATCTTTCGCGTGTGTCCGATGCGAATGGTGTCTTCCGATATGGCTCGTATCCACGGCGTAAACGAGCGCCTGGCAATCGACAACTACCTGGAGCTCATTCGGTTCTATCGCCAGATCATCGTCCACGCCCAACAAGATTTGTAAGCATTCGAGATTCGCTATAATTATTCAATGATGATGGTGATGAATCGCGTTATTCATGTGCAAGACCTCTTCGGGCCGCAATGGCAGTTCACGTGAGATGACAAATGGATAGATCGATAGGGAGAGGAGTTTATGTATTGATGAGTAAGTAGTTGATGTTGTTCAAAACTGTTGGTGTCGACTTCCCTTCAGGCGCTTCAGCCAGTCGAGCAGCTGCGTGTACACTTTCTGGCGCTCGATAGGTGGCGTATAGATTACACGACGGTCGGTCGGGCTCTCGAGTACGCTCGATGAATGGAAGCGTCTCAGGTGAATCAGTACTCCCTTTTTGAAGAGCTCGATGCCACGAATATCTGTAGCGACAACAATGCAGGCCAAATTAGCGCCTTGGTGGCACAGACACAAAGCTCACTCGATCTCTCGCTCGATCTCTCAAGAGGGGGAGAACGTGAATGTGTGGAGCGCATACCCTTGATTTGCACGTTCCACTCTTCGAGCTTGATGTTGAAGCGATTGATCGAAATCACATGGTTGTCCGAGATGATGATGACGCTGTTCTCAATGTTGATATGGTACATGTAGTAGTCCTTCTGGTACTTGCCCTCCTCGAGAGTATACAACAACTCTTGTCCCTCTGATTTTTCTCTACAGTATGGCTGTGCACAGATAAATGTGCGCAAGGGTGGATGCAATGATAAGTTGATGCTAGCGCGTTGTTGTCGACGGCAGCGCGCTCGACAACGTACCTGTAACAGGCGGTCACTACCAAAGTAACGCGGCGGTCGCACACGCAGCCGATGCTTCTCGTCCCAGTAGGTCGTTGTGTTGCGAATTCCCTCTGCAGTGCGCGTCACGAGATCTACAACTCCCACTGCCGGCTTGATTCCAAACCTACATTGTCGAGGAGCGGTCAGGAGATCCGGCGAGTCTCATCGCAGCGCTTTCCAGCCCTGGACACGCGAGAGAGAGAGAGAGAGGAAGTGATAGATACCCAGCAACTCCACGAGCAACACCTTTGAGTGCTCCCAAGACTCCATCATCAATCGCCCCTTGCACCGGCTCGTACTAGTACGTAATACACGATTCGGCTCGGTATGGTAAGCTCCTTGATGATAACAGAAGAGCCACACCGAGCGATACGTACCACCACACCACCGATGCCCTGGAAGATACCGAGGCCGAGGTCGCGGAAGCCATATGCCAGACCTTCGCCAATGTGGTGCGCCTTCTCGCGGTTGAGAGTTTCGCGCTCGCGAAGGTATTCGCGATCGAATGTCAGCTCGGCTGCGCCTTTGCCGAGCGTTCCCGTCAGCTTGGCGACCGAGTTGAACACTCCGTAGCCCGAGTTCTTGACTAGCGACTGCGTGCCCTTGAGGAGGCCGACTCCGAACTCAGTCGGAGACTTTTGAAGGCCTCTGGCAGGCTCGGCAATAAAGTCGTGAACTCCCGTGCCCATCGTGCGCAGGAAGCTCAGCGGGCTGCCGAGGAAGTCGGCGCTGCCGAGCACCTTGTGGAACTCACGGATGGCTGAGCTGATGTAATGCTTGGCGATGCGGTCCAACAGATCCGAGCGTGATGTGAACGGATGCTCCATCGCATAACCGGTCAGGTAGAGTGGGGCTCCATCGATATTGGCGAGAATGCCTCCGCGAGAGAGCAATCGGCTCACGGTACTGGCCCTGCTCGTCAGCAGCACCAACAGCACCCCACGAGACGACGACGACGATGACGACGAGAGCAAGCAGTTAGTTCTCTCGAAACTTGCTTGGATGGTTGTTGGTGATTTCGTACGAATCACGTTCGGCTGCCGAGACATTGGCGAAGCTCAAGTTGACCTTGACGGGATGAAGCTGCAGCATCTCAAAGTAGAGCCACTTGGTGTCCTCAGCACCTTGAGTGTACTTGAGATACTTTTTGACCTTCTCCTCCTCGTCCTCCATCTCGGCTCGGTCCTTAAAGTAGTCGCCAATGTAGTTGAAGAACTATCATCACGCACCACCGCAACAATGATCGAGCGCTAGGTGTATTAGAGCGAGCAAGAGCACTCGAGCGCCCCCTTGGTGCAGCGTACTTGAATGAGTTTGAGGAGGAAGATCTCATCGACCATGAGCTCGATCTCTTGAATAGCCACGTAGAGGTATCGAAAGTAATCGATGCTCTGTATTGTCACAAGTGAAGAGTTTAGTTTTCTATCGGTAACCACACACATTGATAGCCGTGCGTACCGAGGTTGTGTTGGATTTCGTGAGCGCCAGGTTGAAGAAGATACTACGGTCCGGATCCTGCGAAGCATATCGATTCGGTGAGTCGCCGCAAATGATATGCTGATGATACTCTGTCGAGTATGCTTGGTACCTCGTCGTTATAGGATGGCAACAACACGACTGGATGCGGGGTCAGGTAGAGTTGGTTGTCGATTTGAACGCGACCGACAATGAACTGCAACGTGCGTGCATGACGAGAGTTACATTCAGTGTTATTGGGCCGCTTTGTGGCTGACAGAATTGTGCACTTGCAGCGTCGTACCTCGATCTTGGTTTCGGTGGCGCTGGTGGTCTTGTCGACCTGGACCTTTTCAATACTCACGTACATAATCTCTTGTGGCGTATCGTCGACGACACTCAGGCCGAACCCTTGACATTGTGCACCAGTGTGTCTGTGTCAGTCGAACGAACTGTGTTGGTCTGAGGCAACTGAGAGCGAGTCGGCGTTACCTTCGAGCGAGAATTGAATGTGACTCAATGTGAGCGACGTCTCGCGCTCGAGCAGATTCCAATCCAATGGCCCGGCGTGGCGTTGCGTAGCAGCAGTGACTTGGCGCAGACACAGGACTTTGGTTGGGCCCTCGGCGAACACTTCGACCTGCAGTACCTGCGAGCCGACGCGCATCTTTGGATACTGTTGCAATGAATCGAGGCTGACTTCCAGCATGTCCTTGCTCGTGAGCTGTGCGACCAGCGTGCGTGGGTTGAAGCTCGGTTCATCCCACGCATACGGGAGGCTCTCGCCAGCGGGTATGCGATCGAACGCTTGGCAACCCTTCTGGTTGACCCGAATCGCCTTGCGAGTGCGATTGTCGATGCGGTAGTCGGGGAACTCCTTGTCTTCCGGGTTCAGGATGACGAGCGTCGTGGCGCCATCGTACTTGATGCGCACACGAGCGAGATAGCTCGGGAGCCCGTCTCGCCGGCGCATCTTGACTTGAAAGTTACCAAGGTCATGCAAGTCAAATCCACCGCTCCACTCCCAGCATTGCTAGATTGCACCACCGAATCGAATGTGTAAGTAATCCGAGCGCCGGTAGGTTTGTACAGAAAGACTGGTACCTCTTTCAATCGGATGCAAAGCTGATGATCGCCTGCACTGTCGACCCAATAGAAGGGAATGTGCTCGCCTGCATCGAGAGAGCCAACAAAGTTCATCGTCTTGGCTTGCATGTAAAATACCGTATCTCCGAGGTTGTTGATGAGAATGTATCGCGGCGTAAAGGTCACGATCTTTGTACGCCAAAACTTGCCCGAAGCCGCACTGATCGTCATTCCCTACACCAACGCAACAGCATACAATGTCAGGATACGATGATGACGATCGAATGGGATCAATCGGTCGGTGAGTATGAGTACCAATTGGAATAAGCGAGTCACGCGTCCTGGAGCAGGAGCGTCAAGAATATCGATCGTGCTAGAGGTTCCTTGGCTGGCCAAGCTGATGCTGTCCGACCACAAACTCGAAGCGATCTTGACGGACGCGAGGTCACCGCGAGGGTCGATTCGGAGACTATTGACACACACATTGTGTCGAAGTGAGCACACTTGCTCCTTGTGCAACAACGGTACTCTAGCGGTCGACGTACGCTGGTACCGAGAACAAGGTCGGGGCGTCGGAGACCGGGTTCTTGTACCAGTCCTTGGGATTCGGTGTAAGCTTGATGTTGCTCTCAAACTGACCGGCCGCGATCGAACTGTCCAGTCCCGAACGACGGAACAACATCGGCAGTCCGGTTTGGTTCACCATCCAGTACTGGCAGTAGAATGACACCCGACGATGTCCTGCAGGCATCTTGACGTTGTTGATGTGGATGATACAGCTGCGTTTTTGTTCGTCTTGCTGTTGTAGCATCGTGCGCGCAATACGCAATTCAGAGTCAGTGCTTCTTATCTTTCTCCGATAGAGTTGGCGCCACTCAAGCAGCGACGCGAATCGTACCACTCGCAACAAGTAGTCGGGCTCCTTGCTGTTAATGTCTGCGACGTTGCACCAAGTGAAGAATGGAATCTTGATCGTAATGGCCATCGGGGTGGCCGGGTCGACCAGATGTATGCCCTTCACCTCGCCCTTCTCGAGATGGCTCGCAGGCAAGCAAGGTGTCTGGAGGCGTCGATTGTACAAACGGTACTCCATGATAGTCGGCAATAGATTCTCGATCTCGAGTATAGGGTTGAGCGTCAGGGTTCGCAGCTTGCCACCCTGCGGCACATTGGGGTGTCAATAATCACTCTTGGTTAATGATGACCGCAACACCGCAGCCACAAGGCCAATGTGCCTCACGCTACCTGTGAGGATTCGATTTGGACCGAATAGTAGAACGACACGGAGGCTACTCGATGAATGGTGCCACACGTGATGATCTTCGAATCTCCATCGACCAACGACGAGAGCACGAATTCCTGGTCACTCCATCGATAGCCGTCACTCGGACGGAAGCGAAGGATGCCTTGGCTTGCGTAGCGAACTGGAACCGTCAGAGTTCCTCCAGCAGGGATCGGATCAAGGGTCTGTTGTTACGATCGACATCCATTCAGTCGATAGAACCAAATCTCTCTCTCTCTCTCTCTCTCTCTCTCTCTCTCTCGCTCGCTCGCCCCTGCATACCACGCTGTCACGTTCTGCCAGTACGGCAAACACTTGCACCGGAGAATCGCAGTTGTTCTTCAACAAGATATTCGAGCGAACTCGAAGAACTTTGCATCCGGTTCGGTAGGTAACCTCATACGCCAATAGCGCTCCCTTGTCGAATGGCGAAATGTGCGTCACGTACACACCGACCTTATCCATCGGAAGGTTGGTCACTGGAGTGTAATCTCCCTCGACCTGAAACGGGAGAGCGTAGCGGACACACAACGTGAGGGAGGGAGGGAGGGAGTGAGTGAGTGAGTGAGTGAGTGAGTGAGTGAGTGAGTGAGTGAGTGAGTGAGTGAGTGAGTGAGTGAGTGAGTGAGTGAGTGAGTGAGTGAGTCTCTCTCAATCAGTTCAATACAGTACCTGAACGTTGATAACAGGAATGACCTCCTGCTCTAGTCGTAGCTTGCGATTGGACTTGATATACCGGGGAATGATGGGTTCCTCCTTCTCGTTCTCCAGCTTGCAGAGTGCAATCTCGCCTTGGCCGTTCATCCAGTACCAGATCGTCATACCGGTTTGGTTGCAGATCACGAACGGGTACAGCTTCTTCTGCAGACGTTGCTGCAACGCATCCTCCTCTTTGCGAGTCAAGGTCGAGATGCTGATATTGCGACTCAATGACGCATAGTTGCTCGCAGAATGGAAATTGCCCGACGAATACTCAGCACTGCGTACGGCGGAGGTAGTCGCTGCGCTCGAAACGGCGAGTTCACCTCCAGAATCAACACGAACCATGGCAGAGCTCGACGACGTCGACGTCGATGTCGATGTCGATGTCGATGAAGACAAGGACGAACTTGAGGCTTGTGTTCGCTCGGCTTCTTGCTGTTCCTGTTGGCGGATCTTGAGGCTGTCCATCGTATTGAGCACAGTCTCGATCATGGCCTTGGTGATGTTGATTCGAACGAGTTCGTTACTCATGAGTGTCATCTGCATAGTACACGTGCGAGTGAGTCGGATATGTTCGCATGGTTGTGGAACAATCAAGAGCGTACGCGATTGAAAGGCTCCTTGGTGAACTTGAGCTGAAACTTCCATGGCTCGACCAGAGGCTCCCAAACCTCCAACTGCTGGCTAAAGTAGTCGATACTCAACTCACTGGATTCGACCAAGTTAGTTCACGCACGGAAGCATCTCTCTCTGTCTCTCGCTCTCTCACATAATCAACGAACCTCTGCAGGAATGCCTTCATCGAGGTGCTCCAAGAAGACACTTCAAACCGGCAGTCCGCGAGCCAGAAGTTGGCAAGAGGTGCATGCTACAACCAAGGGGGGATACAATCAGGTTTTGAGATACGACCGAAATCAGAACCGAACCACGTACACGTCGTCCGATGAGCACATCATCAATCAGCGTCAACTTCAATCCTCCAGTGTTCACTTCAAGGTTCTGCGTTGGGGCACTTGAGTCGGCGTCCGAAGCCACAGAGGCGTCGGACGAAGCGTTGGCGAGCGGTTGTGGTGGTTGCTGTTGTTGTGGCTGCTGTTGCGGCGACGAGGAAGTGGTCGACGAGGAGGCAGCGACACTGGTTGTGGTCGAGGTGGAGGCGCCCGTGGAGGGCGCAAGTAATGCCGACGATGCGGACGACGATGAGTTGGTCGAAGTAGAGCTCGATGTCGTTGTCAAGTACTTTGACTCTCGATCCGAGTCATCGTCTGACTCAACTGCCATGCGCGGGCTCGATCCCTCGCGTGTGGCACGAGGAGATGGCGATGGCGCTGGCATGAGAACGATCGTGCTGCGGCTGCGCTTCTTGCGACGTTTGATGCGTGGGCCTGGTGCAAGGAGCGAGTTACGCTCCTCGTCCTCCGAGGCGTCAGAGTCCTGGCTGTCTTCGTACACAATATCGACATCCTTACCCTCGAGCACGGCCACGATGCTCGGATCGAGAGCATTGATGTAATCGGCATCGGTCGCGAGCTCTTCGTCACGGTGAGACAAGAGCGACATTCGCTTCTCTCTTCGACTCGACGCCGAGGCCGAGAGTGGCAATGAGGATGCGGCCGAAGCGATCGTAATGATCGTGGTGGCGGGAGACGAGGGCTCGGACGGTGAGGCCACACGCAACTCGGGCAGCGGCTCGTTGTGATAGAGCGACGGGTTCTCGGGCGAATCGGGGTAGAACATCGTGTCCTCGGGCTTGGGAAGCGGTTTCACCTCCATGAGCTTGTGCTGCGTGAGCGTCTGAGGCCGAGGAGCAGGGCTGTCGTAGCTGGTCGATGGGTCGCTACTCGTGTCTCCAGGCTCGGTCTCGTCGTCTTCGCGTTCGGGAGTGCCTTCGCCTTCACCTTCGGCAGCTGCCGGCTGCTCCGACTGCGCCGGTTCATCGGGTTTCTTTCCACCGAGGAACGGCAGCCAGTTGCTCCAGATCGAACTCGTCATCTTCCAATCGGTGTACGAGAAGCAAAGGTTCACCGGCTCAATGTTCAAGACAATCTATTTGCGATCGCAAGCGCAGCAAAAAAGGGGGGAGTGTGAGTACCCATCGTTGGTTGCGAGCGAGTGTGCAAAGTTCTCGCTAGCACCTCTCGAATGTACCTGTGAGTGGCCTGGATCAGTAAGGTAGTCCAAGCTGAGGTTCACGGGCTCGAGAATCGACATGGCCGTGGTGTCTTCTTGAGTCAGCTGGCATCGGTATGCCTCCATATCATCGATCATAATGCACCAGCTGCGCTTCTGCGTCCTGTTGTTTCGTTGAAAGATGATGTTGAAGGTCGATCGCTAGTGCGTGCCAATTGCGTCGTCAGCTCGGTTCTGCCGAGTAGCTTGCTGCCTGTGCGCTCACGTACAATCACAATGGCCTTCGTCTCGGGGATCTTGGGGTCCTCCAAGAGGCAGAGCTCGGGGTTGGTGATTACAATCTTCATCTTGAGCTCTTGGGTCTGGTCGGCAGGAGCCACCAAGATGATGGGATCAGGGTTACGCCAGTTGCGCCACACGTCAGAGATCTTCATAATATCCTCGAACACCAACGGCCGCACGAAGCCCCAAATGTCGAAGATCGCCTCAGGAATGCAGATAATGTAGCAGTGATCCATGGCAATGTTGACCTCCTGTTCTCTCGGTCATTTTATGTATGAGTGAGTGAGTCTCACTCACTCACTCACTCACTCACTCTCTGGCCACTTGATTGACTCGTACCTGAGTGCCATCCTTTTGGCGCGTGTACGTGACCATCAGTTGCTTTCCACTGTCGACTCCAAGCTTGCCAACGACGCTTGGTTTCTGACGCTCATTGTCATCGAGTGTCAGGAGATTGCTCGAGGTATTGGTTCGAAGCGGGGTGTCGACAAACTTGCGCGAAGTCTCGCCGAGTGACACTTCGATACGGGGCGTGATAATGTCGCGGAAGCTCGTATCCCATGCTCGGCAATCCATTAACTTCCAAGATTCCATCATGAACGTGCCCTGAGATGATGGAGTTGCCGTACCGCAAGCGCATCGTGTGCGAGACATTGTTCACGAGTGAGTGGGGAAAACTGCACGAAGCACACGCGCGCTGGAGTGAGCGCCCATACCTCTTGCGACTGGTCACTGAAGGTCTTGTAGTCCATGTTGAAGTCGTAGCATATCAAGCGGCCCATCTGCTCCGAGTGTCCACGGAGTAGCTCCAGTCGAAACTCGGACAGCTGGAACTTGACGTGCATATCGGTCCAGAGCTCATCGGTAAGGCTGAAGCCTTGTGGATTGGGTACAGCAGACGAGCTCGACGACGACGACGACGGTGACGATGGCGATGCAGGAGAGGTTGCTGGTGGCGGAGATCGTGGTGATCCAGGAACGTTGGGTGAATGCTCACTACCGGGAACGAGAATGAATAGGTCCTCTACGCAAGTGTGAGCAATGAGTGAGTGAGTAGACTCTCGAGTGAGTTGTTGAGAGTGGGGTGTGCGAATATAGATCATCGTACCATTTGCCTTACGTTCGCGCTCCTCCAACTCGCGCTGTTTTCTCTTTGCCACTTCGAGCAAGTCGTCTGGCAACGTGCTGCAAATGTTGTACTCGATCACGTCGCAGAGAATGTGAAATTGCGTCTCACTCATGACGAAATCGAACGACGGCATGGCGACCGACCAGACCAAGTTCGGGTACTTGTGCGTGGCGGCGAGCACGGGCGAATCGACACGCTCCCAAACCATCTCGGCATCGAGTTCGCGAAGCATCGGCTCGAGCTTCTCCTGCTCCAACAAGTTTTCGGAGGTCTATTTCGCCTCGACCCATCAGTGTACCAGGAAGTGGTTGCGCTAAAAGATACGGCATATGCCACCTGCTCTCCTGCGCTCGTACGCACCTTCATGTTCATCTGCTTGATATTGATGATCATCAACTCCATCAAGTCGCCCATGGCATTGGGCTTAAACTCCTTGCAGATCGAGATTCGACCCAGATCAGCCACGATACCCTTGGGCAGCGATTTGCGGCACGGGAACAACATGATCGGGTTGTTGAGGTGGTACTCGTATCGGAACTTTTTGGGGCGCTTGTTGGTGACAGTGGCAGGCTCGTTCTAGTAGACCAACGGCGTGCAGCGTTAGATTTGTGGAATCGATAGATCGAGTGCAGCAGCTGCAGTGAAATGCGCACCAGTTGCTCGGCTGGTGGTGCCAGTTGAGAGCGCATGGCACCAATGTCACCAAAGAACTTCTTAATGTCCGACAGCGTCTTTTGCAACCAATACCAATGCACTTGATTGATGGTCACAATCAGCAGCCGATCGTAGCCTGGGTACTCGACCTGAAGCAGCGGCGAAAAGGTGCGGAAGCAGAACGACACCATCTCGCGCTCTCCTTCAACGTTCACCATCACGCGATACAGCGACTCGCGGTCGGTGTCACGTAGCGTCACGTTGCCGAACTTTCCTTCGATAGTCCACGAACTGCAGATAGTGTACTGCGGATTAGTGTTGGCTGGCTGGCTGCTGTTGTCGTCAGGCTACATACCAGCTACGAACGGCCAACAGAGCGCTCGAGTTGTGAAAGTTGAAGATGGCCAACACACTTCCGCCTTGGTTGAGGGTCAAGCCAAAGTCCTTAAAGTCAGCCTCGAGCAGGAAGGTCGTGATCTGCTCGCGTCGTGCGAGATCCTCTGCCTCTTCGGGCGTCTGGCGCTCGAGCTTGGTCCAGTCGTCTTCCTCTTCAACGGTTGAAGTAGCGGTGGTAGTACTCGGCGGTTGGTCGGTTTTGAGTGCTGACGCGATCTTCTTGATACAGTCGATCAATGTGACGATCGTCTCGCGGTTGCAAATGATGTGCAAACGATTGAACTTGAACTGCACGCGGTGATTGACACTGGCGTAGTGCGGTGCCGCGGGATTGATGCCCTCGTACACGACGTGAATAAGGTCAGTGTGCTGGTCTCCTGCTGCGAGCTGCATCGCGATCGTTGTCGGAAGGAATCGATGCTCGGCTGAGGGTTCGGACGTTGCCAGCAGCCGGAACGACTCGCCCCACTGCTGCAGTCGATCCTCCATCGCGAGCGCTTGCACGGCCAGCGTGACCTCGGTCGACTTGGCGCGCTTCAGATACGTGGCCGAGATTTGCTTCACGAACAACAAGCAGATATCTTGCTGAGTCTCTTCCGAACGAACGAGTAGATTGACCTGTACATCGAGATTCAGTTTCTTAGTACATTCCCTCAATGCTGTCCATTGTACCGCGACGCAGCACAAGACTAGAACACTGCGATACCTCCGGCAGCTCCAGGGAGATGAAGAGCTGCTTGTTCATCGCCTTGTCGTTCTCGTGAGACTCAGGTGTCCCCTCTGACGCCGCGGTGCCATTGGCAAGCTTGCCATTCAATTCTTCGTCGGTGCTGTCGTTGTTGTTGCTGCTGGTCGCCAGCGATTCGGATTCCGACGACAGTGCAAGCTCACCGGATGAGAGTGAATCGCTCATGTGTGCCTCACTATCTGGAGCAAGCTTGGAGGCTGAGCTTGGAGGCGGGAGAGCGTTGGTGCCGCCGCCGCCCCCGCTGCTGCTCTTGGAGAGCGTGTTGAGGATTTGCATCACCTTTGACGTTTTCTCAGGCGAGACGTAGGCAGTCAACGACGGCAGGCTGCTTTGTAGCTTGACCTTTGGCAATTCGTACGACTGTGTTCGAGGAGCGCCATCGCCACGAGGTGAGTCAAAGAGCGATAATTGGTAGGGCAGGTGCAGCACATACATCAATATTGCAGATCTCGAGGTACATATTCACATCGAATCTCTCGATGAGTTTCTCGGGAAGAAGAGCATCCGAGGACATGTGCTCGTTTCGGCTCGAAGCCGATTGGTACCAAGTCATGTAATTGGTGGTCATCAGCGCTTCTATGGAAGTCAAGTTCACTTGAAACTGTTCTCGATGACCGTTTGATGGTGAGTAAACGTGCCCACTGGTGGCGAGCGACAATCACCGGTAATGGCGTACCTTGTCATAGAGATATGCAAAGCTCTGTGGTGCACCAGTGCCGTTGCTGCCAGTCGAACTGCTCATGTCGTCGCTGTCATTCGAGTCGGTGAGTTGCTGCTGCTGCTGCTTGGCAGCACGCGCCGCCAGGCGTTCTTGCTGCTGCCGACGCCATTCGGCTCTCTCCTGCAAGTCGGATTTGATCGACAGCGTTCCCAAAATGAGCACGAGCATGCCATTGGCGGGCGTGTTGAAGTCCTTGGGAATCAAAATGTTGGGTGCACTGAGCGCCACCGACACGTCAAGTAGCTTTCGCTCGGCCATTGCTTGCATCAGCTGCGATTCGGTCTGCTGCTTGATCTGTTGCAGCTTGGTGTACGCTTGCAGTTCCAGGCTAGCCATCTTGCGTCGTCTGATAGCTGTCAACGGCTTATCGAAGAATGATACTACAGAGGCGCCAGGCAGATATGAGTGAATGGATCAATGCCACTTGTAACGTGGACACACATACCAACACGATCCAAGAAGGGCTTCGAGAGCACAATGTTCAGTGGCTTCATCGACATTCGCAGGCGATAGTCTGCGGGGCTATCGAGGGGATTCTTGTCAAAGACGCTCGTAAAGAAGAAGTCCTTCTTGCTGCCGTCGGTACTGCTGGTCAGTGGCGTTTCATATGCTTGCAACGGCGCTGTGGAGAGAGAACGCCACGTGCATTTGGGTGAGTTACCATTACCGATATAACTGACTGGCGAGCAAGCAAGCAAGTGCACGACGATGCGATGGCGACGTACTAATGAGAGTCGGGAACTTGGTCTCCTTGGTGTGATAATCCACGACCTCGAGCGACTCGAGGTCGCCCCAAAACGTAGTGGCACCATCGCGAGCTGCCATGCTAATGTGGTAGCCGTGGAAGCTGGCTTGCGCAATCAACGAGCGCTCGCTGTGCATAGGGAGACGGAATGCAAAGGGTATTGGTTGGTCATGTACATGGCGTCGTCGCTGATCATCTAGCTTGTACGTACGCATCCGAGTTGGTCAGGGCCAACGAGCCCATGACGAGGTCAAAATTGATCTTGGTCTTGATGTACTCGCGCGGCACTTGACTCGTATCGCTGTCATCCTCAATGTCTTCGACTGCGGCGTAGAGCTCCTTCATGACCTCGGGCGTGAACTGCAGCGCAAGCGCCTCGGGGTTTCCGCTGAGCGACATGCTCGGCAAGTAGCTCCACACGGTGTTGATACCCCATCCAGCCCAACTCTGAGCCTTCTTCTGCTCCTCGCGCTCTTTCTGTGCCAAAGCTTCCTGTTGTGCCGCAAACTCCTTATCCATCTCCAGATATGCTCCGGCCATCGAGCGGAATCTGTGCATTCATACAGATTCACTTAGCACGCAGGTCCATCTCCAACAAACGCACTGAGCGTCGTATTCAAGTGTGCAGAGATCAAATAATAAGAATGAGATCGGTGGACCAACGACAACGTACAACACAAGTGTATCGTATGGGAGAATGAGCTCGAGTTCGTCCAAACGTTGCTCTTCTTCAGGAGTCAGCTTGATGGTCTTCTTCTTTCGCTTTGAGATGATTCGAATGTACTGCATAGGTGTACGGGAACAACAGAAGCGTCAGATAAACAGATTTACCGACCGACCGACCGACGGACGAGTGGCAGCAAGCTTGATAGAAACACGTTCAAGCACGTACATCTTCTCGATGAGCTTTCATCTTGGACATGGAATCCCAAGACCACGCCTTGCGCTTCTCGTGAATATCATGTGTCACAGAACGTGCTGTCGGACGAATGCATCATGGATTAGACGTGCGACATATTCGTGCGTGGTACCGGCCGCGTTCGGGGTACGTACTTGCAAATCGCCATAGTGCCTCGGGCGAGCGCTCAGTTGGCCGGAAGCGATTGTACTTTTGATAGTGCTTGTAGGTGTCGAAGAACTCGAGCGTATCGAGCATATCGCGGTACTGGTCGGCATCGAGCGACAATGCAATTTGGTCAAAGTAGAAGGTCAGCGTGAGCTTGGGGATCGCCATGTCGGGGCGCTTATTGCGATTCATCACGACTTTGAGATGTCCGCAGATTGGGGACAGAATGTAATGGTTCTGCGGATGTTGCTCATCGGTATAGATCTGACGCCCGCCAAGTAACCACCACATTGCGATCAGTATTACAGCTCTCGCGTAGGCACATGTGTGAGCAGGAGTGGCATACATGAGAGCGGAGGAACTCTCCCATCTCTTGAATCGTGGAAAAGTTACTCATCGTCGCATCAGAGTTCCAATACATGGCCAAGTTTTGCAATGTGACCAGCTGAAGGAACGATGGTTGATATCAGTCACGCACGGCCTCGAACCAAGGAAGGAAGGAAGGAAGGAAGGATCGGTCGTAGGTGGTACCTTGAAGACGAGCTTGGTATCGTCCTTGACGAAGGTAGGTGCCCAGAATTCATCGGTAGTCTCGGCGTGAATGCGCTCGAGAGTGATACCGAATGCATACGGATGCTGGCGATCGCGATGGATGGATCATCTGGATAAGTACGAGCCAAGCACTAATCGATATGGCAATAGGCATCCCGGTACCTCTGGGTTGCTTTGATCGTCCTCATAGCGAATGTGAACATGATCGATGTACACTGATCAACACGAATCACTCCTGCAATGAGCTCATCGTGCAGCTTCTCGGCCCCGACTCTCGGTCGACAACAAGCCATACCTTGTAGGTTGTTCACAACCAACGACGTCAATCGAGACGTGAAGCTCGAGGTCGAGGCCTCATCCTCCGGTGGTTGATTGGCGTTCTTGTCTGTGGTACGCGAGTAACTCAGCACACACGCAAGGCGTCACGTGCGCATCCTTGTACGAGACGTACTGCCACTGCCTCCGTCGCCCTTGAGCATTTCAGCGAGTTGCAAGCGCCGTTGTTTGGTACGAAGAACCTTCTTGGCGTGGGACTCCTCATCGTACTACGCTCGCAAGCAAGCAAGCAAGCAAGCAACGTGGCGCCGCGAGAGTGAGCCCGTGCACTCACTTCATATCGAGGATCGCCACTCATGAAGCTAGCCCCGTTTGATTGTGCGACACGTACTTCTGTGCGCGCCTTGGGGCCCGCCAGTATAAACAATCGTTTGATCGTGATGATCGCTGGTTCGTTGCGAAGGTTCTTCCATGGTACACGGAGGCGCAGCTTACCCAAGTATCCTATTGCAAGACGCTCGGCGTGTCAGCAGGCAACCGTGACTCGTTGTTGATTGATTGAATCGCTTGATTGAAACTATGAGATCCGCACCAGCCTTGACGGTCACGGGGAGATCGAGCTCGTCGAGTGCGTCGCGCTTGAGCTGGAGGTTCTCGAGCACTACATCGCCGGAGCCGATACCGATCGAGAGGTTCTCGCGCTGCAGTCCATCGATATACGCGCCGAGATAGCTACGACGATGCGTACGAGTGGGTAGTTTTCGCATATGAGTCGCGAATCATGGTCGAAGCAGTGTCGCATATGCACCATACCGCGATAGGATCGTAGCTGCAATGCCTTCAAGCATCGTGAGAAGAGCGCGCACACACGCACGCACGCACTACAGCAGTGCGCTCGGCGAGCTCCTCTTGTTTCTGCAGCTGAACGTGTGGGAAGAAACGAACGAACCACCAGGCCACATGGCCTGGAAGCAAGCTTCACGTAGATCACGATACACTGTGCAACGTCAAACGCACACAATTGAGATAGTCGGTGCAGAGAGAGCGTGAGGTGTTGTTGCAGGGGGCGCGGGTGCATGCACGTGTCCCTCTGCGAGTGAGAGCTGCGATGAGGCGCGAGCAGCGAAGCGAATGGGAGGGATCGACCGCGAATGCTCCGAGCCGCCTTCCATCCCTGCCTCCTGCTGCATCTCATCTATCTATCAAGGCGAATCATAGAGCTCTTCTCCAAGTATCGTGTGTCATTGTGTCTCGACTCTATCTCGATGAATAGCGTCGAGTCGTTGAGTCTTCTCTTTTTGTTATTCACTCGGTGTTGCGGGGTAGTTACGTGCTAGAGGTCTCGGAGCTCACTAGAGTCGCCTCCTGTTGTTGCTCGCCATCGCCGTCTTGTGCCTCGGTTCGTGGCCGCTTGGAACGCTCGGATTCTTGCTCCTCGTCAGGGCTCGCAGTCTCTCGTCGTTTTCCGGTAGCTCGAGACATGGGACCCCAGTGAGCGGTTGGGTTCGGGTGGTACTTGATTTGCGCCGAGGCGCGGTTCTCTCCACCAGTAGCAGGCGTGTTCCAGTTGGCAATGAACCTGATCGTGAAGCTGCGTGAGTGATGTGATGGGAGACTCACCAACGAACACGAGGAGTTCACTGTGACGTACTGGGGCTCTTGGCTGAGAATCGCGTGCGCCGGTGTGGTCTCTGCCTGCGGGTTAGGGGCGGTCTTGGCCCAACCTATTCCAACCGTAAGCACATTCACCACAAACTCAGCGTGGCGGCGGTCCAAGTACGTACAGCGCAGGATATCCCAGATGACTGACGAAGGTGCATTGGTCTTAATAGCCTCTGGCTCGGTGTGCGAGGCTGATACTTGATAGCCTCCGTTGAGCAGCGCATTACGGAACTTGCTCTGCATCGATCGAATGGAGACGTTGAATCAACGCCAGGATGGTAAGTGAGGCTCAAGCAGTTTGATCACTCAATCCACCCAAAACACACACTGCGCACACACACACACATACCATCTGGAAGGTTTGCAAATGCAGAACGTGGCAAAGAGACGGCAGATGATAGAAGAGTGGCTGGTCGACGAGCTCCTGTTCCAAGGCTGCCAGGCGGCCGACGAGTCGTGAATGCGACGCAAAGTTCTTGGGGCTGGCATTGAGGGCCGCAATGGCCTTCGAGACCCACTCAGGATTGCTGGTCGGGCGGCTCCAGATTGGGCCACCAATCTGTCGGCAGAGCAGAGCACAAAGTCAACCGGGTGACTTTGTGCCCAGGGCTTGGCGCATCGCTCGTCGGAATCATACCTGAAACTTGCGATGGCATTGAACGCAAGTAGTCGGTGCATCGAGAAGACCAGGTGCGTACTGCACAGACACAGTACGATTCAGTACGGAGCGATGCACCTCATATGACTGCAGCAGGTGGTACATACGGTGCCTCGCGACGAGATCTTGATGAGTGGAATCAGCATGAAGGTTCCGCATCCACCACACTGTAGCATGTGCGATTGCTTGCTGCGATGCAACAACACGGCATCCGGTGCTCAGCAAGCGATCGATGCATCACGAGATGGCGTGCACGTAAGGTGAAGAAGTTATGATGATACGCTACTTTCCAGACTCCTTGATGGCCTTGGCAGAGGTGTAGATGCGCACAAAGACGCGAATGTAGTGATCGATGCTGAAGGAGAGGAGCGGCTCAATGTATCGCTTGTGCTTGATGGCCGTACGCTCGATGAACGACAGCAGGATTCGGAGAGCCTGATTGTGTGAGGTGAGATACATGATCGAGCGTGTGCGTAGTGTGCTTAGTCTGTGCGTCGTTGCAGTACCGTTTCGTGGCAGTGCTTGCCCTTGAGAGGTATCGAGCCGTACTTGGAGAAGCACGCCTCGTGGTTGGCACACAGCACCGCCATGTCGGTTGCAGTGACAGCCAGCATACCTACGCAGCACCATGGTTAACGGCCATCGTGCGCAGAGTGAGCATGAGGCATCTCGGCCTTACCTCCGTCTTTGACAGCTTGCACGGCAGCGTCGATGAACAAGGTGGGTGCGCCGTAAGGGTCGAGGTCCACGACATCGAAGCGACGATCGCGGCTTTGATACATGGCCGTAATCGCATCGCCCTGTTGCGGAAGTACTTGGCTCGTGGACAGTGAGTTGAACTCGAGGTTTCGATGGATGGCCTCGACGGCAGTGGCATCGAGGTCGTTGGCGACGATGGTGCCGACGCCGGGTCCGATTTCCTTTGCGAAGCGAATCGAGCGCAGGCCTGGCGCAACGAGCTCGCGTTAGTACGCGGCTCGCGACGCTCACGATGACGACCAGCACGACACGACACGAACCAGACGCAGCAAGGGCTTCCAGCACACGGATTCCAGGGGGATCGGTTGGCAGAGGAGTGTCAGGCTTGGCAGCACGACGAGGCTTGGCACCCGATGCTGCGGCGGCCGCCTGCTCGTCGGCCAGCTTGTCGATGTAGACGCGCATCATGGCGACCGACAGATCACGGTTGGTGACCATGGCGGGGTTGTAGAAGACCTCCTTCTCGTTCTCGCGGAACAAGATGGCTGCCGCGCCTTCGCGCTGCACTTGGTAGCCAGGTGGTGGAGCAGGAAAGGTGTCGGGAGCAGGCGAGCTGGTGCTCGAGCTGGAGCTCGAGGCCATGGCGCGAGTGTACGAGTAGGTAGCACGACGGAGAGACAGTGAAGGGCTCCTGGAGAATACAACAACCAACGAGCTTGCTACAACCGATGCCACGCGGCGCATCCGAAGGGCTCGGAGTGAGCGAGGTCGTGGAGACCGTGGATGGGACTGCGAGGCGATGCACAAGCACCAGTGCGAGCGGACGACGAGTGGTTGGCGCGAGCGAGCGGGCAAGCAACAAGAGAGTGAGAGTGAGGGTGCCTGACCGAGCGACCCCGCGCTCTCGACTCTCGCTCTCGATGCCTGCAATCCGATGAAGCGCGTCGAGGGGGCGATGATATGAGTATGGTATCGGAGCAATCAACTTGACCTTCAATGATGATGATGAGATACGACGTGCGATGGCAATGTACCGCGTTATGCTCGAACACATACAAAAGATGAACATACATAGATGCGAGTGCGTGAGTGGGTGCGCGAGAGTGCTACTCGTTGTAAGTAGTAGTGGATCGGCTCTCGCAATGAGCCATGGGAGTAGAGACTAGGGAAGCAGCGTTTGTTGCTCGGTCTCGGTCGGGATCATTGGAATGAGGCCGCTCTTGTGTGCGGCGATGCGAGTGTAG
>Ga0209935_1003027_pt1 | contig 18431 bp, 24 predicted proteins | sample ThiBio_1000_plan_2_FD_183958 | JGI IMG/M metagenome (GOLD analysis project Ga0209935, IMG submission 183958) | Wastewater bioreactor microbial communities from Cape Town, South Africa - Thiocy_cont_1000_plan (SPAdes) | ecosystem: Engineered > Bioreactor > Thiocyanate-remediating >... | reverse complement strand
ACGAGGTAGCACTCGGCGTCGAGAACAGCAGCCACAGGAACACGAGGCCGACGAGCACACTGCCACCGATCCACCATAGCCGCTTGTTTCGCGAGTATGTAGTACTTTTCGAGGAGGCACCGGGACGTAGGCGAGATGGTGTAGAGCCAGAGCCAGGGCCACCAGCACCGGTAGCAGTACGAGGAGGCATTGCGCAGACACACACACACACACACGAGCGAGATCGACAGGCATACCCCGAGAGGGAGTTGTACCCCGCTCCGGGGCATGACAACTTTCCCGCCAAAATGTGCAACGGCAAGCAAACCAGCCAGCACGCAACAGCTCTCGCGCTCATTCCTCCTCTCGTACTCAGTCTGCTGCTCCCTCGCTCTCGCCCGCTCCCTCTTGCTCTCCCCACCCACACACACTAGCTGCTGCCACTAGCCCCATGGCCGACCGTGCAGCAGTGCTCATGTCGACACACGCGGCTGGTGCCGCCACTACTATTTCTACTGCCACCTCCTCGTCGGCGATTGATGCGTCGGTGGTTGATGCGATTGCGGCGGCGATGCCAGCTGTGTCGGCTCCTCCGTCGTCTTCTTCAACTTCGTCGTCGTCGTCGAGTGGCTCCTCGGCAGCGCCGGGCGAAGGCAAGAAGTGGAAGTTGCGCGACTTTGATATTGGCCGACCGCTGGGCAAGGGCAAGTTCGGCAATGTGTACCTGGCGCGCGAAAAGAGCTCCAAGTACATTGTGGCGCTCAAGGTATGCAGTGCCACACGATGCCGCTGCCACTTGTACTTGTTGAATACTGAGTCGTCATCGTCATTGTCATCGTCGTCGTTATTTGTCAAGGTCTTGTACAAGCGCGAGCTGCAAGACGCACACGTCGAGCACCAACTGCGCCGTGAGATCGAGATTCAGTCGCACTTGCGCCACCCGAATATTCTGCGCCTGTACGGCTACTTTTACGACGCCAAGCGAGTGTTTTTGATCCTCGAGTATGCGCCGCAAGGCGAGCTCTTTCGAGTGCTCCGCCGAAAGCGCACGTTCGACGAGCCGACATCGGCACAGGTTCGTTTGATGGTTTGGGTGTGTTTTGGTTTGGTTTGCTGATCGAGAGCGGTGTTGGCGATTGTACCACGAGCAGTACATCAAAGACCTTGCCGATGCGCTGCAGTATTGTCATTCGAAGCATGTGATTCATCGAGATATCAAGGTACGCGCGCCACCAGAGTGGATCACCAAGCGGCGTGGTTGTAGATTGACGTCGCTCTCTCTCTCTCGGACTTTCTAGCCAGAGAACCTGCTGCTGGGACACAGCGGCGAGCTCAAGATTGCAGACTTTGGCTGGTCGGTACACGCGCCGTCGTCGCGTCGCAAGACGCTTTGTGGCACGATCGATTACCTACCGCCCGAGATGGTCGAGGGCCACGACCACGACCACACAGTCGACAACTGGTCGCTCGGCGTGCTGATGTACGAGTTTCTCGTGGGAGCGCCGCCGTTCGAGGCCGAGGAGCAGTCGCACGTGCTGGCGCTCATCAAGAAAGTGCGCTACACGATGCCGAGCACCATTTCGCGAGAGGCGCAGGATCTCATCAAGAAGGTACGACGCGGCCGCTCTCTCGCTCGCTCACACTCGCTCACTCACTCAACCGATGACCTATTGCGTGGCAATAGTTGCTGGTGTACAAGCCGTCAGAGCGCTTGACACTCGATCGCGTTCTGCAGCACCCATGGATTCTCAAGAACACGGCGTCGAGCGTACCGCGCTCGCTGGCGCCTGTGTCAACGTCGTCGACAGCCACGTGGTCGTCGTCGTCAACGTCGTCAACGTCGTCTTCGTCGAGTGCACTGAGCGACTCGACCAACCGAGCGCTCGCGGGCGCCACGACACTGATGAGCAGCAAGCCGGCGAGCGGCGCATCGTCCTAAGCGACATGCGCCAGTTCGCTCACGCACTCTCAAGAAGACGCCCCCCTCGCCATATCGCGTGTACCATACTAGCAGTAGCAGCAGCAGTGGCAGTGGCAGTGGTTTACCGCATTGCTACTTCCCCTCTCCCTATCCACTGCGAAAGCGCCAATCAATACAACAGTGTGCTCGATAAACCCAACCAAACCAAACCAATCCCACAATACCCTGTCGCTTGGTGGTGCGTGCGTCACGGTGATGAGGGTCGTTCGCGGAACACACACCAAGGCGAGGAATAAAAGCTGAACGCAGCCGCTCTGCTTGCGCTGTGTCTTTTCTCCCTGCCCTCCTCCTCGCCACCACTCCTCCACCCACCCACTCGCGCCGCACATTCCGTTACCACCCTTCGCCCCTCTCTTCGCTTGTCTTGTTCTGTTCTGCGCTCTCGCTCTCCCTTCGCCACCACCATGTACAAGCCTCTCCAAGCCCTCGGTCTCGTGCGCACGCGCGTCGTGATCCCATCGCTCTACGCTGAGGCCAGCTTCTTCCTGCCGCACGAGCGCACGAGCTACGCCGACCTCGTGGCGCTGCTGCACAACTCGTTCGCTGGATTGGCCGGCGCCACCTCGCTCGACATTGTGTACCGCGACGACGAGGGCGACGCCATCCGCGTCAAGACCGACCCCGAGCTGCGCGAGGCTCTTCGTCTCGGCCAGACGCTCGACGAGCCGCTGACGCTGCAGGTGACGCCCGTGATGCCTGCTGCGCCCGCCGAGGCCGCGCCTGCGCCCGCTGAGGCCGCGAGCGGCAAGATCTCGGTCGAGGTCGAGCTGCCGGACTCGAGCATGCTGCGCCTCGAGGCCGACGCCAGCGACCCGGTGGCGTCGGTCAAGCGCATGCTGGCCGCGCACACCAGCATCCCGATCGAGATGCAGGAGCTCTTTATGCAGGGTGAGGCGGAGGCGGCGGCGGCGGCGGCGCCCGCCGACGCTCACGTGGTGCACCAGGCTTGGTGCGACGGCTGCGACGCGACCATCGTCGGCGTGCGCTACAAGTGCCTCGTGTGCCCGGACTTTGACTTTGACTCGGCCTGCTACGAGCACCACGTCGCCAGCGGCCGCGCGCTGCACGACGCCTCGCACGAGTTCCGCCAAATTACCGGCACCTCGGCCACCGCCGCCGCCACCACCACCACGACTCCGACCGCGCCCGCGCGCCGCACCGGCGCCGGCTGCCCTCGTCGCCAGCGCGTCGTGCACAACGCCACGTGCGACAGCTGCCGCGCCTTCATCCACGGCATCCGCTACAAGTGCGTCAACTGCCCCGACTTTGATCTCTGCGAGCGTTGCGAGTCGCGCAATGCCAACGGCGCCCTGCACTCGCGAGACCACCTCTTCGTCAAGATCCGCCGCCCGATCAAGTTCGGTTACCGTTCGACGCTGCCGCTCTTCTACAACGAGCCAACTCCCGCCCCTGCTCCTGCTCCTGCCCCCGCTCCTGCCCCGACTCCCGCGCCTGCTCCGGCCGCCGTCGAGCGCCTGGCTGACATTGAGAAGCGCCTCGCCGAGCTGCGCAACGAGGTCAAGACGCTGGCGCGCGCCGAGGCCGCCAAGAAGCGCAAGGAGGAAGCCGCCAAGCGCAAGCAAGAGGCTGCTGCTGCTCGTCGTGCCGAGCGTCAGGCGGCGGCCGCGGCGCGTGCTGAGGCCGAGCGCCGCGAGCGAGAGCTGGCTGAGCAGCGCGCCGTTGCCGAGGCGGAGGAGCGTGCGGCTGCCGAGGCCGAGGCTGAGGCTGAGGCCGCCCGCCAGGCTGCCGAGCGCCAGGCTGCTGAGCGCGCGATTGCCGAGGCTGCTGAGGCTGCAGCTCAGGTGCCGAGCGAGTTCGAGCTGAACCTGCGTGGCCTCGAGGCCATGGGCTTCACGAACGTCGAGCGCAACCAAGTGCTGCTGCACCACTTCAACAACGACCTGCAGAGCGCCATCGAGGCGCTCCTGGGAGAGATGTAAGTAGCCACAGCAGCCACCACAGCCAGATTTCGCTGTGTTGTTGCTATTGTCATTGTTGTTGCTGTTGGCGTAACCGCAGCAGCCCTCTCATTTGTCCACACCTGTGACCCTTTGTACATTCTCCCTCCTCGTCATCGCCCAAGCCCGCTACACCCTGTTCCATCTCGCGCGCTCTCTCAAGCAAGCAATATCCAATACACAATCGCATATCCAAGCCACATACCGAAATACTCGCACAGAGAGGGAGAGAGAGATATTGCGTGTTGCGGTGCACCAACTCCGGTACTCCGCTCGGCAGGAAGTTTCTCGGTCTCCGCTCGGTGTCCGAAATCCCGCCGCACGCCGAGCAGTCCGTGCGCGGCGCAGATGCGGCTCGGTGCTCGGCGCGTGGATGCCAGCCAGTTGCGCCGCTCTCTCTCCTCCACCACCGCTACTACCGCTACCGCCGCCGCTGCCGTTGTGTGCTGTGCTGCTCCCTCAAGCCCTCGCACTTTGGCACTTCATCTTCCCTTTCCTCGTGCTGCTCATCATGGCTACGAACTCCTCTCCCAACCTCACGCTCCCCAAAGCTTCGCGCGCCGAGCTTGGCGTCCAGGGCGCCGGCTCGAGCTACAAACGCGCCTGTCAACCATGCCGCGCTCGCAAGGTGCGCTGCGACGGCGAGTCGCCATGCTCGCGCTGCAAGAAGACCGGCTCCGAGTGCTTCGTTCCTGCCTCACGTCGCGTCGGCCGGCCTCGCCCTTCCATCAAGACCCTACAAGTCGTCGAAGCTCCCAAGAACCACCACCACAACCACAACCACCATCTCTTGCTTCCAGGTATCTCTCCCCCTCCCTCACTCTCGCTCTGCCCTTGTTCGTTCTCGTTCTCGTTCTCGTTTGGTTTGGTTGGGTTTGGCTTGTGCACCTGGCAAAGATGATCGAAGCCTTGTCTTTGAACATGCACCCCCACAATCACTCACCAATGTGCTTGCTTGCTTGCATCGTGCTTGTGTGCTTGTGTGTGTGTGTGCAGCACCGAACGCCACCATCACCTCCTCCTCGTCGTCGTCGCAATCATCAACATCATCTCAATCGTCGTCCTCAACATCATCAACATCATCGTCGACCTCGTTGCCGATTCCTCCCTTCTATGTCACGGACGAGATCGACCACTTGGTGCCTCCTGTCGTTCGGCAATCGTACCTCGACCTTCGATACACCAAGCTCGCGACCATCCACGACCCGATCCACTTCATCACGCCGCTGAGTGTGTGGACGCTGAGTCCCGTGGCACCGTTGTCTCTTCGACTGTGTTACTATGTGCACCTCGCGTGGGCCGCTCGCAGTCTCAAGCACACCGACACGCAACAACGACTCGAGTCTCGAGCGCAGTCGCTCACTTCGGCCCTCATCCCGTCGCTCGGCAGCTACCTGTGGTCCACCTACGGCGATGGATCGTCCGCCTCGTCCTCTTCGTCGTCCACTGCGCCATCGCCGCGCGAGGTGCTCGAGATCGGCGTCGCTCTCTTGACCGTCTCCAACTACTACAGCGGCGTCAACTCCAAGGTCAGCCACGAAAACGCCTTCATCGCGCACGGCTTGTTCGTGCGCCTGCATGAGCACCTTCGCCGCTCGCACTCCTTCTCCACGGTCGGCGGTTCCTCCTCCTCATCGTCATCGCCACTGCTGTCTTCATCACTGAATACGCCGTCGTGGACAGACGAGCTGTCGATTCTCGTGTGCCAACTCACGGCCATCTCGCTCGCCGGCACCTCGGGCATTCCGACCGACGACATGCGCCAGGTGCTGACGCACATCGACCAACACATTACCATCGCTTCGGGCGGCATGTGCGCACCGCCGGGCTTCAATGGCACAACCTCGGCACTCATCGCCGGCTCGCTGCTCACCACCGAGCAACTGCCGCCCTCGTGGACCTACGTGCCGTCGGCCGTGCCACCGGCCGAGCACGCACGCTCGGTGCAGTGGTCGCTCGTGTCGCCGAGCTTCGTGCCGCCGCTGGCCATCGGCCTGGCGCGCGGTCTCTCGCTCTTCCACACGCTCAAGGGCTCGCTCGTCACCGTACTGCACTCGGTGCCGCCGATCGAGTTCGTGCGCGCGCCCGCCATCTCCTCCTCGCAAACCATGCAGTACCTCTCGATCATGGAGCAACTCGAGTGCCTCACGTCCGACCTGCCGCCGCGCTCGTGGCTCCACGTGCTGCTCGCCTACCTGCGCACGGCCCTGCTGCTGATCTCGAGCGAGAGCACGGCCTACGTGGCCGCCGCCACGCGCGCCACGCGCATGCTCGAGCTCAAGCTCGCCACCGAGTCGCTGGCCTTCGCACCCGCCTTCCTCATCTACCCCGTGCACTACATGTCGTTCGTCACGCACTCGATCGGCCTCCAAAAGCTGCATCACACCAACAACGCCATGCTGCAGCAACTGCGCATGCTCTACCCCGACCAAACCCTCCGCTCGATGCCGCCCAGGTGCCTCCCACCGCCCGGCTCGCCCACCATCGCCGACGACGACGATGAGCACGACAAGCTCGCCGCCTCCACCACCTCCTCCACCACCTCCACCGCCGCCACGGCTGCCATGTGTTCACCCTCCTCCGCTTCTTCCTCTTCCTCTTCGCCGTGCTGCCCCGCTGACTATGGAATCGATTCGCTCTCGCTCGACGCCTCGTCCTCCTCGCCATCGCACCTGCCGCTCTCGGCCTCCTCCTCGCCGAACCACCACGTCGCCGCCTCTCCGGTGCCTGGTTCGTCGTCGTCCTCGTCGTCGTCGGCCGGTTCCTCGGTTGCCGACTCGTGGCTATCGCTATCGGCCTCCGGCTCGGCGACCGCCGCCACCTCGTGTGCGCACTTTGCGGACCACCATCACCATCACCATCTGACGGGCGGCTCGCTCTCGGCCTCGCAGTCGACCTCGGATGCGTGGTTAGCAGGCTTCGCAAACGCCTCCATGAACCAGATTCCCGAGTTCCTTGCGTAAGAGACGCCCAACAGGGCACTTGTGCTCGCATTCGATGGCAGCTCGAGATGACCCGCCGTTGCCGCCGCCGATAGGTGCTAGAGCCACATCGGGCCAAGCTTGGCCGTTGTACCCGCCCGCCGCCGTCGCGCCTCTCGCTCGTTCCATATGTAATAACTATCAATATATCTCCTATCTATGGTCCAGCATATCAGAACCAAACCAAACAGCGTGCGGGAGGGGAGGGAGCAGGCCGACGTGGCTGCTAGCTGTGGTGGCTGGCAGTCCGATAGGCCGCGCGGAGCTCGGTAACCGACGCCCATTTGGTTTACCATCTCGTTGCGCGCGCTGTTCCTCCTCCCTCTCGCTCTCGCTCTCGCTCCCGCTCCCGCGCAATATCTCCCTACCTCGCGCGCGCGCTCGCTCTCTTGATGGCCTCTCCTCCGACCTCTCCCACGGCGAACTCCTCTCCCAACCTCACGCTCCCCAAAGCTTCGCGCGCCGAGCTTGGCGTCCAGGGCGCCGGTGCCAGTGCGAACCGCGCCTGTCAACCATGCCGCGCTCGCAAGGTGCGCTGCGACGGCGAGTCGCCATGCTCGCGCTGCAAGAAGACCGGCTCCGAGTGCTTCGTTCCTGCCTCACGTCGCGTCGGCCGGCCTCGCCCTTCCATCAAGACCCTACAAGTCGTCGAAGCTCCCAAGAACCACCACCACAACCACAACCACCATCTCTTGCTTCCAGGTATCTCTCCCCCTCCCTCACTCTCGCTCTGCCCTTGTTCGTTCTCGTTCTCGTTCTCGTTTGGTTTGGTTGGGTTTGGCTTGTGCACCTGGCAAAGATGATCGAAGCCTTGTCTTTGAACATGCACCCCCACAATCACTCACCAATGTGCTTGCTTGCTTGCATCGTGCTTGTGTGCTTGTGTGTGTGTGTGCAGCACCGAACGCCACCATCACCTCCTCCTCGTCGTCGTCGCAATCATCAACATCATCTCAATCGTCGTCCTCAACATCATCAACATCATCGTCGACCTCGTTGCCGATTCCTCCCTTCTATGTCACGGACGAGATCGACCACTTGGTGCCTCCTGTCGTTCGGCAATCGTACCTCGACCTTCGATACACCAAGCTCGCGACCATCTGCGACCCGATCCACTTCATCACGCCGCTGAGTGTGTGGACGCTGAGTCCCGTGGCACCGTTGTCTCTTCGACTGTGTTACTATGTGCACCTCGCCTTGGCGGCTCGCAGTCTCAAGCACACCGACACGCAACAACGACTCGAGTCTCGAGCGCAGTCGCTCGCTTCGGCTCTCGCGCCATCGATCGACTCGTTCCTCTCGCTCGAACAAGCGCCGCACGAACGTACGGCCGTCTCGGGCGTCGTGACGCAGACCGTGCCGAGTTCGAACATTCGCGAGGTGCTCGAGATCGCCATCGCGGCCCTGACGGTCGCTCGCTACCACTGGGGCATCAACGCGAGCCTGTGCGAGCAGTATGCCGCCGTGGCGCAGCGGCTGTTCTCGCTCTTGCGCGCACAGCCGTACCTCTCGCCCTACACCGACATCCTCTCGCTCCTCACGTACCAGATCGACACGGCGATGCTCGACAGCGGCGCGCGGCCCGTCAACGATCAGATGCGTCGCTTGTTGGTCTACGTCGACAACTACTTTAACATCACCTCGCCCGACTCTCCGACCAACCCCGACACCTCGATACTACGTTGCCCGCTGCTCTCGACCCAACAAATGCCGCCCTCGTGGACCTACGTGCCGTCGGCCGTGCCGCCGCCCGAGCACGCACGCTCGGTGCAGTGGTCGCTGCTCTCGCCGACCTTCGTGCCCGCCGTACCAGCGGCGCTGGTGCGTGGCCTCGCCGCCATGTTCCTCGTCAAAGACAAGGCCATCTCGCTGCTGTTCTCGGCATCGCCAACCGACCTTTGTCGCACGCCGCTCATGTCGGCCGCGCACTCCATGCAGTGCCTCTCGGTAATGGAGGAGCTCGAGTGCCTCACTACCGACCTACCGGCACACTCGTGGCTGCAAATCTTGCTTGCCTATCTGCGCTCCGCCGTCATGCTCGCTGCCGGTAACTCGAGTGGCTACGTTGCATCGGCCACGCGAGCAACGCGACTGCTCGAGCACAAGGTCGCAAACAACACGCTCGCCTTCGCGCCCGCCTTCTTCGTCTACCCGCTGTATTTTGCGAGCTACATGGCCAAGTGCTTGGGCATCAAGTCGCTCATCGACATCACCGACAAGGCTCTCGAGCAGACAATGGCGATGTTCCCCGACCAGCAGCTCTATCTGCCGGCCGCCTACGAGCTGGCTCGCGATTCGCAATTGTCTCTCTCGACCGCGAGCTCCTCCTCCTTGAGCTCCTCCTCTTCATCGCCAGTGCCAAACGTCACCGAACTCACGTCGCCTGCCTCTCCGGTTCCGATCGAAGAGTTTTTGTTCGCGAGCGACATCAATCTATCGGCAGCCTTCTCGACAACTGCTCAAGTCGATCGCACCATCACTACTACCAAGTGGCCACCGTCTAGCCCATGCACTGTGCCGGCCTCCACGTACCCTCTATCATCTACCGACTCCACTACCACCGCCGCTGCCAGTGCGACCCTCACGACCCCGAATGCCTGCTCGGTGGCGCCATCGGTGCAATCCAACAGCCTCGCCACTCCGTCCGTCACTGGTGGCTCTGTCGTTGATCCGTGGCTGCAGTTCGCCATCGGTCCGACTCGCCACTCCTTCGATCAATCCGACGACCACACCATGAGCGCCGCCAACTACTTGGCGCAGTCCCCGGCGCCCTCGTGGCTGAGTGAGTTCGTCAGTGCAGCGCGTTCCGAGTTCCTCTCTTGATGCTGCCATCGATGCCGATACTATACACTATTGTACCTTCTCTATACATACCTGCGTGCTACTATCTGCTCGACCCAAACTCAGTTATTCAATACAATCCAATACTCTGGTGTTGTTCGTTGTTGTTCATGTTCGCAACTCGTCATTGTCGTGGTTGCCGCTTCGCTGTTCCTACCCTCATCATCATCGTCGTCCTCCTGCTCCTCCTCCTCTTGGACGCCCGTCGTACTTGGCTGCTCACCAGACCTCGCTCCTGAGTTTGTGTCCACACGATGGAGACATTCTCGCCACAACTGTTCCAGATCGTTCGCGAGATTGGCCGTGGCGCCACAGCGACCGTGTACGAGGCAGTCTACGATGGCCGCGAGCGTTACGCCATCAAGAGCATCGAACGTCATCAGTTGTGTACGCCAGAAATCACTCGCTACGTCGTTCAATGCGCGCGCGTGTGTGAGTACGTGGTGCCTCCTCACATACTCTCTCCATTGTATCTAGCGCAACGAGAGTGGCAGAATCTACAGCGTGAGGCCGAGATCATGCGGGTATGGCGAGTGCGTGTGTTTGTATGCGCGCGCGCTGACTGACACTCACACTCCTCGATCGCTGGAGCAGGCGCTGAACCATCCCAACATCCTCAAGCTCTACCACATCTTTGAGAGCGATGATCACTATCACTTTGTACTCGAATAGTACGTGTAGCCATGCGTGTTCGTGAGAACGAGAGTGCGGATTCGCGCGCCATCTGATCCATATGATGCACACGTGTACCAGCATGCCATACGGCGAGCTCTTTGATCATATCGTTGCTCGAGGCCGATACACTGAAGCCGATGCTCGCGAGATCGTCAAACAGGTATCTATCCCCTGCACAATTGTGAACTCAACTCAACAACACACACGTGTGGTGCTGACGTGCGTGTGTGTGAGATTCTCGCTGGCGTGGCGTATCTGCACAGCAACGGCATCGCGCACCGCGACCTCAAGCCCGAGAACCTTCTCATCGGCGAGGGCGGACGCGTCGTGATCTCGGACTTTGGACTCTCCAAGTTCTTTGGACGTGGCGAGTTGTTGCAGACTCAATGCGGTACATCGGGCTACGTGGCGCCCGAGGTCGTCATGGGCGAGGTCTACACCAATGCCGTCGACATTTGGACCATCGGCGTCATCGCCTACATCCTGTACGACATCGACACATGCCTCATGCCCTCCCTCACGCTCACTCATTAACAATGTGCTCGCGTCTCTGGGGTGATAGCGTGAGTGGCGTGCCGCCGTTCTTTGGCGACGAGCAGAGCATGTGCGATGCGATCCTCGCAGCCTCGTACTCGTTCCCGCCGCAGCACTTTGCTGCCGCCTCGGCTGCTGTCAAGGACTTTATCGCATCGATGCTGATTCGAAACCCGGCATTGAGGCCGACGGCCTTGCAGGCGCTGACGCACCCGTGGTTGACGCAAGACGCCGATTTGTTGCGGACCGAGCTGGCGCTCAGCGGCTCGCTCGAGCAGTACCTCCAGGGTCTCCGCGAGACACGAGGTTGAGCTCGCGTGCACCAATGCGCATCGGTGCCTTCTCACGCAGCGCCACGCACTAGTAGTATATGATAGACAGTTATATTTCAAGCCCCCTGTCGCCAATCGTTCGGACCGCCAAGCAATCACGAGAGGAGGGCGTGGCAGCAGTGTGCTGGTGTGGGTGTGGCGAGTGGCGCTCACTTGGACCACTGATCCAACCAACCGAGCACGGCATTGTGCCAGTAGATCGAATTGCACGGATGGCTCACCCAATGATCCTCGGTGGGAAAGTACACGAGCTTCGAAGGCACACCGAGGCGCTGCAGCGTCGTGAACGACGCGATGCCGTGGCTGATAGGCACTCGGTAGTCGAGCTCGCCGTGGATCACCATCTCGGGCGTGCGCCAGTAGGGCGCGTTGTTGCGCGGGTTCCACTGCTCGTAGTTGAGAAGCGCCGTGGCATTCAGCGGGCTGCCCAGCATGTCGTGCTCGGGGAACCACAACTCATCGGTCCTGCATGGTGGAAAGCGCGCGCACGCGTGTCAGAGTGTCGCGTCGCGTCGTAATACCGAGCAGCAAGCAGCGCGCGACGTACTCGTAGTACTTGGTGGTCATGTCAAATACACCGTCATGCGCCACGAGACAGCGGAAGCGAGTCGTATGGCCCTGGATCCAGTTGATCATCCACGCACCATACGAGGCACCGAGGCCATGGATGCGTGCCGGATCGATGATCGAGAAGGTGGCCGTCAGGTAATCGAGCGAGATCAGAATGTCGTTGTACGGCTTACCTCTGCACACGACCGAACGAGCACGTAAGTACACACTCACTCATTCACTCACGCACTCACTCACTGACTCACTGACACTCACCCGTAGTCGTTGATGATCGAGTCAGTGAATGCCTGACCATAGCCTTGGCTGCCGTGAAAGTCAATGTCGGCGGTCGCGAAACCGTGCGCAGCGTAGATCTGCGGGTTCCAGCGGTAGGACCAGTCGTCGGCCCACGAGCTCTGCGGACCGCCGTGGATCAAGTACGCCAGCGGCACCTTGGTGGGCTTGGTGGTGGTGTTGGCAAAGACCGGCGGCAGGTACCAGCCGTGGATCTGGTCGCCGTTGGCGCCGGCGAACCAGAACTCCTGCGGCGTCGCCATGATGCACTTCTCGATGAACATCTCGTTGAAGCGCGTGAGCGGCATCGACGAGTTGGTCGACGGGAACCACTGGAAGATCGTGAGCGGGAAGGTGAGCGCCTGGCGCGAGAAGAGGATCGAGCCGTCGGGCAGCATGCGCGACGCCTTGTTCGTGTGGTCGACGATCATGTACGTGACGTCGCCCGTGAGTGAGATGCGGTAGACCTTGGTGCGCGCGAACTCGAGCGCCTCGGCCAGCAGGTACTTGCCGTCGGGCGTCCACGAGATCGACGACACCGAGCGGTCCCAGTTCTCGGTGAGCACCGTGATCTTGCCGGTCGAGCGATCGTACAGCTTGATGCGGTATCGATCCGACTCGTACTGCAGCACTTGCGTCGAGAGGTACGCAATCAAGAAGCCGTTCGGCTGGTAGCGTGGCTGCGTGTCGGTAGCAAAGTTGGCACACGTGAAGCAGCGAGGCGACGAGTACGTGTCGCCCGAGATACTCACTGGTCGGTGGTTGCGTTAGCCACGCTGCCAGTCAGCGTGCTTGACCGGCTCCCTCCCTCTCGCTCGCCATCTCGACGTCGTCGTACCGCTAAAGATATCGAGGTTCGTGCTCCACGCCATCTCGCTGGTCTCATCATGGCGTCGCGTGAACGAGAACTCGTCACCGACGCTCGAGAATCCCCACTATATCGAGCGACGTACGGCGCGTGAGTGACCCAACCTAACCACGAGCAGGACGAACGAAGCAGCGCAAGACCAGTGTAGCACACGCACCTCCTCGGTGCCGGCCATCGGCTTGGTCGGAGCGTCCGAGTCAATGTCTCCGAGTACATCATGCTCGGGCCCGAGAGAGTACAATCCTGTGGTCGGATTGCGCGTGACCGACACGAGGAACGGATGGTTGCGATGACCGTCGAACCACTTGTTCCAATGTCTTGTGAACGACAGCGGCATCGTCGTCGTGTGAGCCTGGCGCACCAACGAGCCAGCCACTTGTCCGCACGTACCGGACCATGAGCTTCTCGTAGGTGTAGGCGCGCGTCGGGATCGATCCGATCATCTCGTCGTACTCGAGCGTCTGCTGCATGCTCATGCCGGCGTACACCTGCGCCGAGAAGGCCAGATGCGAGCCGTCGGGACTCCACAGCAGGTTCGAGACGGCGATCGGATAGTTCGAGATCTGCGTCGGCGCACTCGGCTGGCCATTGACGAGCGACACCTGCCAGATCTGCGAGCTGCCGCCCTTGGCGCGGTTCGAGATGAAGAGCACGCTCGAGCTGTCGGGCGACCAGCACGGGTTGCTCTCGCTCACCTTCCAACCGAATGGCGTGAGCGGTATCGATTGGCGGTGCTCGATGTTGAGGAGCCACAAGGTCGTGCTGCTCTGGTTGATACTCACGCTGTCGTCGTCGTCGTCGTCGTGTTAGTATCGATATGATGGAGATCGGAGCGTGGATGGCTTTGGCTCAGGTACCTCCATACACGGCGCGTGAAGACGGCCAGCTTGCCATTGGGCGATGGCACTGCCTCCGACAAACGATCGACCCTGATGGACGGATGGACGAACGGGGTTCAGTACAAGAGGCGCACGCTCACGAGCTATCTAGCTAGCTTGCTAGCTGGGAACGAACCGCATCAGGTCTGTGATGTTGAGCGGGTGAGGCTCGACCGTGGCGAAGTACTGCTCGTTCTCGTACTCGTCGGGGATCGCGAGCGGACGACGCAATCGCGCCGACGAGGACCAGGAAGACGATGGGTCATCTTGTACTATGCGAGCGTTCGAGGCGATGGCGATGGCGGCCAAGAAGAGGGTCGCCACGAGGAGGTAGGCCTTCATGGTGGCGGAGCGACGATGCCGATGCTGCCGATGCGTGCGCGAGCGAGGCAACGAACGAATGTCGCAAATCGATCGATGGCGCGATGGTGGTTGGATCGAACAAACAACAAGAAGAGAGGGAGGGTCTTTATCAGCGCATCAATGCGTATCGAGAGAGAGTCGAACAAGACGATACGAGTGAACGAGATAGATAGACGAGATAGATTGGATAGATTGGATAGACGAGATATCCATTGGATCGATTGGATAGGTGCGATGGATGGGTACTACTTGCAAGTACTCCGTCCAGCCGCCCGGCTTGACTACGCGACCCGAGCTGCCTGCGCCAACAACGATGGCTCCGGCTGATGATCCTCAGACACGAGGCGGTGCGGGATACCGTGCTGCTGCTCTTGGTGGTCGTTGCGGCGAGGAGGCTTGATGGCGGCGCCGATCTTGTAGACGATGAAGCGCAGCATGGTCGAGTACTGGTAGGTGTCCTGCGAGAAGCCCGGGTCGTTGACGTACCACACGTTGGGATCCGAGGTGGCGCCCGTGACCAGCACCCAGTGCGTGCCGTTGCGCACGTTGGCGATCACCGGCTGGCAGTCGCCGACCAGCTGTCCGAGCTGCGAGGTCGACAGCGTCGTGACCGACGAGTTGAAGAACACCGGGCCGCCGAGGGCGTCGATCGCCGCCCACACGATGAGGTCGCCGCTCGCGTAGCCGTGGTTGCTGGTGAGCCACTTGTTCAACGAGCCCGGGTCGGCGAGGTCGCCGTAGATCATCTCGCCGTACGTCGCGATCGACATGGCGACGCTCGACATGGCGCAGCCGGCCGAGCAGATGGTCTGCGTCGGCGACGTGCCCAGCTGGGCGCTATCGATCGAGTACGGTCATCACGACAATGTGAGTGAGATACCGAGATATGGAGAGTCTCGAGGTCGTGGCTAGCTGGCTGGCGCGTGTACCTGCCCCAACGCGAGTCGCACTGCTTGTACATGACCCAAGGCTTACACGCCGCAGCAGCACTCATGCTGACGAGCGCCAACAACATCATCATCATCATCACCATCGACATGTTCGTTGCCTTCATGGTGGAGGCCTCGCGGGTCAGAGTGGTAGTAGTCGTAGACACGAACGAGCCAGCGAGCGAATGACGATCGATCTCGAACGCGAGCTCGAGCATCATTCGTTGTTGGCGCTGCTGCTCGCGTACCTCCACAACCACACTTTGGGGCGGGCGGTCGTTGTGTAGTGTGGTAGCCTGGTACAGTCTACACCATGTCCGACTGTGGCGTGCGTGTGATCTGTCGCTTTCGACCGGTCAACAAGCGCGAGCTCGAGGAGGGCTCGGCGAGCGACATCGTGGTCGGCAGCGTGCTGCAGTTCCCCGACGCCAACTCGATCGTGCTCAACGCTTGGAACGGTCGACCGGCGCAGAACTTTGCGTTCGATCGCGTGTTCTCGGAGCCGACCACGACACAGGAGCAGGTGTATGAGTTGGCGGCTCGAGACTCGATCGACAACCTGATACGCGGCTACAATGCCACGATCTTTGCGTACGGCCAGACGGGCGCCGGCAAGAGCTTCACCATGTTCGGACCCGACATCTCGCAGCCGCAGGACAAGGGCATCATCCCTCGAGCTTGTGGGTTCGTGCCAGAGCACCGACATCGACACTCTCACCCGATGGCTCTGGTCCAATTGATTGATTGATTGATCGGCCGATCGTGCTCATCGTCGTGTAGTCACATCTTCCGCCACATCAGCAACGACAAGGAAGCCACCGAGTACACGATCAAGTGCTCGTTCCTCGAGATCTACAAGGAGATCGTCAACGACCTGTTGGTGCCCAACAACAAGAACCTCAAGATCCGCGAGACTCCGAGTCGTGGCGTGTGGGTCGAGGGCCTCACCGAGGAGGTACGACTCGATCGAGCTCGTTGATGCTGGACGATGGACCATTGACGCGAGCTCCTGATCACGCTCTGGTTCTCGATCTCGATCTCGATACGATATGATGACGATGACGATGCACAGTATGTGACGTGCGAAGAGGACGTGCTCGATCTGATTCGACGAGGCGAGAAGCTCCGCGCCGTGGCATCGACCAGCATGAACGCCGTCAGCTCGCGCAGCCACAGCCTCTTCATCCTCAAGCTGCACCAGCGCTTCGCCGACGGCAGCTCCAAGGAGAGCAAGCTCAACCTCGCGGATCTCGCCGGTAGCGAGAAGGTCGGCAAGACCGGTGCCACGGGCGAGACGCTCGAGGAGGCCAAGAAGATCAACCAGTCGCTGTCAGCGCTCGGCAACTGCATCAATGCACTGACCAAGGCGACCGGCAACAAGAAGCCGCACATTCCGTATCGCGACTCGAAGCTGACCTTCATTCTGCGGGTGCGAGAGCTCGCCGCATGAGTCGTGAACGTGGGTGTCCCGATCATGACACGCTCACACGCCTCTCGCTCGAACAACAGGAGTCGTTGGGAGGCAACTGCAAGACGACGCTACTGATCGCGTGCTCGCCGCACTTGTTCAATCTCGAGGAGACCATCAGCACGCTCATGTTCGGCAAACGGTATGAGGCCAGATCGCGCCCCCTCTCGCACACACACGATCGGCGATCAGTGAGTGGTGTGGCTCATTGCTTCTTCGTGTCACAGTGCCAAGACCATCAAGAACAAGGTGAGCGTCAACAAGCAGCGAAGCGTCGCCGAGTTGATGGCCATCATCGAGCGACTCAAGAAGGAGCTGGTGTACTACCGCAAGTTCTCGAGCACACTCGAGAAGCTACTCGATGAGAAGCTTGGGCCTGGCTGGCGGGCTGCAGTGGTACGTATCAGCCTCGTTTTTGGTGAGTGAGTGAGTGAGATATCGGCCATCAGTGCTGAAGGAAAGCTTTCGGTTCGGTTGATGACGATGCAGGATCTCCCCAAGCCGGAGAGTGCTGGCGATGGCAAGGCAGCTGCCGCTGATGAGGTTGTTGAAGAGGCGTCCGAGGAGACTGCGAGCAGTTCGACCTCGTCGCTCGCGGTACCCGAGGAGGAGCCCGCAGAGATCGAGCAGACTCGTTCGTCGACCACCGACGAGGAAGCCAACGGCACGCCGGACGGCGGAGCAGACAGTAGTAGCGGCGGAGACAGCAATGCCAGCAGCCGTACTCCCTCGAGTCCCAGCGACGCCGCGAGTGAGACGGTCTTCAACGTGAACGCCGCCGAGGAGCTTGCCGAGTTGCAGATCGAGATGCAAAAGCTGCAGGAGGCACACAAGATGGCGATCGACGACCTGCGCGAGGAGCTTGGCTCGATGGTTGAGTCCAACACGCATGCCAAGCAGCGAGTACGCATGAATACTCGTCATGTGTCGTGCTTGCTGCCATCGATAGACTCACGGCTGGAGCGTCGTGGAACAGATTACCGAACTCGAGAAGGAGCTCGAGGAGATTCGCATCGAGCTGCGAACGACGCAATCACAATGTACATCCACCCAATCAATGCCTGGCTCGTGTGTGATTATTCTGACGCACGCTGCTTGTATGACAGTGGAGAGCCAGCGCGAGAGCAACGAGAAGCAGCAGCACAAGTTCCAGTATGAGCACCAGCAGCTCTCACTGCAACTCGAACAAAAGCAACAGGCTCTCGCCGAGGCGCAGCGCCACAATGAGAGCGACGCGCAGCGTATTCGAGCACTGCTCGAGGAGCAAGAGACCGCTCGGGTGCGGCTCGAACAACTACAAGTCGACCACGATAAGCTCGAACGATCGAGCACCGAGCTGCGAGAATCTCTTGCAGCACTCGAGCGCAAGAATGCCGAGTTATCCTCACTGCGTACGGCCGCCGTTGATCTACCTGGCATTGCACAATGGAAGCTGGCACTCACTCACTCACTCACTCACTTGATATGGCTGCAGTCGCCCAATCCGAGCAGAAGGATCGAGAGTCACGGTCGCAGAACCATGAGCTCACGTTCCAGACGAAGACCCTCACCCAGCAAGTGGCCGAGCTGCAGACTCAATGCGACACATGGCGCTCGTCAGCCAAGGAGGTTGAAGGCAAGCTACACGCAAAGGTACGATCGCGAGAGGCAACGGAATGTGCGTCGCCACAGTTTTAATTAAGCCGGGCGAGTGGCAGGCGCAACGCGAGTTGGCGCTCGAGGAAGAGCTGTCGGTTGCCAAGGACCGTGGCGCCGAGCTGCAGCGTGAGCTCGAGCAAGCGAACGAGCGTATTCGCATGAT
>Ga0209935_1003026_pt1 | contig 18441 bp, 11 predicted proteins | sample ThiBio_1000_plan_2_FD_183958 | JGI IMG/M metagenome (GOLD analysis project Ga0209935, IMG submission 183958) | Wastewater bioreactor microbial communities from Cape Town, South Africa - Thiocy_cont_1000_plan (SPAdes) | ecosystem: Engineered > Bioreactor > Thiocyanate-remediating >... | reverse complement strand
GATGTTTTCTTAAATAATTTCACTTTTGTGGATTTTCAGACTTTAACTCTTTATATAATCACGAAATTGAAAGGATTCATTTCAATCAAACAGTTTCCAGTCAATGTTCGTTTTGTTCTACTGAGCAAAAATACTCTTGTATTAGAAATTCAACATTGTTCAATATTGCTCATGATCATTCTATTCTTTTTATTCATATAACTCATTTGAGTTATTGTCTTCTATACTTAGAAGATAAAGAAGAAAATTATTTCAGACTTTACGATCGATCTTCTGCCACTATGCTCAGTTTAGTATCATCTAAAATCTCCTTCACTGCTTGAAAATATAGCCAGAAAATTAAAATTCTTCGAAATTTCGAAAATCAGGAGAAATCAGTAGACTCCTGGCCAAATCAGGAGATTTGGCAAGCCTGTTTATTTTCCATAATGCTGTGTATTTAGGCAAGATACAAGGGATTCGCAGTCTACATGAGTTTCAGCCAGTTAGTAATACCACAGTTCAATGTCGTGCAACATCTCAATCAACTCGAATAAAAACCACTTTCGTACATCATCTACTCAGCTGACTTTTCACGTAAACTTCGTTATTAAAATCATCACTCAAAAACAATCAGAGCTCTTTCAGTTTTTGCACGAGTTTACTTCCCTCAATGTCATATTTTACCACTTAGACAGGGATTTAATTCGGTGTTCGGTCTCATTAACTACTTAAATACTGGCTTTTTGTAATTAAAATTGTCGAAATCTGATCAAAAAAAAAAATTCCTTCAAAAAAATGGTAATTATGAGGCTTAGAAATATGTAGTTCCTATACTTCGACAAAATGACTGAAAATTCGGCATTTTTAATACAACAGACCTATTTTTTTTCTCGATTTTTTTCGAAAATGTTTTCATCTTTTTCAGCGTGAAAAATCACCTAAAGAATTGTTTCGGGAAATATTTTTGTTTTTTCCTGAGATATTTTGCATAATTTTCACAATATTAGACATGTACTTAAAAAATGACCTCGATCTCGAAATATTTGATAGGAAGGACCCAATTTTTTTTCACCAAAAGTGTTTTCTGGACCATACTGGCATATTGAGCGAAAAAAAATTAAAAAAAAACACTTTCCAAAAAGTGGTAGGGACTCCATGGATCGACCCATATTCATTTAAGTAGACTTTTGTATTATTGGATGAAAATGTTTTGTTAATTATTTTATCATAAGAATCTCTATCGATCACATATCCATACGCCATTTTTGCTAGTTTAAGTTTGTCATTGTCCGACGAAAGAAATTTCATTAATTTCGCTACTCGTGTTGTTGATATAAGGCCAGCAGCACCTATAGTAATTAATCATTTTATCGAATATATCTGCATTCATCACAATTCAATTTATAATAACAAATATAAATGTATTCTATTGCTTATTTTTCTCTACCTTTTATATCATAATAGAAGATCACGTATCAGACATGTATTGAAAGCTGAGAAAAAAAAATATCAATCAAACAATGAATGCCTTTCGTGAAGATTTTTACTGCAGAAAAAATAATTACAGGTATCGCCGAACAATAAGAATACTTCTGAAATTTGATAGGTTTTATTCAACTTACTAAGGATAGAATGGCAATATCAATTTTCAAATTCGCAATGTATCGAACAAATAAAACCTTTGATTATCACATGGCCATGGGCGAAGTAATGTTTGTGAATTATGTAAATGTTACGAACTCGCAAAAACGATTGCAGGTGCAGCTGTACATGGTGATAACTTGAGTGATGCAATTGAAGAGTGTAGCATCTTTGGATTCTGTTCGAAATCATACAGATCATGTAGCATACGATTAAAAAGTAACCGCTTTAGATCATAATCAGACTGATTGTTTTCTGAACCATAGTTTTCAATAGCAGAAATGACAGTTTCTTGAATTTCAACTATGGATATATAACCAGCTTCTTCTAGTCTGAAAAGTAATTGACCAGCAGAAAAACGTTGACAATGTGATGATGATTTTGAATTGAGAGTATTCAAAAGAAAATCAATTGCATCGCGATCAATTTGATATTGCGAAATTGAGTGAAATAACTTACGGGATAAATCATTATCTTTAAGTTTCAATAACATCGATGCATAATCGTATGTAAATTCATAAAAATAAGCATAAACTTGAATGCAATGACTAATATGTTCATTATTTTCTGTTAATTTTGTTTGACATGCTAAATGGAGAGACGATTTGAAAGTATTCTCTCCCATTGTACTTTCACGAATTACATCACAGAATTGTTCTCTTATTTTATTACCAATTAAATTAGCCACGTAGATATAAGCATAGAGATCCGTCGTCAATAGATTTAAACGTTTACAAAGATCTTCAACAAATCTGTTTAACAAGATCGAACGATAACGTAGAATCCAATCAACTGCTTTCTGCTCGATGTGTTCTTGATTTTCTTCATCAAGTATAGTGACACTATCATCATTAATATTTATCATGTAACAGAGATAAACTTCCAAAACATCATAATATTCAGGTTCTCGACTAATACGCATGTATAATCCAATGAGAATAGTTTGTTGAAGTTCATTCGAAAGTGAGGAACATTTATGTAACAGTTGTAATTCATGTAATTCTTCTTCATTCAAATCTACTTGACGTTTCCAATATAAAGATCGTAGACAAACAATTGTTAGAAGTTCATCGTCTTTGTTTTTATTTTTATGATTTCTTCGAATAATCTTCCATAAAGTCATCCTAACATCATCATCTTCTTGATAATAAAATAGTCGTTGAATAATGATCAATTTTAATGATACAGGAATACCCTCGTTATCGAGAGTATTGAGAAGATATTGACAAAATCTTTTGTTTTTAGTTGATTGTGATATTATTTCAATAGGCATATGTTCAAGCAACCAAGTTAAAAATGGATAATCAGTAACAGTTGTTAATAATGAAAGAACATCTAGAAAATACTGTAAAGCTGCTGTGGGCCAAGTACGAACTAACTCGACTAAGGACCATCGAGAGATCGAACCATTTTTTTTATCAGTTGTTTTTTTATATTTCTTTCGTTCGGCATCAATGAGTAGTTGAAATTCTTGAGCAGATTTCAGATGAATCTCTTCATGTAACTCATCGTATAGATGAACTGGTAAGCATTCTGTATAGTCTTCCTTAATTAAGTATTTTAATAGGATTTCGAAAAATTTCTCATCAGATTCTTGCCAATGTCTGATGATTCGAAGTGTTACGCCTGGATAAGGACAATGTTCTTGGCTAACGAGAATTGCACAACACTTCTCTATGATTTCAGATGATTGCATACTTGATAGTGCTAATAATTCAGCAGCCATATAAGCACAATGATAGAGGAATGAATGATTTTCATAACTCAACCATTGGAGAACAAAATCTTTTGCAGATTGAACATCTTGAAGTTTTTTATTTGCAAGAGCATATTCTAAAGCTTGTAAATGTGCATAATCTGCTACTGTAGGAGAAATTGAAGACTCAGCAAAATAAGCAAAATAAATTGACAAATTAGATATGATTTCTGTGCTGACAAGAGACTTTTCCTGTTTCAAAGCATGTAAACATGTGTTGCCCAATTCTGATATAGTGAGATACGACTGTCTTGAGTGTGTTGTATTTGTCAACCAATTTTCAAGTTTAATTACATCGACAGATAGTTCTGCCAAATACATATTAGCCAACAGAATTTTGTACAAGTCAAACGAGGAATTCTCGGTAAACAATACGGTAGCACACTCAGTAGAATGCAGTCGAAAAATTCGATTAAATATATTGAAATCATCATCATTTATCCATTTCGTTTTATGGCGAATAAAATGACATACACGTAAATAAAGAGAAGGAAATTGAACGAATGCTTCACATATCGTTTGTTGTTCGTTTTCGAATTGAAATTGTAATTGTTGAAAAATTTTATCGAAAAGTCTTTCTGGTTGAAATGTTCTTTCAGAATTTAACAAACAACGGATAATTAGTGCCATCGAACCTAAAAATATTGTTGAACTATTCGTAAGAAAATTTTCTAATTCCAATATCAAGTCTCTGTCTCTTGATTGAAAACAAGTAGTATTCGGACATCCGTTGATGATTAGAAGAGCATCGAGTTTCCAAAGAGGCTTCTCAATTTTCTCTGCTGCAATCAAAGCTTCTTCAATCATTACTTCAACAGATATTTCCGTCTCTTTGTCAAGAACTTGAATCAATCGAGCAAGACAAATTGACGATGCATATAGTTCACTTGAACCATCAGTTGTATTCAAAGCCATTGATATTCGACGACGCTCTTCTTCAATAGCATCTTTGATTGTTCTGTGCGAAGAAATATAATCCACTGGATGTTTTAATAATATCTTAGTATATGTTTTACAAGAAATCTTCTTGTTAAATCTCTTTAAATATTCTTTTTCATCATCACGACATTGTTTAATAAATGCTAGTAGAAAGTTTTCCATTTTGTGCTCTTTAAATATTGGTAAAAGAATTGTTAGTAAAATAGAGAATCGTAATGTATAAGGTTGAAAATTTTTGGCATGATAAAGAAATTCAATTAGTAAATGAGGAAATGGTAAAACTGATGGATTATTGACCAAAAATAGTTGTTGATAAAATGATTGCAGATGTTTAGGAAAGAAGGAAAGTATAAGAATTATTGGTTTATTTTGCAACAATTGAAAAGGATGTATCATCAATTTTAAGAGTTTCGGATCTTCACTTTCGAGTAAGCAAAGATCCTCAAGTGTTTGATCACCATCATCGAAATCAAATGATCCACTTGAATCTGATGAAATACAACAAATAAATGGTAAGAATTTGAGTATAGTCATATCATCCCAATCATTGACTTGAGGTCTATTGAAAACAACATTTGATATTTTGATAACAAAAAAAGGACCCAATGGAGACGGAAAACTCTTCTAAAATTATTGAGATTCTATAGATATCTGTACAATCTGATCCTTACTTCTGGTCCAATGATGTTTGGAATTTGAAAGTAATTCTGGTCTTCAAAGTAAGTTAACTGTATGCAAGCATTGAGAACCAAATAAGTATAACTAATGTTCGTATGTCGATCATTGAGTATACCGATACTATTGACAATATATTTACTGAGAAAATTTTTGAAACTACAATGAAGTATCTTGCAATAAAAGTTACGTAGATAGTATAGTGTCAGTTTCATATGCCTAATTAGTCCTTCCATTTCTACGAGTTTCGTATCTCTTGTAATAAATCTATCAATACCTGTAAGAGATAATAGAATCACATGACTGTGAATAGTTTCGAGTCGTGTAGATGTATTTTTGCAAAGTATATTTTTACATTGATCAATAAGATATTGCAATTTCACTTCTTCATTTGTTTCTGATTGATTTTCAAAATATTGAACGAAAATATATGATAATGGTGAAGTTCGATGCATATGTTGTGGTGAAAATGTCATCGGGGAATTTTCTTCTTTTTCCTCATCATTATTCACATGTATGGTTGATTTTTGAAGACCACCAAATAGAGTAATGATAGTTGCCAAAACTTTTGGATTTAGTTGTGTAATAGCTGTAGGATGTTTCATGAGATATTTTTTAAGACCATTTTCTGGATTTGGTAACACCTCGGGATCAATAGTGCTTGCTAGAATTAAAAACTTTTCAATATATAAATCGATTTGTTCACCAGATTTTCCAGCAAGTATTCCTAGTTGTTTCGAAAATAAATTGCAGATGCGTACATCAAACCATTTAGGTAACTTCTTTGGGCTTGTGTCATGTTCATTAGACCATAGAAATTCTAATATTTTCAAACGATTTTCAATATCACTGTTAAACAGTCTTTCGAACCAATCATACAACACTTCACTAGACAGTTCTGAAACAGTCGTTTGCAATAAATCCTTACAGCTTTCTTTCATTTCCCAGTAACCTTCTACATGTAATAGTGCATCCAATGCATTGTGAATGCTGGATGCAATAGGTAAGCGAACTAAGTCATTAAGAGAAGTTAAGAGTAGTATTGCACCTGTAGGAACATATTTGTTAATTATATTATTACCTGTTGCAGACACTAAATGATTACAAAAACGATCATAGTTCGATGTCGACCATGTCAGACTTATTCTTCCCATAGTTAATAATAATACTTCGTGCATGCGTTGTTGTCCAAATAATTGACAGAAAAGATTTGCTAATATGCTTGGATTGCACTCTGTAGAGAAGAAATCACTCTGTTCGGTCAGATACACGGCAGAAAAATATTCTTGAAAAGACAAATGAATAAATCCGTACACACATAAAGCATGAGCAGCGGTTACACCCATATCTTCATTAAGTAATCGAATGAATTCACTTGTTCGCCGTCGAATATTCACTTTAGTACTACTTTCCTTGCATAGTTGTCGAAGAACCAAAGATGTAAGACGTTCTAAATCGAATTCATCAATATCACCCGTACTGGAACGCCATTGCATGTATATAGCTAAATTAGCAAGAATAGCACGAAGTTCAGTCCAATTAAGTGTCGTTTGTTTAACAAGCCATCTTCGTATTGCCACGTTAATTATTTGTTCGTAAAGCTCAATTCTAGTTGTTACTATTGAATCAGTGTATTGACGAGCATATATAACACAAATCATTGACAAAAGAAAAGGATTCATAGTCGGCATTTTTCCTCTGTATGGTACACTGTCAAGTTTTGCTAATATATCATTAGCTCGTGGCCAACATTGACATTCTGCTGATACTTTCTCAATACCAATAATGGCAATTAATGATTTGACTTTATTTTGTACATTTTTACACCAAGTTTCGACAAACTCTTGTGTAGAACTTCTTGACCACGGCAAAATAGTACAATGTGCAACACGATCACCCGATAAAGAATCTGTATGATATCCAGTCACTCGACTGGTCACAATGAGCATATTACCTCTGAAGAAACTTTCATATTGCCATTGATATTCTCGTTGTTCAAGTTGATCTAGATAACTCTCTTCATACTTTTCGACACCAAGTATTTCTTCAAGAGTGTTTTCATCTTCTTTTGAATACTGTGGAATAAAGCTAGTCACATCTCCAACATATTGTTTGTCAAATGGAGAAATGAAGTCGTCAGAGTACATGTACGTATGCATGAAGTTTCTGACTACTTCTACTACTCTTCGACGACTATGAATAGTAGCTACTTCATCGAGACCATCAATAAAAATAAAGGCATGTCCATTTTTAATAAAATCGACTAACATCTTTGATAAAACACTATCAGAAGAATATTGATTACTATACGATGTAGTTAAACCAATGTAATCGATAAGTTCACTATTCGGATGATCTTGTAACCATTCAGTGAACGCTCCTACTCGCACAAGAATTGGAACTCGTGGAGGTCCAAGATTGATTCCATCAATGACAATTTCTGTGTACAATCGTTGTTGCAGACATTCTGCAAAACTGCGTGTCAAATATCGACTTTCTGGAACCTGGTTCACCAAGACAAACTAAACACCGATGAATACGCAGTGCTTCCAAAATTGAAATAGTTTCTTCATGACTTTCGAATATTTCCAGATCTTGAGAAGGATAATAATTTCGATTAACAACGACATCAATATCATCTGAAGGATTTCCTTGATCGATTCTAAAGGTCATTTCGACACGCATTGAAGGTGATAGAGAAAGGGGAATTTCGAATGTTTTCAATTCAACTTCAAGTTTTTCACGTTGCTCTAATTGAAGTTTCATGTTACTTGAGTCGATGAAATCTATTCTCTTGAGGAAATCATCAACGCCATCGAAAAGATTATACACTTGAATATGTGAATGAAATTGAATACAACTTGATAAATAATTTTCGAATACATGTGTCGGATATCTTTCTTTTACAGATGTAAAAGAATCTCGAAAATAGTGTGATCCTATAATTGATTTCATTGATATTTCTCGATTGTAGAGTTTATATTCATGTTCAAGTAGATGTCTGCTGTCAATATCAAGAATTGTTGCATTCGTACATAGTTTTTTGAACAATTGATATTGAGTAGTGATAGTTGTCCGTGTGTGACTAATTAACGCAAGATACGTAGAACGCCATTCACAATCACATTCTCGAAAATAAATTTCAAAACGTCGTAACGTACGTTCAAGTAGGCGATTAAATATCTTAATATTTTCTATGTTTGACCACTGTTCATTCTCTTGTACACGCTTCCAATCACCTTCGAACTCTTCCAATTGATTCCAAACACTTTGGATATATTTGGATGGGATCGCAGAAAATACAGCATTACATTTTTGCATCTTTTTTGTCTCCATTTGGCGAAGTCTTTGTTCTGCATTATCAAATTGAACTTTGAGTGCTTGAAAACGTTCGATGATAGCGTCTGTTGTAGTATACATCGATCGGTATGTATGTATTTCTCTAAAATGAAAATGTATTTAATGATGGGTTACTCTATCAATGTGAAACAAAATTTTTTATCGTGCTTTTTTTTTATTCACAAGCAGAAAAAGAATCGCAAAACGGTTTCTTTCACTTTTGATAAAGTCATATGAAAGATTAGACATATTCGAAACCGAACATATACTTCACCTGCTTACCTGAATATGGTCGTTAGCATCATATATGATGAAAGAAAGGAAAGAAAGGAAAGAAAAGAAAGGGAACATATGTGCTAATGGAGAAAAAGATACCCTCCGTGAGACTCGAACCCACACCTTCTGCTTTTCGGGCAGTGGCCCTAATCTAGTTAGACTAGAAGAGACGTCTTAATTTCTGTGTAGTGTCGACGATGTTACGTACGACGCTAACAACTGCATACAATACTTTCCAGAAATTTGATTGTTAAGTTTTTACACTTTCAAAACTCAAAAATTGTCTTTACTTGACCTTGATAGAATATTGAAAAAAAAAGGAATGAAGTCATGGTTATGTACACGAGATACAGTGAAAAGAGACTCATTGGGAGTATTTTCGTCTCAATTCGCAAAGTCATAGTTACTCGGTAGATAACTCGTGTACTTCGGACCTCAATAGCAATGGAATTCAAATATCCATATATGTTAAGTAGAAATTCAAGTTATGAAATTACTTTTTCACTGAGAAGAAAAAGAAGAAAGAATGACATAATTACATATCATCATTATGATGGAGTATCAGAGTTTATTTTCATGAATTACCTCCTGAAGGTAACGCCTTAACAATTCGGCCACCCTCAACATGATATAAGAAAGTATGGCGAAATTTGCCTATTGACACTTATGATATGAAACATTTCTATATTTGCTTGAGTAAACTTGAAGTGGCCGACAGTGAAATGGATATACTTTATTCCCCTTTAATTTCTGACCACTTACGTAGATAGTTTTATTTTATTGTATTAGTTGATGATAATATACTTAACAGTCATATTAGTGATGAAAATGAATTTCATTTTGTATTCTATTAGTTAGAAATCGCACGATGGAGGAGGACATTTGTGATCTTTTGAACAGTAAGATGGTAAGGCAAATACACTTGGATCTACCGTTTTTGAAAAGGTGCTTATATTAAACACCATTATATCATTGGGATGTTGATCAATTATATAAGGTACTTGAGTAGCATCAACTTGCCAATAGTAATTGTCTTGAAAACCTTTTTTATCCCAAATTTGATACTTAACTGATCCTGTTGTGTTGTATCCAATAAATGTCGAATTCACTAACCAGTCAGGTCTTAGTATACTACAACCTTGTTCTACGGTACAACACATACAACAACTTGTTATTGTTGGAAATATAAGATATCGAAAACCATCGACGACAAGATCAGTACAAGGAATATCGTCCTTTTTCACCGAACTGCACAAGTCATCATATTTGCCTGTTGTACGATCGACACGACTATTCAATGCGGAAAAGAAAAAAAAATTAAGATAATAATAATCATAAAGATATTCAGTGAAATAAACTTACCCAGCCTTATGCTCATAATCATAATAATAGACTCCTTTTACTGTGCCTGTACCGACATCAGGTAGAGTACTTGTTTCCTCAAATGCCTCTTGAAAGCTATTTGGCCAGATTGGTACTGGTGGATCATCTATTTGTTTATGAAATAAAGAATTTCAGAAGATAATTGAAAAAAAGGTATAATTACTAGCATTTGCTAGATTATGATTATTGCTCACAACCGCAATGATTAGCGTGAAAATCAATTGATAATGCATTTGAAAATATTAATCGAATAAAACATCGATTTGTGTTTATAACGAATATATATTCTATAACGGGAATAAAATAGCTCTGTTGATATGTGTGAGAAAAGTACACAGGTGTTGTTGTTAAAAAAGCATCCTATCATCATGATTCCATCCTTCATGATCGACATATTCAATTGTATACTTTTTGCTAGATGACTTTTCAAACAACTGTTTGACGAATTGACAAAGCAATTTATTATGTTAAATCAATAATTATATTACATTCCGAAAAGTAAAATAAACAAAATGAATGATAGGTTAATTACCAATGATAAAATTGACTACAATCAGTTTTATCTTCTGTTTCACATCCGGCAGTCCATTGTGGAAGTTTAGTGATATTGACAAATCCAAGTTTTGCTGTTGGACTATCGGCTTGAACTGTAAAGAAATCACATTGATTAACATCATCAGTAAATAATGGATCAGCTATAAAACTACCATTATCTTGACCACTTTTTTGCCATTCCGTATTTGTATACCAAGTCATGTAAGCACTATGATTTGCTCCTTGATACATATCATAAACAATATTTCGTGTATATATCCATGCTGTATGATTTTCAGCTAAATGAATATGAACATTACCATCAGACATACGATCAACAGGATGAGGTGATGACCATAGAGATGCACGAGCAAAAACATTGTTAATAATTGTATTATTAGCACCGAATTTTTGTGACATGGTCGCCCAACTAGTATTGTAAACAACATTTTTAATCATATTATTGGTAATGATTGTTCCTGGTTGAATACCAACTGTATAAATTCCGCTTTGATCAGAAAGAACATGTAGACCAATATCATGAACATAATTTCCTTGAATTAATATATTTTTTGCAACTAAACGATAACCTGAATTGCCAACTGATATACCATTATATCGAAAATGATGAATTGTATTATCAGCAATAACAATATCAGTTGCATAACGAATATTCATTCCACCACCAGAAGGAAACACATTACCACCATAACTAATTTCATTCGATAGAATCTTATGTAATCGTGGAGTCATTGGTATTGGTGTTGTTAAATCACCTATCCATATACCACCAGCACACAAATCTGTTATAACTGAATTCATCACATTGATATTTGAGGTACCTTCTTTTATTCGTATTCCAAATGATCCTGTATGACTGATTTCAACATTTGAAATAATAATCGATGTTGCATTAGCCATAAATAATGCTACAGATGTAAGAAATTCAGCTGAAACAGCTTCAGCTGATTGAGTACGATTAATATTCCATGCACCATGTTGTATTACAACATTATCAATAATGATGTCTTCTATCGGATTATTCATATCATCACTTGCAATTGAAAGAACTATTTCATTAACAGATGTAATTATTTGTGATTTATTTGGATCATAAGAACCATTTGTCATCAAATAAATAGTTTTTGTTTCATTAATAAAACAAAATGAATTTGGTACAAGTGCTTCACAAAGATTTTCTATATGAAATCTTCGTGCTTCAAGTTCATTAAATTTTCCGAATGGAAGAACGGCTGGATTAGAAAATATCACTGTATTATTTTCAGGACTGAAATCCATATCGTGCCATTGTAGTATCATTGATGAGTGCAGCATAGTGCAAATAATCTGAATAATTTGTTGGAACACGTGTACGAGCAATGCGTTGATCATTAATAAATAATTGATTGACAAAATTTAATGATGGTACACTAGTACTATAAGTAGTTTCATTGACTTGTGTCCAACCAGTGATTGGTATTCCACCACTAATAACTGCTCTGGATAATATTCGATGTGAACTGTCATGAATAGACAACAACTGTTTATAAGCAAGTGTATCTTTAATATCCATTGTTTTTATTCTTATGTGACTGTGTATTTCTTTGAGCTGTATAGAACCAACAAAATGATGTGTTGGATATAAATTAATTGTTGTTTCATAATAATAGCCTTGTTCGATATGATCCAATGCTTGCTGTAGTGATGAATATGGGCGAGTAAATGAACCATCACCGTAGTTGCCAACGACGGATGGAAATGGTACTACATAAATTTGTTTCAACTTATTCGTCAGTCTACCAGTAGAATCATTGATCATTAACAATGTTATGAAGAGCCACCACCAACTAGATCGATGCATAGTTATTCATTACACACGAAATATTCATATTTTATTGAGATAGTGACACATGGCCATATTCTCATAGTATATACACATGCTAGTTTTCACATATTGTTTACGAATGGTTTGAGTATGTATTAGAATTCGACGAAAAGTTGTTGTGCGTGAAATTGCCTGTTTATTCCATTAAAGAAATACTTAACTTTTTTCTCATTTTTTCTTTGCCGTTTCGTTAAATGAATACAATCATTTTTACATTACTTTCCTACAAACGATGTCTTCAATAACGGAATGGCTCCGAACTCACAAAATCTCTTGCTTTCAATTACTTCGTATTTTAATAAGTCTACCTATTGGTATTTTTATACTGGTTGACGATATACAATCATATGTTGAATACCAAAATCGACCAAATTATCAACTATTTGCTTTAAATAAAACCAATAGCGCTGCGAATTCTACAAGTACTACTTATTATATGGTACGAGAAAATGCTACGATTGCTAACTGTTCATCGAAAGCAGCATTTCGAGAGAATATAACAAATATTTATTATATAATTGTAACTAAAGCATCCTCAAATTATGTTTATCTGGGTATATTTTGGTTCAACATAGCAATAGCTATATTTTTATTACTAACAGATATAAGTGAATTTATAAGCACATGTTGTGAAAAAAGTTCACCTACTTGTTCAACATTTCTAATTACCGTATTCGACGACATGATTAAAAATGTTTGGTTATTTGCGACATTAATAGCACCAAGTTATTATATATCCGTATTCGATTACACAGAAATTTGTTTGACATTATCGTCTGGTGCGGATTTTATTGCTGCAACATACGTGGCAGTGGCCATTGCATTTCCTATTATTGGCTTTATTGGAATCTGTTGTGTCCACGGTTGTGTATGCTATGCTGAATCGGGCCGTATTTGTTCATGGCAAGTATATAATACAGTTAAAGCTATTTGCAAGTCAAACACAACCAAAAAAAAGCTTTGTCTGCTCTGTTTTACTTGTCACATGTGTTACACATTCTTTGTTTTATTAGCTGCTGGAATATTTTTTTGCGTCTTATTGATGATAAATCCAGACGAAAGACGTAATGCTATTCTTATTGTTATTGATACTATTATTTAAAACACTTCTTTAAAGACAAATATTGCTTACGTAGATAATTTCACTTTTTTTTATGTTATAAACACGATTTCTAAATGAAAAGCAAATGAGTTAAATTGATTTTAAATGATTCCTGACTTCCTACTCCGCTTCTTTTCTCTCCTTTTCTCATTCATAATCCTTCCTTTGGTGAAATTCGAACTAAAAGGGAGAGAGAGCAGCTAGAAAACCATTGTTTTGTTTCCACTATCTAAACGTTTTTTAACGTAAAATACGTTTTTCTTATCTTGGTACGTTCTTCAAAAACCTTTAGAAAGAACCTTGAAGAATACAATTGAATTTCAAAACTAAGTTCATTATCCAGATTCGTGTATAAAATGCTAATCATTAATTATTTGCTAGTAATTATATGTTATAAAACGAACATTCAAAGTCATAAAATACTTTTTATTTGATGAAAATCATGTTCTTTTCTTTTTGATAAACATATAGTATCAGTTTATATTATCCAATAAGATAACGGTTCTTAATCGATGTATAATTCGTATGTTTTTCTCACAGTGAATAACGATTATAATTGAAAAACAAAACAGGTAAAAGTTACATTTAAAATATTAAGATGTCTGTTACAACAGATTTGGTTCAAGTACAAATTCAACCAGATAAAATCTTTCGCAAAGAAAAATATTGTTGTAGATGTTGTCGTCATAATCCTCATTTTACGCTACTTCTTACGACTGTATTGGGTGAGATGAGGCTGTTTAATTTTCAGTATTTACTTCTATAACTTCAGTCGATTCCTTAAAAATTTTATTCAACATTTTTTTTTGTTCAAGAAAAATAGGCAATCATTTTTCAAACAACTCTATCTTTACAATGAAAATTGAAAACCATTTGCATTTCTTAAGAGACAAATAGTAATTTTATAGCTGTTCTCACATTCAATTAGAGCAGATAAAATAATTCCATGTAGAGTGGATACAAAGATTGTAAAGTTTACTTTTAAATCTGATCGACACAACTATAACGATTGACTTATGCGCAAAGTTGTTATATAAATTAGAATCTATTCATGTATTGACACATATTTAGTAAGAAACGCGTTCAATCGCAGTTTCAAACATATCTGCGTTTGCATGCACCACTTACTTTCTTTGTCTTGTCGATCGGTATCTTAATAAAACATGTTTGCTTAATATATTGATGTTGATTCTGAAACTCGAGAAATCAAATTAGTTTTACCAATTGTCAGACATAATAAAGCTCATGCAAAAAGATGATTCTATCCAATTTTTTATAGTTTTTGAGAAAAAAGAGGCAGAGTGGAATGCTAGTTCTTCGAATTATGACCGGCTGATTTCGACAAATGTGGAATCGAACAATTGCCAATCGGGTGAAAGACGATTCTCAAAATTCATGTTCGAAGAGTAAGAAAAATGTTACACAGCCTATTAATAAATTCATTTTGCAGCGTTTGCAATATCCAATTGCTAAATTTTGACAAAAAAAAATCATCTTTAATATCCGAATGAAGTATATCATTCAAGTTCAAAAAGAAGTTTCTCTCAAATAAATTAAAACTTTGTCACTGCCTGGACGAGTTTTAACCTCTTCTATTGTGAACTGATAATTAGCTCTTAATAATACTTCTTCTTCATTTGGATAATATGACAGATGTGAAATATTGTTAGCGTTTTGGCCAAAGGAAAGTTTAATAATGAACAGAGTATTACCAAATCGTTCTGCTATATCTATTCTTTTCGATGTGGATGTGAACGCTGGAAATTGAATATTTCTTCCAACAGCTCTTTTATACTCGTTGATCATCTCAAGCGTAAGAGTTGTGCCACGATAAACTGTTTCCAACGCATTGTCCATACCAAAACGTAAATACATCCACAATATATAGCAAAAAGGACCTAATGTATTGGCTTTACTCATTACTTCATTTCTCAGTGACGAATTGACCAGTTTGTAGAGAAACGATTCAGCAGAGTAGAGGCGTGCAGCACACTCCTGCAACTGCATTGAATCTCTGCATTGCATTAGCTGTTTCGCCATTCTCTGAGCATCGAAATCTTGATTGAGCAGTTTACCTTCCTTCAAAATACCTGTGAAAATAAGGATCTGCTGAAGTGTCACAAATCTCGTTTGGAAATCTTTACCTTGAGCTGCTTGTTCTGCTATAGCTGACCATTGATCATCCTCATCCGGTTTACAAATTCCTTTATTCTGATCTCTCCATCGCTCAATAAAAGCGCTGAAATAATCGTCACTAATGTTGAAGGAAATCGCTTTTTCCGGATATGAAAATCTTTCTGCTCTCACATATTGACTTAGACTAATGTCTCCACGTTTTATTGGTCTTTGTTTGTCTTTTTCGTTTGTCTTGTATTGAATTTGATGCGTGAAATCGATTACATAGTCGTTTAAATGTACTTCCTGCTCTTTTCGTTGATAGGCTTCTTCAATGTAATCATTTTCGAAGTCTGAGTACCGTTCCCATTGTTTTGTCTCGTTTAGATCGAAAGGGTTCGGATTTGACTGATAGAACCAGACAACTTTTTTCTTACTGGGCAGTACAGTAATTGCTTTAGCCATCAGTCAAAGTATTGCAAGGATAACTTATGATTTCTTCAGTGATCTCTTCGAGAAAAATCTGCACTTGCTTCAGTTGATAGTTGCGAAATAAGCTGTGTAATATTAGTAGAGCGAGAACGTTCGTCTGAAATGCACTCACGTCTTTGAGTACTATGGAAACAAAGAAAAGAAAGTGTGTGTTTATTTTTAGCTGATTATGTAAATATACATCTGAAAGATCTCTTCGACTATAGTTAGATAACGAAAACTTGTATTGATTCACAATTATGAGGAAATTATCAGAAAACCTATTGCTTCCATTTGGACACGTCAAGCGTCATCTTAAAACTCAAAGTTTACGATTAAGGTATTTGTTCATATTAAATTTAATAAAATTACATCTTTTAAAAATCAATTTCAGTTTTTATTTCTTCAACCAAATAAGAATTTCACATTCTCAACAGTTCTCAAGTCCGAAAAAAAAACCCATCTACACTGATACATATGATTAGTGATAATTATCCTTACACCAGAATGCTATATATATAATACTGAAAGTTAGTTCCATAATAGCTTATCGATCGTATTAATCAGAGAAATTTTTTGCATCACTTACTGCTACGTTGATTTTCGTATTTATGATATTTGGTAGACGATTGTATGCAATACGAGAGAAAATAAGTGTCTTGCTTCAACAAAAAATGCAGATTGAGAGCATTCGTTGAAAAAAAACCCAGTAACAAAGTGGAATACTTACAAAATTTTATTTACCTTAGAAAAGAAAAAATCACCTGCAACAACATTTTCTTGTTACTATAATACAAAGAAAATGAAAAAAAAACTTTTCTTAACTCGCTGTGACAATTGATGAAAGTAAAAGACAGTAATTTTACTAGTTAAAATGTTCGATTGCCCGCGGATAACAAGATCGTTGAGAGTGAACATGATTTCACACGGGTGAAAAGATAATGTTCGAAGTGGGATGCAAACCCACGGCCTGCCGATAACATGTCGGCTGCTCTACCAGCTGAACTGCCCGGTCACATCTAACACCGATGTTAATCTCGAGGAATGAATGTTATTATGTAGAAGAGTAGACAGGAGAAAGAGGGAAGGGCAGTTGATGTTTAAACAATAAAGGGATAGGACACACGAACGTGTACCGTTACTGATATTGGATCAATAAGATGACGTTGATTATCAAAAATAAATAATCTGTCAAAATACAAATGTTTGTGAAGAAAAACAAGAAGACAACCATATGTGACGAAATAAAAATATATACAATGATATCGATTATGGGATTGATGAGGAACTACGACAATGATAAATTCAAGGTCATAATCTTCTCTAGCGTCGTTCTTTTTCTCTACATCACCAATTCTTCTGTTATCTTACGCTCCTCTCATATAATCTTTTTTTTCTTCTCTCTGATATATCAGAGAAAGATATATAAAGCCGAATACAAGAACTGTACCGTGGGTCTTACTCTTTTCACATTTATATGTTCTCATATATTCTTACTCAATAAAAAGATAGTGTTTAGCTACCACAAGGTACTACTCACAAATATACGTTTCACCTTCAGAAGAGAATCAAAAAACAGATACTCTCTCTCTCTCTGCAGTGCTATTTCGTTACATTTAGGGTTACGCAATTGAAATACCACTCCCAATCACAATATTCTCTTTTTCGATTTATTTTTTCGAAGTATATTAAAATTTTAAAATAGAATATTCAAGTGCATTTCTAAACCAATATTTATTGTGTTTTTGATATTCACAATCTCGTAAATAAACAATAGCTGTACTTCCATCATCGAGATAAAAGATAATTTGTTTGTTGCCATCAATTGGACCAAAATCAAATGCAAAATACGGGTTGTCACCACGATGTTCTCCTTGTCGACCATCAATCGTAGCACGTATAACTCGACGACCATTTGTATTGAGTAAACCCACATTATGATAATAAGCATTGTCAAAATCAGTTCCAGGTTTGTAAAAACAACGAGGACCATTGAAACTGAATGCATTACGTGACGATAATTTAACACTACATGAAGTTTGTCCACCTAGTTAATTACGTGTTAATAGAGCCCAACTTGTAGAATAGAGATCAAGACCACCACCAATATTTGAATTCATGACAATGAGATTCAATGTTCCATAACCGCAATTAACTTCAAGAATTTGTCCACATAATTCCGGACGAAATTTTAAATCTTTCAATGAATTAATAGTTCCTAATGCTACTGAATATCGAACTGCATAATTCGATGTTGGAAGTTCGCAAGCACCAGCTTCATAAGCACCATGACGTGTTACATAAACACTATCATGTTTTCTGGTAGAACTTGCCATTGCATAA
>Ga0209935_1003023_pt1 | contig 18487 bp, 29 predicted proteins | sample ThiBio_1000_plan_2_FD_183958 | JGI IMG/M metagenome (GOLD analysis project Ga0209935, IMG submission 183958) | Wastewater bioreactor microbial communities from Cape Town, South Africa - Thiocy_cont_1000_plan (SPAdes) | ecosystem: Engineered > Bioreactor > Thiocyanate-remediating >... | reverse complement strand
CGCTGCCCATCGTGGTGGGCACCTCTTGTTGGTCCTCGAGATCGGCCTTGGTGCCAACGATGCAGATGACGGGCGACTTGTTCGAATTGCCTTGCAGCTCCCTCAGCCAATAGGACACGTTTTCGAACGATTCCTGGTGCGCACCACGTGCGAGTGAGTGCGAGTGAGCTCGAGCACGATGAGGCAACACTTGTGAACCGACCGGACCGGGCCGGAGCAGTACCTTGCGTGAGATATCATACACGATGACCGCTGCATCAGCTCCTCCTGTAATTGTTCGATCGGCGAGAGTATCGGAGTATTGAATGAGCGAGCCGGCCACAACAAACACACAGACACATATGTACAGCTTCGAATCGAATCGAGCAGTAGTATTAACATACGATAGTATACAGGAGCTAATGAGCGATATTTCTCCTGACCGGCGGTGTCCCAGATCGTGAGCTTGACCTTGACGATGAACGAATCGCACCAGGACCACAAGCACACGCATATGCCTCAGTGAGTAGGTGTGGTGCATCTCTACTTGTGCTCTCGCTCTCGCTCTCGGTGATCCATACTCGCTTGTTGTCCATGAGTAGCTTCTTAGTCTCGAATGCAATACTACTCGTACAATCACACGATGCGTGGGGCGTAACGAGAATCAGCATCAGGTGCTGCTGGCGCGAACACCGACAGCATTGGCGATTCGTACGTGATGGTCGAAGGCGAGTCACCAAAGGTACCACTGACGAAGCGCCGAACGAGAGCCGTCTTGCCCGAAGAACTGTCGCCAAGCACCACGATCTTGACTTGCCACACCGAGTCGTCATCGTCGTCATTGTTCGACGTGCCAGCGAGCCACTCGTCGTTGGCTGACGCGAACTTGGACGACATCGCGAGAGAGCGCGAGTTCGGGTGTTGCAGCACCTCCTGAGCAGCCCCACCAGGTCGACAACCAAATGAATGAACCGCGAGCGCAGTGGTGGTGCAGAGATCGAGCGAGTGGGCCAAACGAGCAGCAAGAGCAGCAAGAACAAGAGCAAGACGAGAGGCACAGCGAGACGAGGAGGATAGCGAATGTTCCAGCAGAGGAGGAGCACTGTTCTTCGTACTGCGCTCGGAGCCGACCTGCCTTCTGGTTCACTCTCTCGGCCTCTCTCGTTGCCAGTACGCCTAAGCCGCCACCGTCGACATATCCCCAAGGCCTCGAATTTGTGGCGAGATCCCAGAGCCTCCTCAGGAGAGGGAATCAGCGAGCCAGAACCTGAGGCAGAGACGAAGACGAGACGGGGCACGCACATTAAGGAAACCACCAGGCTCCAACTGCATTAAGTCCGCGGGCCCAAGCCCCGGGTTGCTCTAGAGCCCGGCACTGCTTTCCTCAGGCAGCCTCCCTCCTCTCGTGTCACCGACCGAAAACACAACGACGCAACACACGAGAGAGGAGAGCGCGCCAGAGCACAAGAGAGAGAGTAGAGGCTGTGGCTCCCTCTGCTCCTTCGTCGATCTCCTCCTCTCCTCCCCTCGCTCGCCACCCACCGACACCCGGGCGCTCCCCCACTCTCGTGTGTGTGTGTGCGCGATGTTGGCCCGAGTAGTACTGGTGCTCGCGGCCTTGGTGCTCGCCGTCGCGGCGACCGAGCTCCAATGCCCGGTGGTACTCGATGGTCTCACGCCCATGGGCACGTTCGACCTCCAAGAGCAGCAAGCCACCGGCGTCATTGGCGGCCATTGGAGCGGCCTCGATAGCAAGGACGTGCTCGCCTACGAGTATGCCGTCATCTCTGCCAAGCAGCTTGCGCCCGACTTTGGTACGCTCCTCGTCGCATGGATGTGCCGGCACATCATCATACGCCGCCACCTACGCATATCTATCGCTCGTGTTCTGGCGCTCGTTCGTCGTGATCGCGCTCCTCCTCTCTCTCTCTCTCTCTCTCGCTTGGCGGAACGGACGGCACCTCGAGTCTTGTCACTGCTCGTGGAGCCATACGCTCGCACATGCCACCGCTGGCAGCTTGGGCGTCGACTGTGCCAAGCGAACAAGGCGCACTATCGATACGCGCACCTTGGCACGAATCGCGTCGCCTCGTTCGCTCGAGCGTCGTTCGTTGGCTTGCTCGTTGGCTCGATATGCGCTATCGCTACCATCTCCACGTGTGCCTCCATCTGCTCATCGTGGCGAGTACCATCGTCGAGCATCGTGCCATCTCTCCAGTAGAGTAGACGATTGCCTGCTCAATTCTACGCGCGCTCTCTCTCTCTCTCTCTCTTCACTTATTCGATCGATGGCAACCGCATGCCGCAAGCAAGCACATATCTTTGCCTCTCTCTCTCTCTCTATCCCTTGTGCCATTCAATTATCGCGTGCTTCTGCTTCTTTGTGCCTCACCTTGTGCCTCTCGTCGTCTGACTGACGTCCTTGCCTTGGTGCGTCTTCTTGCCACAGGTGCCGTATGCCGCAAGTCGTCTGGCTTCCACGGTGTGCCTGATGTGATCGACTGGACCTTCACGCGCAAGCAGACTGCGTTCGCCAACTCGAATGTGCAGCTCTCGGTCGGCTCGCAGTACTTTGTCGTCGTTCGCACGATCCTCCACAACGGCACGCAGGTGTACTCGAACTCGAACGGCGTGCGCGTCGTTCCGCCGCACCCGACCATGCGCGAGTCGGAGCAGTCGTCGAAGGGCGCCTCGAAGCGCGTCGCTCGCGACACGCTCCTGACGCCGCTCGATGCCGTCAACCTCTTCTGCCCGATCGACGCCGCCAACCGCTGCCGCCAGTCGACCAAGACCCCGGGCGCCATCCTCAACGAGATCTACGGCCCGCCGCAGTTCAATACCGACAGCCAGATCTCGAGCCTCTTCCTGATCCCCACCACGGCGCAGGATGCCCTCGCCATCGGCGGCGACCCGCTCAAGTCGCGTGCCGCCCTGCTGGCCCTCGGCCTGCCCGGCAACCAGCTGCCGCCCGTGCACCACTCGTCGGACGACGACGAGTTCGAGCCCGTGCTGCCCGGCGTCGCCATCGCCGGCATCGTCGTGCCCATCACCGTCGGTACCATGGTGCTGATGGCCATCCTCGCTCTGCTCGCGTGGCTGCTCGCTTCCTCGGGCGGCCGCGACTACCGCGAGGACAGGACTCGCGTTGCTAGCGTCGCTCCGGCTGCTGGCGGTGCCACCACGGCCGCTGCCTCGCCGCCTCCCAACGACACTGTGCGCATGGACTTCCCGGATCTCGATGTCCGAAGCTAAGCTGAGCTCGGTTGCTGCTGCTTGCAAGCCGCTCCTCTCTCACTCCCATCTATCATCCTCTCGCTCGGCTCTCATTGTGTTGTTACTTTTACTCTCTTGCTTCGTCGTCGTCGTTGCTCTTGGTCCCTTCCCTCCTCACCTCGTTCGCCTCGTGCGCTCGCGGTGCGAGTCTCCCTCCCCGCCTCCTCCTCATCTTCTTCTGCCTCACCTATCCGCAATCCGCGTGCTACTCGTTGTGTCGCTGACGACAAGCATGCGTCGATGCCTTGCTTGTCCTTCGCCCTATGTGTCGCTTCCCCTCGCTCCTCTCCCTTCCTCTCTCGTCCCCTCTCTCGTCTGCGATTTCACGTGATACAGAATGCCCTCACGTGTAGTAATGTACACCCAGAAAGCAAACTAGGTCATGGTTTGTGTTGCGCTCCTGTCTATTACATCGAAAAAGGAATGAATCACATTCGGCGCTCGGCTTCGTCCGTGTGTGTACTAAGCCTCAACTTCTCTAGCCCGCAACCAACTAGCCAATCCATCCAACCAACCGATTGAATCGCAAAGGCGATAGATAGATATCTTCATTCATTCATTCATTCATTTCTTACAATGCCGGTTGTGCAACAAGTAGTACCGGTCGGAGCCGCTTGACATCGGGCAGCACCTGGAGCTGCTGGTTGATACGATGCGAAACTACCCACCACTCTCGTTCGTGAGTTTGCGCACACGAGTGCTAGCTGCGCTGCGGGAGCACGTACTGGCTGGATTGTAGGTGCGTGCTCGTGTAAAGTCCGCCTCGGCCTGTGCCATTTGGCCCAGCTCGTAGTAGGCCAAGCCGCGCTCGCAACACGTGAGAACGTGCATGCGGTTCATCGAGAGCGCCAGCGTCGCGTCCTCGATGGCACCCGTCAGCAGGCCCATGCCACGCTTGGCACGCACTCGATTGAAGATCAGGTTCACGGGCTTGTGCTCGGCGGTCGAGAGGCACTCGATCGCCTTGGCGAACCACTTCATGGCCTCGGGCACACGCTCGAGAAACAAGCATGCCCACGCTCGATTGCAGTACGCGTTGCCGTACTCGGGATCGAGCTCGATCGCGGCACTCGCATCCTGCAAGGCCTCTTCGTACTGTTCTAACGACAGCCGAAGTAGTGCTCTGGTGCGTGCCAGCTATCAGCCGACGCGGGAGCATTCATTCGACCGATCATCCATGTCGTACCGATTGTTCAGCGGATGCGAGTACTGTGAATCGAGCGCTATCGCGCGAGTGTAGTCCGCGAGACTCTCTTGATAGCGCGCCAGATTGAAGTTCGAGAAGCCTCGGTTGTTCCAGGCGATCTCATACTTCTCGTCGAGCTCGATAGCCTTCGAGTAGTCGGCAATCGCTCGTTCATGTCGCTGTAGATTGCTGAGTGACAGTCCTCTGCATCGACGAGCGAGCGCCGTGCTCATTCTCATTAGGACCTGTGTCTGTGCGTGTGTGTGTGCGGCACTCAAGCAGGGTGCGTCATGGATTGCTCTCGATCGAACCTGTTGTTGTAGGTTATCGGTGAATCGGGTTCGAGCTCGATGGCCTTTGTGAAATCCTCCAGTGCTACGATCATGATCATGAACTCAGTAAGATTGATGATTGGATTGGATTGATGATTGGATTCGGTACCTTCGGCATACCGATCCGCAGAATCGAGTACAAACGCACGATCGCGCAAGTACTTGCTGTTATCCGGGCTACTCTCCAGAGCCAAGTCATAGTCCTGAATGGCCTCATCGAATCGTGATAGTCGCTCGAGCGTCACAGCACGCCACGCAGCGATCGCGCCTCGTTGTGAGGGCTCGAGCACCATCGCCGTCGTGTAGTCACGCAGCGCTTGTTCGTCGTCAGGCACCATCGATCCTCGTTGCCAGTAGCTGTTATAATCACAAGGGTCGAGCATTATGGCTCGCGTCGCATCGATGATACTCTCGGGTAAGCGCTCGAGTCGTTCGAGTGCCGAGGCGCGCCAGCTGTAGTAGATCGAGCATGTTGGATTCTCTCGTATGGCGGTCGTGAATGCTGCCACGGCCTCGACGAACTTATCATCGGCGAAGAGGTCGACGCCGCTTTCGAACGCTTGATTGCTAACACCTCGTGTCCAGGCCATACGGTACGCTCCGTAACTATACGTGGCTCATGAGTGGTATCTCGCAATGTCACAGCGTGGTGTGCGTGGGAGCGTGAATGTGAGCGAATGAGAGCGCGATGCTCGACGACATCAGCATTGACACCACCATTGATTGACTCTCGTCATTGAATTGATCGTGGATCATCGTATCCGAATAGAATCGTTCGTTTGTATAAGGTAGTTGGCAAGGATAGTAGGAAGGAAACCATTGAGGAGAGAGATAGAGATGATGGATTGGCTTGGCACACGATGGCTGCCAAGGTGGTGGCAGTGAGGCACACGCGCTCGACTCTTGAATGCACAACGACCGCAACTCGAGAGAGAGCGAGCGAGAGCGCTACACACACTGTGTATATGATCCAATCGTTCAAGACACTCATCCAAGAGCATCGAGCTGCTCTTGTATCGTCTCGAGATCCGTGTAGAATTGGTACAGTTGATCGTGCGTGAACTCCAAGAGAACCTTCTTGGTATCTTGCTGTAGTCGGCACACGCACGCACACATCAGCACACCGACCTATGCAAGTTCGAGCATCGAACGTACAGTATCCGAGTCGGTGCTCAAGAGAGCGAGCTCGAAGATGGCGGTCGGCTGCTTGACGCGCGTGAGCGTGCTCTGTGCCATCTGCAGATGCAACTGCCAGCGAACGCCGTCGAGTACGTAGGGCACGATCGTCTTGCCCTTGACCTCTTGAAGGAACGAACGCTCGTTGGCCTCCCAAACCTCTTGGAACGCTTGTGCCTGGTACCGACGATGCCATCACACGGTATCACGTACACATTCGCAATCGTGTGAATCGATGGATATACGAGAGAGATAGAGAGATCGATCGAGCGCGCCATCGATCGATCGATCGATACCTTGTTGTCAGAGACTCCGACCGCACTCAGAGCAGCTTGAAGCTTCTCGGCATTAAGGTTAAAGTACGCCGATTGATGAAAGATGAACGAGCTCGAGTCCAGCACCTGGATACCGATACACATGGTCCAAGGTATCACGCGCACACATACATCAGTGCGCCGCTCTCGTGTACTAGACTCTCGAATCTCGTACGGTAGTGAGATCTTGCACGGCGATACCAAGGACCGTAGCGAGCTGCTCCTCCTCCTCCTCGCTGAAGGGCTTGCGATCCTGTGATCGAGCGCGATATCGAGAGAGAGAGATTGAGATATCAATACCGATGGCTGAAGGGGGCTCTCAAAGGCGCACACCAATCGAACCTTGAGATGCAACTTCTTGATGATACGCGACAGCAACAACGGGAACTTGGAGTCGTCGATGCCATTGATGAGCTCGATCGAAGCCTTGAACCTACGAGATAGTCACAAGCGCACTTGCGATATGAGCAACACTTGCCTATCCAAACGAGATCGAAGAACACGAGCGGTTACTTTGATGTCTGTGGGAAGATCTTGGAAGGGTCCATTGCTGCTGGTGGTGACGATGACGCGGCGGCAGCTGTGGGTGTGGGTGTGGGTGACGACAGGCGACGAAGGTCGGTGGTACTCACAGCCTCCTCGAGATCTCGACGCCAAGCAGCAAGCAAACGAATGAACGAACGACACCTCGACGAATGCCACCCCCGATTTATACCGATCGAAATCCATCAATCCAATCGTTTGGCTCGGGAGGATTGAGAGGGTTCTAGCGACATACTTGTGTATTATTATTATTCATTATTGGGGAGAGGGAAGGGCGTTGGGCATTGGGCGTTGGGCATTGGATGGGAGTGATTGCTTGGAGCGGAGGAGGGTAAATAACTGTATCGGCGTGTCGAATCGATGGACTCGGGCACCTTGGAGAGCGAGAAAGAGAGACAGAGAGCGGGAGGGCCGGTATATGGAAGGATGTGATGGCGAGGGTGTTGAGGATATGGATTACTCAGAGGCACTACTTGGGCGGTGCTGGTGTTGTTGTTGTTGTTGTTGTTGGTGGCGCGATTGGTGGGGCGGGTCTTGAAGCGTCGGAGTGGCGGCCTCGTAAAATTGCCGCGTCGACGCGTCGGCGGTGCTCGGCGGCTGTGCGTAGTAGATGGCGGGGTCCAGGTACGTGGCTTGGGGTTGTTGCATGAGATAGGGCGACGCTTGTTGTTGGTATGGTACGAAGCTGTGTCGTGCGAGAGAGAGAGAGAGAGAGATGTTTGTGAGCACGTCGTTCGGCTCAGATCGTAGCGGCGGTGCCAGTACGTACTTTGGTGGGTATCCTGCAGGAAGGCCAAACGCTGGTGGGTAGAGCGGCATGCCGGGCACGTAATAATTGTAGGGCGGCTCTGTAACGTGGGGCATCAGTTAGTTGGAGAGCAGGCGGGCAGTGGCAGCCGCAGCGGCGCACACATACGCGAGTATTGGATGGCAGCCACGGCAGACGGTGATGGTACAAAGACGGCCTGCAGCTGGCGCGTCTGCAGCTCCTTGGAACGAGCTGTCTCTTCTCGGAGTGCAGAGTAGCGCTTGACTGGCGTGGTGACGGAAGCGGGCTCCGGTGCAGTTGCTACGACGGCCGAGGGCGATGAGGCGCGCACGCTCTGACTCGCGGGCACTGCTGGAGGTGTCGGTGAGCGACGATCGTGCGGTGCCAATAGCGTTCGCGATGGTTCGGGTGTGCCGCCATCAGCCGGCGACGCCGTGGGAGCAATGACCGGAGACGAGGGCGAGGTCGGAGAGGCGCTCGGCGTGCCGTTTTGTGACGACGGCGCCGACTGGCGAGACTGCTGGCTGGCAGACGACGATGCGGTGCCATCTGCGGCACCTTGGTCTTGCTTCTTGTGCGCCTGACGATGGCGAGGGCGTGGCGCTTGCTTCGAAGCTTGTTGCTCTGGCGTACTCGTCGCCGGTGCATGTGTGCCTGAGCCCGAAGCTCGGTGCTCCGATCCAGAGGGGCGCGAGCTGCGAGATGCGCCAGACTGCGTCGGTGCGCCACCGCGAGTACCGCCTCGATTGCTTCCGCCTCGACCGCCACGTCGATTCTCGCGGTGTACAATCTCCTTCTGTCCCTCGAAGGCGCCAGAGTTCTCGGTCGTGCTGCTGCTGCTGCTGCTGCTGTCCACTCGGGCCTGATAGTGTTGCCTCTTCTTGCTGCCGCCACTGCCACCGTTGGTGTGCGCGTGCTGCTGCTGTTGTTGATCCGCTTGTTGCTGTTTCGAGTCCTTGTCACCAGAGTGACCAGCGACATGAGCCTGTCGAAGCTCGCCAGAGTCGTCGGCCGAAGGTGCGCGCCCAGTGCGATCGCCGTCGTGAGCTCGAGCGCCGCCAGCACCGCGGGCAGTCTGTCCTCGACCACGGCCTCCACGACCGCGATCTTTGCCTCGCTTGCTGACACCGTTCGATCCATCTACCGAGCGTGGTGCATCGTCACTGTTGGTGGCATCGGGAGCTGAAGGCCGAGGAGCATCGCGCCCTTCGACAATCACCACTCGACCGCGGCCACCTGCTGTACCGCGGCCGCTGGCGCCTCCTCGTCCACCACGACCACCGTGTTTGCCTCGCTTGAATCGAGGCTGGAGTTGTAGGATCGAAGCACAATCGAGAAGAATGGTCGATCCGATACATCGAAGGCAATGCGTGAGTGTTCGTGAGCAGACGTCAGACATACGCGCAGACAGACAGACAGCAGCACGGTAAGTTACTGAGCATAAGGCGCTCACGCAATCACTCACTCTCACTCTGGTCGGCAAGGTAGGTTGCAGCGCCCTCAACTCGACGGCGACGCACCTCGAACGGCAGTGGCTGTCCGGTATTCTCCTCGAGCAGCGAATACATGTCATGCTTCCATTCGAGCTCCTGCTCCTTGGGATGCCAGAGCTGGCGCACGGGGCGTCTGGAGCCACGGCCACACACACAGCGAGGTCAGCAAGCATCTCACACATAGCTTGCTCACTCATTGAAGCTTGCACGATTACAGCCACCAGCACTCTCGAACCCACGTCGAACTCTTGCTACGATCGGTTGGCGATAGCGATCAAGCGAGGAGCAGAACGAGAGGCCACGAGGTAGCACTAGCACTACGGAACAGAGACTGCTGCTGCTGCTACTACCACCACCCGCTCGCGTTGGCTCGATCACGGTACCCTCGCTTTGCAGCTGCTCGGTCGTCATGAAAGTAGAAGTTGGGCTTCTTCGGAACCACCGTGGGGTCCTTCTCCTTGCGCGGCTTGCCGCTGGTGCTGCCGCTGGCGGCGGCGCTGGCGCTCGAGTCATCGGCTGCTGCTGCGTTGTTGTCGCTGCTGCTCGTCGCTGCTGGGTCTTGGTCGCCGTCGGCTTCTTCTGCATCATCGTCGTCGTCGTTGTCATCTTCGTCATCCTCCTCATCGTCGAGGATCTCGTCGACCTCGTGCTCGCTGAGGTCGTCGTCATCACGAGCAACGCGAGCGCGCCGCCGTCTCACCAGTATGCGCTCATCTCGCTCGTCGTCGTCGTTGTCCTCCTCGTCCTCCTCCTCCTCAGACTCATGTTGATCGTCGACGATCGGTGCAACGGCGAGCTTAGCCGCATGATCGTCCGCCATACGTATGAGTACGTGTGCGATGATGAGCGAGAGCGCGCGCGAGCAGGTTGGTGCGGCTGGCGGCGAACGAGAGAATGGCGAAGTCGTAATGAGTGGAGCTACAAAAGGGAGAATGGCAAAGTCGTAACGAGTGGAGCTACAAAAGAGAGAATGGCAAAGTCGTAACGAGTGGAGCTACAAAAGGGAGAATGGCAAAGTCGCAACGAGTGGGGCTTTCCTCAGCCATTCTCTTCCCGCCTTCGCGCTCACCACACGCCCTCGCGCTCTCGAACCATCATCACGAAGCTGGGCAATGAACCCCGGCACGGAGCAACCCACGGCACAGCCACTCGAGCAACCTCTTCTACCACTCAAGGACCAGCTGTTGCATATTGATTCCGAACTCCATCTGCTCGAGACCGAGCGCTTGGAGCTGCGCTCGCTCAAACCCAATCGCGAGGTCTACCTGCGCAAGGGCGCGCTGCTCTTCCTCGGCTCACACGACGAGGCGCTGCAGCGAACCGAACGTACGTTCCTAATCACCGCCGCCTTGCATATCGAGCACAGACGCACTTGACTGACGAGTACTTGGTGGTCCAGGTGCGATTGACGAGTTCCAGAAGCAACGAGCGCAGCTGGTGAGCGCGTCAGCTGACACCTCGCGCTCGTGAGCTACCGCGCTCTCGCTCGCCATACTGCATCAACTCGACCAATCGACTCCTCCTCCTCCTCCTCCTCCTCCTCTTCGCTCTACTCAATGGAATATCGTGCAATACCAACATCGCAAAGTGCTCCGCCGAACCTGCTCTCGGTGCTGCTCCAGAGACAAGCGCGTGGCTCGCATCGACTTCTGACTACCTACGAGGGCCACCTCAGCCCACTGGCGGTGCTCTCTCACCTCGTTGCTGCGACGCCAGCCACTGCCACGGTACGTGCAGCACTCGTTATCAGTTAGCTACTCAACTACGATCGAGCAAGCTTTGCGCTGATGTTGTGGAGGAGCAGCTCGATGTAGCAGCGGTCGCGAGCGGACGGCTGCGCACCTCGGTGCTCCTGACCTTTGCGCCCTTCTCGCCCTTGATCCTGTCGTACGAGCCGCTCAACTCGGCCGATCGATTCCGCTGGATATGGCAGAGCAACAACGAATGCTCCAGCGATTCCAATGCCTCGTCATCGTCATCCTCATCATCATCATCGTCGACCTCTTCACCAATCGCTCCCAAGAAGATATCGATTCAGTATGCTGCCAACTGGTGGCTCGTGCACTCGACTCGATCCGAGCAGCCGTTGACCTTGGCATTCAGCTGCCCTCTCTTTCCAACCATCAAGTCCTCGCTCGGATTAATGGTATATTGGCATTCTTGTGCTCGTTGAGCGTCACGATCCTCACGCCCTCTCTCTCACACACTCGAACTTTTCGGCGCCTTGAATGATGCCACAGGAGATCGATCCGCTTGGAGTTCAGCAACTCAACATTGCGGTCGATGAGGTCGGTGCAACGAATCAACAACGCCTGACCGTCGTTACCGGCACGCTACCATTCAGCTTGTGCTCGGTGAGCCTGTACAATACGCAATTCCGCCCTCGTGGCGATTTTACCAGTACGAGCCGGCTTTCGTCTCGCTTGCAGAGAGGCAGGCACACACGCACATTCATCGCTCACCGAACCGCATCCCAAACGTGCAGTACCGCCATTCATCGAAGGAATACACATTCGATTGCCGACGACGTTGCAGTCTTGTCGAGTGATCGAGCGCTTCTTCCAAGTACCCAACTCGTGCTGCGGCGGCTACTGCCTTTTGTTGCCGGTCGGCCCGAGCATGGGCCTCCTGTTCATCTCGACTCACGAGTGCAAGCGTGCCCACGAGCCCGATCATCACTGCCTTCCGCCTTGGAGGGGAAGCAAGCAGTTCTGGAAGCCGCTCGAGCTACAACTCCTGTACTCCAAGACCGCTCGCTACACCGACGATCCGGCCCATACGGCCTTCTCCTACAAACCCTTCTCTTCCTTTCAGGTACCTGACGCTCGTGCACCATCTGGTGCGCCATCGGCCACTGTTCTGAACTCGATGTTGCGGTGTGTAGATTCGGTCGGCGTGGCTCTTGGACAGCGTGCGCTTCTCCGAGTTCCTGTTGCCGACCATCTGGCCGCAGCAAGCCGCCTGCATTCTCAGCGATTATTACTTTTGTCCGCTCGAGGTACCGTTGCAGATATGCTCGACAGCTTGAGCCTGTGCGTGCGCGTCGCTCACGAGCGCGTTGGTTTGTAGAGCTCGTGTGTGCAATTCCATTCCGATGGCATCGTGTCGATGCTTGGGCTGATGCTGATTCGCTTCGGCCGTCACTCGGCCTTCTCTCAAGTATCGAAATGCTACGGCCTTATCTTTACGATCAATATGTTCGATGGTACGCACATACAAGGCTCTCCTCAAGTGCGAGAGCTCGTGATCCTCCTCACTGCCAAGATGGTGATTACCAGGTGTCGTTCGTGTCATCAAGGTGATGCAAGAGCTGCAACTCACGTATGTATCCATATGCGTTCTCATGTCGCACTCTCGCTCACGCTGGCACTCTCGTACTTGCAGCTCTCTCGACGTCCAGACACCAGAGGTGTTCTTCTTCCTCGTCGCCCTTCAACGCGGCATTGCACAGAACCTTCGCATACGAATCCCGGTCGGCTTCCATCGGCTGATCGTTTATTACAACACAAACTCGTCGGTCGTTCAATCGGGAGTGACGCAAAAGCTTCTCGAGCATCCTGACCTACCGATCCGCATCGAATACAATCCAAAGTGATGATGAGATTGGTGATGGAATTGATATGCGAGAGAGCAATGCACTGTTCCTACAATCGCTTCGTTGCTCGCACAGGTGAACACGCATATGATACTGTAGCACGTTCGCAGCGTGTATTGTATCTCTAACCACAATGCATCGATCAGTACGGATAGTGGGCACAGTGATCTTGGCAACAGTATTGATATGGACGATACGAGCACTACTCGAATACAGCAACACAGACTCGATGACGATGGCATCAACGAATGGCTCGTTTCGAGGCGTCTCGATGGCAGCCTTCACGACTACATCGGCACCACAGACTTTGACGCACATGGCGATCGTGACTCTCGTGTCGACCGATGATTCAGTGTTGTCGGCTCGTGTTCTTGCGGCATCGATCGATGCAGTCGGCGGCAGCGAGGCATCGACACTCGATCGGGTCGCCATCGTCACTGGCGCCGTGAGCCTCGGTGGCGTGCATGCACTCGAGCAAGCTCGTTGGCGCGTGTACCAAGTACCCTTCATCCCGAATCCGTTCATGCAATCGAACGAGGCACATGCGCTCGCACACACACGAATCACTCGACGGCGACAATGGGAATCGGCTTGCAAGCTCTACGTCTTTGACATGGCAATGTATCAGCAGGTGCTGTTCATTGACGTCGACTCGATGGTGACCGGCAATCTCGACCACTTCCTCACGACACTGGAGCAACAACGCCAGGCCGAGGTCAACGATACTCGAGGCACGGTTCTTGCGGCAGCCATGCATCGCAAGCCTCGACTCGATACCAATCGCTGGCTGTTCGACACGAGCGTCATGGTCGTGCGGCCGAGTCGAGCTCTCTTTCGCGACATCACCGAGCACATGATGGAGTTTGGTGGGCGCTCGGTGAATGCCGACGAGGAGGTAGTACATCATGGCCGCTCACTGGCGAGCTGGAGGGCTGGGCTCGCTCACTCACTCACACGGCAAGTGACCTTGGCGCATCGCTATCTCTGTGTAGATCCTCCATCGGTACTTCTTCTATGGCTGCATCGGAGGACCGATTCTCGAACGCAGCTACATCGCATCGATGCAACGGCGCTTCCCTGACAAGACCGATCCTTCGTGGGACGAGGCTCGCAAGGACTACGTCACGCGTCCGCCTCCGATCTACGTCGTGTACGTGCCACCGTGGAACCTGAAACCACTGGCTTTCGCGGCCGAGATCGAGAACTGGAAGGCGCGTGTGGTCGAGAATCCTCGCACGCAGGTGCTGATGGCTGCGCACTGCGCACAACTGCCGCGCGACTTCAACTCGCCGATTGCCAGCGCCGACCACACGGCGAGAATCGTCACATTGGCTGGCGTTCGGTATCCGCCATGGGACTGGCGCAGCTGGCATCTCACTCTCGGACCAATGGCCGAGCTCTATGCACGCTGGCATGGCTACAGCGCCGAGGCACTCGAGCATCACTCGTTGGCACACTCGTTGGCATCGGTACTCGTACTCGCAGCCGTGCCGCTGGTGCTCGTGCCGCTTGTGTGGTACTGCATCGCGTGTGCCATCATGCCTCGTGTGCTATCGAGTCTACGCTTGCCTACCTCGGAGCCGATTCGATCGTCAATGTTGAACGTGTTGATTGCATGGCTTCATTGGATTCCCAGCTTGTTGGCATCTGCCTTCTCGATCGTCAGCGGTATGTTATTGCTCGAGTACCTGAGAGACGGGCCTCGATCGATATGGCTCAAGATCTCACGCAATGAGTCATCGCAGGAGGAGGGCTCGCGTGGAAGTACCTACCCGCTCACTTGAGCCCTGCGAGTGCGTGGTTCTTGTTGTTAGCGTACGCGTGGAGCGCCATGGTGCTGGGTCTCCTGCCGGTCTGGATTCTGCTGAGCATTGCGGCTCGGCTAGCACGCCAGAAGCTCTCGACTGCGCAAGGCACGGCCTCCCACCGTGCGGTACACGCGGCACTGAGGAGTTCATTTCTCCTCTCGCTCGTGGGCTTCGCAGCGTGGGCCTTGGTGGCGGTGCTCGTGTGGAATCGACTCGCGAGCCAGTGGCCAATGGCGTCAGTGGCGTTGTTGCTGGCGCTGCTCGGTGTGCTGGTGCACTCACTCGATCGGTACTGGATCTTTGCCGGTCGATACCACCCAGCTGTCGCGCACCATTCCGAATAGAGAATATGTGTCAAGCACTATCTTATTGAGGAGTCAATTGCACTAGCGATAGATACTGTATTGTCACAGACAACAGCGGTGCTTGTGTAGGTAGTGTGCGAAGCGCTTACGAGTTGAAGAGCTTGCACTCGTTGGCTCGGCGAGTGACCAAGCCCTGCTGCACGGAGCCGCCAGCCATGTTCCAGCGCGCCAACTCGGAGCACACCGAGGCGTAGTCTCCGTTGTTGAGCTTGCGCAACAGAGTCGAGCTGGAGAGGTTGCCGCAGCCGACTACATATCAAGAGAGAGAGAGAGAGAGAGAGCGGTCAGTTGCGGTAGATTCAAGTGGCGCCACTGCATCGTGTGGTGCTCGCGTACCATTGAAGGCGAAGCTCACGAGAGCCGAGAACTGGTTGGAGTTGAGTGGCACCTTGACGTAGTTCGAGACGCAGCGCTCGGCAGGATGAAGGTCAGAACGCAGGAGCGTTTCGGCGGCAGCAGCGTTCGAGAGGCACGAATGGATCGAGAAGCCATCGCCGCTCACAATCTTGTGGCCGTAGCCGATGGTGGCATAGCCGGCTGTACGAGGTACGATCGAGCGAGCGAGAGTTAGCGATGCTCATCAGCAGCAGAAGAAGAAGTAGTGGAGCTCGCGAGCTCGATGACGCACCGACGTCATAGTAGGCGCACAGGCGAAGACCCTCCGAAGCCTCGATCAACTGCACGCCAGCGGCGTTGGTGGTCTGGCTGTTGGAGCCGGTGTTGGAGCACGTCGTCGCCGACGTGTACTCGAGGGCAACGTAGCCATTCAGACCCTGCATGGCGACAGCGGCGGCGATGGTAATAATGAGTCGATCATCGATGCGGCAGTGCTGGCGGCGGCGGTGGAAGTGACAGCAGCTCGTACACCGACGGACGCGACAGCCCAGTCAAAGCCGCACTGCGACGACACGTAGCCAGTGATCGTTCCACGCGCTCCGGTGGTGGCAGTGCCAATGATGCTGCCCGTGCCTGGTCGATCGCGTCAAGGGGTCAGCGCGCACGTGGGAGGCGACGAGCGACGAGCGCGAGCGACACACGTACATGGGCTGGCGCGCACGTTGAGGCGCGAGGCAGTGACCGTGAAGCAGTCACCCGGGGCGTAGGCAGACGAGGAAGCGGCGAGCGCGACAAGCGCAACCAGCACGGCAAGGAACAAGCGAGCCATGGCGCTACACAGACGGCAGAACGAGAGGCGGCGACGCGAGGAGGAGGAGAACAAGCAACGAGGAATAAGGCAAGGAAGGGAGGAGGGCAGCGCAGTGACAGCAGCTGCTGCCACGGTTACGGCCGGTTCGTTCGTTCGGATTCCCGCGCCACTGCTCGAGGAGGCCTTTGGGGGTCTTCCAGTTGGGATGGTGTTTGGTGATGGTAGTCGCTGTATTGCGAAGGATGTATAGTAGGAGATTGTACTGGCAGAAACAAGGATGCACGACGACACAGAGGAGTGCGAGCGAATGAGAGTGCGCGAGAGTAGCTGGTGCAGCATACGTATGTGAGCGCCACAGCTTGCCCGCACTGTATGCTCGCTCGATCAGGCGTCTCTCTGGCGTGTGATGGTGGTCGTACACACGAGCTTACGAGGAGAAGAGGTTGCACTCGGCCGCGCGCCTGGCAGGGTTGCCGGCTGCCGCGAGAATCGTCGCGCAAATGGTCGAGTACTTGCCAGTGTTGAGCGCGGTAAGGATGGGCGAAGACTTGCCGCTTTGGCAGTTGGCGAGAATGGGCTTGTTGTCGAACGAGAACGACACGAGCGCCGAGAATTGGTCTGAAGCAACAATAGTAGTGGTCGCGGTACATTAGTGGGAGGCATTGTTGCCAGCCAAAAGCAATAGCGCACACCGGCGGACGTACTGGAGGTCACGGGCACCTTGATGCTACCCAGGAGGCAGGCCTCGGTGCTATGAAGGTCGGCCTGGAGCAAGCTGGTGGCTTGCGCTTGCGTGATGGTGCTTCCAGGCTTGTAGGGCGAGTTGGTGCCCTCGAGGTGGTTGTAGCCTGGCGTGGCGGCAGCAGTTCTAACGTTAATCGATGGAAGAACCAATACGAACCTCGTGAACGAACGAGTTGATCGTGTGGCGTGGCGTGGCGCGGTGTGGATACTACGTACCAATCACGTGGTACTTGCCAGAATAGCCATTGCGCGTCCAGGTGGGAGTAAAGGGAACGTACTGCTCGATGAGCGAGATGGCGGCAGCGTTGGTGCGCTGCGCCGCCGGCGAGCACGAGATCCTGCCCAAGCCATCGGTGCCAACGAAGCCAGTCACGCCCTACAACCACCAAACCAACCACGCTCGTATGAGTGCACGCGATGACGACGACGAGAACAAAGAGGAGGAGGAGCGACGAACGTTGGTGAAGGCGACAGTCGCCCAGTACTGGTTGCACTGCTGAATGGCGTTGGTCGTCAAGACACCGCTGGTTCCACCGCGCACAACGGCGGTCACAGTTCCCGAGCCTAGAGGGTGGTTGGGATGGTTCGCGAAGCAAGCCAAGCGAGGAGGATACGTAAGTCAGCTGGAGTTGGTACGAACGCAGCCAAGCCCATGCGGTTCTGCAGCGGCTCAAGATAGATAGGGGGAGGAGGGAGGCGGAGGGAACGACGTACATGGGGCCGAATAGACATTGATGTTCTGCGGCGTGACCACGACGCACGTGCCCGCAGCGGCGGCCGAGGTCGAGTACACCACGGCAAGAACGACCACCAAGGCGGCCAGAGCACGAACACCAGCCGTCACCATGATGGAACAAGAGTATGGGCCGAGAAGGAGGAGGAGAGGGCGAGGAAGAAGAGAATGAAGAGGCCTGAGCCAGAGGGCTTCCTCCTCTGTTGTTGTTGTTTGTTCGCAGGGCGGGAGGCGTTGGGCCATCCGATCCAACGCGTTTTGTTTTGAGCTCGCCGGAAAAGGAAAAGTGGTTTACGACACAGCGCCCATTTTCGTGTATTTTTCAATCGGCCGATATGAGCCGCCTTTCCCGCCATCCGGGCCAAGCGGCTTGTTTGCTGGAGTGCGTGCGTGCCGGTGGGCGTATACGCCACAGCCGAGAGCACAACCACAAGCGCGTTACTAGGACGGCACTCGGGTTCCGGAAGGAACAATTGGTGAACTCGGAGAGCAACGTGGGCCACCTTGTACCGCACTGCTCTCCCAGTGAGCGCACTCTACTTCGCCTCCGTCGTGGGCGCTCCACGGGTTGTTGGCTGGAGATCGGACAGGAACAGCAACACCAAGCAGCAGTAGTAGCGGACGATTCCAGCACCAGCACACGTCTTTTCTGCGTTGTTCGTCGTTCGCTCGTTCTCGCACACCCACCTCGCGCTCACTCCCACGTGCTTGCCTTGCTTGCCTCACTCTCATCACGGGTCTGCCACCGTAGCGTCTGCTGCCACTTGACTCATGGCTTCGCAGCCTAGCTTTGAGGAAATCGCCGAGGCGTACCGCGGCGTGCAGGATCACATTGTCGACTTTCTCCAGCGCGAGGCGCATTGCGTCGTGGTCGAGGACCTCTGGACCTACGACAAGGGCACCGGCGGCGGCCGTACGCGAGTCACCGAGTGCGAGCACATTGATGCGATCGACCTCGATGCCACGACGCTCGACGCGTCGCGCAGCTTGATCGAGAAGGGCGGCGTGAACTTTAGCGCCATCGGCGGCG
>Ga0209935_1003020_pt1 | contig 18505 bp, 36 predicted proteins | sample ThiBio_1000_plan_2_FD_183958 | JGI IMG/M metagenome (GOLD analysis project Ga0209935, IMG submission 183958) | Wastewater bioreactor microbial communities from Cape Town, South Africa - Thiocy_cont_1000_plan (SPAdes) | ecosystem: Engineered > Bioreactor > Thiocyanate-remediating >... | reverse complement strand
GATAGATAGATAGATAGATAGATAGATAGATAGATCACGATAGATAGATAGATAGATAGATAGATAGATAGATAGATAGATAGATAGATAGATAGATAGATAGATAGATAGATAGATAGATAGATATATAGATAGATTGATAGATAGATCACGATAGCTAGCTCACGATAGAGCACGGGGCGAGGTTCACACTTCGCGGATGCAGCAAACGCTCTGGTGGCGTGCGCGTGTACGCGTGCACTTCCCGCATCTAGATAATACTGTTCGAGTATCATCGGTGCCTCTATCGAGAAGTAGATATATGGAAATATCCATCTAACTGGCTCACGAAACCGAAACACGCACACGAGAGATAGAGAGATGGATGGGTGGAGAGGTACGAGTAACGTATGGCTCGATGGATGGTCTCACTGCACAACGACTCGAATCGACTAGGCACACACTCTCTCACTCTCTCTCACTAACTCAAATACCGATATGATAGTCGAGACGGTGTGGTGCTTCGAGCTGGGCGTCTCTAACCTACCGCACTACGGAGATAGAGAGAGACAGAGGCAGAGGTAGGGAACCTTCCTGACACGTACCGAACAACGTAGCAACCAACACTCATGCACCCTCTGCCCTCACTCTCGCTCTCACTACCGTGCAGCTCTTGCCTGCGTGTGAGGATAGATGGATGGCTTGATGGATGGGGCTTGGCTGTTGTGGATGTATCAGAGAGTGGCAGGCAGGGCAGGGCGAGCAAGCAACAACCACCACCACTCCTTATCGCTCTCCTCGTCCTCTTTGCGTGTGCTGAGCGACCTACCCTCTCTGACACCGTACGAAAGCTGCTGCCGCTGAGAGTTGTTGTCACCACTGCTCCTCTTCGCCTCTATCAGCACACACAAACAGCAGTCGCTCCTCGCGCGCTGGTCGCGTCACAAGCCCCCAACGCCTTACACACGCTCCCCATCCCTCTACGACCCCCAGTTCGATCCCCCCCGCTCTTCCCATCAACCAAACCAAGCTTCTACCATAGAGAAATCCACTGTATCCAAGCCCACCATTGTATTTATTCCTCCTCCCTCATTCCTTCTGTTCATTCCTTCATCCCTCATTCGCTCCATCGCCCTCTCTCACACGCGCAACAACTCGACTCGTACTCTCGTTGGAGAATGGCTGACAAGAAGGCATTCTTTGAGCAGCAGATCGCTGCACAGGCTCCGAAGAAGGTACGATACGATTGTGATGTTTGTGATTTTGTTTTGGATAGTATGACACGATGAACGAATGCCGCTCGATAGAGCGTACCCACTACAATATCAATACCCATCCATACAATACCTATCCATACAATACCAATACCTATCCATACAATATCAATATCCATACCAATCCATACAATATCAATACCTATCCATACAATACCAATATCCATACCTATCCATACAATATCAATACCTATCCATACAATACCAATATCCATACCAATCCATACAATATCAATATCCATACCAATCCATACAATATCAACACCTATCCATACAATACCAATATCCATACCTATCCATACAATATCAATACCTATCCATACAATACCAATATCCATACCTATCCATACAATATCAATATCCATACCAATCCATACAATATCAACACCTATCCATACAATACCAATACCTATCCATACAATACCAATATCCATACCAATCCATACAATATCAATACCTATCCATACAATACCAATATCCATACCTATCCATACAATATCAATACCTATCCATACAATACCAATATCCATACCAATCCATACAATATCAACACCTATCCATACAATACCAATATCCATACCTATCCATACAATACCAATACCTATCCATACAATATCAACACCTATCCATACAATACCAATACCTATCCATACAATATCAATACCTATCCATACCTATCCATACAATACCAATATCCATACCAATCCATACAATATCAATACCTATACCTATCCATACAATACCAATATCCATACCTATCCATACAATATCAATACCAATATCAATATCAACACCAATACCTATCCATACAATACCAATATCAATACCAATACCAATACCTATCCATACAACATCGATATCAATAATCTATCACTGACCCCCATCGCTTGCAGGTCAAGAAGGAGACCGTGTGGACGCCCAAGGCCGGCAACGAGGAGCAGGTCGGCGGCCACGGCGGTGGTTTCAAGAAGCAGACCGCCAAGAAGCTCGACCTCGGCGCTCCGCCGCCGCCGCGCTCTCTCACCGACCTGCCGTGAGCCGTGAGCCATACCATGCCGTGCACACGCGCGTAGAATGCGTGCGTGCGCCATTGTTCTGTCGCCGGACGCAATGAACGCAGCAATGCGCTGCTCCTTCGCTGTACACTCATCTACCGAACGGCGTAGACTCTAAGCCCCAGAACAGACATATCCGTGCCTTGACGGTGGCAGGAAGGAAGTTTGAGCCACCAGCAAAGCGGCGATAGATCGGGTTTGGTGGGTACGGTGTAATATTTATCATGCTTTACTGACCGGGAGAGGATTTACTTCTGCTTCTTGGGAGCAGGCTTGTCGACCTCGGTAACCGTCAGACCTGCATGATCAAGCAGCAACAGATACACAGACGAGCGCCGCAGAGTTAGAGACGGTGCACCGTGGCGAGCGAGTACGAGAGCGGCTGCGGTCGTTGCGTTACGTTGCGTTGCGTACCAGGAGGGAGAGACTGCTTGAGCTTCTTGACGCGCTCAGGGTCCGAGACCGAGAGCGTGTAAAGGTATCGGCTGCATCGAACCTTGAACTTGTATCCGCTCTTGGCCTTCTTGATGCGGACCGCTGTTGATGCACCAACACGAATATGCACGCCAGCGAGGAACGAACGACGATCAGTCTCTTGTGGGCTCGAGCTCGAATACAAGCGCACAAATAAATTCTCTTCCTCTTGCCTCGCTCTCTACTCTCGTGATTCGACAGCTAGCATGTCTCTCATCTCTCTCTTTCTCTCTCTCTCTCTCTCTCTCTCGTTGCGTTTGAGAGCTTCAATCGATCCACCGCTACTGCTACCATGCCGAACACTCGTTCGATAACTTGTACTCTCGATACACGATCGAGTACTCCCGTTCTATCGATCGCATCTATGGCGTTTGTCGATAAGAGCTTCACTACTCTCTACGCTACGCCAAGCTGCTACTCTTCCCAGCAACACAACACCAGATGAGACGATGATACGTACAGCGAGCGTCCTTGCGACGAGCAGTAAGGAGGAACTCCTTGATCTCCTTGATCTCCTTGGGCTGTAGGTATTCGTACACGAGAGGCAGCAGAGCGACCACCACCACAACGACCATCATCAGTACCACGTATGTGTATACTCGCGATCGTGTATGCCCACCCATCAACGACAGAGATCATCTCCTCCCGCCGCACTATCCACGCTCCGCCACTCGAATCGACCGCATCCACGCCTCATACACCACCCCACGACCCCACCCACACCACCCAATCGCTCGATTGACGCTCGCCGACACACGATACTCGATGCACACGGCCACGTACCATGGTGAACGGCTTGTGGAGTGAGGGCACGGAGCGCGAAAAGGGAGACGACAGACCGAAAAACACGGCCTTATGCCAGCGGGAGAACGAAGCACTCGAATATTGCACTGCAGTAGTGCCCCGGAACATGCGGTGCAATATTCGAGTGCACGGCGTGCGAAAATCGCCTCGATCTCGGCCGCCTGCGTCGCTCCTCTTTCCCCTACCGTTCCCCTCGGCGTACATCATGGCCCAGCGCATCACGTATCGACGTCGCCACGCTTACAACACACGATCGAACAAGATCAAAGTGTATGTTGGATGGCGGGTGAGAGATGGGAGAAGTTTGGTGGTCGATGGAGGACGATGGAAGTGTGCGAGTGGGATAGGACACTAACACACCCCTCCCGATGGTGGTCGTGGTGCCGCTGTGGTTCGTTCGATACGCTAGTGTGCGCACGCCTGGAGGCAAGCTGGCCGTGCAGTACCGCAAGAAGGCTGCCAACGGACCCAAGTGCGGCGACTGTGGAACTTCGATCCAGGGCGTATGTATCGCACTAGAGAGACCTCCTTGTCCCTCTCAGGCCCGCTCCCTATCTTCTCTCTCGCTCTACGTCTCGCGGTAGTGCTCAGGCGAGCCGTGTAGCTGGCTTGGCCTCTCCTTCTATATCCCTCGTTACTACGTGGGGGATGGGCAGCTGAGCGACACCAAGCCCCGAAACCCTCTCTCTCTCTCTCTCTCTCTCTCTCTCTCTCGCTATTCTCCTATCGATCGTTCGAGTAGCGAATATTGATCGAGGTTTGGCATCGTTGGTTGCGTGCGCTTGGTTAGGTTCCTCACCTGCGCCCGATTGAGTACTCGCGCATCTCCAAGCGACAAAAGACCGTCGCTCGCGCCTATGGCGGCTCTCGCTGCGCCCACTGCGTCCGTGAGCGGTATGTAGATCTCCATATCTCTCCATATCTATCTCTCGCTATCTCTTCGTTCTGGTCTATTGGTTTTGCTTGTCAGCGAGTGAGTGGGCATCGATAGCTTGTAGCGGGTGGAGCAAGGGAGAGGGAGGCGCGTGAACACAACGATCGTCGAATACTTGTACCATCTACCCATCTCTCGCTGTGAGGACAACTCTGTTAGTGAGCCACACGGCTGTGAGTCTAATGACAAGCATATGTCTGAGCCTTCATCTCTCTCTCTCTTATTCTCTTTCATACTCGTTCTTTCTATCTCTACCAATGAGACTGCAACTCACTCACCGATCGGTATTTCGTTTGATACACAGCGTTGTCCGCGCGTTCTTGATCGAGGAGCAGAAGATTGTCAAGAAGGTCATGAAGGCTCAGGCTTCCAAGAAGCAATAACTGTTCACTACTTTCGATGATAAACAACGCCCCACCTGAACAAATTCACCTACTCCCTCTCCTGGCGTTACTCTCTTGCCTTCGTTCTCTCTCTCTCTCTCTCTCTCTCGCGATATCAGGCTCGGTATTCCTGAATCTCGAAGGATAGATAGATTTATACACTCAAAACACAACAAGGCCAACGCAGCGCGTACGGACGATGCCACTCGACACTTTCGCTCTCCATCTTACTGCGACAACTGCTTCCCTCGCTCTTTCTTCTCTCATGCTCTGCTCTATTGTACTCTGCGGAGTGGCATCGCGTTGCCGTGCCGTCGCTGATATGCTGCTGCTGCAGCAGCAGCCAACACTCTTCATCGTCTTCGTCGTTACGTGCTTCGGCCGGCAATCGAGGTCTTTCGTCGCTTTGACTGCCGCTCTTCGGGTTGCGCCGAAGCTGTGCGCTTGCGCTTGCTCTGCAACACCAAAGTCAATCCCTCATGGCAGCGACAAACAGCAGCAGAAGAAGCAACTATCCAACTCGCAAAGCAAACGACGTACATCTGACTTGGAAGGAGTGGACGAGGGTGACGCGGCGGCTGCTGACGACGGCGATGCGGGCGATGCCGGTGCTGGCGATGCCGGCGATGTCGAAGCCTGCAGAGCCTGCAGTCGCGTCACACGGCCTCGGGAGGCAACGGGTGTCGTTGCAGCGGCTGCGCTGCGTGATCGTGTGGTGGTCGTCGGTGTCGAGGACGTAGCGAGTGGAGTCGTCGATGAGGACGAAGCCTCATCGTCCTCGTCGTCTTGTTCGGCTGCGTTGCCCGAGTTGTTGGTGCCGCTAGCCGCATCGTCATCGTCATCTTCCTCAGCGACTGATGACTCGTCGGCTTGCGAGGGAGTCTCACAAACATCGTCGACCACTGCCGACTCACCCGCCGTGCTTGTGCTGTCGTTGCTGTTCTCGTCCAGTACGATTGAATTGCCTTCGTCGGTACTCGGCTCGAGTGCTGATACGGTCGCCAGCGTCGCCGGAGTGGAGGAGCTTGGAGTACTCACAGCAATGCCACTCGCACGACGTCGAACGCCACCAGCAGCAGCGACCGAATTGGATTCGGGGCTCGTGATCGTCGATGCAGGAGTGTCGTCTTCTTCTCCTTGTTGCTGTTCTTCTTCTCCTGGTTCTGGTTGTTGCTGCTGTTGTTGTTGCGAGTGAGATGTCTGGATGCCATTCTCCTGCTGTGCGTTCGACTTCTTCGTAGAGAACGAAAGCACGGTCGGAGTGACATTCGCCACTCGAGTGGCTTCGAAAGACGAGAGCGAAGAGACCGCCGACGGATACACGATGCTTGAAGAGGCCGTCGCAGCGGCCAGACTTGATGGAGCAGCAGGAGCAGGCGTAGCTCGATAGCACGGGCAGGAGGCCGCCGATGCTGCACCCAACGACGACGGGCACTTGTTCGAGCATTCGGAGCAGCTTGCTGAGCAGGCGCATGCCGATGAGACGACCGCAGTCGGCTTGGTCGCAATGGCCGCAGTGGTTGCAGTGGCAATAGTGGCAGTAGAAGTACAGTTGGTGTTTGTTGCGCTCTTTGAGGCGCTTGATTCGACCTCCATCGAATCCGAGCCACGCTCAGTCATCGAATCATTGCTGCTCGCCGTTTGTTGTTCCGAAGAGGCCTCTCTTACTTGAGTCTGGCCTTGCTCCTCTTGCTTGACGGCAGAGCTATTGTATCAGACGAGCAAGCCATGGCATCACGTGAGTACCGAATCTCAATCTACTACCATTCGCGCGTATTGTGAGAACTATTTCTCGATACGTACGTCGAGTTTGCCAACGATGAGCTCGACAATGTAGCCGACGAAGAAGACGAAGACGAAGACGTGGTGGAGTTCTGTAAATGTCTGCCACGATTCAACAACTCGGATGGCAGCTGCAAGCACCCGAACACCAATTAGGTGGAACAAGGAGATGGTGACTCTTGAACGCGAGATGCATGGCAATGGCGTACGTTTGGAAGACCCATGTCGGCTAGGCCCAAGAAGTCCAGCTGAATGCCACCAAACTCTCCTGTAGTGAATCGTACATCCTCCGCATCAATGTCGACCTCATCGCCCGGAGTCTCGGAGCCTTTCTTGCCATCCGAATCATCCTATCGATCCAACACACGAATCATTCATTTCATTCACTCATTCGTCAGCATTCGTAGCCTTGACTCCAATGGCAATCTGACATACCGAGCGGTCGAGTGATCGTTGATACTTGTCTTCGAGCTTCTTTTCAAGCTCCTTCAAGCATCGCCCGAACGCGAGAATGTCCTCACGAACATACTGCTTCAGCCCTTGGAAGCCATCAATGTTCATGACGGCCAGGGCGTGCAAGAGCAATTGCTCGCTATCGACTCGGCCCGTATGGTTATCGGTGTAGATCTTCATCACGGTTCCCATCTTGAGCAAGAACGCCTTGAGCACATCCGTCAACGATTCGATCGCTCGTTGTTGAACGGCTACATTCAACAGATGCACTGAGGGGTGAGTATGCTTCCGCTGCTGGTGACGCAGTGATTGCTAGAGTTACCTTCGAAGCCTGCGTGTGCAAGTAACGAAGCAGTAGCTGCACACAATCCCGTGTACGCAGTCGGCTCGTAGGTGATGGGAGGCAGAGTCGAGGTCGATCCTGCATCAACGTTGTATGCTGCTTAGCAAGTGCGTCTGCATCAAGTTGTTTGCGTCCAATATAATGACGTACGAGCTTGTGTTGCAGTGCTGGCTGGAGCCCGAGAGGTCTCGGCAACCTCCATCTTGTCCTCACCATCGTCAGCTGCTGCCTCGAGCGATTCTTCGGACGGTGGCACGGCATATAACAGCGATGGCATCTCCTGCTGTGTGTTGGTCAGTATCCACGAGCCTGAATAGCAAGCGTATTCCGGGGGTAGACGCGGTACCTTGGTATCGCCTGCAAGCATGTACTTGAGCATTCGAATGCGAGAGATTGAAAAGATGTTGCGAGTGACTGGATTGTCCGTGAGCAACGATGTTCTCTCTCGCGCCTGCGAGGGCACCGCTGTTCGCTCGCCAGCTGTTGTACTACGTGCGAGTGGCTCGAACAACAACGGCACGGCGTTGGCAAAGTCTCGCTCGGGAAAGTGCCAGCCGCGTGTCATGTCCTCCAATCCCTCTTCGAGCACAAGGTCATCCGCTCGCTCGTTCGGTGGAGTCGAAAGTGGAGAGCCGTGAGAGTTTGTGTTGTCCCAAACTTCCGCCTCATCAATAGGATCTAGCTCCGTCGCAGCGAACAACAATGATGCTGGCGGTTCGGTAGAGGTAGTTTCTACACGCACACGCACACGACAACGCTTGTGAGTTGCCACGAGCTCGATCGCCATCGTGAGAGCAACATACCAGCTTCCATGGCATCTTCAGACTCTTGCAGCTCGGCGTCAGTGTCATTGGGCTTGGCCGATGGGCGGCGCAAGGGTACACCCGAGGCTTCGAGCTCACGAATATGCTGCATTGCGAGAAAGTGTCGCATGCCCTCTGGCGATCGCTTCAAGGCATCTCGCTGTCCAAACGGCAGCAACGATTGTTCCAATCGATAGTGCTGGCGGAGCGAACAAGGCAAGCGAGATAGCACCACAAAGACATGGTCGCACGTTAGCTCTCGCCCTGGAGAGGGAGATTCGCCCACAAACGGAGTGACGGCTTGACCATATGACGGCGCAACGGCATACCATATATCGAATTCGCTCATCGTGAGTTCGCTTACGCCACTCCTCGATCTGCAGGTCGTTCTCCTCCAACGGTAGCATGTGTGCAAGAATTGTTCGAATCTCGCCCTCAAATTGAGTAATCTATCGCACACGCATAATGGCATCATTAGTGTCAAACATACAACCATAGATCCGGAATCTCTCTATCTCTCTCGTTGTGCGATACATACTTTGGCATTCTTAGTTACAAGTGGAGAAGCTGTCGAACTGGAGGACGAGGCAGTGGAAGAAGCTAGAGTACTGTTCGCTTGCCGATATGCGCCACTCGCTGATAGCGACGATGCTATCACTGACGCAGGCACTACGATCGCTGTTCCTCCTCGCGGTACTGTCACGGTTGAAGAGGATGAGGCGGCAGTCGTGGAAGCAGAGCTGGTGCTAGCACCATTCTCTGATGATGGCAAGGCGTGTGATGGCGATACTCCCGTAGCTCCGAGTTTCTTGTGTCGCAGGTCACATAGTTAGTACGAGAGTAATGGCATGTGGCGAGGAAAGGCGTTCAGTACCTCGCTCGAACCAACGACTACAGGTCGTGGGGCATTGGTGAGAGGAGTGGAAGGCGCAGTGCCACCACTGAGTGTACTGCCAGCAGTCGACGACGAGAGTGGCGTGGAGCTCGATAGCGAGCTTGCCGATGAGACGATACTCACGTCCTCGAGCGAGCCCTCGGACACTTCATCCTCGAGCCGAATCTTGCGCGGGCGACCTCGCTTCTTGGCGCTTGCAGAGTTGCTACTACCAAAGGCCTGATCGCCTGAAGCTCGTAGCGGCGAAGGCGAGGAGCTTTCGGGCGCTGAAGAGATCAGTGAAGGTGTAGTATCGGTGGGTGTCATTGGACCATCGGGCGAGCTCGTAGCACTAGCAGGAGAGGTTCCTTTGCGAGGCCTTCCTGGTGGTCGTCCTTTTGGCTTGGACTCTGCAACGCACACGCACACACAAACACACGAGAAGTGAGTCAGACAATCTCTCAATGCAGAATATTGTGTCTGGAGGGTTGTGACGCGTACCCTCAGGCGTGCCTTTGCGAGGACGACCGATTCGAGCCTTGGTGGGCGTTGTTGGCGTCGTTGGTTCACTGGTGCTCGTAGTGGCAGTGCCGGAGGAAGCAGCAGCAGCACTCGCCAATCCAGCAATGTATGCAGCTACAACAAAAACCGAGTGTCAGATGAGAGCAAGTGCGTGACAGCGTATGCGTTGTTGAGTGGCGTACGATCAGCTTGGTAGCGCAGATGACTCAGATCGACCATCGGTACATCCCTCATCAAGGACTTGGCCTTCTTTTCGAGTTCACTCGCGTGCAGTCGATACAACGAACTCGGATCGGTGTTGTACTTGCGACAGTTGGAAATGATCAACTTGAAGTCGTCGAGGAAGGCCTTGGTGCTCCAATACTGTATGGCGCACACAGAACAGTGAGCATGCGATCGCTCCAAGAGTGAGCGAGCGAGCGAGTGCATACGTACCTCACACTTTTTGAGCTTCTTGGTCATGGTACCGAGATCCATCGGGTGCGAGATGACATCAAAGTAATCTGGAGCGTCGCTCTTTCGGACTCGTTGAAGGAAGGGATACGAATGCTGATCAAAGCAACGTGTCATCATGAGCATGACGAATGCAGAAGCGAGAGAATGAGTGGATGAGCCTTGGGCGTACGTCTTGATAGGCCTTTAGTTTCGACAGGACCGAGTCCAATGCATCGCAAAGAGCTTCCAGGCCTTCAATGTGCGAGCCGGTCTGCAGATGGATTTCGGGCGTGCGTTAGTAACAAAGCAAAAGCCAATCATCGAGAGCCGCGTTCTCGTTTGGGCGAGTTCGTACGTACCCATGGGCGAGAGGGTTTGACATCAGCCAAGAGATTGCGCAACTCGCGCGAGTGGGCGCTGCTCTTGGAGCTCACATTGCCGCTGGAGGAGCTTGAGCCCTTCTTCTTCTTGCTACTCGAGGTCGAGCTCCCGTCCGACAAGTAATCCGCTCCCAGTGCGTTGGATTGCGTTGGAGTCGTATCATCGGCGGTCGGCGAGCCCATGTCCGAGTTTGAAGGCGACGCTGGCGGACTCGTCTTCAGGGCAGCGTCGAGGTCCATGGAATCGTCGTTGAGCGAGGCCAATGACGAAGTAGACGATCGAGCAGCTCGAACTCTGACCCGACTCGTGGAGATGTCGTCGTCTGCATCGTCACGCTCATCATCGCCATCATCGTCGTCGTCCTCCTCCTCCTGGCCGACAACAATGTCATCGTCGCCATCGCTACCGTCCTCACCCGAATGCTCGAGAGAGTGCGAGCTGGTGGGTAAGGTCGATGCAGTGCCGCTTTCGACCTGCTCGTCGTCCACTGCCAATACCACATCGGACTCACGAGCCGCTGTCGATGTCTCGGCGGCGAGGGAGTTCGATTGGGTATCGATCGATTGTAACAGTTCTTCTATCGTGGTATCGCCGCCAGTGCTGGAAGTCTCTGGCAGCGTCACTGCTGGTGCTTGCGGTGTCTCGGATTCGAGCTGCATTGCATCGGAAGCTGCTTCGTGAGCATCGCTGTCACCTTGAGTCGCAGCTGCCGTCGGCTCTTGTTCTGTGCTACCACTTGTAGTACTCGGAGGAGTAGAAGTGGAAGGCTCGAGGCTTGATGTCGCGGAGGGTGTTGTCGAAGCTGTACCACTCGAACTGGTGGCGGTGGCAGTGGTGGCAGTCGAGGCGGTATCGTTGGTAGTAGCGGGAACGACAGCGCGGAACTCAGGCTCGAGGATCGGTGGCCATAGATGACCGGTGGAAGAGGAACTCACGGTGATGGAAGCACTGTTGCGTGCCCAATCCTCCCAGGTATAATCATAGATATAGTACATGTCATCGAGATCGAGATCAGGTTGCACGGCCATGACTTCAGCTTGCGAGTCGCTTCTAGATGACACACACACACCATCGTCATTAGGGTCAGAAATCCAATTCACGAGAAAGATAGAAGGAATAGGAGGTCATACGGTCGACGAGGAGTGACAGATGCTCCAAGCGGTCGATCGAACAAGACCGAAACGCCAGGATCCGTGGAGGTCCAGTCGACGATCGCCGAGTTTGGCAGGTTGGGTGCAGCATTGGTGCAGGATTGCTCTTGGTGCTGCTTCTCGTTGTCGACGGAGCTCTTGGATTGATTGTCGGTCTCGTCCACATCTTCGGCATCGTAATCGTCGTCTTCGTTGGAGATCTTCATCGGCTGACGAAGGAGTTGAAGTGCAGCAGTCTCTTTTGCAGTCGGTCGAGGAGCAACTTGAACAGCGAGCGCCGGCAGTGATCGCGCACGCTGCGAAGCATGCGCGAGCGATGGCGACGCGGTGATCGGTGTTGTTGCAGTAGCGTTGGTAGTCGGTATGGAGGACGAAGCAGCCTTGAGCGACTTGACCTTGGCGGCTCGGTTGTTGGTCGGAGTATCGGGAACCTTGATAGCGGAAGGAGATGCAGCAGCGACTGAAGTGGTATGCCGTCGGCGCAGAGGCGATGACGGCTCGACAGAAGAAGCATGCCGGACCGAAGGGATATTCTGCATCAAGGTCGAGAACAGCAACGTTCGTACACGGAAGCTGGCAACTCCCTCGTCACCGAGAGAAGACAGAATCGTATCGCTCTGTTGTTGTTGATGGATATCGAGACTGTACAGGCGACGCCGGATGACCGTAGGATGTGTCATGGCGTAGATGTCGTGGTATTCATCGTTGGGCGTCGGCGAGTCTGGTCGAGCAACTAGAATCGAAGGAGAGGGAGATGGTGCAGCAGTGGACGCAGAAGAGCTTGCACATTCCGATGATGATGTCGATGATGAAGAAGATGTGGATGATGGAGCTGATGTCGCTGGCGTAGTAGATGATGTCGAAGGTGTTGTAGAGGAGCTAGTTGCAGCTGGCGTTGACTCTGCTGCTGCTGATGCTGCTGACGAGGTTGTGACTGAAGCAGAATCTGGCGTTGCTGTGGAGCCAGTTGTAGTGGTAGTAGTGGATGGTTGTGCATCAGTATCTTTGCTCGATGTCGATGTCGATGGTTCAGGTTCACTCGTGGTCGTAGATGCGCCGGATGTGCTCGATTCGGTTGTAGTTGGTGTAGCTGCGGCACCGACTGACGTCGATTGCGTTGCAGGCACAACAGTAGCAGTTGCAGTTGCAGTTGCAGTGGTCGTCGGTGTAGTTCGACGCGGAGTATCAGGTACGAACTGCAAGTGAAAGAATCGCGAGAAGGTCTGGAGAGTCACCAATGCTCGTTGTAGTAGCAGATGCTCCAACGATGAGAGATTGCGAGTCCAAAAGCCACGACGTTCGAGTTCGATCGCAGCGAGATAGTACAACAGATCTCGATCACTGCCTTCGGTGTCATCATCATCATTACCATCATTACCATCATTATCATCATGGCGGTGGTGGCTGTCTTCCTTGGTGGATCGATTGGATGAGAGATGCTTGCGTCGAGTGGCAGTGGCAGTGGTAGTGGCATTCGAGCGACCACGACGACTGCTGCTACTGTTGCTGTTGCTGTTGGAGGCTCGCGTTGTTGTCGTTGAGGTCGATCGAGTAGTTCTTGAGAGTACACTCGATGACTTGCTGTTGGTGTTCGAGGAGGGGGTTGGTAGAGCAGTAGCCACCGCTCTACCGCTGCTGCTACTCGCCATCGTTGTTGATGGCTGTGGTAGTAGCGATGGTACGTTGTCGTACTAGCAAGAACGTTGGTGGTTGTAGATGGTCGGGGGGCTCACGCACGCACACAAACAAACAGACAAACAGACACTCGCACGTCGTGTTACTAGTTTCAATGTGTCTCGAGGAGAATCTCACTGGCGCATGGTATGCAGCGGAACGAGAACGGACGATGGAACTCGAACGTTGAGAAGCACGAGAAGGAGAAGGAGAAGGAGGAGGAGGAGTGGCAAGGTATATTGGGAGTGTGTGGTGTGTGTGGTAGATAGAGCGCGGTAGGCTCTCACTGAGGTACCGCGTACTACTACTGTCGGTTGATGATGAGATGGCACACACACGCGCACACACGCACACGAGCGCAAGAATAAATCGAAATAACCAGTGGAGCTGGTGAATAAATCGGATAAAAATCACAGGGATAGGATAGATAGTTATCAATCTCTCTCACGGTCACGAGTGATGGAGATCTACAGAGAGGAGGAGGGATAGATACGAGTCTCGTGTGGAGAGAGGGGGAGAGAGAGGAGGCCTTTGGATGGATAGATAGATGGATGGATCGCGAGTGTGGTGGTTGTGCGTGAGGTCGATGAAGGAGACGACGCGCGCTACCGACCACTCCACTCAACGTGTTTTCCTTCGTTTCGTATCCGAGTAGTGTTTGTTCGCCTGAGGATCCTACCTGAGGCCGAAACCACAACAATCCACTCTTTCGAGCGAGTAGTTCCTGAGGGTTGGATTGGTAGTGTCTGGAGGCTTGCGAGGCAGAACGGTTGGAGACAGGGAGAGGAGGAGAGGGCGGAAGGACTGTCAGCCGAGGTTCCCGTTGACGAGCGGCGACGAGAGACGAGAGGAGGAGGCGCGGACGCTGAGCGATTCATTGGTTGGACCAACGCAACGTTCATTCGGTTCGTTCTCTCGCTCGCTGTGCGTGGCTCTCTGTGTGTCTGCCTCTCTCCCTGCCCCTCTATCGGTAGCACCGCAGGCAGCGTTGGATAGGAAGGGCTTGATTGATAGATAGATAGAGATCGAGAAGCATACCTTGAGTGGGCAGTGGTATTCGCTCCCTTGAAAACCAAGCGCGTTGCCTTCATTCCGTTGGAGAGGTAGCGAGGAACAGAGGGCGGTAGCGCGATAGCAACCGCCATCAATCTATCGACCCTATCAATCTATCTGGCCGTCGATATGGACACACCAACACCTGAAGCAGCCGCTCCTGGATCAACGACTCGTATCTATCTCTCGTTCTTGATCGCATTCGGAGGCGCCAGGAAGGATGGCTTGGTACGCCTATCCCACGCACACACATACGCGTACACCCCTCCAACTCTATCTAACGAAGCATCCATCTATCCATGGTCCCGACACTCGTTCTCTCGTTCGATAGCTCTTCAACATCGAAATGTCGTTCTTGAACGTCGATACAATGGACTCGACCTCTGGCACGACGGTTAAGACATGGAAGGACTTTAAGAACCTCGACGTAGCGGTACGCAACGGTATTCGTTCGTTCGGCAGCAGGCAGAGAGGAGAGAGGTTAGTGGCTCCACTCGATGATATTGAGTGGATCTACTCCTCGAGAGATGTTCGTGAGCAACAACATGGCATCTCTCGAGTTATGGTGCAAGCGAGAGTGAGAGAGAGAGGAAGATATCTAGATGTGCAGATATCTAGATATTCTCGAGATATTATCGCGAATGCGCGTCGATATGCGCGTGTAAGTATCCTGATCATCATCATCATCATTATCATCAAACGAACACGAGCTATATATCATTACTCGCGAGATTATTGTTAGTAGTATTTCGAGTCTCGTTGAGATATCAACCTGCTACTCTACGAGTCGATCGTGTCTCTGTCGAGTTATGGTTTGTTTCCATCTTTGATTTATGGTGGCGATATCTGACCATAATCTTGAATTCGGTGTTGTGGTTTGTGTATCGTGCGAGATACCAGTTGTAGAAGTTGGATAGTTGGATAGTTTGATGTGGATGTTGTTAGCAAGAAGAAGATATTGTTCGCGGTATCTTTGAAGTACTTCGTAATTACGCGAATGCTGCAACCGCTCATTCATATCTCCATACTTATCGATCGATCCCAAATCTCTCTCTCTCTCTCTCTCTCTCTCTCTCTCTCTCGACTGATTGCAGATGAAGAAGGCCTGTCCATTACGTATGGAGTTGTTTGCGAGCTTCCCCAAGAAGCTGAGCAAGAAGGATGACTTTGATGCACTCAAGGCTCGACTCGAGACCTACTTGAGCGAGTTGCTGTTGCTCGAGGTGCTGGATGAATGCAAGTGCCTACGCGACTGGCTGGAGCTCGATACCTTGTACAAGCCCGTCGACTCCAACGACTCGCGACGTGTGCAATGGTTCTCGGGCCTCGAGCTCGTCGAGGAGATTCGTGCCAACACCGAGGCGCAGCTCAACGCTGCCGTCGCCGTGCAAGAGGGCAAGATCAAGGAGTGGACCGCACGAGTGCAGAAGCTCTCGTCCCAGAGCGACCTCACGCTCGCTCGCGAATGGGCGCGTAGCAGTCGCTCCAAGGGCGAGGAGCACGAGGAGGTGATCTCGCTCGTGCGCCAGATCGAGGACGGCGAGCTCGAGCTCGCTCAACTCAAGCACAACCTCTTTGAGTGGTACGGCTTCACAGCCGACTATCTCGAGACCACGATCTCGGCCGAGGCACTACGCTTGATGGACAAGGTCGAACACTCGTCCTTGCACGCCCCTCTCGCCAACATGCTGCCAGCCGACCAGGAAGATGCCGAGTCGCACACGTCGCCTCGTGGCGATCAACCCCAGGCTTCTCCTCGTGGAGGCGCGACCTTGATGCCTGGCGATGGAGCGCCTGCCAAGAAGAAGAAGCCTCGCGTATCGCTCTTGCCTTGGCGCTCGTCTCGACGCCAGTCTGAGACGGACGATTCCTCGAACCCAAGCTCTCCTCGACAACAACAACAACAGCAACACGAACAGCAGCACCACGAACCGGCCGCATCCACATCTCCGCGACAACAACTACAACAAGCGCCGCCTCAAGCTGAAGCCACCGAGGAGCCTGTACGACCAGCGAGTCCCACGCCACCAACTGCCACCGACTCCTCCGTGCCCACTATCGCCTGCGAAGACCCAACAGGAATGCGCGGCGGTGGCGGTAGCAGCAACAGACGTAGCGGCGCTCCAGCGCCAAGTGACAACTCTGATCAAAATGTCGAGTTCCTCGTGACTCCCACTCGAAAGGCCACGCTCACCATCTCTCGAACCGATTCCAGCGCTGGTCGGCAGGCTCGCGTGCGTCGAGTCATGCGCTTCTCGGTGATGCTGCGAGAACAGCAAGAGGCCATCAAGCTCCGCACCGGACACAAGAGCGGTGTACCAGAGTAGCTCATCTCGTACGTCATGCAACATTACGTTGCAGCTGTAGTTGTACTCGTCGTTGTCGTTGTCGTTGTCGTTGCCATCGAACTCGTGAGTATCGTTATCTATCAAGCCACCTATCTATCTATCTCCCTGGCATTCTCTATCTGTTGACGATCACTCTATCTGATCTCTCTCTCACTCACCCACTCACTCACTCCCTCGCTCGCTCTCACATATTCTCCCTGTCATCTATCAGCCCATCCATCTCTGAAGAATACCAATCTGCTTGATAGATTGTTTGTTATGTTTATATCCTACCAAGCCCTCTTGTTGGTGCTTGTGTTTTGAAGGCCGCAATACAACCGCCAATCTCTCACTCTGACTATCAATACACCACTATCGAGTTCAATTCAATCAATCATGCAATCAATCAAGTCAGTCAGTCAATCAAACACACTTTCGATGAAGTCGTTTCGTTGGACTCACGAACAACCGAATTATGGCAACCTGAGGCACTCGTGAGCATTGGCACTATCAATCGCTCGAGTTCAGTTTGACTCACCCGCCTCAGTCACTCACCGTTGAACACGACCTTCTTTGTCTCAACTGCCAGATCTGTTGTTGCTGCTGCTCCTACAACGACGGACACCAGAGCGATCAAGAGAAGGAGGACGACGAGTTCTTGGTGACACTCAGTTGAGATTTTAAGTGCCTCTGCTGCTATTGTGACCCGGAACCAAGTGCAGCAAGACGAATGCTTCTTCTCTCTCTCTCTCCAACCTCAACAACACTCGTCCTCCAGGTATTAACGGGCACATTACCAGCTCATCTTGCCAACTCGACCTCACTCACTACTGCCTCATGCTCTCACTCACTTGCTCACTCCTCCTCGCTCTGATCACGAGCCATGCGTCGTGCGACTCGTCCTGACCAACTCGAGAGCTCGAGTTCGTCTCCCAACTCACAACGCCCGTCGCCTGCTCCTCGTCTCACTCCGTCGAATGCAGTACGCATCAAGCAGGAGCGCGTGAAACAAGAGCCATCCTTGCATGCTCGACATCGAGTGTGTGGATCCAAGCGATCTCGTGACGAGACCTCTCATGCTGCTGACACTGGCGATCCACCTCGTGCTCGACGTCGCTTGCTCCATGAAGACCAGCCAGCCACATCTGTGGCTCCTCCCATTGAGTCCTTGGAACAACCTGTTCAAGGATCAGACGAGCAGCAGCAAGCAGTCGACACACTCCCTGCAACAGGAGCTGCCTCCAACAACCTCCAGCCAGTGTCGATCGAAATGCCTGCTGACGATCCACTTGGAGCCACTGCAACGATGGAGCGAGATCAAGACTCACACGTGACGACATCGACGAGCTCTGATGGCCACGTTGAGGGCCCCGAGAGGGCTGATGATAACCAGCAGGACCATGAGCAGCAGCAAGTTGGCTCTGGTAACCTGACCACCGCCCACTCGTCATCTCCCTCTCCCAGCTCGGCCGATGCTCTGCCCGATGCTCCCTTGCAATCACCTGTTTCTCTTGATTGTATCAACAACCCAACATCATCGCCTCAGTCCCCGAAGTCCAGTCGAAAGTCCAAGTCCAAGCACAAGGACAAAGACAAATCGAAGTCCAAGCACAGGTCCAGGTCGAAGGACAAGGACAAAGACAAGTCCAGCCGAAAGTCCAAGAGCAAGGACAAGTCCAGGTCCAAGTCGAAGGACAAGGACAAAGACAAGTCGAAGAAGACTGGCACCTCTCTCACTGCATCACCAGAGCACCAAGACGACGAGAGCCCCGAGATCAACGATGCCACTCAATCTCGACCTTCG
>Ga0209935_1003018_pt1 | contig 18513 bp, 16 predicted proteins | sample ThiBio_1000_plan_2_FD_183958 | JGI IMG/M metagenome (GOLD analysis project Ga0209935, IMG submission 183958) | Wastewater bioreactor microbial communities from Cape Town, South Africa - Thiocy_cont_1000_plan (SPAdes) | ecosystem: Engineered > Bioreactor > Thiocyanate-remediating >... | reverse complement strand
ATGTTAACATTTATTATCTTTGTTTTACCATCGAATTTATACAAAAAAGAATTTGAAAAAAGTCTGAAAAAATATCGAAAAACAATTCGCAAACGAGTCCTATGTCAATCCTGTTTGAATTAATTTTTTATTCAATTTTTTTCGATGATACAAACAAATATTGTTGAAGAAAAAATTTGAAAAAAAATAAACAATAAACAGGCACAAGTGTATACGGAAGTATATATTCGAAGAAATTCTCACGAGGAAAATGTTTGTATTCATGGCAAACATTCGGTATCGAATACCAAATATAAATCGATGTTAACAATTGAATAATCTGTAATGTTGTAATAACAGGGCGGCAAATTTTCGGTAAACGAAATGCAAAATGATAGTACATCAATGCATGAACAAAACCATTGAAAAGTATGCCTGTTTTTTCACTGCCAGGCAAATTCATTATGCTAAGAAAAAGAACAAATGTTGTTGCATGATGATAAATATGAAGAAAGCCAATTTTTGATAATGAATGTCCTTTAGCAATTAAAATAGCCGTATCGAACCATTCCCAGATCTTCGATAGAGTAAAACTAATCGATAGAATTCGTAACCAAGATGGTATCGGTGAACAGAGTAATTCTGACCAATGAATGATTTCATTTGTTTGTATTAGGTAAAAGAAAACAGTTAAACATGCAACTAATGAATAGAAACATAACAATCCATAATGAACAATAGCAAATGATTGTTGAGCAAATTTGGATTTATATAAAGGAAAAACTGTTCGAATTAGAATGAGATATAAAATACACGATCCAATCGAAATGAAATATGTCCATGGTGGAAATAATTCGATTGTTCGATTTATATAAGGTAAATCGAAAAGAAAATAATTGAATTTAAATAAGTATTTCATGTGTATGACCTTTCTTTCTCGCGCGTTAAAAATGTAAAAATTTCTCGACTTCAGTTCATTTCTTCTTCTTCTTCTTCTTCTTCTTCTTCTTCTTCTTTTTATTGATCAAACATTGAAGGAAGAAAAAATTCTGTCAATTTATAAAGTGTCTTTGGAAACCAATGGATACCATTGATTTCCTTCGAGACATGCGATACTCCAAATAATCGATACCACCATCGCATGGGCAATAAAACTCGATGAGCTAGCTGATGATTATGAACGGTTGCATAGCATGATGTCGCAATATTATTCACAATCAATGTTCCTTCGTTGGTTAACGGAGCGATGAAACCTAATCGAACAATCGTATCGATATTCGTGATTGTCTCAAGAGTGAATGAATGATTATTCGAATTCAAAACGAACACATTCATGCCAATACGAATATCTTTTGCCATAAGATAACCATGAACGTCTGTTAGAAGTAAATGACTGGGTGTAAGAGTCAATTGTTGACGAGAATCAGTGGTCAGTTGTTTGAATAAAGCTGAACGACAATTTTTGTTTTTGTTTTGAAGCAAGAAAAAAGGATGAAGTGGCCTACTGAATTGATTCGTTTCTCGATGTAACATTGTTAATACATCAGTTACAATGATTTGTTTCGTTCGGTCATCATAAGCTAAAACTCGATCACCGACTTGTACTTCTTCCATAGACATTTGTTTGCCATTTTCTAATGTAACTAATGAATCCAGTGCAAAACAGCGTTGACGATTTAAGATTTCATCTAATCGAAAGAAGAACAAAGTTGCAATTCGATTTAATCACAATCGAAATCTACCTCGAATAGGACATTCATTGTTATTTCTATCGGGACAACAATGTTCCGAGATTGTTTGAATTTCGTTTAACGCCGCTCGACCAACCTAATAATGCGAATGGTAGAAATCATTTTTTGCTTTATTTCTCATTCGAAAATCTACTTCAGCAGCTATACAATCCCCTAAATGTTGCTGCGTACAATTCACCATATCTATCGCTGCCGAACACAATACATCCAGATCTAGAAACAGCTAATTATTTCAACGTAAATCCTCTTTGTTTTCTAACCTTGAGTTGCGGCACCATATAAAGCTCTTGTAACATATCCAACGCATTCGAAAACACGATCAGGTTCTTCTGCTAATGGACATTGAAGTGATGTTACAATTGTAATCAAAGCAAAGATAATCGATAGTTTTAAAAGAGAAATCATTTTCTGTCGAATGATCATAAATCCGAGAAGAAACAGAGCTTTTTATTTTTTTAATTTAAAAAGAAAACGAGTACAAAAAAAAACGATATTAGTACTATTTGTTTTTAATTATCTCTTTCTCATCAATCGAAACCATTTGTTGACAAGTTCGGTAATGGATATACAATACTCCAATACTGACTAAAGCTGATATTAGAAAAATCCAATCGAACCATCGATGATAAAAATTAAATTCAATATTACCAAGAACACGTGAAATAATTTTTCTAAAAACGTAGAAAAAAAAACGATGCAATTTCACGAGTAACCTTTAAATATCAATTACCGATACTGTGCCGGCATACTCATTCGAATCAAAAGAACAGACGAGATCAAATACATGCCCTACAATAACGAAAAAGTCAAAAGCTATTTTTTCTTCATACATACAAAAAAGATTTCTTATACCATTAATTGTGCAAGACAAAGAAAGATGACATTCGATGAGCATGTACTTGATATAAAATAGAAAAACTAATCAAAGAAATATTATTGATTTTTAAATCAAAAGAAATTCTCGTTTCGTCTACTTTCGTTAGAGTTATTAACAATCCTCGAATGCTCGTTATAACAATGATTCCAATGAGAACAAACGAAACATATTGTGACCAAAATTGAACATCGAATTCTTGATTAAAATAATGTACAGTTATTTCAATCATATTTGTCACCGGATCAACTGAAAAAATGAGAGAAAAAACTTATTTGATCACATTCAAATTTCGTTTTTACCTTTGCCAATTCGATTAAAAACAATATTTATAAACGAAATAAAAATTTTCCAAATACAATATAACGAAAAGAAATGTCCCAATACATGATAATATTTGCCTTTCAATGTTTTCGAAAATTGAATTTGTTGTTTGAGAATTTGTAAATGAGTAAAATCATTTGTCAATTGACAAAAGATCTGTTCGAATATGGATATATCTCGTCGAATATCATTTTCGGATACTTTCGGTCGTAAAATATTCCAATGAGTCGAACGTGAGTATAATACCAATGTATCGAGTTCTTTTTTCTTTCGTTTAACTATTTCAACAACTTGTTTTAAACGTTTGTCTACATTTGCAATATCTTCGTCAGTTACAGGCTAAAGTACAACATAAAATATCAGACAAAAAAGAAAAAAACAACGAGCTACCGTCATAAAATACGTCATATACGTATACGGACAGTTGACAGCTATGAGAAAAGAAGAAGAGACGTACTTTTTTTGATAGAACATGTCATATCATCATACCCCCAAATCCACTCAAAATCGCCATAGCTGTAACGCCGATGATCCCTACACGACTTATGTAAGGTTCAATACGAAAACAATCAGTCTGATTATTGATCGGAAATGGTTCGCCTAATTTCCAGAATGAATACAAATAAAAACACCAGGTTATCAACGTGAATATAATCACCAAACGAAAATCTCGAACTAATACAAAACTTTTAAATTTCGATCTTTTTTTTGTAAATCTCATTTGATCTTTACCGATTTGAACTGTGTTTAGTAGTAAATAAGCAATATAAAATGGAATTAGAAAAACTAAAAGAACAAGCATTGAATAGAGACCGATTTGCCAATGAACATATCGAGATCTAAATGAGAAAATCTCTGTTTGTCTTTTGGTTTCATTGATTTGTTTGATATTCTTACGTTGGATGAAGAAATCCGAGTATTTCGAAAATAATTAATTCAAACAGAAGACAACTCAATGCAAATGTAATGGCAAATGAAAAGATAACAAAACGATTTCGAACGCCATAGATTTGTCCAAGTTGACGAAGAAAAAACGTCCAACTAGCATAAAAAATCAAAAGCTAAAAACAGGGAAAATCGATTTAGCCTTGTGTTTATTTACACACTTGAGTGATTAGAACGATGATACTATCCGTGGCAAACGACATATCTTTTGTGTGTCATGAAAAATTTCGTTTTTTTTATCAGTTCGTTCGTTCGTGTGTGTGTGTGGATGTGTCAGTTGACTATAACGTTGTCATAAAAAGGAATTTTCTTTTTGCTTCATAGATTTTTTTCTCAAAAATTTCGAATAATTAAAATAAATGAGATTTTTCTAATTAGAACAGAAAATCATGAAAGAGTATCTGAATAGTTTTTTTTCTCCTCTTCATTTCAAATAGAGGTCGCCACAGGTAAGTGTGGATGTTTTAACATTAATAATGTGTTTCATGTTAACTAAATATATAATAGTTTGTCATTTAGCAGCTCAGAATGAAGAAATGTCAATGAATTATGATTATTATTGCGTCTTGAGAAGAACTTCTCTATTGAGTAGAGAGAAACAAAAAATAATAATCATCGTAGAAAAGAAGAAGAAAAAAAACGAGTTTTCCCGGTCGATATTCGGAAATGTTGGTTATAATTAATTGATTGTGTGACACACGCACATCGTTAATCGTTAGCAATTTACAAATCTCAATAGTATATTCTGACGAAGTTTTTCTTTCTTTTTATTTTTTTTTATACTTCTTCGCTTTGCTCTCTATCAAACGCTCAAAGCGAAAGAGAAAACAAATCATTCAATGTCAATTCTCATTTGTCATCTTAATGTCACACCTTTTCTTCTTCTTGTTCTCGTCTAGATTATAATGGATTTTAATCTCTGATCAAGATATTTAACAAGACGTGACTCTTCTATTCTTTTTCTTTCCTCTTTAATAATATGTTGAATCAAAGAAAAAGAAACATCTCCATTCGTTGAACAGACTCTACATGTAGTTAACACATCCGGTGCCATCAGTTTACAAGCCACCTGTCAATTTGTCAGACACACACATCTTTTTTTTTTCTTTTTCTTTTTCTTTTTCTTTTTTTACTAGATAATTATCTGAATGAATGAAGGAAAAGCTCGTCAATTAGTATTTTTCTCTCTTATTCTTAGTTTAATTTCATTTATTCTAAGTTTAATCGCATATTTTCTGCCCAATTGGAAATATATTCAATTACGTACGGCAATATCATCATCAACATTGATTACCGAATATCACCATATGGATCCATTAGTACTCGGTGAAGTTGATAAATTTACTGAGTTTCTCTATCCTCACGGTTTAGTACATTCATTTGGTTTAATGAAACATTGCATGCATGAGAAAACTTGTGGATTCAATCTCTTACTTTTAGTTAATCAAACTAATTACAAACATTGTCATCAGATAAAATCTCATTATGATTGTATATATTCGCCTTCACTTATGTCAGATAAATGCATTTGTCAAAAACCTGAATATATTCATATTATTTCAACATTATTATTTATTATCTTTTGGTTGAAAGCTATCATTCTTATAATTAGTTTTATTCGTTCATCAGATTATCATGTACCATTGAAAGATTTATATTTACGTATTTTTAGTATAATTTCTCATTTAATTATCATTGTTTTCTTAATTTTCATTCTTATCGAACAGAATCGTCATCGTTTATATGAAACACTGTATTATTTTCATTCGATGCATCGATACTATTCGGAATTACAAATTTATTCATTTGCCAAGAATTTAGAATTGATTCTAGAAAAAATTCAAGACAATTTCGATATTAATCTAGGTGCCTCGTATACGTGTATTATTTTTGTACTCATATTTACAGTGATTTCGTTTCTTTTATCATCGATTGTCGAAGTAAAACGTACTTCACTCGATGACGAAGATATCACGATGCATGCAAAACCGAATTTAATTTCCACACAACACACTACTCATCGTTCTGTTCCATCAACGCCTATGCCTACTATTCGTCATCTACGACAAACAAAAGTCTAGGGGGTGAATGTTTCTTTTTTCTTTTTGTAAACAAATACTTGATTAATAAATAATTTTTTTTTATCTGAAACATTCGATAGCACTTTATGTCTTATCGAATATTATATAAGTGAAATAGATTGAGTCGATAATAAAAAAAAAAGAAAAGAAAAGTATTCGCAAACGTTTGTTCGTCGAGTTCGAAATGAAATATTTTTCAATTACGTTCTTACTTATTCTACTTAGTTGTTTGTTCATCGCGCAAACAAACGGGTAAAATCGATTTGATTCATTGATAGAAACATTTAAAAAAAACGATTTTTATTTTTACAATAGTTTTTTCAGTTCGGGCAGCAAGAAAAAGTCTGAAAAAGATAAAAGTGGTAAATGTAGTTTATATAAAGGCCGTTGCGGTGGAACACTTAGTAATGGATGTTGTAAAGCTCCATATAAATGTGGAAAATCAACAGCCGTTTGTGGCAAGGATAAATTATGTTGTTTAACGGAAACGGATATTCAACGTCACAAGCAAGAATCAGGTAATTGGCTTTCAGCTCGTGGTGGAAAATAATAAACTCAAAGCTGTTACACTTTAAAAAAAATAAAAATCTATCTAGTTAGATCTGTATGATTACTTAAGCTCAAATAAAATACATATATTCTATTAAATGTGCTGTAATATGTTTTTTTTTCTTCTTCTCGTTCTCGTTCGTGTAAACAAACACGAGCGATTAATAAAAGACTTCTTATCTAACACGTACCTCGAATGAAAATGTCATCGATATATATACAGAGAAGAAAAAGATAAAAACATTTCAAAAACAAAATGAAATACTTTACAATCATGTTCGTCTGTATTTTACTTAGTTGTTTGTTCATCACACAAATAGACGGGTAAAATCAATTCATTATAATAAAAAGAAAAAAAGATCTTTTTTTTTCTGTTTTCATAAATAGTTTTCTTGGTTTTGGTGGAAAACACAAAAGTAACGATAAATGTAGTTCATATAAAGCTCATTGTGGTGGATTACTAACCCATGGATGTTGTAAAACTCCATATATATGTGAAAAATCAACAGCCGTTTGTGGCAAAGACAAATTATGCTGTTTAACGGAAACAGACATTCAACGTCATAAGGAAGCAACAGGTAATTGGCTTCAACGTCGTAATGGAAAATAATAAACTCGCGATTGTTGTATTCGTATAATTTCTCAAATTAAATTGAATAAAAATATATTGTATATAAAGATGGCGCTATACTAGTAGATTTGAGAAAGGATCGAGTCAATTCTATTCAAAACATGGTGATATTTCGAGAGAGATAAGAGACGAATCAGTCATTCATTTTGTCAACTATGTCTCAAGATGATATGCCTATTGAACAATCGTTTCAACTTCCATGCGGATTGAAACTAGCAAATCGAATTATTAAAGCCGCTTTAGAAGAATCACTTGGCAGCGGTGATCAACAACCGAACAAATACATCTATCGTTTATATGGACAATGGGCAAAAAGTTCCTTTGGACTTATTTTAACAGGAAATGTACAAGTTGATGCACGTTATCCTGGTCTCATGACAGATTTAATGATTACGAATAAAAATGACATCGATTTAGATAAATGGAAACAATATGCTAGCGTTTGTCAAAGTCACGGAACGCCAGCTATTGTACAACTTTGTCATGCTGGTCGTCAATCAGCCATAGGCAAACGACCATTTCGACAGCCAGCCATTGCTCCAAGTCCAATTCCCATGTCGATTGGAGACGGTTTTATTGCTAAAACAGTGCAACGTTTTCTCATCGGAACACCAAAGGAAATGTCTCGTGAAGATATCGATGAAGCCGTACAAAAATTCATTGATGCCGCTGAAATCATGTGCAAAGCCGGTTTTTCTGGCGTTGAAATTCACGGTAGTCATGGTTATCTAGTCAGTAGTTTCCTTTCACCGAAAACAAATCAACGAACGGACGAATACGGTGCAACGGCAAAAGATCGTATGAAATTTCTATTTCGTATTGTTGATGGTATTCGAGCATTGGTTCCATCGACATTTGCCATTGGTGTTAAACTCAATTCAGCTGATTTTAGTACTGGTGGTTTGACAGAAGATGAAGCACAGGATCAAATCCGATGGATTAATGAACATGGTGGTTTTGATTTTATTGAAATTTCCGGTGGAACATACGAAGCACCGGTTATGATGGGTGTCAATGATGCAAATCGTTCCGAACGAACACGACGACGTGAAGCTTATTTTATTGAATTTGCTGCTAAAGTTCGACATTTAACATCGATACCATTGATTGTAACCGGTGGTTTTCGTAGTCGAATCGGTATGAATGATGCCATTCGTTCGAATGCATGCGATTTAGTTGGCATTGGCCGACCGATTTGCGTTCAATTTGATCTACCACGACTTCTTCTCGATCGAACTATTCCCGATCAAGATGCTCGAGCTATTCAATATGAAATTCGTGGCTTAGAATTATTCAATCTTCTGCCTATATCAACGGTTGGCATTGGCATTGGTACTCTTTGGCATAATTGGCAAATGCATCGTGTTGCGATTGATCATCGAGAACCTGATCCAAATATGACTGTTTTCGATGGTTTACTGACGATTTTTATTCGAATATTGAATCGATCGAAATCTTTGGTCTTTTTTAGTATGACTCTGATTTTTTTCTTGAGTTATTTTTATCTTTTCTACTAATGAAAACAGATTCGTATTTTTCAACCGAGAAAATATCACATACGAACTAATTTGATTATTTTTTGTGTCAAAATGTCGTCAATAAACTTAATTGAATTTCGATTCTGATCATTAATTCGTTCGGAATCGATTTCTATTCTCATAAAATATTCAAAAAAATAGACGAATAATATTTATAGTGTCTATTTGATTTGCTTTTTTTTCTTTGTTTTTCTTTCAAATTTGGAACAACTGTGTTCGTTGGGCATCAGATGTATAAACGCAAATGAGAAAGAGCCTGAAATCAACAATGGAGCTCATTTTTTTCAATCTATTCGAGCATGAGAGTTTATCCTTATTAGATTTGCTTATCTGTCATAGTTCTTTTTTTTTCTCACCAAAAGATCAATGAGAAATTGGCGTAATTCTCCAGATATCTATCTATCTATCTAATGTTTAGATAAATAAAAAGCCAGATCAACTAGACATCTGTCTACAATCTTGATCGAAATACAAGAAATTGATATAGTCAGTCATCTCTTCTAGATCGTGCAGAGTTTTCGTTTCTTCATTTGATTAAATGAGACATTTGAGAGAGAACGAGAGGAAGGAAAACATATTTCGACGAAAATGTAAACAGTTCTTTATGTCAAATGATCTCTGATCAAAGTAATACAATTTTTTCTCACTCGGTTATTTATTACTCAAAGGGTTTTAATGAAGAAAAAACAAAGCAATTCCCTTTTTTCTCTTTTTTTTCTCATTAGCTTAGCGAGCCAAGAATAACGCCAGAGACAATATCCTTTTTCTATCGTTTCCTCTTAATACCGTGAGTCTTTTCTTTTTTTTGACTTTCAAAGAGCATAAATCTTTTTTTTTCTCTCTCTCTTGTATACGAACACAAAAAACTGAGAACTTCTCGCCCTTTTCTATATGATTATTTGATTAAAAAGAAAATCATGTATTGAAAAATAGTCAACGAGAATCATTTGTTTTCACAAGCCGTTGGTTACATTGTTTGATCTAATCGAATAGTATCGTTGTCGATAAGAAGGAAGAAAAAATACGACTTTGACACTCAATTGTAGGCGTGTGCATGCGCAATCGGTCTCTCTTTTCTAGCCATTGAGATCCTCAACGCGATATAGAGAAGCGAGAATGAGTCGAGCTTCCGATGAACCTACGGCTTTCTATTCTTTCTGTCAATCAGAGAGAAAAAGAAAATCTTTTTTTTTCAACGATTAGTAATTCTCGATAATATTAAAGTCAACGAAAACGATGAGCAAATAGAAAAAAAAGAAGAAGAAGAAGAAGAAGAAATGAACTACTTTAGATGCTATTGTTGAAGATAATCAACAAATCTCGTTATTGTTATTATTTCGCAATAAATAATCAATTATTTTTTTTTTAAAACACACATACTCTATTTCATCTTGATAAATATTTATTATTCATTAGTTGTTTTGTATTGTATTCAAATTGTCTGTCTATCTATCTCTTTTCAAGATTATAACAACACAATATCAAAAACTATTAGTGCAATCTTTCTAGAACACTTATTTTCAATCACTATTTGAAGAACTTCAACTCAAAACAACAAAAAAAAATGGTAAGTAAAAAGTTCTTGCGCATTCTCTCACTATTTTTTAACAAAAAATAATAATAATAATCAGCTTTTTCAACGGAAAATCATTGAGCTTGAACAAAAGAACGAAGTGGATGTTCAGGAAATGATTAGATCTCTGTGTAGGTAATAGCATCAGGTTAAATGACAGTTTTCTCTTCTTCAATATAAAGAATATTTTCATTTTCATTCTATTGATGTAAATTTCCGTTTCTTTTTCTTTCTAACTATTACTCAAAACACGAACGATTGCTCTCAACAAAAGAAGAGGAATTTCATTCTATAAACTATTTTCTTCTCTAAAAAAAACATTTTTGTTTTATTGTTGAATTGTTGAACATGTACGTGTAAAACAATTGAAAAAAAAAAGAAATTTTCCGATTCCGATCATTAGTATAATTAACTGGTTTTTAAGAGTAGGATATGATTCTCTAATTTGCATTTTCGAGTATTCAATCAAGATGTACTAACAATGTTTGTCTTTCTTTCATTAGAAGATTTTCTGTCTATTTATATATATATCTATATAAATACACATGCCGATATGACATATTTTCTTGTCTTGAGAAGGACAGAAAATCTTTCTTTTGGGATTGACTATGATGAAAATTTCTTTCTACAAATGTAAAGGTAGGAGTGGAAATTAAATTAAGAAAAAAGAAAACAATCCGAAACATTTTTACTTAACACGCAATGTCAGCTTTCTCTCCCTTGCACGCGTTCTCTCTCTCTCTCTGTTGGTCTTGATTCCCATGTAAATAAACTATCGTCAGTTAATTCGATTTGAGTTTTATTTTTATATTTCACTTGTCATTACCACATACTAATCAGCAACTGATTAGTACTGATGTGGGGTAAGAAGTGTTGTTTTTTATCTGTTTCAAGATCCCGATAGATTCTTTTAACACCTGATGGACAGTGACACATGGCGTTAATTTAATTGAGAGAAGAAGAGGGAGAAGAAACGAAACTTTGCTAGAGTTAGTCTTTAGTTTGATCTTGTGTGTGTGTGCGTTGGAAAATAATGAAGGTTTGTTTGTTACGAGAGCGAAGACAATTAAATATTGATTTATTTAACATTTTTCTTTCTCTTTGTTCTATTTGACTAGGTGATTCAAGGAGAATTTCGACTGTTTGTAATTCTTTATTCCTATGGTTTTAATTGTTCAATATCCTCTTTTGTTGACAATGTTAGTCGTCAACGAAGATGTTCTTTGGCTCGAGCCACTTTTCATCGACAATAATTTAACAATGACTGAAACAACACTTAGCTATCAAATTGCTTCATTATCATCTTCTACTTCATTGAATTCCTCGTCTATTCCTTTCGTAGCTACAATTATGTCACAAGTACATACCAATACGAATCGTTTAGTTATTCTTCAATGGTTCGTACGGATCATCGGTGGTCTATTAATTATCGTCGGTGGTATTGGCAATACTCTATCAGCATTTACACTTAGTCGAAAGAAATTACGTGCACAAGTCACGTCAATCTATCTCATTGCTTTAGCATTATCCGATCTCGGTATATAAAAAATCTCGAAGCGATTTTGTTTTCTAATTAAAAGAAAATTCGATTGTTTTTGTTTAGGAAATGTTTTCTTCAGCGTCCTAAATTTCTATCTCATCCGTCTCAATCCCAGTCAAAATATGCGTTTATACAGTAATCTCTCATGTAAATTACACATATTTTTTACATATTATTTCATAAATCTCTCGCCAACATTACTCGTTGCCGTTAGTGTTCAACGTTATTTAGCTATAGCTAAACATCATTATTCGAAAAAACATTGTACCGTTCGAAATGCATACATAACCATAGCAATTATTTGTGCAATTTCAGTTTTTATTCAATTACATTGGAGTTTTTTCTATGAACTACAACGAGTACCAATACCCACGGGCAATAATCGAACAATACATTTTCGACATGTATGCAATGTCACACGAAATTATCCGCATTATCTATGGTTTCGTTCGCATATGATCGGCTATCTTCAATGGTTTTTCTTTACTCTTTGTCCATTTATAACGATGTTAATACTGAATTGTTTAATTTTAAAAGTGATTGCATCCGCTCGTCGTATTCAACAACGAATGAATCAAAAAAATCAACGTAAACGAGCTAAACAACGAAATATGACCATTATGCTTCTATCTGTTTCGTGTGTTTTTATTCTTCTTACCGCACCTGCATCGACATTTATGGCATTCGGACATTTATCAAGAAATTTACATGGACAAAATTCACAAACACTTTGGACTATTTTTTCATTGATCTATTATGCAAATACAGCAGCCAATTTTATTCTCTATTTTCTAACTGCAAATGTCTTTCGACAAGAATTACGTGTCATGATTTTAACACTTCCCGGTTGTTCAAAATTCGTTTCCTCAACAAGTCCATTCTTGCATACAAATACACTTCCAACAGGTGCAGGCAAATACACAACATTAGGCAAAACACAAGTCACATCGATACCATTAGCAACATCAGTTATGCCGACATCTGACGATGATAAACTCAATGGTATCAATCGAAAATCGAGCGGTAATCACGGTCTTTCGATTCCGCCAACTGGTCGGCTATTAAGTGTGCCGAATACTATGAATAGTAGTAGTAGTGGTGTGTCGAATGACGATGATGATTCGCATTTATAACAAAAAATTGAACTTATGTTTTGTGAAAAATCGATATTATTTTATTTATTTTTGACGAATAGATGGTAAATAGAATTTGGGAATTGTTGTTGATGTGTTACTTTCGTTTTCTTGTTTAACTGATGGAGCAAGTCGAGAACGTTCAATATGATTTGAAAGAACGCGAAAATATCGAAGATTCGAATTCGATGTATTACTAAACACACAAAAAAAAAGAAACAGTTTTGATGATATTGAAAGAGAAACATAATTACATCAATTGAGGTAATAACATCGATGAATATCGATCCCAATCTTCGATTAAATGTGTTGATAAACGTGACTGAGAATTAGGTAGATGATTGTAGACTTTCAAAAATGACATTATATCCGGTTCAGTTCGACATCTAGAGCAAAAATAAATTTCAAAAATGTCATGTGCGTGTGCGTGTGTCTTTTACCGGTTGAAAAGTTTCCGTTGACCTTCAGGAATATGTGACAAATAACCTAATGCAATTGCTGCATTACCAATTGTAATATCATTCGATGAAGTAAATAGATTACAAAGATAATCAATAGCATTAACAGCGATTAAAGCTTGAGGAACACCTGAAAAAAAAACGTCGATATTATATAATTAAGATAAAAAAAAATCAATTTTGAAATAGGAGAAGGAGAGGGAAAGCAAGAGTACCTGTATGTTTATCTATTTCTGAAACTAATAATCGAACGTATTATTTTGATTTTCTTTTACGAAAAAGAAAAACTCAATTGCAAAGTAATTACCTGATTTCATATGTGCAAGTCGTGCTAGACATTCAGCTGCTGTTGATTTGGCTTCATCGATGTGTGATAAACGAAGAACATCGACGAGAATTCCACAACCAATGGCCGTACTTACCGATTGTCGTTGTTCGGGAATGAAATGTGCAAGTGCAACAATTTGAAATGCTGCCATACAACGAATACAATCATCGTTCATACGAAAGAATTTTTCGAAATATTGAAATGTCATTTGAAAATTTCGAAGAAGCGTCCAATGTACTCGTGCATTGTTATAGATAAATGTCGATAGAGTATTCGAAGATTTCAATTGAACATGAATATTTTCCGATTGCATGAGACGAAATAGATGTGAATAGGAAAAATCCAGTGTCGATTCGATTAATTTCGATGAATTATTATTCGCTAGACAATGAAGAAAAAGAAACATGAGAAAAGTTGATTTTAAAAAAGCGGATTTACTGAGAGCAATGCAAGCTAATGCTTGTGCAGATTCGACTTGGATAATTTCCGTTTTAGCATGCATCATCAATGCAACAAGTAGAGTGAGACCATCGTTTTTAATAATCACTTCTTGATTTGTTCGATTAGCAATAAAACCAGGCGCACATGTGATCAATTGTAGTGTTTTTAAAACACAGAGAACGAGCTTTTCATCGTGAGATTTCAATAAACGAATGAGATATGGAATGCCTTGTGCTTGATTAATTTCTTTTTGAATATTCATTTTCATACTTGCTGTACCTTTACTTAATTCACTCAATGCATCCGTAACAGCTAGTAGATGTTCTTCAGATTTCAACGTATAAAAACTAATTAACTTTCTTACGCCAATACGTGTTGCAACATCACGTTTTCGACTTGAATTATTCTCACATAACGTCCAAAGTGTGCAAACAATTGCAATTTGTAAATTCGATAGATTGGTTTTCTCGAGTAGAATTAATAATTGTTCGATTGCCTGTTCTTGAAGAAGGATTTGTTGAACTTGAGTATTATTATGACACAATGATTGTATAGCTTCGATTGATACTTGTTGTAATTCTTTCGACGAAGCTGATAATGCACCGAGTAGATGTTCACATGCGCCATGTTGTGCAAGTGTATTTTGAGTTTCTTGATTATTCTTTGCTAATTGTCGAATAAAACGAATAACTGATAATTGAAGATTTAAATTGTATTCTTCGAGATAGACATTGGTTATTAGAAGAAGAAAATCTTTGGCAAATGAGAGTTTCTGTTGGCAGACAAGAGAATTTGAAACAATATTCGATAGACAATCAAAATATGGACTGATAATTTGCGGTGAACGTTGTTTGTCAATGAGAACCATTAAACCATCGACAACACCTTGTTCAATCATCGAGTCAATCGATGATTTATCCATACTTAAATTGGCTAGAACACGTCCTAATAATGCAAGAATCTGTTGATTACTCGATTGAATATGTTTTAACATTGAACTAAATGAATTTTTAATTGTTTTTAATTCAGTTTTCATTTCAGGTAATTCATTTGTTAGATTAAATAAAAGAAGAAATGTTGTTAATAAGAGATCATCATTTTTAGCTAGAGTAAATATTTGAATTAAAGCTGGCAGAAGACCATTTTCAATCATTGGATACCAATAGGGACTCAATGGTGAATTAGCCGTTTGACGACGTGTTAAAATTTCAAACATTCGTGCACATACAAGACTATCTTCATCTTTTATTGATAGAAATAATTTAAATAATGGTTTCCAGACGTTATATTCTTCCGAAGAAATAGGTAAATCAATAATATAACGAAGTGTACGTTCATTTTGAGAAAGAATTGCTATTGCTGCTAATCCTAAGAAAAAGCAAAATACTTTCAATGAATTAATTCATTATTATTCTACCATATCCATTGGCGTCAACAGCATTGATATTAACAGGATATGTTAATAGACAAGCAATGGATTCTAATCGTCCGACTGCTGTTGCTAGAAGAAGAGGAGTAAATTCATGAATATCATGTGTAATCGCTTCTAATTGTTGAGTTAGTTCATTACGACGTTGTGCATCATCAAGAATATTTTTCATTGTTGTCTCATGTCCACTGATCGTTGCACGATGTATTGGTAGATAACCATTATCATCGTAGACATTGAGTCGAACGATTTCTTCGTTCGTATCCGTAATTTGAGTTGTCGAATACATTGTTCCTTTAATGCGTTTGTAAGAAAAAAGAAAACTGTCTAAACAACCGATCGATGGAAAAAAACTGGGTTACGTTGCTATCATTTCAATTTTTCTGTATGTCGACGGACATGAAAGAATTTACCGCGTCTTGAAGAAAAAGAAAATAACATGGCATACCGGTAGCAAAAATATTCTCGAGATAATTTTTCTTTCTTTCTTTCTTTGACTATTTTTTCCTTTGAACGTTAACAAATAATAATAATAAAAAAAAGCCGTTTGTCAAAAGCAATTAACTTCCGAATAAGTTTCTTTCTTCATAATAACAAATTCTTTGTACAAAAAAAAACAGATGCAAAATTCAAATATTTTACTTTTAATGAGTCATTGACATCATTTTAATAATAATCGGTATTTCTATTCATGAAATTGATTCCAACAATAATCAAATCATATTCATCAACTTCATTTTATTAAAAATCGAAAAGATGAAAAAAATGCTGCAACCCTAACATAGTCACATTGAACCGTTTGCAGCATTCATTAGACATAATATTAATATTGTGAAAGAAAATATATCTACGTAATTAGATAAACAAACATTGACCTTGTCAACAACAAACATTCTACATTTTCTTTCCTTCTTTCTCTTGGATTGGTCTTCTTTTCACAAATATTTTCTCTTTCAATAGACAACACGAGTTATTCAATGAATCAATTTTTCTCACATGACATTTTTGATTTAATTGCTCGAATTCGACCTAAATGGTCTTCATCGAATACTGATCTCGTACAGTTTACTGGCGGCATTAATAATACAACATTCGGTCTATTCGATAAACAAAATCATTCGGATGGATTAGTTATTAAAATCTTCGGCTCGAAGACCGACGAATTCATCGATCGTCAAGATGAATTACAAAACTTGAATATTCTCGCCAAACACGGTCTTGCTCAGCCGATACTCGTTCAATTTCCCCATGGATATATCTACGAATATCTTCCGGGTGAAATCTGTTCGAGAGATGACATTCGTCTGCCGAATATCGCTCCGCTTATTGCTCAAACTATAGCCAAACTACATTCGATACCAATTGTCGATCAACAGCAATCGCCTTGTCTCGTTCGACTAATGCGAAAATTCTTAACATTAATCGACAACAAAAATCACGAAGATTTCTCTTCAGGTGAAAACAAATAACTATAACATTTCTCGAATTTATTATTCTATTTAGATGTCAATTGGATTGAAAATGATGTTTTACCAAGAATTATTCGTCAACCAAAAATCGGTATTGATTTAGTTCTATGTCATAATGATATTGTTTGCACGAATGTTCTGTATAATCAATCGATTTCTCTGATCGATTTCGAATATTGTGCAGTGAATTACGCTTTATTTGATATTGCAAATCATTTCGTTGAATATGCCGGCGTCGATCAAATCGATTTCGATCGATATCCAACACGAACCGAACAAATTCATTGGCTCGAAATCTATTTCGAAGCACGAACTCTTCCGTTTACGAATCCCGAACAAATCTGTCATCAAATCGATCAATTTGCGGCACTTTCTCATCTGTGTTTCGGTCTCTGGGCACTTGCACATATCTCCGTGATGAAACTCGATTCAACCGATGAATGTTTTGCCTACAGTCAACGTCGATTAAACCGCTATCGACAACTTAAATATCTTCTTCAATAGATTTTTTTTATTCAAATAATAAACTATCATAGCAATACATGTTTTGATACAACACCCGAGTCTAAAATTGCGTACAGATTAAAATTCGAATCGAATGCTAGATCAGCTGGTTTATCAGGCATTGAATCTACAACAATAGTACCAAGTGTTGAATTAACACAAAACATCACTATTCTTTTGTTTTCTGTATCAGCAACATATAAATTGCCATACTGATCTAGTTTGATTCCTCTTGGTTTGTTCAGATTTTTTCCACCAGTAACAGTTTTAAAAATTGTATTTGGAGTTGCAGTATTAGTAGTCCATAAATAAACAGCCGTACCTTTTTCATCACTTATATATAATTGATTTGCTGAAGTAGGTGAAATTAAAAGTGCAGACGGATATGAAATAACAGCGCTTGTATCGATTACCGAGACAATACTCGATGCATTTCGTTCCCATTGTATAATTCTTTTATTATCTTGATCAGCAACATAAAGAGTATAATTCTCATCAATAGCCATACCAGCTGGATGATTAAGACTACCACCAATGGAACTTCCAGCTCCAATAACAATCGTACCACTACTTGGCGGATAACGTCGTATTAAATTTTTATCATGAGCATTTGTATACATATATCCATCTTTATCGAAAATAACGTAATCTATATGATCACCATAGTTTGGTGTTACGATTGTTCGACTACTTGCACCTGACGTCCATGATTCAACAACTTTTAGATTATGTGCACAGACATACATTGTATCGTTGGCATCGAAAATGATGCAATTCGGACCTCCAGTAACCTTATTCGTAGAAGTAGCAGCAACAGGTGTGCCTGTTTGATTCCAACAATAGTTAGTACCTAAAAATCATGTTTAAAATTCCTAAATTCAATTTTTAATGAAAACAATTCTAACATGTAGTGCATCCAGTAGTAGTTGTTGATGTTGTAGTCGAAGTAGTTGTTGATGTTGTAGT
>Ga0209935_1003017_pt1 | contig 18523 bp, 9 predicted proteins | sample ThiBio_1000_plan_2_FD_183958 | JGI IMG/M metagenome (GOLD analysis project Ga0209935, IMG submission 183958) | Wastewater bioreactor microbial communities from Cape Town, South Africa - Thiocy_cont_1000_plan (SPAdes) | ecosystem: Engineered > Bioreactor > Thiocyanate-remediating >... | reverse complement strand
GCAACTTCGAAGAGACGCAGATCAAGCCTCGCGTCGCCAAGTACTTCCCCATGTTCGAGTCGCTCGCGGCCGCCAACAGCTCCTCGTCGGCATTCCTCGTCGGCGACAAGCTCTCGTTCGTCGATGCACTCCTGCTGAACGAGCTCGAGTGGACGATCGATCTCTTTGGTGCCAGTGGCCTCGACGCCTACCCGCACCTCAAGGCCTTCCGCGAGCGCATTCGAGCCTTGCCTGTGTTCGCCACGTTCTTGGCCTCGCCGTTGCGCAAACCGGTGCCCGACGATGCCTACGTCCAGATCGTCAAGGCTGTCTTCCACTAGCAGAATGCGATCAATCTACCCAAGCTGACGTCAGCCTCTCGACTCGTTGTTTTTCGATAAACAAAGAGCGTGATAACCCTTCGATCAATGGATTGCTTGGATTGCTTGGATTGCTTGGATTGCTTGGATTGCTTGGATTGCTGCCATCTATCGCATTTGACCTTATTTGGCAGCGCAGGAAACTCGCGCCACTAGAGAGCGCAAGAGAGAGTTGAAGGTATCTATCCGCAGGTTCACTGCGTAGTTGTCTGCTGCTGCTGCTCTCTACTACTTACTGTTCCAAGTAAGCGTGTACGATTACGTGCTGCGAGCGGAGCTGTGCTCGATACTGTGCATGGCGCATGGCTCGAGCCACTGACTCGATAAGCTCGTGCCTTCGACCGCTTCGAACACTCGTGTTGTTCCTCTCGCTGCTGCTTGTTGCCGAGACGTGCAGCGCCAGTAGTGCCAGCGCTGCTTCCTCATGCCCTGAACCATTCCTGCAGCTGCCGCCGTCGTCGTGGCTTGCACAACCTCCGCCACCGAGCGATGCGCCTTATCTGTTCTCGGTGACGCTGAGCGCCTGGGGTCCCAACCCGCTCTGGCCCGGCCACTACCTGCGTCAGTTGACTACCTTCGTCACCAACACTGGCAATGCCACGGCCTCGATCAGCGTCACGGCCTCGTGCACTGCGCCGAACCTCGTACCAGCAGTCTCGGCCAGCGCGCAGCCCGATGCGCTCTTCTGCTCGAGCGTTCCTCCGACACAGTACTGCCTCGTTGACATTGGGATTGCCGCCACGGCGTCGGGCCAGAACAACTCGGTGGCGCAGTGTACCATCAACGCCGTGGTCGCCATGCAGCCGTGCTACTCGACCGTCGGCAAGAACATCACGCTCGTCACCACCGTGCCGCTGGTGTTCGACCCGTGCCTGAACCCATTCCCCGAGCCGTGTATCGAATGGCCACGGACGCTGTGGCTCGCCATCAACAACGGCTCGGCCTCCCTGCCACCGGACCCCCTCTCGTTCTCTGCTTCGGCGTGGTCGATCGTGCGCGGCGCCCCAAATGCCACCTCGACCTTGTCGTTCACGGTCTCGAACGGCGGAGATGCTGCCGGACTGTTCGTCGTGTCAGTCTCGCCCCCAAGCACCGGGCTCGGCAGTGCCGCAGTGGTGCTATCGCGAACGAACTTCACGTGTCAGCTGGCGCCTGGCGCCAACTGCCTGCTCTCGCTACAGGCCACCACGCAGCTGACCAGCTCGCCGACACAGTCCATGTCGGGCTACGCCATCCACGTGACGGTACTGCCGCCCACCGACCCGAACCAATGCTCGAGCTCCGTCGGTAAGAGCCTCGACTTCGCCAGCCAACCGATTCTGCTGCCGGTCGATCCGTGTGCACAGGCACCGCTTGAGCCCTCGCTCCTGCAGCCCCTCGGTGCATGGTCGAGCGGCTTGCAACCGCCGGCCAACACCTTCTGGGCGCTCGGCAGCAGTTCGGGCTGGGTTGTGTCGTCCTCGAGCGCCGCGCCACAGCAGCCGCTGTTTAATTCGAGCCTGAGCGTCTCGGTGCTGAACGCCGGCCTCGGTGCTGCCAACGTGACCTTCTCGCTGCGGTGCTCCAACTTTTCGAGCTCCCTCGGATCGCAATCGATGGCGGCTCGAGTGTCGGATGCCTCGAACGCCGCGACCTGCATCAACGTTGCTCCCAATACCGCGTGCACTGCTGAGATTCCGCTCGTGGCACCGTCATCTGATGATGCAGGAGCTGCGAGCATCTGCCTCGTCACGGCCTCGATCATTGGCTGGAGCTCCTCGGGTTGCTGGTCATCCTACGGCAAGAGCGTCTCGGTATCGACGCAAGTGAGCGCGCCATTCGACCCCTGCACGGCCTACCGCACCGATCCGATGCTGGATCCAGGGCCGCTGCTCATCGCTCAGTCGCAATGGAGCCTCGTGCCGGCGACAGAGACCTCACGTCAGGACTTTGTGCTGAGCGGCAATACCACCCTCTCGCTGCAAGCCGGAGCGCCAGCCAACGTCACTGTGACTATTCAATGCGAGGAAGCCAGCGCCGTATCTGTGGTCGTTCAGCTGGGAGGCTCGTTCGTGGGCACTGCCTCCGCGACCGACTTGCTACTGCCGCGTTCGGCCTCCCTCGTGCAGTGGCTGCTGAGTACCAACCAGACCAGTACCAGCGGCGTCGCGTGTACTCTTTCGGCAGCCATCGTCCGCTCGGATCCACAGTGCTGGAGCCCGCTCGGCAAGTCGGTCACGCAGCCGTTCATCACGCCGCCGCCATCGCCGGACGCCATCGAGTGCTCGGTGATGCTGGACGAGGCGTTCCTCGTGCCGTCGTCGGGGAACAAGTGGCCCGACGGCTCGGCCAACCCGCTCATGGTGCAGAGCTCGCCATGGTTCCTCGTCAACGGCACTGCCGCCAACCTGAACCTCACAGCCGTCGCCTTCAACCGAGGCAACGGCTCGGCGCTGGCCAGCTGGACGCTTCAGTGCTCGGGCAGTAACACCTCGGCATCGATCGGCCACCTTGTCGTCGTCGAGCCACAAGGCAGCAACGGCGCCACCTGCTTCCTGGCGCCACTCTCGGGCTGCTTCGTGGCCTTCACGCTGGCTATCCCCGATCCACAGCCGATATTCTCACCGATCGAGTGCCAGCTGCAGGTCGACCTGGGCTCTCACGTGTGCTGGTCGACGACCGCCAAGCAGCTCTCCGAGGCATTCACGCTCACGTCGCCGCCGACCTCGTGCCTGCTGGACGGTGCGGCACATCGCGAAGGCTACTTGATCGTGAACGCCTCCACGTGGCTCGCGAACCCGCTGGCGCTCAACTCGCTCTCGGATCCCTTCCGCTTGAGCAGCACCAACTGGTTCGCGATCGGCACCGAGCCCACCAGCAACCTGACGGTGTACGAGCTGATACTTCACGCCACTGTCTCGAACGCCGGCTCGGCCAGCGGCACGATCACCGGCTCGCTCACGTTGCAAGCAGCTGACACCTCGGTGGTGCTGTTCGTCAACGAGTCGCGCACCACGGCGGAGTGCTGGGCACCGCCCAACACCACCTGCTCGCTGGCCTTCGTGCTACAGTCAGTCGGGGACTTCTCGGCCGCCATGGCGTCCAGCACCTCGCCCGAGGCCATAGCTTCCATCTCGGTCTCGATCTCCGGCGATGAGACCAGCTGTTGGTCGGGTCCCGGCAAGAACCACACGCAGTCCGACATCACGATCGCGTATCCGACCTCGGACTGCGTCGCCGACAATGCCACCGAGCCACGCTTCCTGCCGGGTCCCGTGCGCAACAACCCTCTGCAGTTGGTCATGCCTCACCGCTGGCACAACCTCACTACGACGAGTAACAGCACCAACGCGACGGCAACCTCTCCATGGACGCTCGCTATCGGCATCCAAGGCAAGCTCGCGAACGGCGGTAACTCGACCGCGTCAGTCGCGTACTCGATCGCCTGCCAGCTGCCGGCCTTTGTCAACGCCAACGACACGTGGCTGTCGGTAGCTGACCTGACGCCATCGCCTTGGTATTGCGTCATGGGCCCATGGCCTGCAGCGTGTTCGCTCGACCTGCAAGTGACGTTCGTGACCTCGAGTGTCGAGCGGCTCGTTGGCGACATTGTTTGCTCGGTGTCAGCTCGCATTGCTCGCAAGAGCTGCTGGTCGGGAAGCGGCAAGGCCATCACACAAGTGTTCGAGCTTCCCGACCCGTTGGTGTGGAACACGACCTCGAGTGACGGCGGCAATGACGATGATGACGATGACGATGGCGGAGATGGGCCTTACGACTCGTCGGATGGCATGTCGGCCGTTGCGAGCAACAGTTCCTCGACAGCGGCTGCTCCAATTGATTCTCTAACAAGTCACGTACGTGCTAGTGCTAGTGGTGCGGCTAGACTGCTCCGAAGATCGTGTATTGCCTACCAACCGTTCGACGGTGGGTGTACAGAGCGCACTGATCGCTACAATCGTGCTTCTGGCGGTCGGATTCGTTGCGTGTGCATGTTGCTGTGCGAGTCTCTTGTGGGGATGCCGGAATCACCCGTTCGTTAAGCGCCAATTCCGCCATCTCGGACGTACTCCCGAGGAGCGCGTTGTGTACGCACAGCTGCAATCACAAGGCCCTTCGAGCTTCGCGTCAGCAGGCGGCGTAGAAGCTACGGCAACGTCGACATTGTCGTCGGCAGCCTCCAGTCGCCAAGACGGAGGCAACGCCGACATGGTCGAGATCGAGATGGAGGATATGGCGCCGTTCGATGCTGCGGCAGGCCAGGCCTGCTCGTCGATCGATGCCACGAGGCAGTGCATGTGCGGCGGCGTGGCTGTCGCCAAGTGCTTCGGCTGCAACGCGTACTACTGCGCCGAAGAGCGATGCTGGAACTGGAGCCATTCGGGTCTCCATCCTTCGGATGTGGTGTATCACCAAGCAGCCTTGATACTCGCCAACACTGGTGCAGCAAGTGCTGGTAGTAATTTTGACGAATAAGCACATGATGCCACGTGTGTGTGTGCATATACAACAAGCAGCAAGAGAGACACGTGTGCAGTAACCTTGTACCATACCTCTCCGGAGAATAAATAGCTCCTCTCCTTGAATGACGAATGACGGCAACAACAACATACACGGGCAAGCTGTGGCGGGGCTCGGTTATACTACAATCGACGTGGTACTTCCAGTGTCGGTCACTGACGCTGGTAGGCGCTGTTGGAAGCACTGGAAGATGGCGTTACTTGCGGCAGGTCCGATACGCGAGCCGTCCTTGCTTCGCAGGTCGGCAAGCATGGAGCGTCGTTCCTCCTCGGTAGCAAGCTTCGAATACGCGTACAACAACTCGGCTGGCGTCGCGTAATGCTGCAGTACTACGCTCGCCTTGGTGGTGGAGACCGACGGAATCTGCAGCAGCTGCTTCGAGAATATGTCGCCGAGCGTGAGGTTGCGTGACTTGGCTGCGCCGCGCGTAAACTCCGAGTACCGCAGCAGCGTGCCCTTGGACGTGAAGGCGAAAAGGCTCTGCTTGTCGGCGACGCACTCGTTGGTGTCTTCGCTCAGGTCGAGGAAGCTATCCTCGGGAATGGCCGTGAGCTTCTCGACAATGTAGTTGGTGATGGCGCCGATCAGGTACAACGAGTCCTGCTCGCTCTGCGTGCTCACGACCTTGATACCGTCGACCGCGATGTCGGCCATGATCGCACGACAGTACTGCGGCAAGCGATCGAGGTTGCCCTCGACCAAGTACAGGATGTTTGCAATGTTGCTTCGATGCATTCGAAACTTTTGCTCTTCGAAGCGACCATCAAAGATGCTCGACTGTCCATGATCGGCCACGTAATTGATGGAGTGATGGAGTGAGTGAGTACTAGAGCCAACAAAGCACGATATCGAGCATATCTGCGCGCTGCCATACCTCAAAGTCTACCAAGGTCTTGCGCTCGAGGATAAAGTTCATGACGAACTCGTCGTTGCGAATCAACTCGATGCCGCCCACTACGTGTCCGTACGTGTAGCGCGCAACCCACATGATGTCACCGACCGCCAGCGAACGGCTCTCGGCGCGATAGCCGCGAGACTCGAGGCACACGTGCATCGGTTCGCGCGGCATCATGCCCGGCACGAACTTGGGCCGCTCGCGCGTGTCGACCAGAACAATGACGTCGCGCGATATCAAGCGTCGCTGCTCGGGCGCAATGTCGAAAAAGTGCTTGAGCTCGCCCGGACGTGGTGGATCGAACGAGTCGAGCTCGGTCGGCAGCTCCATGCTGCCATCTTGGCTGTCCTCGTCGTCCGAGGCGCGATCATCGAGGTCGCACGGCACAGTGGAATGCGAGCGAAGGAGCGAGGCAGGAGTGCTGGCGCTGTACAACACGGGGCTCGTGGGATGCATGCTCGTGCCGGGGCTCTTCTTGGTCGGCGGCGTCGGTGTCGAGGGAGACGGCGTCTCGCGGAACGAAGGCGACGTGCGGCGATCGGGCGGCGTGCTCGGGCTTGCAGACGGCGATGAGTTGGGCACAGGTTGGCCATCGAGCTTGGCGACAATCTTGGCAGCCAGCTCGGCGCCCGAGGCAGTGAGGCCAAAGCGTGGCGGTCGCGTTGCAACCTCGACAGCGAGGCCGTGCTCTGTAGCGATGCAGCACAACCCCCGTGCGATTAGTTCCAGCATCTACTACTCTCGGAGGGCCGTGTGTGAGTGCGCGTGGGGCGTTGTGGCGCTGGCACATACTGAAGAGAGTCTTGGTGCTGTCCCAAGCCGACCAAAAGTGCCCGTCGCGAAAGTCCTTGTAGAACGACGCATCGCAGTACGGCTCGGCGACGGCGATGATCTCCTCCTGCGTAAAGTGCTTCTGTGCCTCGGTCGTCATGCGATGCAACGCCACGAGAACGGCCCATGCACCCGTGCGGAAGCGAGGAATGTACTCGCGAGGCGATCGGTTGGTCGTGGTGGTGGTCGGTGTCGTTGGCGCAGCGCCAGCATCACCGCCGGTCCACACGGGCGATGTGGCAGCTGCAGGAGTCGGTGCCGGCAAGGCCACGGGAGCCACGCTGACCAACGCACTACCAGTGATCTTCCTGCGCTTCGCGGTAGTGGTATCGCCTGGTGCCGCGCGTCGCTTGCCCAGCAATGGCGGCGAGATCGACGGCGCCGGTGTCGCAGCCGCAGCCGCCACGGCAGCCGCCGCCGCAGCGACGGTCGTAGTGGTGGCAGTGGCCGTGGCATCAGCGCCTTCCTTGAGACGTTGAGCGGCGAGTAGTAATGTGCGTCGATGGCCCGCGAGCTGGATGCCGAGCGTGTTGAGGTCCTCGTCGGTGAGCTCCTGCAGCACGAGCACGTTGTCGTAGCCGAGCTCGAGGAACTTGTCGAGGTATCGATCGCACGAGATGGCCTTGAGCCACGCCTCGACCGAGAACGGTGTCGAGGTCGCAGCCATGAGTGCCTCGCGCGTCGATGATACTCGTGGAGGCGTCGCCGGTGCCACGATGGCGTTCGCGGTCGCGAGAGCTTGCGAGCGTATGTACGCTTGGCTCGCGTAGTACTCGGCCAACACCGGGTCCAACAACTCGGCGATCACCTTACCGATGTGCGGCACCTGCATCAAATCGGCTCGATTACGTAACACACCAGGCCATGCTTTGAGCGATCGAAGTGCCTACACACACACAGATATGCAGCAGCACGGGGTTTGTGAGCGTGTGCGTGTGCGTGTGAGTGCGAGTGCGAGTGTGTCGCAGCGTACACGACCGTAGGATCGCATGAGATGCTCCTTGCCCATACGACGAGCGTTCGCCTCCATCGTCGATAGATGAGCGATACACGCACACACTGATGGATGTAACTCTCCAGTAGTAGTGGTAGTATCACCCATCGACGTGGCGGTACCGGTTCTCGTGATTGTCGCCATGTACGCGAGAGCGAGCGAGAGACGCGCACACGAGCAGAGAGCGAAGCAACAACGCCACGTCCACTGTTCTTCGAGTCCACGTACCCCTCCCCAACCCAACCCAAACTGAATATCCACTATCCAATATCCATCGAATCAATCCCCGCCCAACTCTATCAAAGACTGCCATATGGCTGCAATATCATATAGTACAAAAATCAGATTCAGATTGAGTTTATAGTGGTTTACAGGCTTTACAATCATGCTGACGATCACGATGATGAACCGCATGACCCCTCCTAACCTTGGTAGTTCTTGGGCTTGAGGGCACGCAAGTTGAACGGCTCAGTATCGGGCCATTGGAGATTGTTGAAGGTCGGATCACTCGAGAGCGTGGTGATTCGCATTCGATACACGCCCGGAAGAACCATGTGCGGCGACCAGATGTAGTTGGAGATCGAGGCCGGAATGATGGCGTTCTGGAACTTGGTGACCGGCTGGCCGGTGGAGGTCACGAGCGACAGCACGGCCATGGTGCCCGGTGGCAGGTTGGTCGACCACTGGATGGTCTGCTTAAAGTACATGTACCACGTGACCGAGGCCGACGGCGTCACCCACGAGACCGTCGTGACTTGCACTCGGAACTGGAGCGTGAAGCATGTGCCGGCCGTGTTGCAGATCGTGGCGCCAAAGGTCGTCTGCACCATCGAGCCGGCCGTCGGCGTGAAGGTCAGTATGGTTCCCGAGGCCGCAAGCCAGCCGGCGGCGCTCGCTGGTTGCTGCAGCGTGAGAGTCGAGGTATCGAGCGGCGGCGAGCTCGGGAGATACGTGGCGAGGTCGACCGTGAACGGCTGGAAGTCCGGGATGGCCGTGTCGAGCGTCAGCACCGAGAACGTGCACGAGACCGACGATCCCGAGTACAAGCGGCCGTTGATCGCCGTGCCGACCGGCTCGGGTTGCGAGTTGTAGCTCACTAACTGCGCCGTGTTCGTCGTGCCGTAGGCGCCCAAGAGCTGCGCCGAGTACGAGATCGAAACTGACTGGCCGGGAGCGACCGCTCCGTTGTTGGGCGCCATGGCCGCAATGTCGGACTCGATCGTCAAGATGGCATCGCCGGTCATGGGATCGATGCTCACGCTGCTGGTGAAGCCTGGCGGCAACGACGTCACGGTCACGGAGGCGGGATTGTAGACCGTGGCTGGGAATCGATTCTGCAGCTCGATCGCGTTGGCCACGGCGTTCGACGGCGGCGGCGACGAGATTGTGGCCGTGAACGAGACGTATCCGGCGGCTGGCTGCGTACAGACCTCGGCCAGCTGCAACTGCGGCTCGGTGACGGTGAGCGAGCCTGCCGAGGTCACGAGCGGCGATGCGCGAGTGGCATCGGAGAGCGAGGCGATGGCAAAGATCGGCGTGCCGCGCACGTTGATTGGCACGTTGGCCACGAAGCCCGTGACGGTGACGGTGACCGTCTCGGCGGTGCCATCCATCGTGTCGGAGTTGATAATGTTGCCGAACGAAATCTGCGCCGTGTCATCGACAGAGTCCGAGAGGTAGTTGTCGAGCAGCGTGATGGTCGGAGGACCGCCTGGAAACGAGATGGCTGCCGATTGCTGCGAGATGACGGCCGACGCGACTCGGAGCTCGCCTGCACTGCCGCCTGCCGGGAAGGAGACGGTCAGCGTGGCGGACTCGAGCGTGCCTTCGGGCAGCGTCAACATGACCAAGTACGTCACTTGGTCTCCGATGGCGTAGTTGGGCGTGGGATTCGGAGGCGAGAGTGAGATTCGCAAGAGAGGCGACGCGAACGTGACGATCACCGAGGCGCTGCTGGAGCTGGTGTGCGTCATTCCGGCGACGAAGGTCGGCATCGAGTTGTACGTGAGTTGCGCTGAGACCGGCGAGCTGCTGTCGGTGATGACCGACGTGGTGATGAGCGACTGGAAGTTGATGGTGCACGAGGCAGTGGGCGCCATGTCGCCGAGCGAGAACGACACTCCGGTCGCCGTCGGTGTGGCGCTCACTGCGTTGGGGCACGAGGTGGTGCTAACCGAGCCGGTGGTGTACTGCATTCCGGTCGGCAGCGTGATGACGACCGTCGTCTGGTAGGCGTCTGATGCTGGCCACGAGACTGCTGCTGGGCTCACTTGCACTTGGAAGGTTTGCGAGTCTCCAGCGTCCGGTGTGCCTGCAGGCGAGAGGTTCGAGAGCGAGAGCGAGAGCGACGGCAACACGACCTCGACCGTGGCACTCGCAAGCACCGTCGACGCGAACATGCCCGAGAGCGTGCCTGTGGTTCCGGGCGTGTTGCTTGGCGTGTCGGGTACCTGCGTCGTGAATTGCATCACGAGCTGGTCGCCAGGTCCCTGGATGCCATCAGGCATGTTGTTCGTCTGGCCAAAGTCGAACGTGATGGTGGTGCCGGCTCCGTTGATGACCGGCGAACCCGAGAGCTGCGGCGTCAACTGCAATCCGACGGAGACCACTGTGCCGGCCGTGATCTGGAACGAGCTCGGCACCTGTACCGAGATCAAGGCACTGTTGGTGGTGCCCTCCGGCAGCGAGACCACGATCTGCGTGATGAAGGTCTCGCCGACGGCGAGCGCCTCGATGCCCGTGGTGCTCGACACGGAGGTCGACGGGTTGTCGGACGACACGACGGCGATCAGCATATCGAGAGCTACGGTATCGGCGGCCGTTCGCTGCCACTGAGCTCGGTTCGAAGCACCGGGCGAAGTCAAAGGCAGCGAGTAGTATGTGGCGGTAGCGGTGCTCGGGCGGAGCGTGAGGCGCGAGATGGGCGTCGTCGAGCTAGCGAGCGTGGCTTGGAACGTGACGGTGACCGTCTGGCCGAGGTCGAGCTCGCCGACTGAGACTGAGACTGCCGAGTCGCCGGCATTGTTGCCCGTCACGACGTTGGCATTGATCGAGGCGGCGGCACCCGCAGGCGATACAGCGATCATGACCGATCCAACGGTGAGCGCCATCTGGTTCGAGCTGCCGAACGAGTTATCGACGAGCACCATGTCGAGCGCACTGGCGGTCGAGGTGCCCGAGTGGCTGATCATCATCGTGTAGGTGACTGACGAGCCGAGTGACGCGACGTTTGCATCCGACGACGCTGAGAGACTCAACACGATGTCGGGTTGTACGACCACGAGCAACAACGGGGCGCCGACGCACGAGATCGAGTTGCGACTCGTGCCAGCAGCATCAGCCCATGACCAGGTTGCGGAGCCCGAGATCGCACGGCCGTTGGTGTTGACGAGCAAGTCGTTGGCGATGGCGAGCGTGTACGTGAGCGTGACGGTCTCAGCCACGGCGTTGTTGCTGTCGGCGTTGGTCAAGGTGGACCAGTTCCATTGCTCATCGAACGGCAGGGCCACGGTGGTGGCCGCCGTGGCAAAGCCATTAGCACTCGTGAGCGCGGCGCTCGAGCTGATGACTGAGACCGTCTGGATGTAGAGCAATCCCGCTGGCCACACGGTGTCGAACAACACCGAGGGGCTCGAGCCCTCGGGCACCGTGATGACATGCGAGATCGTGATTTGCTCTCCGATGGCAACCGGAGTCGGCGTGCCAGAGTTGGCGGCCGCTGGCGAGGGATCGACCGTGAAGGCGTCGCTGGTGACCGGCGGATTACACACCATGGTCGGCGAGGCGATGACCGTCTTGGTGGTAGCGGTCGGCTCGGCCGCCATCGAGACGACATAGTTGATGGCGCTCTCATCGATGCTGGCGTACTGGAGCACGGCCGCTTGGTTGGTGAATGACTCGGCCGGTACGACGGTGCCCACCACTTGGAGCGTGTACGTGACCACCAGCGAATCGGAACCCGGGGCTCCAGAGCCTGTGGGAAAGAGCAGAGGCTGACCGGTGGTGATCTCGCTGAGCGACAGGCCGGTTGATGTAAAGAGATCGGTGGCAGAGCCGGTGTACGACACCACGGTGCCGTCGCCGCGAACCAGAGTCAGTTGCAGCGTGGCTGCGTTGACCGAGTAGCCGGCTGCAGGTGGCGCATCGGCGATGACGAGATCGAAGGCGCCGGCGCCGCCGACGTTCCGGATCGTGAGTTGAAACTCGACCGAGTCGCTGGCGTCGATACCGGTAGCGATGTTGGCGACCGGATTGTATGAGAACTGCGGGTTGTTGGCCGTCAATGGAATCTTGGCGATCGTGAGCGACGGCTGAAGGAGATTTACGGCCGCAGCGGCCGAGTCTGTGATGGCCGGGCCAGCCGTCGTTCCGAGGCTCACTGCCGCGGTGTTGGCTGCCGCGTAGGCGTTGATGTACGGCTCGGCACCGACGACGATCGAGAACAGCAGGTCGAGCATCACGGCGGTGTTAGACGTTGACGAGTATGGGTTAAAGATCCACGTGACGGTGTTGCTCGTCGTATCAGAGTTGAGCATCTGCAGCGAGTTGGAGGCCGAGTTGCTGGGGCCGAATCCCCACGATCCAGCGGCGGGAATGGCGTCGATGCTGTCGTACGCCGTGATTGTGGTCGCAACGAGCGTCGGCAGCGGCAGCGTGTCCGTCAGCGTGATGGTCGACGAGTCGCCCGTGGCGAGCTGCACCGTCAGACGGTAGGTGACGACGTCTCCGGGCATGACAGAGGTCGGCGTGGCCACGGCGCCGTTGAGCGCATAGATCGACTTGGTGAACAAAGGCTGGCCGCCGATCGTGGTGGCGATCTGTTGCGAGGTCTGTGCCGTCGGCGTCAGCGTCGAACCTCCGGGCGCAGTGATGGTGGCCGAGAGCTGTGCCGAGTTGGTGAGAGTATCTCCCGGGAGAACGGTGCCGCCTCCCGAATAGAGGTCGTTGATGACGCTGCGGTACTTGATGGTGGCGGTGGTCGGACCGTTGTTCATGGCACAGATTCCGGCGTTGTAACAGCTGCCGGTCAGCACGGTGGTGGAGGGAGCGGTGCGTGTGCTCTCCTCGGTCGAGACGCTGAATTGAATCGAGGTCACGCCACCGACGACAGAGGAGGACCAGGAGCCAGCCGAGAACGCCGTGGCGGCGCTGTTGCCAGCCAAGGGGTCGTTGTAGGCCAGCGTCGGCGTCATGGTCATGTCGAGCGTGTGGCCGTCGGACAGCACGTCCGATACGACGATGGTGTCGAAGGCAAAGTAGTCCGACACGACGATGACGATCGTGTGGTCGAGAAGCGCGCCAGGAATCATGTTGGTGGTGGGACTCATGGCGCCATCAATGGTCGAGCTCTTGGTGATGGCGATCGAGGCGAAGCTCTGCGTTTGCTGGACAGGCACGGTGTTCATGATCGCGGGGCCGGAGCTGGGAGTCCACGTGTACTGCAGGTCGCCACTGAAGAGGAACGACACCGAGGCGCCGGTCGTCGGGTCGATCATGTTGCCTCCCATGAGATTCATCGATCCGACGTAGCACGGCACCGAGACCGAAAAGACACCCGAGCTGGAGGTGCTCGGGGCAGGCCACGTAACGGCATACGAGTCCATGGAAGGAGACGAGGTCGCCGGCGAGCCGACGGTGAGCATACTGGAGATGACCTCGCTGCCGGTCGCAGGCGAATACGAGGCGCCGCCGGCGTAGGTGACGCCGTCGGGAAGAATGTTGGTGATGGTGAGGGAGTTCACGGTGCCGACGTTGGTCGGAATCGTGCAGGTGATGGTCCAAGTGGCGGCGAAACTGGCACCGCTCGCAAAGGCGTCGGTAGGCGTGAGCGAACCTTGGCAGACGAACAACGTCGGTACGACGGAGAGCGCGTGCCACGAGCTCGAGAGTGAGTTCGAGTTCTCGAGGATCGGGTGGCAGCACGGCACATCGACCGACGCCGAGCCGAATTGAAAGGCGCCGCGGTAGAAGACGTCGAGTGCCGTGTTGACGGTGGCCGTTTGCGCCACCAGAAGCGAGAGCACGAGCGAGGCAGGCGCTGTCGTGTCGATGACCGACGTTAACGGCAACATGATGGACACGAAAGTGTCGCCCGGGTTGCCGCACACTTGGTACGGCGTTGTGCTCGAGCTGTACAATGGATGCGAGTAGCACGTGGTGCCGGCCGAAAATACGAGCGCACTGCTCTGGCCGCATGAGACGCCGAGAAACGTCGCACCGGTGAGCGAGAGCCCCGCTGGAATCACGAGGTCAACCAGCGGGCCGTAGCCAACCGAGTGCGAGGCGTCGGCGTTGGTGAAGGTGATGGAAACAGAGGCCGTTTGGCTCAGAGACGCCGAGGTTGATGCGAGTGATGTCGTGGTGGGCAGAGGCGTGCCACATACGCTGTGGGCGCACACTACAATCAAGACCATGGCAGCCAACATGGAATAGAAGGAGCGCAGGTGCGCGAGTGAGAGACTTGTAGGTAACGGCATGGCTGAGATCGACAAGTATGTGCGAGCGTGAGGAAGAAGAGGAGGAGGAAGGGCTGTGGTGGGGCGTGGGTGGGGAGGGGAATGGCGCACGCAGCGCCGAGGCTTCTGCTTATAAAGCCCAGGCATAGGGCCTAGTTAGGAATCGGAGCGCGAGGCAAGTTGCGGCACTCCTCGAAAGGCACCTGAATGCCCGTAAACGGCTACTGGCTCGCGATTCGGCCATCGCGTACCCCCAGCCACCGAAACACCTGTTGCTCCGTCCTTTCGTCGGCGTTGAAGCCATTCGAAAGCGAACAGGTGGTAGAGATGGTAGAGGTGTGTGTATGGTGTTCGGGTCAGTAGAGCACCTAAGGATAGGTGAGAGCGAGAGAGCGCGCAGAGCTGGTTCACTGGAAGAACTCGCGCAAGGGATGGAAGCGGCCGCTCTCGGTAGTTGGCTCTCAAACCTGCTAAACATGGCTCGGTACGGATCAAAACGCGCATATGGTCCCCGTGCCTTATCTCATCGTGTATGGAGGGCTTGGGCGAGCCCCTCGTGGGCCCACGAGCAGCGAGATCATGGAAGCCGCTTGGTGACACGGAGCGAGTATCTCTACAGCGGAGGAATCAATCAGCTGTCGCGCACGTGATGCAGCGAGCGTTAGCGTGTTGGGGCGTATCGAAGCGGTGGGCGTTCCAATAACAATCTCTTGTGCGTATGCGAGTGTACCCGCTCGCGAGAGAGATCATAGGTTATGGTTATCGGGGGTTGTTGTCCTTCTCGTAACCACCACCAAGCCACCAAGCCACCAAGACACCAAGCCAGTTGAGGGATATCTCACACAACGAGCAAGTGAAGCGAGAGCGTGTTTGGAGTATTCGCTTCCCGCGCTTTTCTCGGGATTCGCTCGATGGCGATCTACAACCACTGCTCGCTCTCCTCTCAGTTGTTGCTGTCTCTCTCCCTCTCTCGCACACCATGGCTGGTCGCGCTCTCGGTCGCGCTCTCGGTGGCCGCGGCCACCAACCTCCTCAGTGGGTGCCTACGCCACATCCCTACGCGCACCTGGTTTACCAGCCCAACACGGTGCCGTTGGAGTTGCAGATGCGCCTGTGGGACGCGATCAACGCCACCGACGCCGCGGTGGTGCGACAGCTGCTGTGCGACGGCGCCAGCCCCGCGTGGGGCAACCCCGAGGAGGACTACAGCACACCGCTCCACCGCGCGGCGTTCTTGGGCTCCGAGCAGCTGGTGCGCATCCTTCTCGAGCACCACGCCAACGTCGACGCGCGCGACCAGCAGTGTTGGACGCCTCTCATGGGCGCTGCGATCAATGGCCACCTGGCGTGCGCGCGCGTGTTGCTCGAGTCCAAGGCCGACGTCGACGCGCTCGAAGACGAGAACTGGAATGCGCTCCACTTTGCTGCTGGCGAGAACCACGAGGAGCTCGTGCGCTTGTTGATAGCGCACAAGGCGGAGCTGGAGCGCGGCGGAGGCACGCAGCGTTGGAGCGCGCTTCACGTCGCGGTCGATCAGAACCACGTGGAGGTCGCGCGGCTGCTGCTCGACTCGGGCGCCTCGCTGCTTTGCCGCGATACCAACCACCAGATGCCGCTCGGCCGAGCGTGTGCCCGTGGTCACATCGAGATGATCAAGATGCTCGTGATGGCCGATGCCCCGAGCCGGTATCACCACAACCTCGCGACTGCGATCCACGCGGCGATCCGGGCCGGCAACGCCAAGCTGGTGCAGCAGCTGCTCGAGCTCTTGGCCGAGCTCGGCCTCCCGTGCCAGCTCGGTTTGCCAGCGCTCACGGCCGCCATCTCCAACGGTGGTTCGAGCTCTCTCAAGATCTGCCGCCTGTTGCTCGAGAGCAAGGCCGTAGCGTTCGATCGCACTGCCACCGACCAACGTACGTAAACATTGATTGATTGATTGCTTGAATGCAAAGGGCCTCGTTTGACTGAGCTTGTGTGTCTAGCCGTGGACCCCGATTATTCAGTTGGTCTTGCATACGCGAACAAGAAGCCACGGCGGGATAGGTGGAATAGCAACCACTCCAACCCCACGCCGCTCGTGTCCGCGTGTCAGGCTGGCCTCTACGATCACGTCAAGTTGCTGCTCGAGTACAACGCCTCTTTTGATCGCACCATGCAAGGCGAGACGCCACTCCACATGCTCTGTCAGAGGCCGTCAACCGAGAATCCTGCTCGATTGCTGGAGGCCATCAAGCTGCTGATCGACGCCTCGGCGCATCCCAACGCCGCCACCGCATCGGGACTTACGCCGTTGCATTCGTTGTGCAAGTACAATCCGAACGCCTCAGGCTCCTCTAAGGCCAAGAAACAGAAGCAGAAGCGGAACAAGAGGCAGAAGGTCGCCAACGTTGGCGACAACAACGACGAAGACGACGATGATGATAACAACGACGGTGGCGGTGGCGGCGACGACAGCGCCAAGGCCAGTACCAACATCAACGACAGCACCAGCAGCAACGTTAACGATGCCGCCGTTTTGTGCGATCACGATATCGATACTGTCACCGGTCAAATCGCTGAGCTTCTCATTGCACATAGGGCCGATGTCAACGCCCAAACCACCACCGGAGTCACGCCCTTGTATAACGCCTCATGCCGCGGCATGAGTAGCGTCGTGCGCGTGCTGCTCGAATCCAAAGCCAACGTCAATGCCAAGCCGAGCTACAGCAGCACGACGGCTCTGACGCGAGCGTGCGCCGCCGGTCACGAGTCGGTGGCTCTGTTGCTCCTCAACGCCAAGGCCGACGTCTGCTGCACGCACAATCCATTGGTTGGTGCTAGCAAGCATGGTCTCGTACGCGTCGTGTCGCAACTCGTCGAGCGACGTGCCAATGTCAATCTCGTCGGCGGTGAGCCGCCGATGACACCGCTAGCTGCGGCGTGTAGTTCCGCCTCGGGCATCGCGAGCGTTGCGCCGATCTTGCTGGCCGCCAGTGCCGACATCAATCCGCCCCGTGCATACTCAGGCGTGCTGCCGCTCCAAGCCGCGGCGGCCGTGGGCAACTTTGACATCGTTCAGCAGCTCGTCGAGTCCAACGCCTTGCTCGAAGCCAAGGACAACCGAGGCACCACTGCCCTGCACGCCGCTTCGGACGTCGCCGATAACGCTGCCATCGTCAAGTTCTTGCTCGAGTCGGGCGCGTGTGCCAATGCTCGCGACAAAGACAACGCAACGCCGCTGCACCGAGCGGCCGCCAAAGAGGGTGTCACGACGCTGCGCGTCCTGCTTCGCCACGACGCGAACGTCAACGCCGCCAACAAGAGCGGCAATACGCCGCTGTGGGTCGCTGCCAGCAACCGTGCGATCCTCAACATTCGAGAGCTCCTCGATGTTGGCGCCGATCCGAGAAGTGCTGGCTGCTTTGATGGGGGCATTGCGATCGTCGAGCCGCGCATTCTGCACGAGATCTTCCCTGACTGTACGCTATTTGCTTCGCTGCTTCAGAAGATGTGTGAGTCTCTATCTAACACGCTACTACAACACGACCGTATTCGCCAACTCCAACTCCAACAGCCTATCCAGGATGGACTCCAGCAGGTCACAGCACCGCGCCGATCCACGTCAAGCGCGTCGTCCGGATCATTACGTTGCTTCGATCGCTCGAGCACTCACATACCATCTCGCTCCTTCCCAACGAGTTGTTGTTCAGTATCTTTTGGTTCTTGTAACGAAGCACCCGCTTGTATCACTCTCCTCCAATCCATGAACCTCGACAATACAATACAATACAATACATCATGCGCAATCCATCTTAGCTAACTGAGAACAGTGACCTTCTCGCTTCCTTCACGCTGCAGCATTCACCATCTAACCCGCCAGTGCGCGCACCTCCTTCTTACTCTCCTTCACGCGAAGCACAAGCACAAGGCATCGACCAAGTGCTACGATCTTGGGCGAGTGAGTGAGTGAGTGAGAGAGTGGCATCGATGGACGTGAAGCCAAGAGCGCGAATCTTGCGTAAGCGACGACCTGAGGAGCCTCAGCAGCCATACACCGTTGCTGGCGTCGCAAGCAAGCGGCGCGCTCCTGCAACCACTACGACGACCACAGCGACGACAACCACCAAGCACCGTGATGTCAAGCCTGCGCAACTCACAACCTCATCGACAAAGGCATCGACTTCATCGAGTGCTACTCGCACGGTCAAGAAGGAGACCACGAGCCAAACACCACTCGACCTCTACTACGAGCAAGATGACTATCCCTCCTCCGAGGACGACGCTGCTGCTGTTGCAGCGCCAACAAATGGCCATGACGATGATGATGACAGTGCCAATACCGACGATGATGATGACGATGATGACCTGCGAGACTACATTGCACTGCACCACAAGGGCGGAGGCAAGCTCTCCTCGCGCAACACGTTGGCGCAACTACCGCTGCTCACTCCCAAGGCCATCTCGGATCTGATACAAGCCGATGCCAAGAACAACCATGCTCGAGAACGTG
>Ga0209935_1003016_pt1 | contig 18525 bp, 17 predicted proteins | sample ThiBio_1000_plan_2_FD_183958 | JGI IMG/M metagenome (GOLD analysis project Ga0209935, IMG submission 183958) | Wastewater bioreactor microbial communities from Cape Town, South Africa - Thiocy_cont_1000_plan (SPAdes) | ecosystem: Engineered > Bioreactor > Thiocyanate-remediating >... | reverse complement strand
GTAGGGACGCCGACGACCGACGCGGTGCTGCCCAATATGATGTATGGTGAAACTTTATCATATACATGTATATACGTATAGTCGATCGTTTTTAATTCAAATTTTTATATGCGCGCACACTAACACCTTCAGTCGAGGGTCAAGTGAATCGACTCTCGATGAACGTTACTTGTATATACATATTCGATAGAATAATTAAAAAGAAAAAGAAATTTCATTTCAGTATTGGTAAGAATAACATTGTAAAACAATAACAAACAGTATTGCTTACTTTTTCACATCATCATCTTGTTTTTTTTTTAGTTAAAAAAAGTGTAACTATCGATGAAGACACGACCAAATAGAACCATCATTCATGTATCCATTCGATTACCCTCAAGATTTTCCCTTATAAATAACAAACTACAATCGGTCAGTTTTGTTCAATTTATTATAAATAATACAATTTTGTTTATTCTCGATTATAGTCCAATAGAAATACCAAAAGAAATGATACTTTACCACAAAATTTATCTTGTAAAATTAGTGATTTGATAAAGACAAGTGATCTATCAAGATCAAGATCTTCTAAAGTAGCACATCATGATGATTACCACAATATTGTTTCTTTTCAGAGTGGAATAAGTGAACCCATAAAGGTAAACATTTCTTTTTTTCTATTTCAAGAAATACATTTTGAACATTGAAATAGAGTGAAAATAACACAACAGAGCGTAGAGATGTGGCAAATGATTGCCATCGAAAGTCCAAAAGAAACAAGAAACTAAAGTAAATATTCTCTAGTTGAATTTGTTTTTTGAGTTTTCAAATTGAATATAGATGTTCACGTCGATATTTCATTGCATCTTTACTTACAACTTTTTTACTTGCTTTGATTATTATTGCTATTCTACTCGTCCTATTAATTAAACCTAAAACAACATCAATACCAGGTAAAATTACTTTGTCTTTCTCGATAAGATGATTATCATGTTACAAATAATATTTTATAGATACTGCAGTCGTGCTTCGTTGGAATAAAATAGGTATTACTATTGTTGGTGGTCTGGGTAATGGAAATAATCAATTGAATACTCCTTTTGATGCAGTCGTAGATTATGCAAATAATCTTTATGTTGTCGACCAAGGCAATCATCGAGTTCAAAAATATTCTTTTGGTAGTTCAATTGGTGAGACAGTGGCTGGAAATGAAACATATGGTTCATCTTCAAATCGATTACATAATCCTTCGAAAGTAGTCATTGATTCAAACGAAAATCTTTATATCTCAGATACATATCGTAATCGAATACAATTTTGGCGAAAAGTAGCTAATGTAGGAATAACCGTTGCTGGTACAATGGGTGAGAAAAATAAGCTTGAGGGTGTGGTATGAAAATCTATTCTCTAAATATTTTTATAGATATTGCTGGAAACGCAAGTAATCAATTGAATAGTCCATACGGTATTGCTCTTCATCCAACAACAAGTACACTTTATATATCAGATTATGCTAATCATCGAATAATGTCATATCCATCTGGTACTTTTAATGGTACACTGATATTTGGAAGTGGTGTACTAGGATTGAATAATACACAATTATATTATCCTGTGGGATTATGCTATGATTTATTTTCCAATAGTTTAATCATTGCCAATCATATGGCTAATAACGTTGTTCGATTTGTGTTAGGTGCAAATCATTGGGAACTTCTTGCAGGCTCTCCGATTGGGGTTCCTGATATAACATCCGACCGTCTTCGTCAACCGGTTGATATGACATTAGATCCAATGGGTAATCTTTATGTTGCTGATAGAAATAATCATCGGATACAATTCTTTTCTAATGGACAATTAAATGGCACAACAATTGCTGGTGTGACTGGTGTCTTTGCTGCTAATGCTACTACACTTTATTGGCCTTGGTCTGTAAAACTTGATAGTCAACTTAATTTATATGTAGCAGATACCTATAATAATCGAATTCAAAAATTTCTACGTTATTAATCTCCAAACGCTCATAAACTGTTCAATATATTTATGGTTACGAATTAATTAAAGATAACTTTGACCGAGAAGATAAAAATTTGTTTTTGACATTGATTGAAAATTTAAATGATATAGTTGAATTATATTAAAATATTCGAATAAAATTAATAATCGACCTGTTCACGTAACGGTCCACCTTGGTAGGCAAAGTCGAACTACAAAACTGAGCAAAACGAACACATCTATCTTGTAAAGCATAGTCGATAGGATACAAATACGTAGTTTCTATCTAAGTACCTTTGTATATTCTAGAGGAAAAATATTGTTAAACCAGTAGCACTCTGCATCGGTGAGAATAAATAGTTATGATGAGTTTTCATCTTGTAACTTTTTACTGTCTGCATTAAGCTCTTTACTGATAAAAAAAATCTAAGTTTTGTCGTTCCTTAAGGAAGGCATTTGTATTTAAAAAGTAGTCTATTTATGGTGGTGATTCCATCACGAAAATAACCTGTAACTCATTTTTAGCTACAAACAAAAGGTATTTGATTCCAAGAATTAGTGCTCTAATGGTAATTTTTTTCGCTCTATCCAAAGAACTAATTAACTTTTAATGAACATTGCTGTTTCATTAGGAAAAACGTGATGGAATCACCATTAGATTGACTAAGTACGTTTTTTGCAAATAAACAGAAAAGCTGTTTTTCTCATATGCTGTATTTTAGACATATTCTCAAATATGCAAACAGACCTAGTGCCCCAGCGTTCAATTCTGAAATTGATCTATCACGGATTCCAAGTTATTTATCGATGGCAGAATTGAAAGTATTATTTTAGTTGTAATATCCAGCATATACTTCATACCTTCATAAAGATTTTTTTACGTTATCGAAAGAGCTATGTAAAATGTTTTTTTTTCATTGCTTTTTGTCCCAAGTGATACCGCTTTCTTTATACTTGGTGATTATAGACGATTTTCTGGAGAAATAGACGTTGAAAAAATATAGCCATTTTTTAAAATGTGATTTCGTCACGAAAAAAGTGATCAAAGTGTTGCATGTCTAATGAATGGATTTCAAAATAATAGAATAAATAAATAAATTAAAAAAATATTTTTCATTTATTTTGATATTTTTATTATAGATATTAGAAATATTTCCTACTGGCTTATAAAAAAATATAATGATGAGATTATTTATATTTATTAATTTAAAATATAAAAATAAGGAATATATTCATGAATTTGAGAATTTTAATAACGTAAAAACTTTTGAATTCGATGATTGTATGTGTCTGCTACATAAAGATTTAGTTGACTATCGAGTCTTAATGACCAAGGTGCAGCACGTGTAGTAGCGTTAGTACCATTTACACGTGTAATTCCAGCTATAGTAGTCGCATTTAATTGCCCTGCATAAAAAAATTGAATACGACTATTGGTTCTATCAGAAACATATAAATAGCCCATGGGGTCAAATGTTGCCTCAACAGGATTAGTAAATTGTACTGGTGTTGTGCCAGAAGCTCCGCCAATGTCTCCAGCAATCAATGTCCAGAAGGTCGAATCCAACATATATCGAACTATCTTGTTACCAGCAGAGTTGGCAATAGCTAAACTGTTTGTCAATATATCAAAATGTAAGCCTACGGGCCAATATAATTGTGTATTACTATTTCCTCCTCCATTGAATCCGAATACTAATGTACCAGAATTATTACCAAGTGTATATGACATGATTCGATTATTTGAACTGTCTGCTATATAAAGTGTATTTAATGTTGGATGAAGAGCGATACCATAGGGCCAATTTAGTTCATTACTAGAGTTACCAGCAGAACCTAAATACAAACTATTATATGAAGGAAAAACAACGTTGTTTTGTTTAATGTAGAAAAGATTGATGACAATAGTTTTGAAGAATATAATCTACTTTTATTTTTCTTACCTGTACCGGCAATTGTTGTTCCTGAATTAGCTCCTTTACGCCAGAATTGAATTCGACTATTGCATGTGTCTGCTATGTATAAATTTTCATTTGAATCAATAAGAACTCGTGACGGGTTACATAATTTATCTGAAGATGAACCAACTGTTACATTGCCTGCCACTCTTTGACCTATTGAACTACCAAATAAATATCTTTGAATTCGATGATTTTCTCGATCAGCAATATAAAGATTATTAGCATAGTCCAAGAATATATCATAGGGAAGATTTAATCGATTGTTAGCAGAACCAGGACTACCACTACTTCCTGCTACTGTGATACCAGTTGAATTCCAACGAAGTACAGGTGTATTATCTAGAAATAAACTTCAATTATAATAGTTTATGTTCAAAGAATAATTCTATATTACTTGGTATTTTTGTTGGAGATTTAATTAAAAGAACTAGTAGAACCGTAGCTACGATCAAAATAACAAGCAAAGTTATTAGTACAGATGCAATAATATATCGTCGTGAACATCTATAAATATGATTAGAAATGAAAATCATTGCTCTTCGTTCGAAAAAAAAATACTGACTTTTTTCTTTTATTTTGTTTGGATTGTTGATGATAATCTTGAGTCATTCCTGTTCGATCTAGTTCATCATTATTATTCAACTTGACGTTTGAAAATAAACTGGTGATCCCGTGAGGAGTGACTCGAGAAGATCTTAATAAATGACTGCTTTTTATAAAACTATCAGTTTTCGATAACGATGATTTTTTCATCGAATAATCACTTTTCTTCGAGTTTTCATGCAACTAGAATAATAATATCTTATTTTAAAAAAATGTCAGCATATATAAAAGTCATAAATACAGAAGAATTCATTGATATTTGTCTTTTATGATTTGGAATCTATTTTAATAGAAAAATAAAAAATATCTAAGGAATACATATTTCTGAAATTCTGACCGATGATAAATTGCTATTATTTAACTGAGTTCTTTTTGATAATCCAATAGTTACATGAATGATATTGTTCGATTGTTTCTTTTTCAATGATGATGAATATTTATGCTAAATTTTAATCAATTGAAAATAAAAGTAGAATATAAATTGGTCTTACTTTATGAATAATTGATCGATTATGATGAGGATGATGTGAAACTAATACAATACTTGATTTTCTTCTTTCCATTACTTTACAATTCTTTTGTTTATTGAATTCCGATATCTTATTCAAATGCGACCATGTTCTTTCTTTTTTTTTACATCAAAATAATAAGATGCAACATATACCACTTCGTCTAGCTGTCTGTATACTTTTTTCTTTTCTTTTTCAGTTCATGATGAATTCTGATTATTTTTATTTACAGGATGACTTATTCATAGAAAAAAATCATCTATCGATCATTTTAATATTCAATTTCTTTATTTCGAAACTAACTCATTCTTTTTCCATATAAAATTTGACTTGAAAATTTTATTTCTTTTGAAATAGTAAATAATAATTGAGGACTCATAGCATGTGTTACATCACGAATAGAAATAATATTTTCATAATGATATTTTTGCGTATAAACATCAGCATAGATAGCAAAAGAATAATTTACTTGTTTTAATTTTTCAAGAGATGTTATATTTTGACTTAATTGAAATTTTACATTTATTATATAAAGAATTGAATAATATCGAACGATGTATGCCAATACCATAACAATCATTATAGGATGTAAGAAATACTTGTCGATGATTATGATAAGTTCATTATAAAGATCAATTTTTTTTAATATTTTCATTGATGATGGTTGTATTAAAATATTAGTTCTAACTATTTGAAATTGATCAAATTTATATTGAGAAAGAAATACAGAAAGCCTTCAAATTCTACTAATCTTGCAAGATTACATACATGTCCAATTTGAAAATTGAATTCAATTGAAATTTCAACTTTCAATTTTCAATTGAAGAGGGTGAGGGCGTCTCTTTGTGAACGTAGAAAATTGAAAATTGAACGTTGAAATTTCAATTGAATTCAACTTTTAGATCGGACACTACTGCTGTTGTACTGCCAATTCGAAAACATCTCTTTAGCATTATTATTCTGATTAATGAAAATATTTGTATATGTTTTTGGAAGCGAAGATAAAATAGATTGTGATGGTTTGTCTGATATCATTGGATATTAGTGGCGAACTCAATGAGTTTTCGTTATCTATCTCATCTTTACCACTACCAGTTAAGTTCAACATCAATATTTCAGATTTAGATTGTAGTGAATGACTTCGAAGGATTCTTTGTTGATGAAAAGAACGTAAAATCGGACGTTGTCGTTTGTTAGCATCCATTTTAGTTTATTTTTAATGTAATACGACATTATTCCATTCGGAAACACAGCTATTCCTACTGACTAATAGCTAAATATGTATGGTAACATCCAATTGTGGCAAAGATAGGGAAAATCCCATCGTTGTATACAAACGAAAAGACAAGAATAGAAAGAAATATTACTTAATCAGAGAAGTCGTATCAATACATGCTGAACAATGTACAAAAGTTGTGATTGACGACGAATCAATATGATACTTTAGTCCTTTATTGTTTCTTTTCGTATCATATTCATTTTTCATAGTTCATTCTTACTTTAATAAGTATTATAGTTAAATAATTTAATTTCCGTCAAAACTAGTGCTAAAAGATGTTAATCATTCTCAAACGTTCCTATAGTCGTGGACACAAGTTTTGATAAAGATTTGAATGCATCGATTTACAATCCAGTAGATTTTTGTTCAACCATCATAACACCCAACCTATTAAACTTCAACTCGCCCAACAAATCCTTTACCATATCACTCACTTGATTCTTCCTAATGTCAAGTGTAGTAAGTGTCTACAAGAAATAAAGAACCAGAGCAGAAGATGTAAAAGTGGACTTGTTCTTATCTTGCTTCGTTTGATCGTAGGCCTTCTGCTAAAGACTGTGCGCCTTTGTCCCCGATTTGATTATTCGTAAGGTTGAGTATAGTAAGTGTCTATGAACAAGAAACAACCAGAACAGAAGATGTAAAAAATAGATTTGTTTTCGTTGTACATTGTTGGATCGTAAGGCTTCTCCTAAAGATTCCGCACCTTTATCCCCGATTTGATTGATTTCAAGGTCAAGTGTAGTAAGCGCCTACGAGGAAGAAACGAACCAGAACAGAATATGTAAATGTGTATTTGCTTTTGTTCTACTGTATTAGATCGTAAGCCTTCTGCTAATGATTGTGCACCTTTATCCCCGATTTGATTATTTCCAAGGTAAAGTGTAGTGAGTACCTATGAGCAATAAACAACCAAAACAGAATGTATACGAGTGAATTTCTTTTCGTTTTACTTTGTTTGATTGTAAGGCTTCACCTAAGGATTGTGCTCCTTTATCTCCGATTTGATTGATTTCAAGGTTCAGTGAAGTAAGTACCTATGAGCAATAGACAACAAGGACAGAAGCTATAAACGCGGATTTATTTTCGTTTTACTGCATTCGATTGTAAACCTTCTCCTAAAGATTGAACGCCTTTATCCCCGATTTGATTATCCGTAAGGTTGAGTGTGGTAAGTGTCTACGAGAAATAAACAACCCTCAACATAATATGTAAATGTGGATTTGTTTTCGTTTTACTTTGTTCGATCGTAAGCTTTCTCCTAATGATTGTGCACCTTTATTCCCGATATGATTACTTCCGAGGTTCAGTGAAGTAAGTGCCTTCGAAAAATAAATAGTATTAACAGCAAATTTGAAAATGTATCTGTTTTCGTTTTACTGTATTTGATTGTAAGGCTTCTCCTAAATATTGTGTTCGTTCATTTCCAATTGAATTATTCCAAAGGTTAAGTGTTGTAAGTGTCTACGAGAAATTATGTCTTTTATGCTGGACTGATTAGTGAAGCAAAGCGAAACTAGAGACTATTTGAGATGAGGAGTATGAGCAGAAAATAATATGATGATTAGTTTTATTTAGTAAGTATTTTCTATAGTCAAATGGAACGGGAAATGTTATTGTGGGTGTTGAAGGTAAGAAGTCAATTGGTTGATAGATTGGATAGATCTTGTACTTCAGTTTTTTTGTTAGATATTCTTTAAAAGATTCTCGGCGAGGAGCGCTGGGAATGTTTCGTGGAATGAATTGAATGTGTGTAATATTAGATGTAAGGAAATCACTGGTAAACTGTAGGTGTGAGGTGATTTGGACAAGTTTTGCGAAAAAGAAACGAAGACGATTCCAGTTACTTGTTTTTGTAGTCGAACGATTGCCATTCAGTGTCTAAGTTGTACATCTATTTTCTTTGTAGACATTCATTCGAAAGAATAGAGGTCGATGTTGAGTATTGTGTGCAACATAAAAAGGGTGATTTAAAAGCCACACGCAATATGATATATTCCTTGATAGATAATTCTGCGTCTGAGAAAAGTTGAATTTCAGAACTTCATGAATGGATGAATGCCTGAAGGTGGTATACTGGCAAAGCTTGTTCGTCGTTCGCTAATAGCAAAAGTATCATTGATGATATTCCAGTCATCATCAAAATTCTAGCATTTGTCTGAAGTACAGAAATCGCAAAAAACCTGAATTACTATACGGGATTAGTTATTTCTGTTTAGATACATCAGTGTTAATATTATGCTGATGGACATTAGTACAACTGACGTGCAATAAGAAAAGTGTTTTCTTACCTTATTCTTTGGCAATATTTGTGCAAGAAGTGAAATACTTCGGTATGTGAAATTGTTGTTAGATAAGTCTAATTCATGGCATTGCCTATAGATGATGATCTCATTAACGATAGTGTCCATATCGGAATCGTTTAGATTAATGTTTGCCAAATCAACGTTGAATCGTTGTTTAAAAGAGTGGGCAAGACGTTCCTCCAAGCGAAGATTCAGTAATGTTGCTGGAATTGCTTTTTTCGATAAGGATATGGTTGATATAGGTCGAAATTGAGTGTTCAGTATTGAACAGTGTGCTGAAATAGTTGGAGATGTTGAAATTGTATTAGAAAAATTGAATGCTGGCTGAATTTCGTTTAATTCTATGATATGTAATCCTTTTCCTTTATTTACAGAACTGACTACCGTAAATTGACGAGCAGGAAGAAGTATTACTTCGCCTTCTGATTCATACGTTGAATGTTGAGAAATATTTTTGCCCGAATGAGAGTTGATAACAAACAGAGTTCTATTACCAGTTTTGTTAAGGAAAAGTTTATTTTCTAATTTAGTAGTTTTCTTCATACAAGATGAAAATCCATGCCATACAAAAGTTGCACCCATTGGATACTGTCTAGCTAAATCCATATTAATACCTCGATAAACAATGAGAGAAGTCGAAGGAAGACGTGATAAAGCTGTTAAAATCAGTCTTAAAAACGGAAGCCAAGGTTCTAATTGTTGTCTATTTTGAGAACGAAGAGCTCTATTGAGAAGGTAAAACAATGAACATTCTCTTGGTTGCCATTCGAGTGTATATAACCGAATGGAATTTGATTCATCTCTAGTCAAACCATCTTCTAGTTGACTAGAGTTCATCTTCACAATCTCAACCATATTTTTAATATAAGGTATAATAAATTCGAGTGGAACGATAGCTTTATCAACGGAGACCAATGGAGTATATTCGTAATTTAGAATGGGTAGAAATGTTTTAAGTGGTTCTTCATCGACATCCAGAAATCGAAATGCATGCTTTGGTTCATTAATATCTCTGATAGCCATGAGCGTAAATTAAAATCTGAAACAAAGCAAATTCTTTACAATGTATTCATTTAAAAATGCAATCGTCAACATTTACTTAGATATTTATCTTTTACGAAGAAAGAGTTACAGTCATTATTCTCCAACATAAGATAAATTATCTACCTGTGTGTGTTTGTGCTTCGTTTCTTTTAACAAGAACTTCGCATAGTAAAAGTCATAAGCATAGGCGCTTCAGACAAATCAAACGAAAATCTTAATCTGCAAAAGAAACTTCGTTCAGTGATCATTTTTTTAAAAACTATTTCATGACGTAACTGAATGTGAAAACTATATTCGATCAATACCTGAAGATGATTGAATGTTATTTATTATTATTGATGGATTAGGTCAAGAGATAGTACCTCGAATTTAACTTACATCGTCCTATATTCGACATATCAATGTTTGATGATCGTGGTAATAAGGTTTTCCCAGATATCCCATCGACATTTAATATCGGTCCGCATGGACGCGAGCAAGTATATACAACGCCTGCTAGTTGGACACGGTTCGGACTACTGGTTAGATCCGTTTCAGCATCCACAAAATTGGTATAGAGCCTTTCATGGGACAGGAAACGCACAGAATAGTGATTTCGATGAGAAAGACCAGTCAAGTGATACGCAATTCATGCCTGTTGATGCGCTTGCCAGTATATATCAGTCTGGATTTCGCACAGCGAGAAATGCAGCATATGGGCAGGGTGTTTACTGTTCTCCAAATCCTAAATTTCCTGAAAGCGGCTATATACGCGCAGTTTCAATAGAAATTAAAAATGATAAGAAAAGTTATAAATGTATGTTGCAAGTAGCTGTAAATCCTGACGGAGTAGCATTTCACACAAACAACGAGATATGGGTTGTTGGTGATCCCAAGAATATTCGGCCATATGGTATACTGATTAAAGAAGCCTGAAAACGAAGGACGGACTATTCGTTTGTACTTTTCATTTGAATAAAACTTTAAGCACACAAGGCACTAACAGCCATAAAGATTCGAATTTTCAACAAGAGCTCTGTGTATTGGTTCCTTTCATTCGATAGCGTTGCTGACGTTCTTTGTTTTTTCAGAAAAATTTAACTTATTTAAATAAATAAAATATTCTGATACTGATCTAAATTTCTCTTGCAATGCAACGACTTGAATAGCTAGTTCGTGTTTCACACTTTTAATCCCATGGGGATTGTGCTGATAAGCTTTTTCGATCACAATTAAATAGAAATAATCTCGGTCGATAAAAGAAGATTGATAATCTGTTAGGTACAGAAACAGAAAAGACAACATCGTATCGTTAGAATACTGATTTCTCTCGCATAGATTTAAATTATGCATCTAACCGTGTGAATTTTGATATATTTGCAAAAACAAAAGAAGTTCACTTTTGTTTATAATTTGAATAGCCGATCACAGTACGTAGACTATTTTCTTTTACATCGGTTCAAACACACGTAATCGCCCCAGTATAGGTTGACCACAATTTTCGACGGGACAAATACTTTCACATCGTTCAGAGCATTGTCCACAACAAGCTAAATGATTGCAACCAATGAAAAGAATGCATGCTTTTTTTACGTGGCACACTTTACATGGACCATAGTTCACACGGTGTCGATCATTGTTATTCACCGTATGCGTTTCTTGTTCTAAAAAAATAATGGCAATTCTTCATTAAATTACAATTACTGGGAAATATTGTCATACCTGTAGAAGGCGACCTTACGTTCGAAGACTGCGTAATAGTATCATTTTTGTTTGTTGTTGTTGATGTTGCTATGTAAATATTTGCTTCGCCAAATAGAATTACGTCTTCACATGTTATTTTTTGCTCCATCGATTTATTTCTTTTTCAGTAAACTGAAGCGTACTTTATTTTGATGAAGAAAAGGAAGAACGTTTCATTCGTCCGTTCATACAGCGAATGGTAACAATAGCAAATGCAAATAATTCGTATGTTGTCGTTAATAGGTATCAATCTTATCATTCACACGGAAGAAGGAGGATGTGACAGTATTTTGCATCATTACGGAGGTAGAATATATGTAATACAGGACGAGCATTATTAACTCAGTGTTGTTGAATGACAGTGATTATTCGATGAAATCGATTCTAGTTAAATGAATTGCTTGATTATTAACATAAAAAAGATAGGAAAAAATCTGGATTAGTCCGCTATTTGCAGTTCTGTTACTTCTCATAGTTAGGATCTTTGTAAAATTGATGGCTACCAATTTTTCTTAATTTTATACATTTTCTTGTCCAATCTGGGTAATCTTCTATTGTTCTGCTCTTTTCTTTTTTTAATGATTTTATTTTCATGATTACACACAATGAACTCGAAGCTAAAAAGAAAAGACTAACCCGCTAGGAAATCAGAAGCTCAAGTCTCTTAAATGTTAAGCAAATCCCAATCGAGCAACTTTTGAAAATATATTAAAAACCAGCATAAATATAATAATCAAATGTCTGGAATGGATTAAGAATTGAATATTGTTGTCCTGTACCTGTTGTTGCCGTTGCGCCAGTCAATGGATGCGTATGATGACCAACGCTATTTGCATATACACCTGTTTGTTGTGATTGAATACGCACTCTATCGCTGTAGAACTTGTGTCGACCATTACTTGCTTTAAAATAATAACCATTTTCTGAACCTGCTCCATCTTCCCGAATGCTTGTTGTATGACTATGACCAGGATCATAGATTGTGTGGGAATGTGATCCAGCAGCTGCTACTGTTAAGTTTCCAAAATCGTGACAATGAGACGGCAGATGATTAACAGTGAGAGTATGCATTGATTGACCACCCGTTTCACCTAGTTTTGTTGAATGATCTGACCTGCTTTTGTTTTGATCCCGACCTAAAGGAACACGACCACGAAGATCCGGTAGATTAAATGTAGTGTGGTTATCACCGGAACCATAAGCTGTACCAATAGCGGCAAAGAGACGATTATACTGAACTCGAGAAACTGCAGAACCATTGCAAAGAAGCCAATTGAATGGTGGTCGGATAGTATTGGATGTATAAAGTCGAATCTCGCCCGTAAATAATGCTGGTGTGCTAGTAATTGGAGGATTCATATTTAAAGCACTTACAGTAAGAATAATAGCACCTTTCGGTTTTTCAGTACGCAGTTGTCGGGCAATGAGAGCTGCTTGCACGAAGTTCTCAATGTCACTAACTCTATATACATTTAAAAAATTAATTTCAAAATATCTATTTCTCCATTTAATGTTAAGTCCTGCCAGTAACATCGCTTGATAAATTTCTAACTCTGATACAACATACTTTGTCTGAAAATAGTTTTCACTTACAAACTGTGCGATGTTAGAACTTATAGTTGTTGAAGACCGTTTTGATAAACGTGAAATTTCAGCGTGATTAACGGTATAATAATTGTACGAGTTGTTGTATACATTAGTAATTGTACAATTAAAAGTGTATACTTTATTCATATCAGTGGTTAGTTGGCTGATGTCAATGTCAACTGAAGACCACATACGATGCAATTGACTTATACTAAGGTTGGTTACTGATAAATTTCCAATACCTGCAAGTAAATTAAAAATTATTTATTACAAAATATATTGCTGTACATTATGGTGTTCGACAAACAGACGAACTACGAAAACTTATTTTCTTGATATTTAATAATTTCATAAGAATTATTTACTCGGCGGCGTATATAACATGAGTGATCTTAGAATAAAATGGGAAGGACTCGTACTTTGTTGAAAGATATGTTGAGCTTGTTCAATGAGAACTTCTTTGATAAGTGTAATTTCTGTTTTTTCTGGATCTTCAAAATAAATTGCTTTTTGCGCATTTTCCAGATACTTCTTAATAAACTTTGCTATTTGGCTTTGATGAATGTACTCCACCAAGTTTACATTACCGCCGCTAACAGCCTTTGTTATTTCGGATATAGTTTGTAGCTGATCACTTCTAATTGACATTGTATTATATTTAACATCATTGAACCGATTGAAATGAAGAGCAATTGCTATTTCGTAAAAGCCAGAAAGAAGATGTTCTTTTACTAAAACGGCAGTTACATGTGTAGTACATTTGAACCGAAATGTTATTGATAATGTGTTGGGATGTATGAATTGATATGGTTGAATATTTATTACCGGCGTATTTGTATCTTTAATCACATACGCTACCAGTGAATCCATTTTTAAGAAGCTTATAGTCCAAAATTTGGAATAATTTTTCACTACAGTTTCGTCGAACTTTTGATTGATCGCTGTCCGTGCCACATTTTCGATACTTCTGTCACCAAGAATAAATGTTATTCGAATTTCCTTATCTACTATCGATATCCAATCAGAATCATATGGATGTACTGTTTTAAAAACTGGTACATAGTAGAACTGCCACAGTTGTGGTTTAGTATTTAGATTTGTATCAGCTGCATACACATCAATTTGCTTGCCATCGTACTCAAACGTTGTTAGACGTTGAAGGATTGATGGTTTGCTAACAGATCGAATAATAGCACCAGTCGTCCTTTCACTACTTAGTTGTTTGGCTACCAGAGCAACTTGCATTCGATCAGTTACATCTGTTAATTTATAAACATAAAACGACTTTGGCTCGAATTTTTCACCAGTCCACTCAACTTCAACATCTTGCTGTGAAATTAAGTGTTTAATTTCTTCTTCAGACATAATATCATGGGTTGTTTTGGCAGTATTCTCAGAGTTTTCTTCACTATACGAGGCTGATGCACTGCCTCCAAATATTCCGACCTTGACGGACACGCTAGCATCGGTCGACATACTTGATGCTGCTTGTCGATTGACGTTAAAATATTTGTTAGAATCATTTTTTGTGTTTGTGAATGTGTCGTTGAGACTAAAAATTTTATTCATCTCGCTCGTCAAAATATCTGGATTAAGATCAGAAGAATTCCAGATTTGATCATAGACTTTTACATCAAGCTTTGTTTGGGCAGCGTTTTGAATACCTAAATAAGCATGTATGATATTTAAAAGAATATTAAATTATATTTCAGTACCTTGTTGAAAGAGCGCTTCGAACTGCCGTTGAAGACCAGTTATCATATTGCTGAAATCTTGATTTGCATTTTCAGTATATATTATTTGCTTCACGTTTGTCACATATTTACCAACAAAGCCAGTAGCTTGATTGCGATGAATGAACTTTGCATTTGTATCACCTCCATCAGCAGTAGTTTGACTCAGCACAGATTTTATTTGATCTCCTGTGATGGATATTACGTTCATTTCCCCATTACGGAACCCATCAAAATGAAAAGCAATTTCGGCTTCATAATATCCATCAAGTAGTTTCTTTTTCACTAACAGAGCATTCTCGTGTGTTGCACATTCAAAACGAAGTGTAATCGCTAAAGCATTGGGATGAATGAGCTGATATGGTAAAACGCCTTCAACTGGTGAGTTGCTGCCTTTCACCACATACGCGACAAGAGACTCAATTAATAATGGTGCGACGATCCAATATCGCGAGAATTCATTGGCATCGGCATCTGTTCTTTCCATGATAGCACGGCGAGCTACTTCTTGAACTTCATCATTGCCGAGTATAGTTTTCATTCGTACCTCTTTATCAACTACCCAAACCCAATCAGAGTTCATGGGCCATTCAGGTTGCATTACTGGTATATAGTAGAATTGCCACTGTTTAGAATGATTTGAATCTGGACCGTTGGTTTTTGATGCATAAACGTAAATTTGTTTTCCGTAGTATTCAAAAACCGTGTAGATTTGAACACTTATCATACCACTTGCTAAACTGGGCCCACTATTTGAGGGTGATTCAAACTGCTGGATTCCAACAGAATCATTCAGGATTGAGCTGCTATTAAGAATGTTTTGATGACCTTCATTATCACATTTAACTCCAATGGTACAGATAATAGTTACCAAAGCAATAGCCAAGAATTCTTTAACAATATTCATAAATGATGACTGTTTATTACGTTTCGCATGTCAATCAGTGTATTTATATATTGTGACAAGAAGATTAATCATACACTATATCATGAATATCAATATTTAATGTTGGCTTAACTATTTTTATCGAAAAACTTCCGATACTGTAATACATATAATTTACCTAAAGATAAATCTCTATTTGAGATACTTAATAATCATAATATTCTTATCAACATACTTTAATTCCAAAAATACAAAAAAGTCATGTCTATTTTCTGAGACATTGCATACAAGCAATCATCGGTTTTGCTCAATCGAGCTCTTCAATTTCGTTGGTATTTTTGTTAACAGATCAGCGTACTGAAGTCAAACATGAGACCAAGTTCCCGTTGATTTCATAGAGTCCTTCAGGTAAAAAGTTGCATACAAATAAAACCATTTGTCAGTTCAATTCCTGTGGGATTAAAAGTGTGGAAATAATTGGTTCCTAGCTGCTCTCCTTCTTCATTTCACATGATGTCCGTTGCGTAAATGCTGTCTGGCACGTAAGTGATGATCTGTTGCTATGGTGCATGTCACATAAATAGGGGAGAGGCTCGGGGTACTAGGTCCACATTTTCTACCCTTAAGCTTCAGCATTTCCATTCAATTCATGTTTCACAAAAATTATGAATTTGCCCTTTTTCGGTCAGCGATGATACCCTAACGAACATTACTGATTACAGTAAATTCGAAACCTTCAAGAAAAAGAAGAAACACTATTTATTGTTCATATATGCTTTTTATGATTGATATAATTCACTGTCATTAACGAAAGCACCGTTATTTCCACCAGCAACTAACACTTTTCCGTTAGTTAATACGGATGCTGTATGCAAATACCGACGGTAGGTCATATTTTGAACGATTGTCCATTGTCCTGTAGAAGGATCATATAATTCAGCTGTATTTAAATAAACGATACCAGTACCTATTCCACCGACAACTAATACTTTTCCATTTGTTAATAATGATACCGTATGAAGATATCGAGCAAAAATCATATTTCCAATGATTGTCCATGTTCCTAGTACAGGATCATATAACTCAGCACTATTTAAAGTAGTAGTACTATTTTGCCCGCCAACAATTAGTATTTTTCCATTTGATAATATAGTTGCTGTATGAAGATATCGAGCAAAAGTCATATTTCCAGTAATTGTCCATGTTCCTATTACAGGATCATATAATTCAGCTGTATTTAAACAAATGTTACCAGTACTTGTTCCACCGACAACTAATACTTTTCCATTTGTTAATACAGATGTTGTGTGAAAACATCGATTGTTGCTCATGCTTTGAGCGACTGACCATTGCTCAGTTGATGAATCATATAACTCGGCACTATTTAAATAAACATTACTAACACCTTGTCCGCCAACAACTAACACCTTTCCATCTGTTAATGTCGATGCTGTGTGAAAATATCTACCATAGTTCATGACACCACTAATTGTCCATCCTAATAACAAACTTATAATGATGAGAAAAAATTCCTGCTAATATTAACAGTCACACTTTTCTGTGCGTTTTTATAAACAAATACATTTCAGAGTCAATAATGTAGAATAAACAAATTTATATTACCTGGATTTGATATTGCTGTTATTGTCAGACCTAAATATGAACATATGCATTCATATTTAAAGAAGAAAAATAAACGTAGATGAATGTATCAAAACAGTAATCTACTTTTAGTGATCTATAATTTTTCAAGACGGTAAACCCTTTCTGTCTTATCTGCTCTGAAAAGTTACAAAGTACAATCATAATCAATTCTAAACGAAACGAATCTCATCACATTGTTGTTTAAACTTTTATTTCAATTGCATCTCATATGACACTTATACTTTACTTCGAATGAGTTTTAACTGTAATTATACCTGATGCAATTGTTTTACTCGATGATGTTAACCAAAATGTGACAAGTATCGCTAAAATTATACCAAAAGTAAGACAACCCAATAACAACCCATAAAAACACGGTGAACAACAACAAGAAAAGTAGTGCAATAATTTATTATATATGTAACGATACCTAAAAATGAATTTATAAGATATTGCTGTTTTAGATGAATTGCAATTTTATATAAATACTTTTTTTCTTTAACTTCGACATAATTCATCTTTGTATTGTTCATTGAGAGCTGAAAAAATAATGTCAAAAGACTATCCGACGAATTTTCGAAATAAAATTTACAGCACACGATCAGCTTCGTTTTTATTGAATTTTCACTAATTATTATTCCAAAAGAAACGAATAATAAATAATCAACACAAGGGTGCTCAAGTTATTTTTGTACAAAAGACATTCATAATTAAAATTCTGATTATGCTTATGAGTTTCATCAAATCTATTTATACATGCATGCGTTACACTTACTATGCAAAAAAATAATTTATATTTATTATATTTTAGTTTCTATAGTTTGAAAAAAACCCATCCACTACAAAACATGAGAAGTATTATGATATATGATTTGTTTGCATGCTTTATTTTTTCAATGAATAATTATTTGAGAATATTTGAAGTGAACGAATATAATCGTTTATTTATCATATGAGGTATCAATGATTATTTTTTTGGGTTTTTTTCTTAGTGATAAACCCACTTGTCTTGTTGAGTACGGGGAAAAAACATCCTTAATTTATTCTCGTTATTTTTGGTATATATATATATGTGCATACAGACATAAAATAAAATCGTTAAACCACTAAAAATAAAAACTTTTTTTTATAGTACAAAAGAAAACCATGGCGAGCGAAACATATACTGGAGACGCTACCTATTACTATTTAACTGGCGGCGTAACAGCTTGTGGCACGCAACATTCTGATGAAGAATTCGTTTGTGCTCTCAATTCACAACAATTTGATTCAACGAG
>Ga0209935_1003013_pt1 | contig 18545 bp, 20 predicted proteins | sample ThiBio_1000_plan_2_FD_183958 | JGI IMG/M metagenome (GOLD analysis project Ga0209935, IMG submission 183958) | Wastewater bioreactor microbial communities from Cape Town, South Africa - Thiocy_cont_1000_plan (SPAdes) | ecosystem: Engineered > Bioreactor > Thiocyanate-remediating >... | reverse complement strand
GTGGCGACTGGGAAGTCCGGATCGGCCGAGTTCTCGCCGGTCATCGAGACGATATCGAACGCGGCCAACTCTCCGGTCCATACGACATCGTAGCTGATAAATCCAAGAGGTACAGGTGAGGCTTGTGCGGTCACCAAGACGCACAGCACCAACACCAACCACACAGCAATCGAGCGCATGGTTGAGAGAGAGAGAGCGACAATCCAAACAACTGAGCGAGCGTGAGGCCGATGCCGCTGTTCATTGCTCCGGCTGCCTCGTGTCCCATCCAGCTCCCGTCCCGTCGCTTCGATTGCTCGAGTACACCCAAAACTGGATTGATTCGATTCGACTGATTCGGGTGTAAGATGAGTAACCCACCTGATGCTGACGGTGTTGATGCTCGAGTGGGTTGGGTCGTGGGCCGTGTCGACGACGTGTTGTTCTCGTTAAGCGTTCGACCGTCGTCGAGGTCTGTTGTTCATCGTCTGAAGTGGCAACCATCGACTGCGAGTATTCTCTTGTGACGACGATGGCTCGGCGGCATCTGTGTTTGGCTCGTACGGAAGCCATCCAGGCATCCTCGTCGTAGGAGTGTTCCAGTTGATTCCTGTCGCCGTCACGAGACCGTTGGAGATCGTGGCCGTGAGCTGCACGCCGCTCATCGAGGACTGCGTCGGCACCGTCGTGAAGCTCGCGCTCTGTCCGCCGCTGCCTCCGGCCACATCGACCGCCGCCGCCGCTCCATTGCCGTTGCTGGTTCCTCCAGACATCTTCCACACGACGACCGACGGCGGGAACGACGAGAACGCGACCGAGAACGTCGCCTGCTGGCCCTCGGTCACTGTGACGCTCGACGGCTGCGACACCACCGTGATGAAGGCCACTCGCAGCACGGCCGAGCTCGATGTGGTGGTGAGCGACGTGCCGGCCGACGTCAGCTGCACGCGGAAGCGCTGGAACTGGTTGGCCGGAGAGGCCGTCACCTCGAACACCGACGACGTGCCCGACGACGATGCCGCTGCTCCTCCCATGCCTCCTCCGCCGGCGGGGACGACGTTGGACCACGTGAGACCGCTGTCGCTCGACACTTGCCACTGGTACACGATGGCGCTCTGCGCCGTCGCCGTCACGTTGAAGCTCGCCACGCTGCCGCTCACCGCCAACACGTCTTGCGGCTGCACGACGATCATCGGAGCCTTGATGATCGAGATCGTCGCGATGTTGGTCGTGAGCCTCACGCCGCCGAGCGAGGCCGACGCGAAGAACTGGAAGCCGTCGTAGTTGGACGTCTGGCCGGCGAGAGGCGCGAACACGAACGTGAGAGCGTTGGCGTTGGGGATCGGCTTGAACGAGGCGCCGTGGTCGATGCTCACGAACCACTGGTTGGTGGCGCCTTGGAGGTTGGCGTAACTGAACGAGAAGGTCGCCGACGCACCAGGCGCCACGGACTGGCTCGATGGCTGCACGGTGATCGACGGCACCAATGGCTGGGCCGAAACGATCGAGATGTTGTCGATGGCTGAGAATTCTAGTGCGTTGAAGAAGGTGAATCGGAAGACGACGGGAGGAGGCGGCGCCACGAAGGTCGCACTCACTCGCTGCCATACGAGGTTGCAGTTGGCGCCGGCGAACTGGGCGATGGGGTTGCCGTTGATGGAGAACGTGACGCCGTCTTCGCCTGGTCCACCTCCATCGTTGGTGTAGAAGGCAGTGAGCTGGTACATGTTGCCAGCGACGAGCGGGATCGTCTGCTGAAGACCAACGCAAGTTGGGCTGCAGTTGCATTCAAACAGGATGAAGTATTCGCCTGACTGGGGCCTCAAGCTATTGAACGAAGAAAACTGGTCAGGCGTGTTGGAGCCGGGGACGGCAGACCAGCCCAACAAGTGTAAGGTTCTAATACACGACCGTCTCTGGTGCCTAATACACTGCCGCGTGGCAGAATGGGGACGATGCTGCCAACGATGCGCTGGCGTGCTTAGGTTGGTGGTTGTTGTGTGGCTTCTCGTTCTCTCTGGCGGCACGCTCCTGGCTCGCGGCAATGGGTCCACATGACTCACGGAGCTGCGGGCTGGTCAAAACAGTAGAACAGAGGGGTGGCCGCAAGCGCCAGCTATCTTTCCCTCTGCTCGTCTCCACTCGGTCCATCGATCGGCGCTGTTTGCTCACTCAGTGTCGCTCTCGTTGTGCCGTGTTGGAGGGAGATGGTTTATTCGGTATCACTATACTGGTTGTTGTGGTGGATGCAGATCGCCTTGATCGCATGCGGCAGCCTTGCAACCCCGCGAGGAACAAGGAGCGACCGCTCTCTCGTCTCTACACGAGCGATGCTGGCTGCTTGTCGGTGCTCGTGGTGCTCGCCACGCTGGCGGCCGAGCGATCGACGAACATGTTGAACGCGAACGAGTCTCCGAGCAACGAGTCGTCTCGCACTCGATAGTCGCCAATCGATCCTTCGATCTCGAATTCGCCTCGTTCCTCTCGTGTCGATGACGATGTCGCCGACGTGTGGCGACGCTTGTTCATGCTCCTCGGCGCCGACTGACCGAGGATTCCATGAGGAGCGGCGTCGCTCTTGAGCATCGTCACTCGCACATCGAGGAACCTCCTTGGGAATGGAGTCACGAGCCGATGCGTGAGGCTGCTGATGCCGCTCTCGGCAAAGAACACCTCGACTCGATACTGATCGGCAACCTCGATCGTCACCACTCCAGCAATGTGCTCGAGATGCGGCAGTCCGAATCGATCGCCGACACTCGGTGGATCGAGCCACTCGATGCTCGCCAATGTCTCGGTTGGCGATGCTCGTTCGTCGGGCCGACGAGCTCGCAACGGCTTGCCATCGAGCAGTGCCGTTCCTTGGCGATCGAACGATCCGGCATCGATCAACACCGAGTGATTGTCGAACTTGATTCCTGCCTCGAGCATGAAGAGGCCCGGGAGGTCGAGGTGGCTGGTGGCTCGAACTGCGCCGAGTCGCACGTTGAGCTGGAGGCTCGTGTCGGTGACGAGGTTGTACACTCCATGTCGCTCGCCGACAAGCTCGTACTTCTGGCCGTCGAATCCCATCACGTGCGGGTCTCCCGATGCCGAGCCCGACGAGCCTCCGCCGCTGCCGCCACTGCCACTGCCGCCGCCACCGCCGCCGGCCGAGACGGTCAGTGCGGCGATCGAGGTCATGGTCGACAAGCCAGCAGCGGAGGTAAAGGTGGCCGAGTACGTGTTGCCGCTGAAGGCCAGAGTCGTGGGATTGGTGGTGAACGACGGCGATGTCGCTCCCGAGATCGCACCTCCGAGCGCGGCACGTCGAGTCGCAGAGCCAGTGAACGACCACTGCACGGCGACATATCCAGTGGCGGCGGCAGTGAAGGTGGCCGTCGATCCAACCGAGACCGACTGCGACATGGGCTGGAGAGTGACGGTGGGTGCGATGTTCGAGTCGTACCACACTGCTGGTGGTCCGCCCAACAACAGTGTGGCGCTGTCGCTCGAGATTGCAAGCGAGCTGGCGCCTGCTGGGATTGTTGCGATCAGGCTTCCGGTTGTGGCCGAGTAAATGCCCGTCGTTGAGGAGTCCGACACGGCGACGGTCGATCCATCAGGAGTGATGGCTGCGGCGTTGAGACGGTTGGCAGGGATGGAGGTCTGCGAGGTGACCGACAAGGCTCCTGCCATGTTGACCAGCGAGAAGACTGGAGAGGCTGGATCGTTTGGATCTGCGCACGCGATGGTGGTGGCGCCTGCAGCAGATTGCGCCGAAATACTCAACGTGTTGCACGCCACATGGAGGGGCATCATGGGAGCGAGGACGAACTGGTTGCCGACCCAGCCGTAGATGGTGGTGGCTGAGTTTTGGTCGCTCACTGCAAAGGCACTTGCATCGGGAGCTATGCCGAGGGCATAGGGCGTGACCGACGATGAAAATGTTTGAATCGACGAGTAGGTTCCCATCGACAACTTGAAGATTCCAATGTTTTGAACATCATCAGTGCAAACCAGTATGGTTCCATCCTCTGAGAGAGAAGCTTCGAAGTAGTTGGGGATAGTCGCAAACGGTGTCGACGGGTTCATGGTCTGATACACGAGCACGTAGAAGCGGGCGGTGGAGGAGTCTAAGCAAGAGGTTGCGAACATGTTGCCACTCAGCGACACTGTGGGAGCCAAGTTATTCCATTCATCACATAGAGCAGGCAGCGAGAGCGAGTATTTCGTCGTCACGGCCCCAGGCGATGTGGCAACCGCAAGCACAGGAGCAGCTGCCGAGGTTGGTGTCACGAGCGATACCAAGCCGTTACCCGACATCGCAACCAGAGCGCCTTGGCTAATCGAGTCGCTGGCGCGAAGCGTGTAGGTTGGTGACACAGCATCAACAACAACCGCCACCGACAACAACAACAGCAACACGACGAGAGGCGACAAGAGCGACGCCATCGTCGACAAGAACGAAGGAGAGGAGAGAGAGAGAGAGAGAGAGAGAACGGAGAAGAGCAAGAACCAAGGAGAGAACGAAGAGGCCTCCTTCCTCTTGTTGTTGAGAGACCACCGCGTGGGCCACTGAGAGGGAATTTCGAGCTCCCAGGCTGGAGTCCGAAGCGCCAAAGCTCGCAGAGCACGTGATGGAAAGTTGCGCTCACCCACTTTTGGACACACTGCTGCTGCAGAATCGCCGAATGCGCCCCTCAATGTGCTTGGTGTTGTTGCTGTTCTTGAGACTTTGTATCTCGGTGTACATCACGCACAGTTGTTCGTTGTTGTATTTGGGACAGGGAGACGGAGAGCAACGTTACGGTACAGTACAAGGCAAGCAAACAAAAGGTAGTCCAAACAAACTCCAGATCGAGTGATAGCAAGGCTGATAGAGGCTGATGCGTGTGCGCACTAAGGCACGCTCATCCTGGTCGATGGCGCAATGGAGGTCCGGAAGCTGCATGATCGGGAAGCCGATGCGGAGAGTAGTTGAACGAGATCGGGAGGTCCTGGCTCCAATCAGCAAGGGTCCGAGGCGAGAGAGAGAGAGAGAGAGAGAGAGAGAGAGAGAGAGAGAATGCTCGCCGCTGCCGCCTTGCGGGCCTTGTTGGCAGCTGCCTTCTTCTTCTTGCTGCTGCTGCTGTTCGAGCGTGCCTTGGGCTTGCTCTTGGCCTTGCGATAGGGCATGGCAGGCCAGCGACCGAGAGCAGCACCACAGCAGCATAGCAGCAAGAGCAGCACCTGGACCTCGAGCGCGCAGCCAAGCAAAAGACGCAGACCGAGAGAGACGGCATTCACCAACCAACCACTCAGTCCGTCGCTCGCTGCCCCGCGCACCTCGTGCCTCCCTCTCTCGTACTCTTTGAATCGATGGCTACTCGTCGAGCGATCGTGCTCGACACCAGCGCCGACGAGAGCGACGGCAGCCCATCGCCGCAGGTCCGCAGCCGCTCAAGCATCCGGTTCGCCGAGGTGCCGCCCGACGTCGATGCGGCGCGCGAGCCCACCGCCACGCCGAGCGCGACCTCGAGCTCGCCTCCGCCGGCCCCCGCTGAACTCCCGAGCAACCACAACATCTCGCCTCGAGCTGGCAACGTCTCTCCTCCTCGCGACGCATCCATGAGCGCCGCTGAAGTCGCTACGCCGCCGCCACCGCACCAGCAGCGCAGCGCGACCATCACGCACACGACGTCGCCGCCCTCGAGCTCGGCGATGCTGGACTGCGCTACCGGCTCGCCCGCCTCCTCGCCCGCCTCTTCGGCCTCGGTGGTGCGCACACGAGCGCCAGCCGTCACGCACGGCGACACGGCCGTGCTGTTCGATGCCGCCAAGGCGCTATCTGAGACGGCCACGCGCACGTCGCGAGGCCGCGCGCTGTCGCTCGAGAGCATCGCGGCCGTGGCCGCCGCCGCCGTCGCGACTAGCAGCCCGGCCTCTGCCATGAACGCCGCTCCCTCTGCCGCCGCCCCTGCAGGCCCCGCTGCCACCAGCTCTTCGCCTCCCCCGGCTGCGGCCTCGGCCTCGGACGACAGCGAGCACCAGCCGCGGCACCACCATCACCACCACCATCACCATCGCGATACCGCGGCGCCTCGCCGTCGATCCTCCAGACGACACTCGGGCTCGTCGGCCTCGTCGTCGGCCTCGCCATCTCCCGCCCCATCGACTGCCACCTCTGCCACCGATGGCACGTCGAACCAGCAACAGCCGCCATCTGTTCCAGACACGGCCGAGTACCGACGCGCACAGGACGCCGTGCTCAAGACGATCGCGCCTATGCTCCACCGGCTCGAGCACGAGCGCCGCCAATCTGCCGCCGAGCTCCATCGTCTCGAGAACGAGAACCACCGCTTGCACCAGAAGCTCGCGGTCTCTCGCTCGTGCCTCGAGCTGCTCGAGGAGCACGTGGACGGCATGCACGACGCGCTGTTCGACGAGCCCGACGCCTCGATCGACGCCATTCTGCAGCAAACCATGGCGATCTTTGCTGCCATGAGCGACACCGTCATCGATCTCCGCACTGGTACGCGTTGGAGGCAGCGCTCTTGATCGTATGGCTGCAATGTCATTGGGCTGACGCGATGCTCGTGTGTATCACATCAGCCCTCATCACGGGCGATCAAGTCAGCGACCACTCTGCTTCGATTGCTCGCACCATCAAGTCTAGGAAGTTGGCCAGTGCCGCCGCTGCTCAACGAACCTCCTCGCAACAGCAGCAACAACAACAGCAACAAACATCGTCGACTACGAGTGGCGAACCATCGTTGGCAAGCGATGCCGATCAGGCCTCTCCAACCATCTCCGACTCTGATGGCCTGTCACGCAGCTTGTCGGTCAGTGACTTCATACCAACACTGGCATCTCGGAGCGGCGGCGGCGGCGGCGGCGGCGCCGCCGATGAGCTGTGGGGCTTCGATTCCCATGGCACCCCGTCTCTCGACGAGTCTTCGATCGATCTTGCCCAACCGCTTGGTGCTGAGGCCGTAGAGTTCGCCAACAACACGTCCACTTCCTCGACCGCTGATGCGCAGTTGGCTGCCGCCTCGGCACCGCAACCTGACGTTGCTTCAACCGCCACTTCCGTTGGTCTGGATGAGGTTGCTCCTGTTTCTGAGCTTGCATCAACTGCCGAGACTGCTCCTTCTGCTGAGCCTGCATCAACTGCTGAACCTGCTCTTGTTTCTGAGGCTGTATCAACTGCTGAACCTGCTCCTTCTGCTGAGCCTGTATCAACCGCTGAGCCTACTCCTTCTGCTGAGCCTGTATCAACTGTTACTGCGCCTGCCCTAATCACTCCTGAGCGGGTTTCGCTTGTTGCCTCTGAGCCAGCACCAACTCTATTGGCACGCTCAACAACAACAACAGCCGCCACTCCTTCCCTCGTTGTTGGTGCCACGCCATCGCAACCCGACGCCCCGTCATCCGGCAACGACGAGCTCACTGAGTCGCGCTTGGCTGCTAAACGAGGTGTCCGATCGGCTCGAGATGTACAAATCGAGAACCTGCACTCGAGTTTCATTGCGCCTGTGGCGCTCTCGCACAGCTCCGGACATCTGCATGCCAGCCTCGGTGGCTCGTATCGCTCGAATCTGAGCTTCTCGACCCGCTCGCATCGCCTCTCGGCCACCGAGTCGCGATTACGCCGAGAGGTTACGCTGCTCGAGAAGCGTGTCCAGGAACTTACGCAAGCTCTCCTGCAAGCTCAACAAGCTACAATTGTTGCTGCTGTTGCTGCTCCTCCTCCTCCAAGTGCCGATGCCCCGGTCAGTTGCGCTCCTGGCGCGGTGCCGCCTGAATCGGCCCCGCCTGAACTGCATCACAACAGCGGCAGCAGCCACCATCACCATGCCCACAACGGCGACGACGCTCACCACCATCACCACCATCACCACCACCACCACCACGACAGCCATCAAGCTCCGGCGCCGCCACCGCCTCCTCCTCCTCCCAGTGCTCCGTTACCACCGCCACTGCCTCGAGCAAGCACTCCCTTGCGAGCGGCATCGCAGGAGGCTGCAACCGAAAGCGATAGTCGTACGTACTACAGCGGTTGGTGGCAACCTGCCCGGTTCGCGTTATACTCACGCGAATGTGTGCATGTCGCGTAGACCAAGAGCTTCTTGCGCAGATTCGAGCTGTTGGTCTGCGTTCCAACAAGGATCGTGTGAATCCTTTGAGCAAGTTGCCGCAGGCCTCCTCAGACTCGTCGCTCTTGACGATACTGCATACTGCTCTGACTTCTCGGCACTCTCGCTTGTCTCTTTCGGTATGTTCCTCGTACAACTTGCCTCGAAATACCCCTCCGTGATTGCAAGTACCACCGCTCATATATCCAGCGCGCAATCACAGCAAAGCGGAGTTCCCGAGGAGACTTGGGACAGCGACGATGAATGAGCCGCAGGCGCTGCACTCTGTTGTCGATATTCTCGTGTACTTGTAAACGCGTGGCCAAGTGTGTTCACTGTTTCGTTTCCTCCTCGAGTTTTGTTGTTGTTGTTGTTATTGTTATGGTTCTCAAGGAATACGACTATTAAACCAAGCGAAGCAGTCAGACTCAGACTCGTGCCTAGATCAAGAAGGTGCGAGACAGACCGAGGTTGCTGCGACAGCTGTTAGCAAGCAAAAGGACGGAAAGTGTGAAAGAAAGCAGAAACGTGAGAGGAAAGGTTTGCCCACTTTTTCCTTTTACGGTTGGACCACGAAAACTCCCTGCCGCTTTCCGGTACCTTGGTGGTATAAGAACCGACACACACCAGCTCTTTCTCTTGCTCTTCTTCCTCCCTCCTCTATCACGCGCTCCCGCTCTCTGCACCACTCCCTTCTGTATTTCCACGCAGCACTCGTGGTGCCCACCACAATCGATCGCAGACCTCACCACCACATAACACAAGCTCGCACACACCTCTCGAATGGGAACCTCTTCAAGGTGGCGTTCCTCGTCGTGCAGCACACACACAACGCTCACCTTGGGCTGGCTGGTGCTATCGTTCAGCATCGTGTCGCTTGGCCTTGCTCAGCTTCCGGTGCCGGCACCGACACTCACGCCGGTCTACCTCGACTCGAGTCTCGTTGGCTTTGAGTGGGACTCGGTGATCCCGATCAACGTGAACGGCTCGTACCACATTGAGTTTCGCAATGCGACCGATATGAGCTGGAGTCTCTATGCCACGTTCTCGCCGCGGCGGGTGGCTGTGCGTCTGAACCTCGACTCGTACCAGTCGTACACCGTGCGTTTGCTCGCCGTGTACTTTGACTTCACGTTGGGCATGTCGCAAAACACGAGTTCCAACATTGTGACGACGGTGGCGCTCTCAAGCAACAACACGCTCGCGCCGTGGGGCACGCCGACCTACGAGCTGCTGGGCGATGCGAGCATCACGGTCATCTGGTTCGCTCATCCGAACGCCGTCGCCGGTGACGTGTACTCGGTACAGATGCGCCAGGTGCAGTCCGAGGTGTGGGTCTTCCGCTCGATCGTCACGCACACGGCCGGTACACTGCAGTACACGACGACCGTTCCGCAGATGGTCGGCTGGTTCGGCACGACGATCGAGCTCGCAGTGTCGGTCGTGTTCCTTGCGTCGAGCAACACGGTCATATCGCCCATCACGACGTTCATTCCGTTGCCGTTCAACGAGCAGCCGCTCGTGCGCACGGTGCCGGTGATCGCCAACTCGTGGGCGGGTCCGCTGCAAGATGCCCAGCCCGGCTATCTGTACATGCAATCGGGTGCGCTGCCGAACCTCGATTCCTACACCTACCTCAAGTTCAACATCTCGACTCTCGATCGTGAGTGCGTGATCGAGCGCGCCCAGCTGCAGCTCTTCTTCAACAACCAGGTCTACGGCACGATCTACGTCTACACCAACATCACCTCCGACTGGAGCGAGACCACGCTCACGTCCGACAACCGGCCGCTGCCGCTGCACTACTCTCGGTCGGTAGCCAACTTTCCTATCCCGAGCATCGTGCCCGACCCACCAGTCGTGCAAGGAACGCAGGCCGTGTTTGAGCTCGACGACCGCGGTGGCTTTGTGGCCGCCACTCTCGAGAACTGGCGACACAACCCCTCGAGCAACACTGGCTTCTTGTTGCGCTACGACACGACCGTGAACGACACGGTGCAGATTCTCGCTCGTGGCTCGCAGAGGCCGCCGGTGCTTGCCATCAAGTGCGTCAACCCGTGCTTCGTCGATCAGGATGGTGATGGCATCCCCGATTGCGTCGACAATTGTCCCTTTACCTACAACCCCGACCAACTCGACTCGGACTTTGATGGTGTCGGCGACGCGTGCGACAACTGCCCCTTCCTCTACAACCCACAGCAAGAGCCTGGCGACTGCCCCATGCCGCCACCGCCGCCGCCGCCGCCGCCTCCCGCACCGATGCCGCCGCCGCCGCCGCCGCCCGGCTCGTCACCGCCGCCGCCGCCCACCAATCCGCCGCCGCCAGCGCCATCGCCACCGCCGCCGCCAACAGGACCCGCAGTTGGTCCGGCTCCACCTCCACCATCTCCGCCGCCGCCTGCGCCTGGCGTACCTCCGCCACCTCCACCACCGCCAGCTGGTCCCCCGCCATCGGTGGTGCCGAGCGTCCCACCTCCACCGGCACCGGTTCCGACTCCGCCGCCCACGATCCCGCCTACCTTCAACCCATCTCCTCCAGTTTCGATGGTCGCTAGCACTAATGCTACAACCACCGTGACTCAAGGCGGCTCGACTGTCGGCACAGTGACGGTCCCTCCAGGCGCGGGTGGCTCCTCGAGCGCCAAGACCGTGCTGCTGGTCGGGCCCACCAGCCAGAGCACGATCGACATGGCCACCAATCCCAGCATCGTGCTCTCGGTCACCGTGGAGGTGACTCTGACCACTACCGACGGCGACATCATTCAGCCAGCACAGCCGATCGAGATCTGCCTGCCGGGCACACAGACTAAGAACCGTTGCCTCGGCTATCTTGACCAGAGCAAGAACCCACCGCAGTGGGTATGCGAGGACAACTGCCTCTCATCGAACGGCAACGGTCTCGTGTGTGGCACCACGCCACATCTGACCTCGTTCGCCATCTTGTTCTCGGGCACGTCGTGCGGTGGCGGCCACGGCCAGATCCTCGGCTCAGCCGGCAAGGACAGCATCTTGATCGGCTCAGTCGCAGGCTTCGTCGTGCTGGTCATGCTGGTGATCGCCTTCGTTGGAACCTGCACGCACATTGGCCGAAAGATCGTGTACGGCAAGGAAGGCATGCGCGTTCGATCGGCTCGAGGACACCTACGCCGTGGAGAAAGCAACAGCCCCGTGGGCTCAAATGAGATGGCGTAACGTACCTGGTACCACTGCCAACCAACCAACCAACCATGTCAAATACCAACCATCGATCCGGAATATGTATCTTCAGCAACTGCTAGAGTCTATCTATCTATCAAACTATCTATCTATTGTATCGCCTCAATATGTATTGTATGTATGAACCATATCTATTAAATCAATAATCATCCTCCAACAACTACAAAGGAGCAACCACCAAGCAACGAGCGGTTCCGAGCAGCAGCGCAGTCATTCGTTTGGTTGCTGCTGCGCGCACGCCACTCCGCCTCGCGTCCGTGTCGCTCAGCAACATCCACCAGCATCTCTACCTACCTATCTATCTATCTATCTGCCTACCTATCTATCAGTATCAATCTCTCTCTAGGATGCAGGAACCGTACGTCCAATCCATCATCGCACAAGATCGAGCTCGCTCGGTAGATGGGCCACTGACCCTGCTTGCGACCGACACTCGGCGCATCCATCGCATCCATCCGCGTGTATCAGAGACCTCACCGATGATTCATGGTTGCGACACGTCGCCTCCAAGCCACTGCCACCGCCGCCATCGTCACCATCGTCGCCAGCAGTCTTCAACGACGGCGTGCCGCCGACGTTCGTGCCGCCGTCGCGACCGCTGCCGAGCCCCGGCCACGGCAGCAACGCCACCAACGTCGCCGCGACGCCGTCGGCCTCGTTCCCTCACGAGCTGCATCGCGCGCCTCCTCCGATCCCACCGGCGCCCTCATCACACGCGAGTCCCTGGCAGCAGCATGAGCCTCCGTTCCCCGAGTTCTCGAGCGCCATGCACGAGGCAGCGCCGCCGCCGCCGTCGTCGTCGTCGGAGCCGTCGCTGCCATCGACGTGGCCCACCGTCGATCCAATGGCGCTGCCGCCTCGACCACCACGGCCCTCGTCCTCGTCCTCCAACGACCTCTCGTTCCCTGCAGTACCGACGATGGCGCCAGCGACACCGACGCTCGACGACGCCACATCCAGCGCCGCACAGCCGCTCTACCCCGTCGAGGACTCGATCCCGCCGCCTCCGCCTCGTCCCTCCAAAGACGACTGCAGCAGCAGCAGCAGCATCGTCGACGACGACACCGCCAACGACGACGACGACGAGTACTCGGACGAGGACGACGACGCTGACGACGACCTCGAGCAACGACCACCGCCGCCGCCGCGGCCATCCGACCGCGCCGCGTTCGACGTGCTGTACCCGATGCGCATGATGCTGCAGCAGCAGCAGCAGCAGCAGCAGCATCAGCAGGCGCCGCCGGCGGACCTGAGCGCCTCGGCGCCCGACCTGCCGCCGCGACCGGCGTCGCCCTTCGGTCCCGGAGGTCCGCCGCCGCCAGTGTCGCGCCTCAGTAAACCGCAACTGACGCGCAGCGACCCGGCGCCGCCGGTCAACCGCGCCAGCAAGCCGCCGGCCTTCTTCCAGGAGGCGATGAGCGCAGGCGCCAACGTCGAGCCGCTCGACGAGGCCGCGATGCAGCAACGCGAGGCCGAGAGCTTCGCCGACTACGCCGGCGTCGGCCAGGAGTTCGCGTCGGCCTACGGCTGCAGCTACGGCAACCAAGGCGACCCGACCGCCATGTACCAGCGCACCGACGAGGTGCCGGGCGACGACGACGACGCCGCCAACGAGGCGTCGCTGCTGCAGCCCGAGAACGCCGAGCCGATCTATCGCAACGACGCCAGCTATCCTCCGACCGAGTCGGTCCTGTCGATACTGCAGTATCCGCCGGTGCTGGCCGTGTCGATTCCGCTCGGCTGGCTGTTCGAGATCGTCAAGGTACCAATGTCGCCCACGCTCGACATTGGCCGCCATTCCCCCTCAGTGCGATGATCGTGATGATGACTACTGACACCACAATGCGGCATCCATTGCACGATTCGTGTGGCTCGCTCGCTTCAGGGCAAGTACAAGTACATTGCCAGCTCGCTGACGGTCGAGTTCATCGTGCCCGACGATCGAGAACGATACCGCCGACCGACCCACGTTGCCGAGCTTCGCATCGGAGAGCTGCTAACGATACCGCTCGTCGAAGGAGTGCTGACCCTCTCACCATTCCCGCTCTCGTACTTCTTTCATCTCGCAGGCCGACACTATCTGCTGGACCTTCCGAGGTACGAACGAGCTCTCTCTCTCTCCTTCGCTCTCTACGGTGCCATCTCACTCGTACTTTCGATCAACAGGCGAAGTCCTGAGTATCCGAACGCGATGGCTGATGCCAATCAATTTGAGATGCTGCTACAAGAGTTCTCAATCTATCATCGAATGCTCCCATCGGTACGTTGGCATCAACAGAACAACTCGGCCTACGTCGCGACGCCTTCGAGTGGTATCGAAGATCTAAGCGACAAGAGACAATCCAGTGGCTCGTCATACCACAAACAGTGTCCAAAGATATTGGCACGGTACTGGAAGCGTCTGGAGCAGCGATTGGAAAGGGCCTGATCTCGAGCGCACACATGATCGGTCACACGATTCGCTTCACGAGCAAGTTGTACATCAAGAACACGAAACGTAAGTCGGTGCCAGCGACCCCAGAGGAGCTCGCCAAGGTACAACAAGAAAGCAAGGACGCCGATCAGGTCGCCAAGGTCTCGAGCGTCATACTCAAAGGTGCACATGCGAACCAGCGCTCCTTCGTTACCACTTCTTCTGCTGGGTACAATCAGTCATGCTCACGCACGCCTAATGCCACTAGGCACGCGAGGCACCAACAATGCAATTCGACACACGGCCAAGGGAGCCGGTTCTGGCATCGCCAAAGGTGCTGAAAAGGCTCAAAGCACGAGCTGGTACAAGCAGGTACGTCATTGATCACGAAAGGCTTGCCTTGGAGGCTCGCGATGGCTGACGCGCCCCTCGGTGGTCGAGCAGAAGTTCGGCTCGAAGGATGATGAAGCCAAGCCCGAGCACGGCGCGATCTCGATCGCCAAGTCGATTGTCAACTCGGCCAATAACATTGGTGCTGGCTTCAAGCAGGCGACGCGAACTGTGGCATCCGACGTTCGCGACGAGTCGGTAGCCATTACGGAACACAGGTAGCCATGATTGATGGCGTCGCATTCGTGCGTTGTTTCCAGCACCTAACGCCTCAGCGTGCCGATAGATCTGGTGAATTGCAAGCGGCCATCGCCAGGAAGAAGTGGGTGACAGCTGGCCGTGCGACCATGTCGACCTACTACGGCTTCTCGCTGTTCAGCTTTGCCAACTCGTACATTGTGTACACAGCCGTGTATGCTGGCATCGGTGTTGCGACATACGATCCCAACAAGAAGGACCTCTTGGGCGGCTGTGCGTATCTCCCGTTCTCGCGTGCACGTATTCACTTCGTAGACTCACAACGGGATCGCAGTACCTTGGAAGATTGGCTTTGTTCGTAAGCAAGGTAAGATACTCGAGCCTTGGAGCTTGCGCTTAGCAGTGCTGCGCCACTACACATTGGCGTTCTATTCGTTGGACGTACGTTGGTTATCCTCCGAGTGATTGGTGCGTGCAGTGTGTGTGTTATGGTCTCACATAACCATTGGTGCGGTGTACAGAGTGTGGTGCCAGAGTTATACATTCCACTCGAGCAATTGCGAGCCATCAAGCCCGAGCCATACACGCTGGTGAAAGAGAAGCATGCATTCTCGATCCAAACCAAGGATGATGTCTACTACCTATCGCTCGATTGCTCGATGAGCAACATTCCCGGCTGGAGCGAGACTGACGAGTCACTGGAGCAGAACATCGTGGCATGGATAGCGTTCCTCAAGGCGTTGCGCTACTGCCATCGTAAGCCCAAGCATCGCTACTTTGGATAGAGACAGGGATAGCACAAGTGTATCTATCGGATGCGCGATGCTCTTTCTCATATGGATATATAACGAAGAAGCAAGGTGTATATTTTTTACAGCAACAACAACAAGAATCGATTCGCCGTGAGACAGTATCAGATAGCAGCGGGTGAGAACGCAAAGCCACTATAGAGATGGATGGGTAGATAGAGAGACCAAATGAGATAGAGAGCGAGTGAGAGAGTGAGAGTGAGCACGCCTTTAGAGAACGAATGTTGCGAGACAGAGAGACAGATTGATAGGTAGAGATATCAAGCACCAGTATCGATCGATTGGCTCGATTGGTTAGGTCATGCGCAAATCACCTCGCTTCGCGAAGATCTCGGACAAGATCAGCTTTCGACTCTCCTCCTCTCGTTGTAGCTCGATGGTCGGGTGCTCCAGCTTAATGTACGTCGGGATCGACTGACCGGCCTCGAGCTCATCCTCGGGCTTTGTGATGACGATGGCCTCGCTTCCGGGCTCGGTAGGCGCGAGCCAGTTGAGGCTCGCAGCGAGCGAACGGATGGAAGCGGCGCTCGTGTGCCAGCCGTGGTCGTAGTTGGCAAGCTTCTCGCCAAAGACCGCGATACGATTGGCGCACGGACCGATCATGGCATCGATGGCTTGCAGGCGCATGTTGGTCTCCTGAATCTTGGCGAAGACGCGCTGCAGACGGAAGACATCGAGCTTGTGCGTGAGCTTGTCGTGGTCCTTCTGGTGCTGCTCGGCCTCCTGGAGACTGGAGGTGCGACCCTCGCTGACAATCTTGTAGACGGCACTGTAGGAGCTGTTGCACGCGAGCGATGCGTCGAGCTCGTCGGCGAGCAGGCACTTCTTTCGGCGTTGTGTGGTCTGGCCGAGGCTGCCGGTGGTCTCAGTGGCGGCCTTGCCGAAGGCCCTGACGCTGCGCTTGCAGAGGTCGTTGTCGGCGATCTTGCGGAGGAGCGCGTTGTGGAACGAGTCGGCGTTCTTGTACGCCTGGTCACTCTTGTTGACGATGCGCTTGCGCTCCGTGTCGATGGCATCGAGCTTGGCCTCGTAGACCTTGATCTTGGCGGCGCGGTGGCCCTCCTTGCGCAGAAGCACCAGCAGCTCGAGGGCGTACTGCGCACCGAGTGCGCGCTCGGCCTCGAGCAAGCGCTTGACGTCCTCCTCTTGCAGTCGGAGCTGCTCGAGCGCGTCGGTGGCCGCCAGCTGGAAGGTGTGGCGGTTCTCGTTCAGCTTGGTGATGGTGAGTTGGCACTCCTCGCTCGATTGCTGGAAGGCGATCTCGAGCTCGTGGATTTGTTGTTGGTAGACGCTGAAGCGCGAGTTGGGGTCGGGGAAGTCGTTGTAGCGCAACTTGTACGCCGCGATGAGCTCCGAGATTTGCTTGAGATCGGCGAGTTGTTCGTCGTACGCTTGCACCATCTTCTCCATGTGCTCGTACACACCGTCGCCCGTCTCCTTGCGCTTGGAGTACTCTTGATTGAGGAGTTCGATGATGGGTTCGCGCGCCTTGATCTTGGCATACACGGGTGCGAGCGATTCGGCAAGTTCATTTTGGCCTGAGATCTATACCGAACAATGCAATGCAACGTTGAGTGAGTGAGTGAGCGAGCGAGGGAGTGGGAGTGAGCGAGCGAGTGAGTGATACATACGCTACGTTGCATCTCAAAGAGTTCTCGCAACAAACCAATGAAATGGTCCTCGATCGTAGGGTTGGTTGTATGGCCGTTGAGATCTGTGTTGATGCGAATCATGGCGGCCATGAAAGTTCGGAACACTTGTGCAATGTCGTCGGTCATCTTTGCGATCTCAGCCGGAGCGAGCGTCACAAAGTTGGCGAGCTTGTTCAGAGGCGAAGGATCATCTGTTGGACAAGGTCGGCGTGTGAGATGAGGTTAGTCTCGCTCGCTCGCTCATTCGTTCGTTTGTTCGTGCAAGATACATACGATTGACCTCGGCCAAGTCATTGATTGTCAGCTTGATGCCGTAAAGCATGTCGGGCAAGCCGTCGGCATTCGGGAACACCTCCTTGCCATCGGGTTGTGTGGCCTCGCGCGCCTGTGTGCCGACGCGAGCCATGAGCACGTAGGCCAACTCGCGGTCATCCTTGACAATGTCGGGAGCCGGCACTTCGCCTTCAAAGATCGGACGACGCGGAGCAGCGCCAGTCTTGTCGACAGCCGGAGCCAACGACGGCGATGCTACTCCCACTTCGGCTGGAGCCGGTACGGGTACGATCGCGGCCGCAGGCGACGGCGATGGCACAGGCGACGGCACAGGCGATGGCGATGGCATCGCAGGTAGAGTCTTGAGGGTTGCGGTAGGTGCAGCAGGCGACGCAGGTGGCACCTGCTCTGCGGAAGGCGCCGCGGGCTCGGCTCGAGCAGGCGAACTCGGCACGGCAGCGGCAGTGGCGATGGCGGCAACGGCTGGCACGGGAGCCGCACCGGTAGCGACGGCAGGGACAGCCGTAGTGGAGGTGGCGAGCGCGGGCGTCGCGACGGGGCTGGGCGAGATGGGCGCGTTGCGCAGCAGGAAGAACAGCTGGCCCGGCGGGATGGCGAGGCTCTCGATGGTCTCGTGGTCGCCTCGAAGTTGGCCGGCACGAATGGCCGAGAGACGCGAGAGATCGAGGGGCGTGTTGGCGCGCTCGAAGAAGGCCGCCATCTCGGGTGAGGCCTTGATATCGGCCATGGAGGTCGACGGTCGCACTCGGATCGGGAAGCCCTGCTTCTGCAGGTTGGAGATGACGATCTCCAGCTCGAACGAGGAATCACCTTGTGACATGGTTGTTCGGGAAGATATATGAAGGGATCGATAGAACGGCTCGAATCGAACACGAGACACTGGGATCTTTGGTGATAGAACAGAGAATAACACAGAGAGAGACACAGAGAGGCAGAGGCACTCGAGTGGAAGGGTGGTGGAGGAGGGAGCGAAGGTGCGTGCGGCGGCAGGAGAACAACCAACAACCAAAAACCACGTCAGCGGATTTTATGGAGGACGAGGGCTGTAAGGAACCTACACTGTGCGGTCGCACTCGCGATGCCACCCTGTAGTCGCCTGCGTGTGGTCGCCAATTCACCCAACGCTCGCTTGGTGGTGGTGGGTTTGGATGGCTGTGTGCGGGCGTGGTTGGCTGGACGAACCTGGGGTCGCAGGCGCACGGTGCGGTGGGCGGGCTGACGATAAAGGTACTGCTGAGGCCATCACAGCCTCATTCGCTCCTCATCCTCGCACCACTCGCAACTCCAACCAAACCTACATTCCGATATCCCAACCCTCGCGCCAACCTCCCCAAACCTCTCCAAACCTCCTCCCCAAGCTCCCACCAGCTCCACCACCATGACGGTCAGCACCACGATCGAGATCAGCGTCGGCATCGAAGGCCAAGGCTACTTCCGCGTGCTGGTCGATCCCACCACCACCATGCAGCAGGTGCTGTTCTCGCGCCAGTTCCGCGAC